>ERZ842401.541-NODE-541-length-55309-cov-18.459623_pt1 | contig 55309 bp, 40 predicted proteins | sample MGYA00521270_ERZ842401 | MGnify/ENA primary metagenome ERZ842401 (study PRJEB31892, sample SAMEA3878208) | bioreactor metagenome | biome: Moose rumen | place: Sweden | collected 2011-10 | study: EMG produced TPA metagenomics assembly of the PRJEB12797 data set... | reverse complement strand
CCCCTGACCCTCGGCTTGCAAAGCCGATGCTCTAGCCAGCTGAGCTAATTCCCCGTCAGGAATGGGTAGAATCCTATCCATTCCTTGGAAAAAAGTCAAGCGCAGGCGGAATTATTTTCCGTTGAGCTTGTCCTTGAGGGCTTTTCCCGCCTTGAATTTCGGAGACTTCGAAGCAGGGATCGTGATTGTCTGCTTCGTGGCAGGATTGTGTCCAGTGCGCTCGGCCCTCTCGACGACAGTGAACGTTCCGAAGCCGATGAGCTGGATGTCCTCGCCCTTAACGAGCGAATCCTCGACGGTCGCCATGAAAGACTTGAGGAACGACTCTGCCTGCTTTTTCGTGATTTCGACACCTTCGTTCGAGCTTTTCTCCACGATGGCTGTGATCAATTCTGACTTGTTCATTTTTGGTTCTCCCTAATTTTTAAGTGTTATGACGCCGATGACTCGGTACAGTCGGAGTAACAACGACTTTTTTTGAATCTTATAATAACAATCGCAGTTTGTGAAGCCTTGGAAAAATGGCTCGGCCTTTTTCACGTCCGCAGGTTGTCTGCCATCACGGAGACGCTCGCGCGCCACTTCTCGACAAGCTCGTCAGGAGCCTCCGGAACGGCATCCCCTCCCCAGCCGAGTATCCACGTAAGTATCGGCCCGCCGTTAGCGGACCCGTCCGCCGGGAACTGGGTGGTGGTGAACGAAAGCCTCGTCCATCCTCCGCCGGCATCCTCCACCGACTGCCCGTCCCCCCATGTCCTGTCCCTCGCGTAGACCGCCGCGTACCCCCTGAGGCGGACGCGCACCTCGCAGGTTTCCCCGGAGACGAACGTTCCGAAGAAACCGGGAGTCACGAGCCTGAAGTCGAAGTCGTCGGGAAGGGAGAATTCCCTCTCCTTGTCCGACTTGAACCTGACGTCCTCCATCAGGTGAAGGGAGTAGAGCCTCTTCGTCCCGCTCCCGTAGTCGTGGCTCCACAGATTCCAGCTGCCCTTGCTGAATATGAGCTGGTATGGGGCCACCGTCCTCTCCTTCGACCTGTACCTGAATTTGAGTATCCTGTCCTTCATGACCGCGTCCTCGACTGTCTTCCATGTGCGCGGGGGAATCTCCACGCAGGGGTTCCCGATGAATATTATGCGCTCCTTCGCGTCCAGGCCGAATTTCATCGCCCCCTTGGAGTCAACTGTCGGAGCCTCCGTCCCAAGCTCCTTGAAGACCTCCATCGCCTCGTCGTACACGGGAGTCCCCCTTACGCTTTCGAGAAGCCTCATCATGAGCTGGGCGGACTTTATCCTGTCCCCGCTGCTGAACATGGCCGGGACCCTGAACGTCGGAGCCGTGTATATGTAGCCCTTCCGCCTCTTCCCCGTGGGCCCCTTCCTGTCCACGTAGTCGAGAGGAGCGTGGAACTTCTCCTCGAGGTCCTTCATGTCCCTCCAGACCGTCGTCCTGTCCACCCCTCCGTCCTCCCTCCTGAGAGCGTCGAGTATGTCCGTCTGGCTCGGCGCGTCCCCCGAGGAAATCATCTTGTCTATGAAGAGTATGCGTTCGTATTTGTCCATCCTGGGCCTTCTGGAAAAGAGAGTCTTGAGGCCATTCTACGTTTTTGGACTGTTTTTTCACAGACCCCTTTTCCGCCGACTTTTTACGTTGATTGGAAACGCCTTTGGGGGGCGGAAGTTCGTCAACGTAAAAAGTCGGTGTCTTTTTTGAAAAAGCGCACTTTTTGCCGGGAAATTCTCCTGCAAAGGTCGGGCCGTCGCGGAGCGTAGGCGACGACCTTGCTTGATTATCTATTGATAATCTATTGGGATTTTGGAGGTGCCTCGAAGCCGTACTGGGAGCGTCTCGGCGAAATAGCTATCAACGTAGAAAGTCGGGATTTCAACGTAAAAGGTCGGGATTTCAACGTAAAAAGTCGGCGGAATTTTTAAAAAGTGGCGTTTTTTCATTGTCCGTCCTGTTCGTCCGCGCATCCGGGAAGGGAGGTTTTTCTGTTCGATATGTCCCTGTATTTTTCGAGGTAGTCCTCTCCGAAGTGGACCGTTATGAAGCCGGACTCTATCCAGTCGTGGGGGGAGAGGCTCTCGTCGCACACCGTCTCTATGCGGAAGCCCGATTCGTCCCTCTCCCTGTCGTTCAGCTCCCTGATGGCGTCCTTTATCGGCTTCTTGATGTCGCGCCCGGGGTTCGCGGTCGTCTCCGGGAGCGCGAGCCTCTGCTGTATCACCTTGAAGCTTATGTTGAACTGGCCGGTCCTGGCTATCTCGCGGCAGTTTATTCGGGCGAGGTAGAATATCGCCTCCGTGAGGTCGTAGCACCTGTTCGAGAGCTTGTAGCTGTAGTTCGGCATTATCTCGTACTGGGAGATTATGAAGTTCCAGTTGTTCTCGGTCTCCAGCTGCACGCGGCAGGTGTTGTTGTCGATGAACGCCTTCCTGAACATGTGCCCCAGCGCCCACTGGTAGTTCGTCTGCCTGTTCCCCCTGCCCTCCGTCCTGGAGCCTTCGACAAGTATGGTCATGAGCGACTTCATGCCTATCTTGAATCCCTTCCTCGCCGAGTCCAGGCTTCCGTACAGCTCCTCGTCCACCAGCTCCTGCAGCGGGAACTCGACGTAGTCCCTCCTGAGAGTCCTGTTGCTGAACGCCTGCTGGTTTATCTTCGTGGCGATGAAGCGGAAGAGCTTTTTCGCCGGCTGGGGGAGCCCCTTCTCTATGTCGGAGAACCGGAACGTTATCTCGGTCGTGTAGTCCTCCGTCATCTGCTTTATCTTTATGCTGGAGTTGTCGGCCGCCTGGAACAGCTCTATCTGCTTCCTGGCGTTGTGGCTGATGTCCTTCTGCCTGTCCGCCAGGAGCGTGAGGTTCTTCGAGTTCGATATGCTCTTCTGCAGCAGGTCTATCGTCGGGCTGCTCGGCGTGTCGAAGTACGGAGCGGCCTCCGGAATCATCATGCCGGCCGGGACCGATATGTTGCTCTGTATCTCGACAGACGATTTCATGTCCTTGCTCATCTTCTCCTCCTCCTCGCGGCTCTCCGCTCTTTCGCCTCCTCCGCGCACAGCCTCGTTATCTCGGCCCTCAGCCCTGATATCCGCTGCGCCCTGTCGGAGGCCTCTCCCCCCGCGTCGAATTCGAATCCGTCCGCGCTCGCTCCGTACGCGTCCGCGTCCTCTATCGGCTCGTATACCTTCCTGAGCCTCTTCTCCTGAAGCCTGCCCTTCGTCCCGGCCGCCGCCGCGAATTCCCGGTTCAGCTCCTCCAGGCTCGCCTTGAATTCGTCCGTGTCGAACAGCGCTCCGTCCATGAACGAGCCTGTCCCGAACGCCTCGAAGAGCTTCCGCAGGACCTTGTTCGACACGTTGAAGTATGTCAGCGCGTCCTCCATGAACCCGCCCGCCGCCTCCATCTCCGCCCGGATGCGCCCGTTGCGCTCCGAGAGGAGCGTTTCCGGTGTCAGCAGCATCCCCCCGGCATCCGCGCGGACCTCCTTCGGAAGCCTGCCGAGAGCCTTCTCCGCGCGCGCCATCTCCTGGAACCTGGGAAGGAGCGTGTAGTAGAAGTGGTAGAACTGCTGCTTGAAAGTCTGGTCCTCCTTCGCGACGTCCATGACGAGGTTGTGGATTTCCATGTAGACGCAGAATTCCTGGTACTCCTTCGGCCGCTCCACAAGGCTCTTGACGATTTTGTCGAACGATTTCTGCGTGAACGGCAACCTGCGCTTCTCGCCTCCTACCGAATTCGCTATGTCGTTGGCCGTGGAGTGCAGGAAAAGAAGTCCCGCGTCCGTCCCGCTCCATGTCCTCTGCGCCATTATCTCCTCGACAGTCTTTGCCTTCGTTCCGTCCATTCTTTTTCCTCCGCCGTCCGCTTCCTCTCCCGTCATTTGCGCTCGTAGACTCCGCTGGAGGTTATCACGAGCCTGTCCTCCTCGCACTGCCTGACGAGGTAGTCGACGCTCGTCTCTATGAGCTGCCTGAGCGTCATCCTCTTCTTGAGGCAGAATTCCTTGTACCGTGCGAGGTCGCTCGTCCTGAATTTCGCGAGGTACGCGCTGACTTTCTCGGTCTCCTCCTCGCGCTCGCTCTCCGCTCTCTCCTCTTCCCGCTTCGCCTCCAGGTTCCTGGTGTCGAACTTCAGGTCGCTTTTCTTTATCGGCATGTCCTACTCTCCTGTTATGTCGCTTACGATTTTGCCTATGGTCTCGACCGTCTCCTTCTTCGTCTCCGAATAGTTGAGGACGACGTCCTTGAGCATGACGGTCTTCTTGAACGTCTGGTCCGTCGGTATCACGAACGTCCTGTAGTCGAGCTTGAGGAGCGCCTCCTTGGCGAGCTTGCTGACCGTGAGCCTGTTGTCGTCGCAGTTGAGTATGACGCCTCTTATCGCCGGCTTTTGGCTGCGCTTCCTCTTCTGGAACGACTTGATGTTGGAGTCGAACACGTCGAATCCGTTCGCCGAGTACATGTCGAGCAGCAGCACTGGGTACACGTAGTCTGTCGCCGTGTAGATGTTCTCCTCGAAAAGGTCGAAGCTGGGCGCGGTGTCTATGACTGCGTAGTCGAATCCGCCTTTCTCCAGCTCCTCCATGAGGTCGCAGAACACGAACGGTTCGGAAGCCGATTTTGTCTGCCTGTACTCCCTGAGCGAGCTGTCGAACGGGTCGGACGTGAGCACGTACAGGTTCTCGATTTTCTTGGCGGGGGCGAGGGCCTTGAGCGGCTCTATCTTCCCCGTCAGCACTTCCGACAGCTGGTGGTCCACCTTGTCCACCAGCGTGTTCCCGCTGTTCGCCTGCGGGTCCGTGTCGATGAGGACCGTCTTCCCCTTCTTCGCGAGACCCGCCGCGACCGTTATCGATATCGTCGACTTTCCGACGCCTCCCTTGTTGTTTGCGAATGTTATGACCTTCATTTTTCCCTCCCAGACATGCCCCCGTCCTTTCATGGGGCGATATATATGTTTGTATATATTTATATATGAACGTATATAAATATATATCATTATATATAAAATTTATATACGTGCATATATATGTGCGTATATAAATATATATGAATGTATATAAATATATATGAAAAAAAAGGCCTTCGAGGATTCGTTTTGAGAGGCTTTTTCGAGTTTTCCGGGTAGTTTCCCGTTTTTGCGGGTGGACGCTGCCACGGGCTTCCTCGTGCGTCTGGCGGGGGGTGTGAAAAATGCCGTTTTTTCCGTTGCGGGCGAGAGTTGACAACGGTTCCGAAAATTGCGTAGAGTTTGTCAACTAAAAATATTGAAAAAAGGAGTTTACAATATCATGAACAGGGGTTTGTTGAGAGTCGTCATAGTGGCGTTCTTCGCCGCGGTCATCTGCGTCACGGGTTTTTTCAGGATTCCGCTTCCGGGTCTCCAGTCGGGCGTCGTCCTGCAGAACGCCATGTGCGTCTTGACCGCCGTGCTCATAGGAGGCTTCGCCGGAGGCGCTCCGTCCGCGCTCTTCACTTTCGTCGGGATAATCGGGGTTCCGATATTCGCGGGGTGGGTCGGAGGCTTCGCGCTGCTCGCGAACGTGAACGGCGGGTTCAGGATAGGCTTCGTCCTTGGGGCTGTCGTAGCGTCCCTTGTCGCCGGGAAGGCCTCCGCCGAAGAGCGGAATCCGGGTGCCGCCCGCGTCGCAAGGACCGCCGCCGCTGTCCTGGCCGGCATGCTCGCCCTCTATATTCCGCAGATATTCTACTGCATGGCGTTCTATTCGGGCGACGTGTACTCGGAGGCTGTCGTCGCGAAACTTTCGCTCGATCCGTCCCTCGTCGGGCAGGGCGTCGGAACCGCCGGCTCTCTACGCGTCTTCCTCTGGATGTTCTTCCTTCCGTTCGTGCCTGTCGACCTTGTCAAGTCCGTGGTCGTCGTGCTGCTCTCCCTCAAGCTGAGGCCGGTCGTCGCGCAGTATTTCTACGGCTGACAGTTTCTTCTATATATATAAAGCGCATTTTTCTTTTTTGTCGGATTGGGGGAATTTTATGGAAGGCAATTCTGTTCGCAGAATCGTGGTCGACGGCGTGTCCAAGTCGTTCAGGACTTTCGGGGGCGTGCACGAGGCCTTGAAGGGCGTGTCGTTCTCGGTGGACGAGGGGAGCGCAGTCGTAATTGGAGGGGAGAACGGATCGGGGAAGAGCGTTCTGATGGGGATAATCGCGGGTCTTGAGAAGCCCGACTCCGGGAGCGTTTCGTGCTTCGGGAAGGTCGGTCTCGTCTTCCAGGATGCCGACACGCAGATACTGGGCGAGACTCCGAGGGAGGACATCGCGGTGGGGCCGAGAAACCAGAAGCGGCCGAGGAAGGAGGTGGATGCTCTTGTGGAGGCCGCCCTGGCGAGGACAGACCTTTCTGGAAAGGCGGACTTCCCCGCCCGGTTCCTTTCGGGGGGGCAGAAGAGGCGGCTCGCCGTCGCATGCATGATAGCCATGGAGAATCCGATAATAATCTTCGACGAGCCGTACGCCAACCTCGACTACGGCGGCGTGAGGCAGGTGAACGCCCTCGTCTCTTCGCTGAAGGAGGAGGGGAAGACAGTTTTGATACTGACGCACGAGCTTGAGAAGTGCCTGGCTTTGGCCGACAGGTTCATCGTGCTTTTCCGCGGAGAGAAGGTGTTCGACGGGACTCCTGCAGACGGGCTTTCGGAGAACCTTGAGGAATGGAACATACGGAATCCTCTGTCGAGCTACTCCAGCGTCGGGGATCTCATTTGGTGAGGGCTTTATGACTGAGCTTCCGGTTTTCAGCTACCGCCAGGGCGTCTCGTTCGTCCACAGAATCCCTTCCTGGGTGAAGATTCTCTCCATTCCGCTGTTCAACATCGCCATGTTCACGGTCGATTGGAGGGCGTCCCTCTTCTTCATCCCGTTCTTCGTCATCCTTTTCTTCGCCGTCGGCTTCTCTGTCCGGGAGCAGCTCCGCGACTTGTCGCCCGTCTTCTACTACTGCTCGTTCCTGTACCTGATGAATTTCATCGTGCTGACCTGCTCCCTTTCGGCCGCGTCCTTTCCCTCTTTCCCCGCCGGATTCTCTCCCGTCCGCTTCCTCGGTGTCCTGAAGGCTTCGTTCCTTGAGACCGTGCTCGACCCTTCGACCATGAAATTCTCTCTCCGGTTCTGCGCCTGCGTCCAGAGCTGCGCCATGATGTTCGGGACTTCAAGCTCGGTGCAGATAAGGGAGGGAATAGAGAAAATCGAGGTTTTCGTCAGGAGGCTTCTGCCTTTCGGAAAGGAGCCGAGGTTCTCTCTCGCCGTTTCCATGCTCGTCGTCTTCATTCCGACGGTCTTCAGGATATGGAGCCGGCTCTGCCTTGCCTACCGGGCGCGCGGGGGAAAGCCGTCCCTGTCGATGGTCCTCGTACTCGTGCCCCAGCTCTTTTCGGTGGGGCTCCGCACCGCATTCGAGACGACGAAGTCGATAATGAACCGCATGTAGACTTTTTCCTCTCCGATTCACGATGATGTTCAATAAGATGTAGGAAAATTCATCAATTATTGTTCTAGAATGGAATCCGTATGTTTGTCGCGCCGGAACGATGCCTTCCATGATATGTAGCCGTCAGGGATTCCTCTTTCCGGCGGATGAAACGTTTCAAAAATGGAGGCATGTTTTGAAAAAAATCAAATTCGCACTCGCGTTGGCTTCCCTCGCCGCAATCGGCGCGTCGGCTTTCGCGAACAAAATCACGCTCAACGGGAAGGAATTCGACAGCATCCAGAAGGCGCTGGACTCCATCTCCGACGGCGGCTCCTACACGATTTCACTTGAGCCGGGCGTGTACAACGAGGTCCTGTACTACAAGGGAAGCGCCGACATCAAGATTTCAGGAAAGTCGTCGAAGAAGTACGGAAGCGACGTCGTGATTTCCGAATGCAACGACGGAGACCTCTACAAGCAGAAGAGAGCCTCTTCGGCGCAGAACGGACGCTGCATCTTCGAATTCGAGGGAACGGGAAACCTCACTCTTGAGAACGTCACGATGGAGAACACTTTCTCAAGGAAGACGATGAAGGGCTCCAACACGCAGGCCGAGACGATAGGCTTCGACTCCACAGGAAACCTCGCGGCGTACAACTGCGCGTTCAAGTCCCACCAGGACACCCTCAGGATGACCGGAAAATCCTGGTTCTACGACTGCTATGTCGAGGGCGACACGGACTTCATCTGGATGGAGGCGAAGGGAGTCGTGGCCCTGTTCGAGAACTGCGAGATAAAGGCTCTGTTCGACGAGAAGTCCCAGAGCATCATCGGCGCGCCTAGGATGAACTACGGAACCAGGGCCGGAAAGGGTCTCGTCATCTACAACTCGAAGGTCTACCGCGACGACACTCCGGCGGGAGAGGTTCCGCAGTCGTTCGCGCTCGCCCGCACTCCGTGGAATTCCGGGTACTACAACCAGGTCGCCTACGTCAACACCAGCCTGAGCGGCGTCGACAAGGAGATTTGGAAGGGTGAGCCTCTCCTCGCGGACGGGGTTGGAAAGACGACGATCGGCTGGAAGATAGACGAGGCTTCCCTCAAGACACTCGGCGTGGATGCCAATGGAAGGGACGACGTTCTCTCAAAGAAGGAGATTGCCTCTGAGTATTCGGGCCGCCGCGCCATCTTGAACAGGGTGTTCGACTTCTCTAGGAACGCTTTCAGGAAGGACTACGACAGGAACTGGGACATCGACTCTTTCATAAAGAAGAACGGATGGAGCGTCGCCGCGGACAAGTCCAAGGAGATTGCGTCGGGAGAGAAGGCCGCGGAGATAACTGTGTTCGACTTCTCCAAGGGCGACAAGCTCGACGGGCTTTCTGTCAACGGCTTTGCGGCCGCTTCGGATGTGAACGCCGCTAAGTCCGAGGTTCCGTATGCGCTCGGCGCGGCCGGAAGCTCCCTCTCGTTCCCCGTCAAGTCCAAGTCCATCGTCACGGTCTACGGACTCTTCAAGGGAAAGGTCTCTGTCTCGGTCGACAACCAGGGCGAAGGCGTGATGGAATTCAACAACGGCTCAAAGGTCAACGAAATCGCCGATTCGTATGTCGTGTACAACAAGAAGGGCACCGTGACCATCAAGGCGCTGGAGGATTCCTGCATCTCGAAGATTGTCGTGGAGACCGACCCGAAAATCAAGTTCGCCCCTGTCAAGGCGATAAAGGTGACATCAGCCGACGGAGTTTCCGAGCTGAAGGCAAGGGCGAAGCTTCAGATGTACGCGTCCCTCGACCCGGTTCTCGCCTCCAACAGGGACTATGTGTGGACAATCTCCGACCCGTCCGTCGCTTCCATAAGCGAGTTCGGAATCCTCAAGGCCGGCGCGAATTCGGAGGACAAGGTCGTGACTGTCACGGCGACTTCCCGCGACTCCAACAAGGCTTCCGGATCCATGCAGGTGAAGATTCTCAAGGTCAACCCGAAGGAGTACACCGCCACTTGGTTCGGAAGCATCGACGCGTCCAAGTCTCTTGAGGGCGAGGTCGACAACGCTGAAATCGCGTCCGTCGGAAAGGCCGTTCCGTTCGGCAAGGGCGGAAAGTGGGCTTTGAACGCTTCAAAATTCAACGCGAGCTTCTCCGACGGCGGAATCTCATACGAGGGATTCCCTGTGAAAATCGAGGGAGACGACAAAATCTACGTCGACTTCCCGTTCACCGCCAAGAAGGATTTGCAGATAAAGTCCATCGCCATCTCCTACGGAAACCACGGAACATCCAACGTCGGTGTCCTCGTCTCTGTCGTGAGGGGGGCGGCCGTCGAGGAGATTCTGGACGACACTACAAGGAAGTGCCGCAGCGTAAAGAAGGTCTACGACGACGAGGGTCTCCTCGACACCATCGACGTGGCTGCCGGCGAGACAATCATGCTCAGGATAGAGCTCTACGGATACAACGGAAACCCGATCGACATCGCGAAGGGCAAGGCTCCGACCATCGGAACCGTCCAGATTTCTGGACTTGCGAAGTAGTCCGTTCATCTTCGTTTTTTGAGCCTGCGCGATGCCTCCGCGGTGTCGCGCGCGTGAATCCCGGATTCCATTCTCTGGAATTCGGGATTTTTTTTCGCATTGACTGTATTTTTGTCTGCATGGAATTCAAGAAAATCTTTTCCGCAAAGCTGTCCAGGGCCGCGTTTTTTTTCGTTCTCTCCCTCGCCGTTCTCCGGCTTTTCCTTTTCGTCCTCCCTTTCCCGGAGCTTTCGAGGTTCGAGGACAGGGACGTGAGCTGCAGGGTTCTCGACAGGAACGGCTCGATAGTCCAGATTCTTCCGCTTGGGGAAGGGCTTCGGCGCGAGTTCGTCCCCATCTCGGAGATTCCGAAGGGCGTGAGGGACGGTTTCATCGACGCGGAGGACAGGCGGTTCTTCCTGCATTTCGGGGTGGATTTGCTTTCCGTGGCGAGGGCCGCGTTCCAGAACGTTTCGGGCGGGCGCAAGGTTTCGGGCGCGTCCACTATAACGATGCAGCTCGCGCGGATGGTGTCCCCGTCCGAAAGGCGCGATTTCCCTGCGAAAATCAAGGATTCCGTGAACGCGGTGAGAATCGAGGGGAAACTCTCGAAGAAGCGCATCCTTGAGCTGTACTTGAACAACGTCCCGTTCGGAAAAAACTGCGAGGGCGTGGCGACGACGGCGAGGACGTTCTACGGGAAGGAGCTTTCAGAGCTGACCGCCGACGAGATTTCGACTCTCGCATCCATTCCGAGGAACCCCAGCGCGAGGAACAGGCTAGAGAAGAGCTTCAAGTATCCGTTCGGCTTTCCCCACTACGTCCGATATTTGAAGAATTCAGGCGCGTTCGACAGGAAGGGGAGGCCGGGAAGGTGCACTCTGCCGTCCGTGTCGCTGAGCGTCGATTCCGCACTGCAGAATTTCGCCTCCGAGTGCGTGGTGGAATCCTTGGCGAGGTCGGGGAATTCCCGGATAACGAACGCGGCCGCCTTCGTCTGCGACTCTAGGACGGGGGACGTGCTCGCATGGGTTGGAAGCGAGGGCTGGGACGACCATGAAGGGGGCGGGCAGCTGGACGGCGTTTTGAACAGGGTGCAGCCGGGGAGCAGCATGAAGCCGTTCTTGTACGCGCTCGCGCTCGACAGCGGCTTCCTTCCCACCGACATCCTCGACGACGTTCCGAAGGAGTTCGGGGACAGGAACCTGTACATTCCGCAGAATTTCAACAACCGGTTCAACGGTCCTGTGCGGTTCCGTGTCGCGCTGGCCTCCAGTTTGAACATTCCTGCCGTGACCCTCCTCGACAGTGTCGGAGTCGGAAAGTACCTGTCCGTCCTTGACAGCCTCGGATTCTCCTCCCTCGTGGAGGACGGGAGCGGAGCGGCGGCTGACTTGGGGCTTGCCCTGGGCGCGGGCGAGGTTACGCTCCGGGAACTTTGCGAGGCTTTCCGCGTGTTCGTCTGCGACGGCCTCGACTCCGGCTCTGGGCGCAGAGTCTACTCTTCCGACACCGCCAGGATAATCTGCTCGATTCTCTCCGACAAGAACGCGAGGTCGATGGGGTTCGGCTACTCCCAGACGTTCGAGACGGACTATCCGGCAATCTTCAAGACGGGGACCGCCAACCAGTACCAGAGCATCGTGGCTCTTGGGGCGACGAGGAATTTCTGCGTCGGAGTCTGGATGGGGAATTTCAGCGGGAACACTGTAGTCGGAAAGACCGGAAGCTCGCTTCCAGCTTACGCCGCAAAATCAATCCTCGACTACCTTGAGCGCGGCGGCCGGGACGCTCCGGGGTTCGACGAGCCTGAGGGTTTTGTGAAGAGGAAAGTCTGCTCCGTTTCTGGAAAGCTTCCGTGCGAGTTCTGCAGTTCGACAGTCCTTGAGTACGTCCCCAAGGATGGCGCGGAAGAGAAGGTCGGCAGGTGCTCGTGGCACAAGAGGAACGGGCTTTTCCTTCCGAGCGGCTACCAGAGGTGGCTCTCTTCGGACGTGGCTTCGATAGACTACGGTTCGGAGCCTCTCAGGATAACAAGCCCCAAGTCGGGCGGCGTCTACTATTTCGACGAGAGCAGGAACCGCCTCCGGCAGTTCGTCAGGTTCGAGGCGGTCGGCGGCGACGACGGCGTGGCGCGTGTCCTCCTCGACGGAGAGGAGGTTTCGCGGCTGGAGCGTCCTTTCATGATGAACATGGACGCGACGAGGGGCGAGCATGTCGTGACGGTGGAGTGCGCGGGAGAGACCGACAGCGTGGAATTCTCCGTGAAGTGAGCAGATTCTTCCCGCGCGGAATTTTTGGGTGTGCCGAAAATTTTGGCGTGCAATCGGTTGCGCAAAAGCGGAAAAGGTGCTTGAATTGAATGCATGGATATTTTCGACAACATAAACAGGCTCGCGTCGTACGCGCTCGCCGCTGGACTCATAGAAGAGGAGGACGTCGTGTTCGCGAAGAACAGGCTCCTCATGGAACTCGGACTCGACGGCTTCGACGGCATGGAGAAGGCCGGGGAGCTTCCCCGCGTGGAGAAGGGCGACCTGGAGGCCATCCTCTCCGAAATCCTCGACTACGCCGTGGAGAAGGGGATTGTGAAGGATTCCCCCGCGTACAGGGATTTGTTCGACACGAGGCTCATGTCGGTCTTCGTCTCCAAGCCGAGCGAGGTGTCGGCGAAATTCTGGAATCTGTACGGAAAATCGCCGAAGAGGGCGACGGACTTCTTCTATGAATTCTCGAAGGACACGGACTACATCAGAAGGTACAGGATTTCGAAGGACGTGAAGTGGAAGGTCGAGACGGAATTCGGGGAGCTGGACATCACGATAAACCTCTCCAAGCCGGAGAAGGACCCCAAGGCGATAGCCGCCGCGAAGAACATGAAGCAGACGGGGTATCCTCTCTGCCTCCTATGCAAGGAGAACGTGGGGTATGCCGGAAGACCCGACCACGCAGCGAGGGGGAACCACAGGATAATCCGCCTGGAACTCTCCGGGGAGGAGTGGGGCTTCCAGTATTCGCCGTACGTCTACTACAACGAGCACTGCATCGTCTTCAACTTCGAGCACACTCCGATGAGGATATTCCGGAAGACATTCTCAAGGCTCCTCGATTTCGTCAGGCTCTTCCCCCACTACATGCTCGGAAGCAACGCCGACCTCCCGATTGTCGGAGGCTCCATACTGGCGCACGACCATTTCCAGGGAGGGGCGTACGAATTTCCCATGGCGAAGGCCCCATACGAGAGGATGCTTTTGATAGACGGCTTCAAGGACGTGGAGTGCGGAATCGTCAAATGGCCGATGAGCGTCATCAGAATCGCATCCAAGAATCCGGAGCGAATCGTGGAGCTTTCGGACAGGATTCTCAGGAAGTGGAGGGACTACACGGACGAGGGGGCGTTCATATTCTCCGAGACTGACGGGGAGGCGCACAACACGCTGAACCCGATAGCGAGGTTCAGGAACGGAAAATACGAGATGGACCTGGTGCTCAGGAACAACATCGCCACGGAGGAGCATCCTCTCGGAGTCTTCCATCCGCACGCCGAACTGCACCACATAAAGAAGGAGAACATCGGACTCATCGAGGTGATGGGGCTGGCGATTCTTCCGGGCAGGCTGAAGTCGGAGCTTTCAGGGCTGTCGAAGGCTCTCGTGGAGGGCTGGGACGTGAAAGCTGATGCGTCGCTCGCAAAGCACGCAGACTGGGTGGAAGGAATCAGGGCGCGGCATCCGAAAATAGACGTGGGCAGCGTGGACGACATTTTGAAGCGCGAGGTGGGGCTTGTCTTCGAGAAGGTGCTTGAACACGCAGGCGTCTTCAAGTGCGACGCAGACGGCCGCGCCGCGTTCAGGCGTTTCACGGACACGATTTGATGACGCTGCCTTAGGATTTTTGTATGGCGAAAGTCGAGTTTGCGCATATCGCAGTTGCCGAAACAAGCTCCCAGCGGGAACCCTGATTGAAAAACGGCAGTACCGCTTCGCGGTGGCGTTAACATCGCTTGCGATGTTTAGTGTTTCTCAATCAGGAACCCCGCTTCCGCTTGTTTCGGCCATTTCATTGTGAAAACTCGGCGTTCGGCAAAGGAGTTTTTTTTATGGCTATTGAAAGTGTTTTGAATGGAAGGGTCGGAATCGAGGAGAAGACGATCGGAGACGGTGTCAAGCTGTTCACCGTTTCGAACGGGAAGGTGAGCTTCTCGGTGATGAACTACGGCTGCACGGTTACGAGGCTGCTCGTTCCTGACAGGGACGGGCGCGCGACGGACATCGTCCTTGGGTTCGACGATTTGGAGGGGTACGAGTCGTGCACGGACTCCAGGGGCGCCGTTGTCGGGCGCGTCGCGAACAGGATTTCCGGCGCGTCGTTCACGATGGACGGGAAGGTCTACGCGCTCGACAAGAACGACGGCGGGAACACCCTGCACGGCGGTTTCACCAGGTTCGAGAAGATGCTCTGGGAGGCGGACACGTTCTTCGACGAGAACGCGGACGGACACCCGGCGGGGGTCGTCTTCAGGAGAACCAGCCGGGACGGCGAGCAGGGATTCCCCGGAAACCTCGACATTACGGTCGTCTACAGCCTGAATTCGCGCGACGAATTGACTTTTTCCTACCGCGCGGTCCCGGACAGGAAGACGCCCGTGAACATGACGAACCACACGTATTTCAACTTGAACGGTGTCCTCGACTCCAAGCGCGACGTGCTGAACCACGTCATGACGCTCGACTCCGACAAGATTCTGGAGATAGACGGGCAGCTCATACCGACGGGAAGGATTCTCGACGTGTCCGAGCGGAGCGAGTTCGACTTCAGGAAGGGCAAGGAGGTCGGAAAGGACATCGGAAAGTGCGACGAAAGGATAGGCGGCGGCTACGACAACTGCTTCGTCACGAAGGCGTTCGGGGGGAATGCGGGGAAGCCCGTCTTCTTCGGCACCGTCTCTTCCCCCCTCACCGGGATTTCAATGGACATGTTCACCGACCAGGAGGGGATGCAGGTTTATTCCGGGAATTTCCTGGACGGCGGCAGGGGCAAGGGCGGATTCGCCGACGAGAAGTACGGCGGAATCTGCTTCGAGTCCCAGCGTTTGGTGGACTCGGTGAACAGGAAGGAATTCCCGAGTCCGTTCGTCGAGGCGGGCGGGGTGTACAGTTCCACGACGGTTTACAGGTTCGGGAACTGCTGACGATTCGGAACGGGATTTGATGATTTGAAGAAGGAGGAAATTGAAAAATGGCTTCATCGCTTACAAGCAGGGAATACGCTCCCTCTGAATTGAAGGAAGAATTCATGAGGGTGTACGGAGAGGGGGACGGTGTGCGGATTTTCTCCTCTCCCGCCAGAATCAACATAATCGGGGAGCACATCGACTACAACGGCGGCAAGGTGTTCCCCGCGGCCATCGACCGCTACCTCTACGTCGCCATCAGAAAGCGCGCGGACAGGAAGGTCTTGTACAACGACATGCGCTTCCCCGGAAAATTCGAGTTCTCCATCGACGACGACTTCGCCTTCAAGAAGGAGAACGACTACGCGAACTACCTGAACGGAATCCTCAGCCAGATGAAGGATATGGGCTTCGTCTTCCCGTGCGGGTTCGAGGTGCTCATGGTGTCGAACATTCCGGCGGGCGGCGGAATCTCCTCGAGTTCCGCGCTCGAATGCGGCTTCGCCTACGCCGTGAGCGAGACTTTCGGCTTTTCGATAGGGCGCGTGGAAATCGCGAAGCTCGGGCAGATGAGCGAGCACAAATTCATGGGCGTGAACTGCGGGATAATGGACCAGTTCATAATCGCGACGGGGAAGAGGAATTTCGCTGAGAAGCTCGACTGCGCCACGCTCGAATACGAGTACGCTCCGCTTGAGCTTGGCGACTACCGCTTCGTCGTCATGAACACGAACAAGGTCAGGAAGCTCTCCGACTCCAAATACAACGAGAGGAGGGGCGAGTGCGAGAGGGCGCTTTCCCTCTTGAACGGCGCGGGCGTGGACGTTCCGTCCCTCTGTTCCTTGACCCCGGAGAGGTGGGAGGAAGTGAAGTCCGCCGTCTCAGATTCCGTCCTCCAGAAAAGGGCCGCGCACTGCGTCTACGAGAACAGGCGCGTTGAGGAGGCCGTCTCCGCGCTCAAAAGAAACGACCTCGTCCGTCTGGGCGGGCTTTTGAACGAGAGCCACGAGTCCCTGCGCTCTCTCTACGAAGTGACGGGCATCGAGCTGGACACTCTCGCCGACGCCGCCAGGAACGAGCAGGGCTGCCTCGGCGCGCGCATGACAGGTGCCGGTTTCGGCGGCTGCGCCATCGCCCTTGTGCACAAGGACTCGATAGAATCTTTCGTGGAGGGCGTCCAATCTAAGTATGCGTCCGTGGTCGGCTACGAGGCCGGGTTCTTCGCGTGCCGTTCGGGCGACGGCGTTTCGCGCGTGGAGGGAGTCTGAGCCTGCAGGACGCGGCATCCTGATCCCCCCCTGGGGGCTTCCGGGATGCCCAAAATCTTTGTTTGACAATTTGTGCAATCGGTTGCATAATCGTCTTATGGACAAGCATTTGCACAACGTACCGTTCACGATGGACGACATAGCGATGGAGCTTGGAATATCCAAGAGCACCGTGTCTAGGGCGCTCGCCGGTTCCAGGCGGATAAGCGAGGAGACGAAGAGGAGGGTCGCCGAGTGCGCATCCGCCCACGGCTTCATCCCGAACCTGGCGGCAAAGGCGCTGGCGAGCAGGAAGACGCTGAACATCGCGGCCGTCATGCCGTTCGAGGCCTCCAGCGTCGAGATGATGTTCTTCCACGAGTGCCTGAGCGGAATGGTGAAGAAGGCTGCCGAATCCGACTACAGCGTCCTCGTGTGCATGAGCGACGCGGATGGCGGCTCGGAGAACCAGCTTGAGAAAGTCATACAGAACAGGAAGGTGGACGGCGTGGTCCTCACCCAGCTTCGCCTCGGCGACAGGAACCTGGCCTACCTGAAGTCCGAGGGGTTCCCGTTCGTGGTGATAGGCTCCGTGGACGACGACGGCGTTTGCCAGGTGGACTCCAAGATGAGCGAGTGCTGCGAGGCGTTCACGAGGGAGTGCGTGCTCCGTGAGATGAAGGCCGGTGTCGTGGGCGGAAGGGGCAGCGTCCTCTTCGTCTGTGGCTCCCTCGACGTGGAGGCGAACAACAACAGGCTCTCCGGCTTCCTTTCGGGCATGGAGAATCCCGTGTTCGATGGAATCCAGTACGCTGTCTGCACCGACTCCGACGACATAGACGGCTCCGTGTGCGATGGAAACTGGAGGCTGATTCTCTGCTCGGACGACGTCGTGTGCGTGAATGTCATGTCGGTTTTGAAGGCGGCCGGGCTTGAGGTCGGAAAGGATGTCAGGCTCGCGTCTTTCCACGACAGCGTGCTCCTTTCGACGAGCAATCCTCCCGTGAGCGCGCTCAAGGTGGACGCGAGCTGGCTTGGGGACGTGGCTGTGGACTCTGTGCTCTCCCTTGTCGCCGGAAAGGACGTCGAGAAGAGAAGGTTCGTCGGCTGCTCGTTCATGTTCAGGGATTCCACGGACTGAGGGCGCGCGCTGTTTTTTTAAGGGGGAAAAAGTGAAGTTGGCGAGGACGGTTTTTTTTGGTGCGGTTTTGAGGGCGGCTGTTTCTTTTTTGGCGGTTTCTTCAATCTTCGCGCTTTTCTCGTGTTCCAGGCGGAATTCGAGGATTTCGGAGGACGGGACTGTGACGCTTGTTGTCTGGGAGTCCACGAACGGGCCTGACGAATTCATAAGGCAGGCGGGGAAAATCTACGAGGAGACGCACCCGAAGACGAAGATAAAATTCGTGAACGTGGAGCTTGGGGACGCCGTGGGGCAGATTGCGCTCGACGGGCCTGCGGGCGTTGGGCCTGACGTTTTCGCGGCTCCGCACGACAAACTCGGAACTCTCGCGATTGGCGGCCACGTCCTCTACACGGAGAATGCCGACGAGGTGAGGGAGAAGGCCCTTCCCCTTTGCTCCAAGGCTTTGACCTACGACGGCATGATGTACGGCTACCCCGTGTCGGCCGAGACTTACGCGCTCTTCTACAACAAGAGCCTCATTGCGGAGGGCGATGTTCCACGGACATGGGAGGCTCTCGCCGACTGGACCGCGAAATTCAACAAGGAGAATCCTGGGAAGAACGGCTTCGTCATGAACGTGGGCGACGGCTACTACACGATTCTCTTCACCACGGCCGACGGGAACAGGCTCTTCGGCGAGTCCGGGACGGACACCGAGAATTCCAACATCAATTCGGAGAAGTCCGTGAGGGGAATGGAGTTCTTCCAGAGCCTGAGGAAGACGGTGGACATTCCTTCCGCCGACCTTGACACGGCCTCCGTCGACGCGGCTTTCCAGAGCGGAAACGCGGCCATGCACATAACTGGATTGTGGAACGTCGTGAATTTCGAGAAGGCCGGGCTTGATTTCGGCACCGCGCCCCTTCCGTCCCTTCCGGGTGACGACAGGCCCGCTGCTTCTTTCAGCGGAACCAGGGCGATGTTCGTCTCCGCCTATTCCGACTTCCCCGACCAGGCCAACGATTTCGCGCGCTTCTTGATGAGCGACGAGATGCAGCTCCTCCGCTTCAAGCTCACGGGCGCGCTTCCGGGCACGAGGGTGTCCGTCGGAAGTGCGTACCTTTCCGGCATGATGAGGCAGCTGGAGTACGCCTTCCCGATGCCGTCCATTCCGGAGATGAACAAATACTGGAATTCGATGAACAACGCCTCCAAGAACATCTGGGACGGAGCGGACGTGAGGAAGGAGCTTGACGCGTGCAACAGGGCGATTCTTGAGAAGTGAGACTCCTGTCCGGTGGAAAAAAATCAAATATGGAGAAAAAAAATGGCTGAACTGAGAACCGACAAATCCGACTCCCGGAAAGTGAAGGTCGCCGCGTCCTGCTTCATGGGGCTGGCGCACATCGTTTTCCTGAAGGACTACATCAAAGGAGCGTTCTTCGCACTGTGCGAGGTCGCCTTCATCTGCTTCGTCCCGGCCGCGGCTGGGAAGCTTTTCGACCTTGTGACGCTCGGCACTCCGCATCCCGGAATCCCGATAAAGCTCCGCGACAACTCCCTCTTCATGATGATAGACGGAATCCTGACACTCTCCGTCGTCGCGGTGTTCGCCATCGTCTACGTCCTGAGCGTCAAGAGCGCGTCGAAGGGCTACGACGAGTACTGCAGGACGGGGAGGTTCAAGACGCAGCGCGAGTCGTTCGACATGACGCTCGGAAAGTCGTTCCCGATTTTTGGAATGGCTCCTGCTTTCGTCATGGTGCTCGTCTTCGTCCTCGTTCCCCTCGTCTTTTCCGTTATGGTGGCGTTCACGAACTATTCGGCTCCGGCGCACATATCCCCGAACAACACGATAGACTGGGTGGGCTTCAAGAATTTCGCGTCGCTCCTCGGAGGAGGAAGCTCTTGGTCGTCGGGGTTCGCCCGCGTCGCCGTCTGGACCCTCGTCTGGGCCGTCATGGCGACGCTCACCTGCTATCTCGGGGGGCTTGCCATCGCCGTCCAGCTCAAGGAGATAAAGTTCTCTCTCAATCCGCTGTTCAGGTTCGTCTTCATCCTGCCGTACGCGGTTCCGAACGTCGTCTCAATGCTCGTCTGGAAGAACCTCTTGAACGGAACTTCGGGAATCATAAACAGGACTCTCATCCACATCGGCATCATCTCGAATCCGATTCCGTGGCTTTCCGACCCGCTCCTCGCCCAGGTCGTCTGCATCCTCGTGAACCTGTGGGCGGGCTTCGGATACTTCATGCTGCTTTCGATGGGCACGATGACCGCGATAAGCGAGGACATGTACGAGGCCGCGAGGATGGACGGAGCGAGCCGGTTCGACATATTCAAGAAGATAACCTTTCCGCTCGTGCTCTACCAGACGCTTCCGCTCATCATCATGAGCTTCGCGCACAACGTGAACAACTTCGGAGCCATCTATTTCCTCACGAACGGTTCCCCTTCCGTGGCGGACTCGACGACAACGATGGCCGGCGGAACGGACATCCTCGTCACCTGGATATACAAGCTCACGATGGACCTGCAGCAGTACCAGTACGCTTCCGTCATAGCGGTGATGATTTTCATCGTCCTCGCGCCGTTCGCGATATGGCAGTTCAGGCAGACGAAGGCGTACAAAGAAGGCTCCGTTTGATTTTTTTCGATGAGTTATGGAGGAATTATGAGTCAGATTAGATACACATCGTTCGCGGAGAGGCTCAACAGGTCGATTACATACGTCCTGTTCCTAGCCCTGTCGGCAATCGTCGTATATCCGCTCGTTTACGTCGTCGCGGGCGCGTTCTCTCCGGGAAATTCGATAGCCGCCCTGAACATCGTCCCGTTCAAGGACGGTTTCACGGTCGAGCATTTCAGGACGCTCTTCATGGAGACGAACTACGGGCGGTGGTTCCTGAACACCCTCGTCATCTCGCTTGAGACTTCCGTCCTGACGGTTCTCGTCTCGTCGCTTTCGGCTTACGTCTTCTCAAGGTTCAACTTCCGCTTCAAGAAGTCGTTCCTGATGTCGCTCCTCATTCTCCAGATTTTTCCGAGCTTCGTGGGGATGATAGCCATCTACGTCATCCTCTTGAGAATCGGGGGCCTCGACACGCTCTGGGGACTGACCCTCGTCTACACTGCCGGGAACATTCCCTACAACACATGGCTCGTGAAGAACTACATGGACACGGTGTCCAAGAACCTTGACGAGGCCGCGAGGATGGACGGAGCGAGCCATTTCAGGGTCTTCTGGCAGATAATAATGCCCGTGGCGCGTCCGATAATCATCTTTTTGGCGATAACGAGCTTCACGGCTCCGTGGATGGACTTCATCTTCCCGAAGATGGTGCTCCGAAGCCCGGAGAACCAGACTCTCGCGCTGGGGCTTTTCAGCTTCGTCTCCGACAAGAAGAACGAATTCACCGTGTTCGCGGCCGGAGCGTTGATAGTCGCCGTCCCGTTCGTGGTCTTCTTCCTCATGACGCAGAAGACTCTCGTGACGAGTTTCGGCGGAGCGGCCGTGAAAGAGTAGGGGCGTCCCTGCGGAATTTTTGTGTGGTTTGGCAACTGGTAACTTTGGGGGAACGGAAATGATGTACGCTTATGACAGAGTGAGTTTGGTGAGGGACGGGAAGAGGTGGTTCCCGATAATGGGCGAAATCCACTATTCGAGGGTTCCGCGCGCGTTCTGGGAGGACGAGCTTTGCAAGATGAAGGCCGGCGGCGTGGATGTCGTCTCCGCCTACACGATATGGATACACCACGAGGAGGTGGAGGGCGTCTACGACTGGAGCGGAGACAGGGACCTGCGCTCGTTCGTCGCCTCGGCAAAGAAGTGCGGGTTGAAGGTGCTTTTGAGGATAGGCCCCTGGTGCCACGGAGAAGTGAGGAACGGCGGTTTCCCCGACTGGCTTTTGGGGAAGCCTTTCGAGCCGAGGACGAACGACGAGGGGTACTTCTCCGCCGTCGGGAGGTGGTATTCGGAAGTGTTCAGGCAGGTCGAGGGCTTCGTGTGCAGCGGGCTCGATGACGGAAGCGGGGACGAGCCGATAATCGGCGTGCAGATTGAGAACGAGTACGGGCACTGCGGCGGACTCTACGAGAAGGAGGGCGGAGAGGAGCACATGAGGCGCCTCAGGGACTTGGCGGAGAAGTGCGGATTCGTCGTCCCGATATACACGGCGACAGGCTGGGGCGGTGCGTGGACCGGCGGAATGGTTCCTGTGATGGGCGGATACTGCGACGCTCCGTGGGACCAGCGACTCACCGAAATCGAGCCGAGCGGAAACTACACGTTCACATACGAGCGTAACGACCACAACATCGGAAGCGACCACGGTTTCGGCTACGGCATCACGTTCGACATGGAAAAATTCCCCTATCTCACGGCTGAACTCGGCGGCGGACTCCAGGTGACAAAGCACAGGAGGACGGTGGCCACGGCGAAGGACATAGCGGCTGTCGCCACAGTGAAGATGGGAAGCGGGGTGAATCTCCTTGGGTTCTACATGTACCACGGAGGAACGAACCCGGAGGGGAAGCTCTCGACGCTGCAGGAGTCGAAGGCGACAGGAAGCCTGAACGACCTTCCTGTGAAGTCCTACGACTTCCGCGCCCCTGTCCGCGAGTTCGGGCAGGTCTCCCCGACGCTCCGGGAGCTGAAGCTACTTTCGTTTTTCGCGTCGGACTTCGGAAGCGGATTCTGCGACCTTCCCGCGTCTATTCCTTCCGACAACCCTCTCGACCCGAATGACACGGAATCCTTGAGGTACTCGTTCAGGACCGACGGAAAGAGGGGCTACCTCTTCGTGAACAACTATGTGAGGCACCAGACACTCTCGAATCACAATGGCGTTTCGATAAAGGCTCCGTCCGGTGTCGTGTTCCCGAAAATGGACATCGGAGACGGAGACTTCTTCTTCTTCCCGTTCGGTGTTCAGTTCGGGGACGCAGAAGTCAGGACCGTGACCGCGACACCGCTTCTCAGGCTCGACAGAAGCTCTGTAAAAAACGCCCGCCCAATATTCGTCTTCTACAAGCGTGAAGGGGACGTTTCAAGTTCCGGCTTCTTCGATTTCGCGAATGGAAAGAAGCCTTCGGATTTTGAAGGGGACTTCCTCGTTCTTTCGAGAAAGGACGCGCTGAACCTCTGGCGGGTCAAGGGCAGGCTCTTCGTCACGGGCGACGACTCGTGCGTCATGGAGGACTCCGGCGGCGGAACCGTGATTTTCGGGCGGAAGGAGAGGCGTTTTCTCGTCTATCCGGATTTCGAGGCCGCCCCCGACGGCTGGAGGAGGACCGGCTTCGTGGACAAGCAGGCCGACTCCGGCTTGGCCAGCGTCATGTTCGCCGTGTACGAGAGGGACGGAGACATCGACGGCGCGCAATCGTTCCCGAAAGAGCTCGGTTTCGAGAATCTCGGCGGCGGCGCGTACAGGTTCGACGTCTCTCATCTGCTCGATTCTCTTGGAAAAGCGGATTCGGTCTCGGACGTGTTCCTGAAGGTTTCCTACAAGGGCGAGTCGGCCGAGATACGCGCGGACGTGGGGGGGGAGAGGAAACTCATCCTCGACGACTTCTATCTCGGAGACGGTTTCGACTGGGAAATCGGGCTCAAGAGGTTCCTCGAAAAGAATTCCGGCACGAACGGGAATCCGGGGAAAGTCGGGACTGTCTGGGATTTCTCTGTGAATCCGCTCCAGAAGAATCCGCCAATCTATTTCGAGCGTCTGCCGGAATTCTCTTCCGGCTCAATCGCCGTCCTTGAGTCGATAGACGTGGAGGCCGAATGGAGGTTCAAAATCTGAACCTAGCAATGACGCGCGTTTTCTTTGCGCGCTGGCAGTCCGCCGACGCTCGGCAATCGGCTTCGGCGGTGCTATAATCGGGGAATGCCGTTTCGGAAAAAATCCCGCGAGGCCGGGTTCAGGACACTCCTTCTTTCTTTGACTTTCTCCATGCTCGCTTCCGTGGTGGTGATTTTCGGTTTCCTTTTCGTGAAAATCTACGCGCTCAACAACGACATGGGGGAGAGGATAAACCAGTACATCGTCCTTAATTCAATCTCGGAGGACATACAGACTTCCAGGGAGTGCTTCTCCGAGTCGTTCTGGGCGACTTTGGAGGACGACTTGGACAGGGCGCACTCCATGGCGCAGGAGTCCCTCGTGTTCAGGAACAGGGCCGCGCTCAAGGCGATGAATCTCCGCTCGGACTACAGCGAGAGCCACAGCATGTACTTCCTTCACCGCTCCATAATCAACGCCCTCGAATTCCTGAACAGGAACGCTCCGATGCTGGACAACATCCTTTTGGAGATGCCGGAGCAGGAGAGGTACAGGCTCTACTATCAGTATCTGAAAATCTACGACTATCTTCTGCAGTACACGAACTACATGTATCTTTCCGCCGCTGTCCACAGCGACGCTGACGCGCTGGACTCGAATCTCGACAAAGTGCGCTCCCTCAAGTTCTTCGCGGCCGCCGCTCTGCTCGTCGTCTCCGCTTGCGCTGTCGCGCTCTCCGTCTTCATCACCAAGATGATTTCCGGGCACGTCATGCGCATGGTCAGGAGCGCGGACAGGATAAGCGGCGGCGACTATTCCGCGGACGACCTGCCCATTTCGGGCCCCAGGGAGTTCAGGATTCTGAGCGACAGGCTCAACTCCATGAAGAGGAGCCTTCTGCAGAGGAGCATTCTCGAGGGGGAACTCCACAGGCAGGAGGTCGAGAAGGAGAAGATTCTCGGCGAGCTTGAGCGGGCGAAGTTCCTTTCACTGCAGGCGCAGATAGACCCGCACTTCCTCTTCAACACTCTGAACGCCATATCGAACATGGCCTTGTTCGAGAATGCGGAGAAGACGATGGAGCTGACGAACAACTTGGCCGGGATTTTCCGATACCGCCTAGAGTTCAAGGATTCCGTCCTCCTCTCCGACGAATTCCGCTTCGTCTCCCAGTACCTTTCGATTCAGAAGGCGCGTTTCGCCGACAGGCTCGACTATGAGATTCTCCTCGACGATTCCGTTTCGTCTGTGAGGGTGCCGCCGCTTTCGGTGCAGCCGTTCGTGGAGAATTCCGTCAAGCACGGCGTGGAGAGGAAGGAGAGCGGGGGAAAGGTCGTCGTCTCTGCCAGGAGGTCGGGCGCGAAGGCATTGATTTCGATAGAGGACGACGGAGTGGGGCTTCCCGAGGGCTTCTCCCTCTCGTTCTTGGACCCAGGCGAGCAGAGCCACATCGGAATCACGAACGTCGTGAACCGCCTGTCGATTTTCTTCGGGGGAAGGCTTTCGGTGGACATCGGAAACCTTCCCGGCGGCAGCGGTGTGAAAGTTTCGATGGAGATTGACTTGGAGGAGGAGAGCTGATGGCTGACGGATTGAGGATTTTGGTCGCCGACGACGAGACGCTTGAGAGGAACGCCCTCGAATTCCAAATTTCAAGCCTTTTCCCAGATTCTGTTTGCGTGAAGGCGGCGAACGGTCGCGAGGCCGTGGAGGCTTTTTCCCGCGAATCGTTCGACATCGCCCTTCTGGACATACAGATGCCGGGGATGGACGGTCTTGAGGCCGCCGGGAGAATCCGCGAGATTTCCCCCCGCACTCTCGTCGTCTTCCTGACGGCGTGGAGCCGGTTCGACTTCGCGCAGCAGGCGGTCAGGCTCGGCGCGTTCGACTATCTCGTGAAGCCGGCGGACAGGGCGACTCTGAAGTCGCTCGTCGAGAAGTGCGCCGAGAGGCTCTCTTCGTCTGCCTCTGCCGGGGTGGGGGAATGCGCCGACCTGCAGCAGCAGATTCTGTTCCTCCGCGACGAGATTTGCCGGGGGGAGGGGGAGCGGGCGTTCTCCAGGCTAGAGTCGATTTTCGAGCCTGGCTCCGGGTTCTCCGACGCAGAGCTTTCTGCCGCTTTCAAGTCGCTGCGGTACGAAGTCTGCGGCCGCGTTCCGTTCCTCCCCGACACGCCCGACACAGGACAGTCCCGCCCTTCCGTCATGGAAAAGTACAGGATTTTCGCTTCCGACGCGCTCTCGGCCGTCGCCGAGGACAGGGCGGACAAGTACAGGCGCGTCATTTCCCTCGCGACTTCGTATGTCGACGGCAATTTCGGCCAGCCGTTGACGGGGGAGAAGGTCGCGGAGCGGTTCAACATGCATCCGGCGTATTTCACGAGGCTTTTCAGGGAGTACAACGGGAAGACGTTCGTGGAGTACCTCACGGAGAGGCGCATGGAGGAGGCGAGGAGGCTTCTTTCCGAAGGCGAGCTTGTGAAGAGGACGGCGGCGGCGTGCGGTTTCTCGGACACCGACTATTTCTCCAAGGTCTTCAAGAAAGCGTTCGGGAAAAGCCCTGCCGAGTTCGCCTCGAATCCGTCCAATCCGTAAAATTCTGAAAAAATACCCCCTGTTTTTGAATTTTTACGACTTTGAAAAACCGCGCCAAGGCTCCAAAATGTACAGGTAACCAGGAGGATGTTTTTCCTTCAACCAATGCTTGAAAAAAAGGAGTGTTTTCCATGAAGAAGATTTTGGCAGGCGCGTGCGCCATTCTCGCGGCCGGCGCGGTTTTCACCGGATGCAAAAAGGACGGAAAGGAAGGCTCGGCCGGCGCGGCTGAGGCTACGAAGAGCATGGTTCTCCGCTACGCCGAGAACCAGTCGCAGGACTATCCTACGACAAAGGCCGCCTACGATTTCGCGAAGATTGTCGAGGAGAAGACCGGCGGAAGAATCAAGATAGAGGTGTACTACGGCGGACAGCTCGGCGACGAGAAGTCCGTCTTCGAGCAGATGCAGTTCGGCGCGATCGACTTCACGCGCGGCTCCCTCGCTCCGCTCTCCGAATTCTCCAAATCGCTCAACGTCCTCCAGCTTCCGTACCTCTACAAGGACGCCGACCAGATGTGGAAGGTCCTCGACGGAGAAATCGGCGCGCAGTTCCTCGATTCGATGAAGGAGGCGAACCTCATCGGCCTCTCATGGTTCGATTCTGGCGCGAGGAACTTCTACACGTCCAAGAAGCAGGTTTCCACGATGGCGGACTTGAAGGACATGAAAATCCGCGTCCAGGAGTCGCAGCAGATGATGGACATGATTCAGGCGCTCGGAGCGAACCCGACGCCGATGGCCTACGGCGAGGTCTATTCTGCCCTCCAGACAGGCGTAATCGACGGAGCCGAGAACAACTGGCCTTCATACGAGTCGACTTCCCACTACGAGGTCGCAAAGTACTACCTCATCGACGAGCACAACCGCGTCCCTGAGATGCAGATAGCTTCCGCCTCGACATGGGCGAAGCTCTCCGACGCCGACAAGGAAATCATCAAGGAAGCCGCGCGCGTCTCCGCGAAGAACGAGAGACAGTACTGGGCCGAGAGGGAGAAGGCTTCCGAGGCGAAGGTGACTGCCGGCGGAACTGTCGTCACCAGACTTTCCCCTGAAGAGAAGCAGAAATTCCAGGACGCCATGGCGCCCCTCTACAAGAAGTACGGAGCCGGATACGAGGACATAATCGCCAGAATCCAGGCTACTAAATAAAATCCCCACTTTTCCTCCTTACGGGTGTTTTTGGCAGCCCTGGCTTTGAACGAATCAGTGGCTGCCTTTTTTATCGAGTTTTATCTGATAAGGGAAAATCAATATGTCAAACAAAATTTTCAAGGAGGGCATGAACCCTCTGGAAAAAATCGTGAGCCTCGTCACGTTCGTGTTCGACAGCGTGTACAGGCTCCTGCTCGAATACTCGAAGCTTGTCCTTCTGGTAATCGTCTTCATCGTGAGCGCGCAGGTCTTCAGCCGCAAATTCTTCGGAACCAGCATAAGGTGGTCTGAGGAGGTCGCGCTTTTCCTGATGATTTGGATGGCGTTCATCTCAATGGCAATCGGAGTTGAGAAGCGTCTCCACATTGCCATCGAGATGTTCGTCAAGAAATTCCCCAAGAAAGTCCAGTTCTGCATCGAGAAGCTGAACGACACGGCCACTTTCGGGTTCGGCCTCGTTCTCTGCGTCTTCGGCTGCCGCCTCGTCTCTGCGACCATGAATTCGACTCTCCCAGCCACACAGTGGCCCGCCGGCCTTGAGTATCTGATGATGCCCGTCTCTGGTGTCTTCATCATGTACTTCTCGTTCCTGAACCTGTTCAACCTCAACCGCTTCCGCCACTACAGAATCGAGGGCGAGACGGAGAACGAGGCTGAGAAAACCGAAGAGGAGGGTAAGTGATGTTCGACGCCAATATCGCAACATGGATTCTGCTTGGAAGCTTCGTGCTTTTCATCGTCATAAAGATGCCGGTCGTCTTCTCTTTGGCCGTGTCGTCGTGCCTCGCCATGCTCTACATGAAGCTGCCGCTGATGGCCTTCATCCAGCAGATGGCGAAGTCCGTCAACAGCTTCTCGCTGATGGCGATTCCGTTCTTCATCCTCGCCGGCGAGATAATGGGCGCGGGCGGAATCTCCAACCGCCTTCTCGACTGCGCGAACGTCATCGTCGGACGGTTCAGGGGCGGGCTCGCGTACGTCAACGTCCTCGGCTCGATGATGTTCGGCCACCTCTCAGGCTCCGCCGTCGCCGACGTTTCTTCCCTCGGCTCCGTTGAGATTCCGATGATGGAGAAGGCGGGCTACGACACGGAATTCTCCGTCGCCGTCACGGTCTCCTCGGCCTGCCAGGGCGTCCTGATTCCTCCGAGCCACAACATGATTATCTACTCGCTCGCCGCCGGCGGCGTTTCCGTGGGTGCTCTCTTCATGGCCGGCCTGGTTCCGGGCATCGCGCTCGGCTTCCTCCTCCTCGCGGTCTGCGTGGTGATGTCGATTGTCAGGCGGTATCCGAAGGGCGAGAAGGTCTCGTTCAAGGAAGGCGTCAAGACCATCTGGAACGCGCTCCTCGCGCTCTTCACGGCCGTCATAATCCTCTTCGGAGTCACGTTCGGCTTCTTCACTGCAACCGAGGCCGCCGCCATCGCCTCGATATACGCCTTCATCGTCTCCATGTTCGTCTACAAGGAACTCAAGTGGAGCATGATGCCGAGGATTTTGATGAACACGGTGAAGACCCTCGCCATGGTCTTCTCCCTCATCGCGGCGGCGGGCGCGTTCGGCTACCTCCTCGCGTTCCTGAAGATTCCGACCCTCATAACGACGGGTCTCCTCTCGATTACGAGCAACAAGATTGTCATCCTGCTCCTCATAAACCTCATGCTCCTGTTCCTCGGCTGCATCATGGACATGGCGCCCCTCATCCTCATCACGACCCCGATTCTCGTCCCGGTCGTGCAGCAGTTCGGGATGAGCCCGGTGCAGTTCGGAGTGGTGCTCATCTTCAACCTTGCGGTGGGACTCTGCACGCCGCCTGTCGGCTCCGCCTTGTTCGTCGGCTGCGGAATCGGAAAAATCCCGATGGAGAAGGCCGTGAAGTCGATGGTTCCGATGTACCTCGTGATGATTGCGGGCCTTCTTCTGGTCACGTTCGTCCCGGCAATATCCCTCACGCTTCCGAGGCTTTTCGGCTACAACGTTTGATTTTTTGCAGGAGGTTTTGAATGAAGAACGACAGATGGGTATTCCATGCGGACATAGTTCCGCAGTCGGGCGGGAAGGGTGTCGAGAGGCGCGTGCTCGCCTACAGCGACGACTTGATGTGCGTCGAGAACACGTTCGAGAAGGGCGCGGTGGGTTCTCTCCACAGCCATCCGCACACGCAGGTGACGTATGTCGTGAGCGGCGCCTTCGAGTTCGAGATTGACGGCGTGAAGAAGGTCGTTCGCGCGGGCGACTCCATGCTCAAGACTGACGGCGTGGTGCACGGCTGCGTCTGCCTTGAGGCGGGGAAGCTCCTGGACATCTTCAACCCGTACAGGAAGGATTTCGTGGACGACTAGGCTGTTTCCTCCTGTTTTTCCCTGTTTTTCGGCCGGACGGATTCCTTTTTGGATTCGTCCGGCCTTTTTTTTCATCAAGACAGGTTCGGAAACTTCTGTTTTGGAAATGGTTTGATGGAATGCGATAACGAAATTGTCGAACATGTCTGTTCCCCATAGTCCCTACCTAGTCTGCGTTTGCGAAAATGTTCATTGAAAATGTCTGAAAAGTGCAAAAAACAGCTTGAATATGATTATTGATTTGTTCGATACTTCATTTCACACCGAAATGCAGGTGAAAAAGTCGGTATTTTACAAATGTTAATAATTTTGTGAAAATACCGTCATTAAAAAATGGGGGTGTCCTATGAAAAAAAGTTATGGAAAAAGTCGAATCGGAAAGACTTTTGTTGGAGCCGGTTTCGCGGCGGCCTTGATTTTCTCTGGCTGCAGCAACATCGCTTCGTCTTCTTTCGAGGATTCCGACGATTCGTCGGCGGATTTCCTCTCTGTGAACCGCGCGGCTTCTTATGTCGCCGCGAGCGGAATGTCGGGCAGCGTGAGCACTGTCGTTCCGACCGGAAGCGGGCTTGTGGGCGTGAAGGCTCAGGGCTGGCTCAACAGCGCGTACATCGTCTGGACAGGCTCTCCTTCGAGCTACACTGTCACGGTCGACGGAACCGAGGTCAGCTCTTACCTCACGAGGAAAATCGGAAGCCAGTGGAGATGCGACATTCCGGGTCTCGCGGCGGGAAGCCACACGATAAAGGTCGTGTCCGGCTCTTCGTACTTGACTGCGACAGTCAGCGTCGCTTCGCACGACCGCTCTGGATTCGCATTCTACGGCGACACGACTCCGGGCGCGTACAAGGCGGACGGAACGCTCAAGGACAACGCTGTCGTCCTTTATGTCAACGAGTCCACGAAGAACACTGTCTCGCTCGATGTCGTCACTTCTTCAAAGGGCGCGACGACGACGTGCACAGGTCTCCAGCCGATTCTCGACGCTTACAAGAAGGGATACGACACGAGACCTCTCTGTGTGAGAATCATCGGAAAAGTCACCGACTTCGACACGATGGACAACGGCGACATAATGATTTCCGGTTCCGGAGCCTCGAAACTCCTCTCATGCGGAATCACAATCGAGGGTGTCGGCTCCGACGCGACTGCCTACGGCTGGGGAATCCGCATAAAGAATTCGCAGTACGTAGAAATAGCGAACCTCGGCTTCATGATGGTGGACTCGGCGGAGGGCGACAACGTGTCTCTCCAGCAGAGCGACAAGAATGTCTGGGTCCACAACTGCGACATGTTCTACGGCGAGGCCGGAGGGGATGCCGACCAGAAGAAGGGCGACGGCGCGCTCGACTGCAAGAAGTCCACATACGTCACGTTCTCCTACAACCACTTCTGGGATTCTGGAAAGTGCAACCTTCTGGGATTGAGCGAGGGGACGACAGAAGACCTCTACATCACATACCACCACAACTGGTACGACCATTCCGACTCAAGGCATCCGCGCTGCCGCTACTACTCGGCGCACGTCTACAACAACTACTACGACGGAAACGCCAAGTACGGTGCCGGAGCCTGTCTCGGCGCGTCGGTCTTCATGGAGGCGAACTACTTCAGGAACTGCAAGTATCCGATGATGATTTCAATGCAGGGCTCCGACCTCTACGCGGGAACTTCATCGAAGAGCAACGACAACGCCACGTTCTCCAAGGAGGCGGGCGGAATGATAAAGGCGTACAACAACTCCTTCAACGGAACTTACTACTTCATTCCGTACGGCGGCTCATACAACTCCGCCGACACGACTGCCGACTTCGACGCTTACGTCGTCTCTTCAAAGTCCGCGACAGTGCCTTCTTCTGTCAAGTCGTCCTCAGGTTCGAACACCTACAACAACTTCGACACGTCGAGCATCATGTACTCGTACACGGCCGACACTCCAGAAGCTGCGCTCGCCAACGTGAAGAAGTACGCGGGAAGAATCGAAAACGGCGACTTCTCGTACACTTTCAGCGATTCGGCCGATTCAAGCTATTCAGTGGACGAGACTCTCAAGGCCGCCCTCGAAAGCTATTCAGGCGCGACAACGGCCTACAACTCGGCTTCTGGCTCATCTTCTGAATCAACTGGCTCTTCATCAGAGTCTTCTGGCTCTTCTTCAGAATCAACTGGTTCTTCATCTGAGTCTTCAAGTTCTTCATCTGAGTCTTCAAGTTCTTCAGGCTCTTCATCTGAATCTTCTTCCGAGTCTTCTGTGGTTTCCGCCTCTCTCACGGCTTCCGGCCTTGCGACGGGAAAACTCAGTTCGGACACGGTTGTCGGCTCTTTCACGATTCTCGCCACAAGCGCGAAGACGGTGAAAATCTCGGAGAATTCAGCGTCGTACGGCTCAACGTCCTACACGAAGTGCATCGACTTGAGCGGTGGCGCAGACGGAGTGCTTCCGACGTACAGGGCTGTGAAGGTCGCTCTTTCGGCTGGACAGACTCTCAAGGTAGTGGCGAACGCGAGCGCGGACAGGACTCTCCAGATTTCCGACGGCTCCTCTGTGGTGGCTTCGGCTGCGGTTTCAAGCGATGTCTCCGAGACCAGCTACACGGCTTCATCTAGCGGAACCTACTACGTCTATTCAAAGTCAAGCTCTCTCCGCCTCTTCGAGGTCTCTGTGAGCTCCGCCGAGTCTTCTTTCGAGGCTGTCTCGTTGAGCGCCGACTCTCTCGCTCACGGAACGTTCACGGCCAACGCCACAAGCGGTGACTTCACAATCTACGCCACAAGCGCGAAGCCGGTAACTGTTCCATACATCTCCGCGTCTCTGAACGGAACGACGTTCACGCAGACCATTGCCCTCGGCGGCGGCGGAAGTGCAGGTTCATACCGCTGCGTAGGATTCAAGGCCGCTTCCGGCTGCACTGTCACGGCGTACGCCTACGGAGCCGCAGGTCGCTACCTCGCCCTCGTGGATTCCACTGGAGCCGTAGTCTCGAAATCGGAAGTGACTTCCTCCCTCGCCGAGTACACCTTCTCGGTTCCAAGCGACGGAAGCTACTACTTGATGTCTACAGCGTCTGGAATCAACGTGTGCTACATCAACGTTGCGAAATAGATGATTATATAGAAGAAAATTAATCTTCAATAAGCGCATCGCCGCCTTTCTTTTAGATTTTGAACTTGTTCACTTCTGAGAGTAGGGCGGCGATGCTGTTTTTGTTCTCCGTTGAAAGGTCGTTCACGGTGTTCACAGCCTCGGTGATTTGCTCTGCGCCGCTGGCCATCTCGTTCATTCCGCTTGTTATCTCCTGCGTTATCATGTTCATGTTGCGCGCTTCCGAGGTGATTTGGTTGCTTCCGCTCAGCATCTCGACGGAGCTGGATTGGACTTTCCCGGTGATTTCGTTGAGCGACAGGAGCGCATGGAGCACGCTCTTGCCCTCCGCCGACTGTTCCTCGACGGACCTCCGTATCGCCGTTTCCTGGGTCGAGACCGTCTCGACTCCGCTCTCTATCATGTTGAACTGGGCGACGACCTCGTCGGCATAGTCTATGACGGTCGCGATGGACTCTTTTATTTTGGCGAGCACTGCCGAGATTGTGCTCGTCTGCTCCGATGAATTTTCTGCGAGTTTCCGCACTTCGTCCGCGACGACCGCGAATCCCTTGCCGGTCTCGCCCGCGTGCGCCGCCTCGATTGCCGCGTTCATGGCGAGGAGGTTTGTCTGGCTCGCTATGTCCTGTATGACGTTGCTGATTTCAATGAGGTTCTCCGATTCCCTCGCGACTTCCTGTATCGCCGCCGTTATCTTGTCGAGGACTGTCCTTCCCGTCTGCGATGTCTTCGTCAGCTCCTCTATGTTCTCTGTGTTCTTCGCGAGCGTCGACACTACCGTCTCTATGTTCCCGATAAGATCCTGTATGGATTTCTCGGAGTCCTTGATGTCGAGCGACTGCTTCTTGATGAGGCTGTCGAGGTTGCCGATTCCGCCTGAAATCTGCTCCATCGCGCTGCTAGTCTCGGTCACGCTCGCCGACTGGTTCATCGTCTGGTTCTTGATGCTCCGTATGTTCTCTGAGATTTCGTTGACGCTCGCCGCGGTCTCCGCCATGTTCGACGAAAGCTCCGTTCCTACGTTCCCGAGCCTTTCCCCGTGCGTCCTCACAAGGGAGACGAGACTCCTTATCTTCTCGAACGTCATGTTGAAATGGCCCGCCATGTCTCCGATTTCGTCCGCGGTGTCTATGTCGATTCTCCTTGTCAGGTCGCCTTCGCCTTCCGATATGTCCTTCAAAATCGCCGTGAATTTCTTTATCGGCGTCGAGATGAGCTTGGAGATGACGAATCCAAGGATTATCAGGATTGCCGTGGAGGCCGTTCCGAGGATTATGCACGTCCGAAGGAGCTTCAGCGAATCATTGTCGATTCTGCCGACTCCGGTTTTCAGCTCCTGCACCTGGTCGTCTACGAATTCGTTGACTTCCTCGTATATCTCCTCTGCGAACGGGTCGAACTTCTCCATGTACTCGTTGCCTTTTTCCGGTCCGTACTCTATGTACGCCGCCGCCATCTGCTTTCCGACCGAGTAGAAGTCCTCGAACGCCTTCTGCAGCTCATCAAGCTGCGCCACTTTCTCCGAAGCCTTCCGCTTCGAGTAGAATGATTTGAAATCCTGGACAACCTGCCTGAAGCCCTTCGCGTGCTCCTCCGCCTCGTCGTATCCGTCGTCGAAGCCTTCCGCGCCCCTCGTCGCGGATATGTCCGTGAGCCACTGCTGCACTTGTATGACGTGCATCTGCATGTCCTTCGCGTTCAGCGTGTTCGGGAGCGTCTCGTTCTCCGACGTGTACGCGATGTCCCTGAAATTCACCGCGCTGACCGCTATCGCTGCGGACAAGACGATGATTACTGCGATGGCGGCGGCGTATCCGCTCATTATCTTCGTGAATAAATTCAGCCTTGCTTTCATAAAATGCCTCTGATGTTTTTAAGTCTATATTATCTTTTTATGAAATACAAACTTTAAAGGCCGTTTTTCACGAGCTCTTTGCAAAAAAGTTCCGACTTCCGATAAGGGGACTTCTGTCTACTCTGCTTTCCTAAACACTTTGCAATTCTTTTTCCCTCGTTCGCTCACTCCCTCTCACCAAGCAGCTCTTCCAGATACCCCCTGTCGCTCAGCGCCCTCGATATGTCGTCCATGCGCCCCTGCTCCTTCAGACGAGAGAAAAGCTCGACCACACGGTTCTGCCCGATGGAGATTCCTTCCTGTTTGCCGATAGAGATTCCTTGCTGCTTGCCAATAGAGATTCCGCGCTGTTCTATTCTGTCCAAAACTTCACACATAGTCGCACCTCCTTTTTCTTTGACCACGGTTATTGCGTCCATGTCCAGGCCGAATCTCTTGTCGTTCGCAAGGACGGACAAGAGCTGCAGCGTCTCGTGCACATGGCGTATCACATCGTTTCTTTGACATTCGGCAACATTTTCGCAACGACGGATTTTCCGCCAATCAATCGAAGGACAGGAACAGGGGCCGCCCTTCGATTTTTATTTTTTTCCCGCCGTCAGACAGCCGTCTTCCGTTCGCTCTGCCAGTCCCGGCAGCTGATGAAGAAGTGGTCGCCCCTCCGTCCGTCGATTCCCGTGGCGAACTCGATTCCGTCGTCCGGCCTTTCGTCCGTGTAGTTCGAGACCGAGTACCAGACTACGCACTCCACGTCGTTGTCGTCGTTGTCGACGTATTCGGACGGAAGCTCGTGGTAGAAGTAGAACCTGCAGCCCTCCCTCTCCATCAGCGAGTTTTCGTCGAGGGGTAGTTTTATTCCGCAATAGAATTTCGCGAAATTCTTCGATGCCGTGATGAATTCTTCCTTTGTCATTTTTCTTGGACCTACTTTTTGAGTTTTCCGTTCTTGAGGTAGGCGTTCCATGTCGATTCGAGAAGCGTCTGGACATCCGAATGCTTTGGAATCCATCCGAGTTTCTCCCGCGCGAGGGCTGACGATGCCACGAGTGTCGCAGGGTCGCCCGGCCTTCTCTCCACGAAGTCCGCCGGAATCTCCTTCCCTGTGATTTTCCTCGCCGTGTCGAGCATCTCCTTCACGGTCACGCCCTTCTCGCTTCCGAGGTTCACCGTGACGCTCTCGTTCTTGTCCGCGATGTATTCGAGCGCGAGGGCATGGGCGGATGCCAAGTCGGAGACGTGCACGTAGTCTCGGATGCATGTTCCGTCCCTCGTGTCGTAGTCGTTTCCGAAGACCTTCATCCTCTGCCTTATTCCGCAGGCCGTCTCCATGATGACGGGGAGGAGGTTCGCGGGGTTCTGCTCGAGTCCGCAGGGAAAGCCGTCCACGTCGTAGCCCGCCGCGTTGAAGTAGCGGAGCGCGGCGAACTTGAGACCCCTGAGCTTGTCGTACCAGGCCATTATCTCCTCGATTTTGAGCTTGGTGAATCCGTAGTAGTTCTCCGGGTTCTTTGGGTGCCCCTCGTCTATCGGAAGGTACTGCGGCTCTCCGAACACGGCCGCGCTCGACGAGAATACCATCCTCTTGCATCCGTGCTTCACGGCCGCGTTCATTATGTTTATCGTTCCCGTGAGGTTGTTCACGGAGTATTTCTCCGGCTCCACCATGCTCTCCCCTGCCGCCTTGAAGGCCGCGAGGTGGACGAACGCGTCGAATCCGAGAGAGAACGCCTCCTCAAGGTCGTCGCTTATCAGTATGTTTCCGTAGATGAATTTGTTCTCCGGGAAGAGGTTCTCCCGAAGCCCGGAAGAGAGGTTGTCGAACACCGTCACCTCGTGGCCCCTTCCCATCAACTCTTTCACGACGTGTGAGCCGATGTAGCCGGCCCCTCCTATCACCAATACTTTCATTTCATGCCTCGCTTTCATTTACCAATTTCTTCAATTTTATTACGATTTCACCCATGCGAAAACTCGAAACCATTCTTTTGCTGATTTTTTTCATCTGTCCGCGGCTTTTTGCCCAGGAGGACGCCTTCAAACTCGACTTCAAAAAGGACGCTGCCCTTCTGGGGGCCGGTCTCGTCCTAACCGGAAGCGACCTTGTTCTGGACGATCTGCTGGAGGTCAACCGGAGCGAGTACGACGGCCGCGTCTACGACAAAAACGACGTGAACGCGTTCGACCGGCTCTTCATGCGCGGATATTCAAGCGGTATGCACGCGGTCTCGACTTTGACGCTCGCATCCCTCATGGTCTCCCCCGCAGTCCTTCTTCCGCTTTCCGACAGGAGCTTCTGGTCGACGGAAATCGTCATGTACGCCGAGACAATGCTCATCGCTAACGGAATCAAGGAGCTGACGAAGCTCTGCGTGGACAGGACCCGCCCCTACATGTACTTCGACGTGGAGGATGCCCCCGACGACAAAATCTCCGAGGGGGATTTCGAGAATTCCTTCATGTCCGGGCATTCCACCATGGCGTTCGCTTCCGCCTCGTTTTTGAGCTACACGTTCTGGAAGCTCTTCCCGGAAAGCTCCCTGAAAATCCCCGTTGCCGCCGGAAGCTTCTCCGTGGCCGCGCTGACAGCCGTCCTCCGGGTGCTCGGCGGAAACCACTTCGCCACCGATGTCATAACTGGGGCTGTCGTCGGAAGCTCTGTCGGTTTCCTCGTCCCCTTCCTGCACACGCTCGGAAACGGACGTGATGTTCAGGTTTCGCCGTCCGCGTCTGGCGTGAGCTTTGTGATACGGCTGTGAGGGGGCTACTCGGTGTAGGTGACGGTGACGGTGGCGGAAAGACCGCTCAGTCCTGCAAACCAAATTCCGCCTGTGATGAAATTCTGAATCTCTGCAGCATCGCTTGTTGAATAGCTGTATCCGCTTATGTCGTCGTTCCAATAATCTTTCAACTCGATATCGGAATCCCATGAATCTTCATAACTCATGTTCCACCACCAGCTTCCAGAACCGGAAACATTGGCTACATCGACTTTCAGCGTTGAGATTGTGAGCCCTGAAAATTTTTCAGGAGCAACATATTTAACAAAGGAACCTGTAACCGAGACTGTATCGGTAAATATTGTATTTTCTGTGTCGCCGTTGTCTTCATCTTCCTCCGGCACGACATCGAAAAGCGAAGTTCCCGTTTCGGCCTTGACGCTGAACACTTTCGCGCTTGGAAGGACTTTTCCGTCCAGGTCGAAGAGTGTCTGGTTTTCCCAAGTGCTCGGAATGCTTGTGGTTGCGACCCATTCGCCGCCCCAGTAGTAGATTCCGCTGCCGCCCGCTTCCGCGACCGCCGCAATCACCTCTCGGATGACGGCGGCCTGGTTCTGGTAGGTCGGAGCGATTATCGTCGAGCCGTCGTATGTGCTCTTGGATATTCCGAAATTTGTGAGGTTGTAATCCTCGTTCAAATTTTCGTATGCGGTCGCCATGCTGTCGCTTCCCGTGTACCAGATTACATTGTTTGTGTCGTCGTTCTTGCCTTCGACCCATTCGCAAGTCCACGGGAAACTTGTCTCCGCCACGTAAGCCTTTTTTCCGGCGGATACGATTGATGAAATTGCGTTTTTCAAATCTGAAATTTTCCTGTTTGAATTGCACGGATAGAATGAAACACCTATTGCATCGTAGTTTGCTGAGTCAAGCCCTGAAAGATTTGTGATTCTTGAGTAGTAGGAAGGATTCGCCACATGAATCATGACTTCGATTGAGGAGTCGACTGATTTCACGGCGGCTCCGGCGGCGTTCAGGACTTTCGCAAGCTCCTCGCTTCCGTTGCTGCAGACGACGGAAGCGTCCTCGTTTGTAACGGAAGGATTAGTGTTCGTCGATTTCTGAAGTAGCATTCCAGAGTCGATTTCGTTTCCGATTTGCACGAAATCCGGTGTTGCACCAGCTTCGCTTAGGTACGATATGCATTTTTTCGTGTATTCGGAAACGGCCGACTCAACTTCGTCAATCGTTGTGAGATTGTCCCACGCGGAAGGATAGAGCTGCTGACCAGGATGTGTCCATGTGTCGGAATAATGGAAATCAAGCAGGACTTTGAGACCGAGTGCTTTTGCGCGAACGCCCATGCTCTTCGCCTTCGCGAGAGTGTTGTATCCGTAGTTCGGAAGCGATGGTGTCGAATTCGCGTTGTAGGGGTCGTTCCACAAGCGGATTCGCACAGTGTTCACTCCGTTCGCCTTGAGAATCGAAAGCATGTCCTCTTCTTCGTCGTCGGAGTTGTAGAACACCGCTCCGTTTTTCTCCAAATCGTACAGTGCGGAAATGTCCACTCCGCGAATGAAAGATTCGCTGTTTATAAGAGAAGCTGCCGTTTCATTTGTCGTTATCGCAGAGATGGAAAGTGCTTCGTAAGATTCCAGTTCGGCGGAATCGGCAGATGACGAAGACGGATATGACGGAGTGTCGCAGGAAACAAGTGCAAATGCCGCTGCAACGGCTAAAACAGTTGCGAGTGATTTTTTTATTTTCATCAGTTTCATTTTTCCCTCCTGATTGCCTACCAGGAAATCGTGACGGTGCAAGAGCCGCCGCCAGAGCCAAACAAGAACAGTCCATTTTTTATAATCCAATCGATTGTTTCCGTGTCTTCGATTGTGACGGAACCGTCCCAGTCGATGTTGCCTTTCCAAGCCCCATCAACAGCGTAGCAGGCGTTGTCCCAATCTCCTGTTCCGTCGACTTTGTTCGAGAGGGCGATTGTCAACGCAGAAACAGAACTTGAAGAAAGACCTGTAAATTCGCCAGCGTCTACAGTCGCCGTTGCCGGAATATCAATTCCCAGTCCGGTTGCGTCTACAACAATCGGAGAGATCGGCGCGCCGTCTGATATGGTGAGCGAGAAATTCTGGCTGTAGGAGACTCCAGCAGTGGAGGCTCTTATTCCGCTTATGTTGAAATCTACGGCAAACGAAGGACATTCAGAAAGTCCCGAAGCGTCTATGAGAATCGACTTCTTGTCATCGGAGACGCCGCCAAGTTTGAATGAGGCTTCTGCCGGTGCGCCGGAAACTGTGAGGCATGCGTCTTCGTCAAGGGAGATTTCTCCGTTCAAGGGGATTTCCAATTGGGAGGCAGTGTTCATGAATTTGAAACCGCTTGTCTTCGTGTACAGTGGCTTCACAGAAACTTTAGACTCGAAAGAGCCTATTTTTCTTCCCTTCTGATTTCCTTCATCGCAGACAAACCCCGAAGCCTTTACCGTGACCGAGAGCGTTCCTTTTGAAACTGTGGAGCCGTCCAGAAATTCAACAACAGGAGACATGTCGAGATAGTATCCGTCTGAATTCTCGTTGAACATTCCCCCTGCCAAGTCCCTCTCTGTCGTTACAGTTTTTGAGGATTGTGAATCCGTGTACGAGATTGTGAAACTCCCTGAGAGCGTCTCCAAAGCCACTTTTTTCCCGAATTCAATGTCGAGGTATGAATTTGTCGAAGCGGAGACATCCTCCCCCGCCGTTCCGTTGTAGTACCAGGTGTTTCCGGCGAGTGTCGGTGTTCCCGTCTCCTCCAGCAGTTTCGCCTCCATTTCGCTCGAAAGCGAGTCCTGCAGGTTCGAGCAGGAGGCGAATGCCAGCGCGATGCAGATTCCGGCGAGCGAAGCGCGTGCTTTCGCCTTTGTTTTTCCGTTGTCGATTCTCATTTAATTCTCCTCCGCTAGTAGTTCACTTTCGGTTCGATTCTTCCGTTTGAATCGAGGTTGTCGGAACTTACGACGATGGTGGCCTCTCCGGCTTCAAGGTCGAGGTCGTTTATGTAGAAGTTGTGCCATTTGGCGTCCCCTCCGTCGTAGCTGTTGCCTTCGAGTGCCGGGTACCAGCCTCTCTTCCAGTTTGCGTCGCAGACCGTGAACACGATGTTCGCGCTCGACACGGCGATCTGGTTCGTCTTGCCGCTTCCCTTCGAGAGCGTGACCGCTCCGCTTTCCGGCAGCCCCCAGGAGTCGTAGTCTCCGGTCACGATGTAGGAGCCGCTCACGTCGTCCCCCAGTCCCGAAAACTCGAACGTCACCATGAGAGCGTTCTGGTCGTGGAGTCCGTCCGCGTCGACGCATGATGAGACGAAGCAGAGCGCGGTCGAAAGGAGCGCGAGGAACGCCGTTTTAATTTTTCCATTCCAAATTCTTGATTTTCTCATTTTGTGCCCCCTACAGATCCCACACGAGGCCGAGGCTCATGCGGCTCTTGTACATGTAAGTTCCTCCGTCTCCGTCGAGGTCGTTGAGGAGGTATGTCCTGTGCGGATATTTGTCGTTCTCCTCGTCGTACCGCCTGAGAGTGTAGTTCGTGTCGGTGTACGGGAACATGCTGTATGTGAAGTGCGTCCAGAGTCGCGGTTTTCCCGGAAGCGGAATCTTCCTGAACGTGACGCCGAGCGCGAACGCGAACGGAACCACGGTCTCGTCGTCGGATTTCCTTACCACGGAGCCGAACGTCGTTCCGATGTTGTCGGTGATGTCGCCTGAGAGCATTATCGAGTGGTATGAAGTGTCGAGAGGGTATCGCGAACCGTTTTTCCATGAGGCGTACTCGTTCTTCACAGCGTAGTCGAGCTTCGCGTTCTTGAAGCGGGGGATGGCGTCGGTTGTCGCAATCTCGATTCCGGCCTCGTTGAAGGAGGCGACGAATTCCTTCTCGCCGCTCATCTCCTCCGGCAGGCTGTCGAAAGTGAAGGTTCCGTATGAGCCGACCGTCAGGTTCCTTCCCACCAAGGATGACAAGTCCACGTCGGCGTACGGCTCCGTCCTGAACGAGAGGAATCCCTTGTAGCCGCCGTTGTCGCTGTCCGTCTTGAGAGTCCTCGATATTCCCTGGTCGAGCGCGATTGTGAGGGGCGTCTTCAAGTCTCCGAATGTCTTCTCCGCGTCAATCTGCGTCGTGGCCGTGTTGGCGTTGATGTCGTCGTAGACCTGTCCGTCCGCGCCCCACACGGAATCGACCTTCAACCCGGCGACGCTCTGCATGACAGAGGCTTTCCAAGTGTCGGCCGTCCATGAAGCCCTTCCGGCTCCCGCCATCGTGTCGCTTCCAAGCTCCATGCCGTCCGCAGTGCCGAACGTGCCGAGAACGTGCGCCTCGATTTTGAGACGCTCCACCGGCGAGACTGCTGCGTACAGGGAGAGCGCGTTCGTGTTCGTCCTGTTGTAGAAGAAGAGCTGCTCCTCAGGGGATGAGCTTCCGAACGTCAACGCCGCCTCGGCCTTGTCCTTGTACTTCACGTCGATGTAGTCGTATGTTCCGTAGCTTTCTACCATGTCGCTGAACGCGAGGGTGGCGTCCACTTTGAAGTCGCCGAATTTCTGGATTTCGCTTCCGTTCTTTATCTCCGTGTAGCCGTTGTAGTCCTTGTAGTCGATTACGTTGAAGATTCCGTCGAACTGGCTCATGCCCACGTCCTCGCCGGTGTCTCCGTAGCCGAATTTCGCCGTGACGTAAGGCGTCGTCAGGTTCACCGCCATCTTCTTGAAGTAGCCCAGACCCTCGTCGTTGCCCTTCTTGAACGGGGAAGAGAACATCTCCAAAAGCGACTGGAATCCGTCGCCCCACGTCACGTCGGGGACGTTCGCCGCGTATGTGTTCTCCTGGTAGAGCGTCTTGTCGAAGTCGAGCACCGCTATCTCGGACTTGAGGAACACGTTGTCGCTCAAGTTGCCCCAGAACCACCAGTTCGCCTCGGTGATGAAGTGGGCGTTGTCGAATTCGTACCCCTTCTTCTTCTTGTCGCTCAAATTCCGTATGAGCGATTCGTTCACGCTCTGCGTCTCGACCCACAGCCCCATCTTGAGGTTCTTGAAAGGTCCAGCCCCTCCGCCCGCGTCCGTCGCCTCTCCGCCTGTCGCCGCCGGTTTTGAGAAATCCTCGCCGAGCGGGACAATGAACCCGTCCGTCGCCTCCTGCGCGAAAGCCGAAAGGCCCAGGGCGGACACCGCCAGCATCGCGATCGCCTTTTTTAGATTCGTCTTCATTTTTTTCATACTCGCCGTCCTATTTCCGCTCTAGTCGACCTTCACAAGCTCGATTTCGTCGAAATTCCCCCAGCAGTCGCCTTTCGTGTCCAGGTAGATTCCGACCGTGACTTTTCCGTCCTTGACCGGAACCCGTATCTTGTACTGTTTCCAGACGTTCCATCCTTCGTTGACGATTTTGGAAGTGACCTGCTTCTTCGTTCCGTCGAAGTTCGCCGCGAAGAGCCTGATGTTGTTCTCTCCGCCCCCTCCCATCGCCCATACCGAAAGCTCGTATGTTCCGTTGGGCACTTCTATTTCCTGGCTCAGTATCGATTTGAAGCCCGTTCCGAGCCAGTACTTGTACGTCCATTTTCCGTCGTGTGCGTTCCCCTTGTTGTTCTCGAGGAAGCACGCCTCCCCAGGCCCGTTGAGCTTCCACTTTCCGAGTTTCCCCGATTCGAAGGAGCCGTCCTCGATTTCGTTCGTCCTGTCCGAGACCACGACCGTAGCGACCGGCTGGAACGACGCTCCGGCGATTTTCCCCTTCACCGCGACAGAGCCTGCTTTCTCGCTCTTCCAGTCGCGGCTTTCCCATGCGACATTGAAAAGCTGCTCCGAGTCGTCCTCAAGGACGACCTTGACATTTGACGGTAAGGCCGGAGCCGTTCCGGGTTTTGTCTTGATTTCGATTTTGTCGGCCAATGCGTATGGGGTTTTTCCGTTCCCGCTCTTCGCAGAGCCTCCCCACGCGTTCTCCACTCCGCCCTTGCCTCCCGCGAGGTTCCAGACGGCGAGCGACGGCAGCGCGCGCCCCTTGTAGTCGAACATTCCCTGGTTCTCCCAGGTGTTGCCCTCGGTGGAGGAGAGTCCCGCGCCCTTCACAGGAAGCCATGCCGGCTCCCAGTAGAAGACTCCGCAGCCGCCCTTCACTCCCGCGACCGCCGCGATTATGTCCCTGACCGCCGTGGCCTGGCCCTGCACCGACGGGACGTAGCCGTTCTTGTCGTCGGAGTATGTGAGGAAGACGTTCCCCTGGCTGTCTCCGTCCTCTTCGGTGAAGGCGTAGGCTGTCTCTACGACCGCCAGCTCTTTTCCGTAGCGGCTCGACAGGTCCTCGAGGTTCGCCTTCAAGTCCGAGGGGCTTCCGTGCCAGTATGTGTAGAACGAAAGTCCGATTATGTCGTAGTCCAGATTCGCTTTCTTTATGGGGTCGAAAATCGAGCGGTACAGTTCGTTCTTCCCTCCGTCAGCGAGGTGCACGACTATCTTCATAGAGCCGCCGCCCTCTGCGCTTCTCACTCCCTTGGACGCGCTCTTGAGGAGGTTGATGAACGAGTCCATGCCTCCGACCTTCTCCGCCGGGTCGGGGTAGGCCCATATCTTTCCGATTGGCCACATGAAGCCGTTGTTCAGCTCGTTGCCTATCTGCACGGCGTCGGCCTTCGCTCCGTTTTTGCTGAAGGTGTCGAGCGACTCCCTCGTGAACCTCTCGACCGCGGCGTTCAGCTCGCTTTCGGAAAGCCCCTTCCAGTCCTGCGGCATGTTCTGCTTTCCGGGGTCCGCCCACGTGTCGGAATAGTGGAAGTCCACCAGGAGCTTGAGTCCCGCGGCCTTCGCCCTCTTCGCGATTTCAACGTCCACGTCCAGGCTGTTGTTTCCGCCGCCGTACTTCTCCCCCTTCTTCGCTATCCTCTTGCCCTTCGAATCCTTCACGTCCGATTCGTAGACGGGATTGTTCCAGACGCGGAGTCGGATCCAGTTCACGCCGGACTCCTTGAGAATCTGGAAGATGTCCGCCTGTTTTCCGTCGTGTCCGTAGAACTTCCCGCCGTGCGTCTCCACGTCGCGGAGCGCGGAGATGTCGACTCCCCTCATGAAGTCGTCGGGAAGCCCTTCGACCTCCTCCACGACTATCCTCTGGGAAACGGCCTCGCTCTGCTTTGACGGAAGCGCGGATAATGACGCTCCGGCTACGGCAGCGAGCAGCGCGCATCCGATTCTTTTCTTCAGCATTGTCTCAACCCCCTTTTTTCAATGAAAAACCGTGCAATCGGTTGCATAATTTTATACAACCGATTGCACAACATGTCAAGAAAAATACAAAAAGATGGCGATTTTGAAAAAAAACGGACACCCCATGTAGAAAGGAGTGCCCGAATTGAAGAGTTTTCAGCGTATTTTCAATCGTCAGCAAAATTTCGGGTGGAAAATGACTTCGCCGTTCGAGCCGATTTCCTTGTCCACCGGAGCATCCGAATCCTTGAACCTCGTCTTGACAGTCATCTCGGACTTTATCTTGTCGAGGGTCGGGTTGAACACCTGCAGTATGCTCGCGAGCACCATCAGGACTTCCTCGTCCGCGTCCGGAGCTTCGGCGAGCTTCTTGTACGTGTCGCATATCTCTATGTATGCGTGGTTCAGCTTCGTGTAGTCGGTGTTGTATATGTCTGTCTTTGTCATCTCTTCCATCTCCTTGAAAGCACTATTTTATGACGAACAAATAGCCGTCGCTGCGGCCGAAGACCTCAGGCTCGTACATCAGCTCGGCCTGGGCGGGCGGAACCGGGTACGCTCCCCTCCTCGCCGTCCTGAACTTGAACTCGACCGCGCACGAGCCCTTCTCGAAGTCGTCCCAGAAGAAATGGGCCTCGTTGTCGTAGAGGACCATGTTCGAGACTCGGTGCTTCCAGAGAGGCTCTCCGCTGCTTCCGAGTGTCGCGCCCGCGTCGTGCCCGCTCGTCACGAAATTCGCGTCGAGAATCTCGCCGCCCGACGGAATCGGAGCGCGGAGCGCCATGTAGAGCCTGTCCTTCGAAGTGGAGACAATGACCCTGGCCTTGTAGGTGACGCCGGAATCAAGCTCTATGAGCTTCGTGCCCTTCTTCGGCTCGACGATTTTTCCCGTCGCGGCGTTGAAAATCTGATAGTTGAGCCTGATTCCCTCGTCGCGCGAATTCTGCAGCTCGTCCGGGAGAGCGTACTTCATCTGCGCCGTGTAGTAGAGCCTTCCGGTTCCGCTCTTTGAGAATTCAAGAGACAGATTCTTGCCCCTCTCAAGTCCTCCAAGCTCCTCGGAATCGAACCTGTAGGCCTTCGTGACGGGCTTCGCGCCCGCCCCCTCGAATCTGCCGTCCGCGAGCTTTACGCCCATGAGCTCGGCCTGCGCCGTGAACTTCACAGCGTCGAGGTTCCTCGCCTTTATGTAGGCGCATATTGATTCTAGCACTGAGACCGTCTCGTAAGTGCTGTGCCAGTAGCCCTTGGACTGCGACTGGAGAAGCGTGAAGACGAGCCTGTCCACCATCTTGTCGTCCGGGTCGAGCTGGGAGAGGAGCTGCAGCGAGAGCGCGAGGTTCTCCGTGTCGGAATCGAAGTATGCCCAGTATTCGCGGGAATTCGTCGGCAGAATCGACACCGACCTCGAAGAGACCTGCATGTACTTCCTTAGTTCGTCGGCGATAGCCTGGGCCTTGGCCTTGTTCGCCTCGCCCTTCTGCTCCGCGTAGTAGAGCGCGCAGTACGCCATCGAGTCGAAGTCCTTGCCCTTGACCCTTCCGTACACCCTGTCGACCGCCGCGTCGTTGTACCTCTCGCACTTCGAGAGGACGTAGTACGCGTAGGCCTCCTGCGATTTGTTGTACTGTTCGCCCATCTTGTTCTCGATGTACGAGAGGAGCGCGTCCAGGTTCAGCGAAAGCTCCGACGACTTGTATCCGCGCTCCATCGCATACGCGCAGAGCTGCGCGACCTTGAGGGACACGAAGAAGCTCGACCTCTCGCTGTCGGGCCAGTAGCCGAAGCCTCCGTCTGTCGATATGTGCTGGTGCTTCTGCAGGAACTTGAAGTGGGAGAGAACCAGCTTCCTCACGTCCCTGACCTTCGAATTCAAACCGAACACGTCAATGTACTTGTCGAATATGACGAGCGGTATCACCGCCGATGTCTTCTGCTCAATGCAGCCGTAAGGGTAGCCGAAAACGTAGTCCACCGCCGACGAGAGAAGCCCCAGCTGCGTCGCGTCGAGCGTGACCGAGACCTCGCCCTCGCCGTCCTCCGCCCATGACGGAATCTGGATGAACTGCTTGTCCGCCGCGTCCTGACTGTCGTCCGTGGAGCCTGAGAGGGACACCGTGTCGTATACGAAAGTCTTCTCTATGAGAATCGGGGACACGAGCTTCTCGTTCAGTATGTCGGACTTGACCGTGTAGACGAGCTCCACGTTTCCGGCCTTCACCGCCGCCACGTCGAACAGCGCCGTGTACGACGCTCCGCTCGGCACCGTCAGCGTCTGCTCGGCCGCTCCGTCTATGAACGCATCTCCCGGAACCGTCACGCGGCCGCTCTCGAAGTCCTCGTCGTAGTCGCCCTCCGGCTTCCTTATCGAGAGAGACACCTTGACCTTCTGAGGGACGCTGCCCATGTTCGTCAAAAGCACTCCGCACTCTGCCGTGTCCCTCGCCCTCATGCGCCTCGGCTGCACGCTCTGCACGTTTATCGGGTTCCTGACTCCGATTTCGCTCTCCTGCAGTGCGAAAAGCCCGCCCGAAACGCCGACCGCCGTTATCCTGAACGTCGTCAGGTTGTCGGGAAGCTTGAACGTCACCTTCGCGACTCCGTCCTTGCCGGTGAAGACGACAGGCTCGAAAAGGGCTGTGGACTTGAAGTTCTTCCTCTCGTCGCCGTCGTCCTTCTCTCCGTCAGCGTCTCCTCCCTGCAGGTTCTTTATGGCGTATGTAACCGGATCCATGAGCAAATCCCTGGAGTCTCCCCCGTGGACGTGGTTTCCGAAATGGCTCCTGTCGTAGAAGTACTCTATCGGGTTCGGGACGTGGTAGTTTATGAGGTCGAGCACCGCCCTGTCCACCGCCATGAGCGTCAGCTCCGCGTTCTCGACGGGCTTCCCTCCCCTCGTCGCCTTTAGCGTTATCGTCGCCTCGTCGCCCGGCCTGTAGACCTTCTTGTCGCTCTCGACCGAGACGGAGAACGCCCTGACGTACGGGTTCACGAAAAGCTCCGTGACTCCGTAGTAGCCCTTCGGCTTGTCCGTGTCCTTCTCGCCGTACTGGTGCGTCGGCTGCTTCGTCCTTGTGGAGTACGACGCCACCGAGACATAGACGACCGGCACGAAGCACCTGGCAATCGGCACCTCGATGACAGAGCAAGACGAGTCGAAGTGCCTGACCTCCTGCGTGATGATTCCCTCCCTCTCGACCGTTATGAGGTAGTCCCCGGCTTCGAGCGGGCTTGAGAGGAGCACCTGCGCCTTGTCCCCCGGATTGTAGAGGTTCTTGTCGGCGGTCAGGTTCAGCTCGTTGGAGTCGTTCCCGTGCCAGTAGTAGTCGCTTCCGGTGACGAAGAACGAATACTCGGTCTTCACCGGGTTCCCGAACACGTCCCTTCCTGTGAGCGTCATCACATAGTCGCCAGATTTCTCCGGCGTGAAGACTATCTTTCCCTTTCCGTCCGCTATCGAAGACGACGGAACCTTCTCCGTCTTCACGGACGTTGTGACCCTCTCGTACCTTGAATAGATGTCGTCGTCGAGTCCGTTCATGTTCGTCAGCTCCCACGTCACGCGCGAGAAGTCGACCGTCATGTCGCCCGATATGAATTCCGCCGAGACCGCCTCCCCGTCGGGGTCGACTATGACGAACGGGAATTCTATCTTGCTGCCCTTCTTCGGGAAGCCGTTCGAGTTCATCCTCACTCCGGCGTAGAACCTAGAGGAATGAACGGTGACGGCGGACGACGCGGAGATTTTCTGGTTCGACACGTCCGTTACGGCAGCGTCGAGGTAGTAGACGTAAGGCGTCTCAATCTTCGTCCTGCCCGTCTGCACTGTCGCGACCGCGCCACCGTCGGCGTTGAGGGGGCCAGCGTTCTGCTCCACTTCGCTCGCCGCGTCGTAGAGGTCTTTCGGGCCGAATGTGTAGCCCGCCGCGAAAGCCGTGTCCGGCCTGAAAGAGACCGGATTCCTGAGCCAGGTGCTCTCGTAGGAGGCGTTTCCGAGCGCACCGCCCGCGAGGTATGTAGATTTTATCTTCGCGTTTATCGAGTCTCCGGAATAGTAGGTCATTCCCGGGATGTTGATTTCAGTCTGGAATTTCACAGGCTCGAAGTACGCCACGAGGAAGTACGCGCTGCCGTTTCCGTAGTACGAGTTGTCGCCATCTCTGGAGTACCTTATCCTGTAGTTTCCCGGCTCCAGGTCGTCTGGAAGGGTGAAGCTTCCGAAGAAGCCGCCGGAGCCGCTCGCCTCGCCCTCGATTTTCGCGTAGACGGTGTCGTTGTTCCATGCGGTGCTCTCCACGGTGATTGTGTACAGTCCGCTGTATGAATCGAGGTTCCCGATGCGCTGCGTCTTGTCGATTCCCCTGAACGAGACGGTCTCGCCAGGCTTGTAGAGTCCCCTGTCTGTGAACATGAACACCCTCGGAGTCTCGTCCCTCGCGTCCCTTATCGAATTCCAGTTGTATCCGTGAGAGTCCGGCACGAAGACCGCCCTGTCCTTTCCGCTCTCGACGAAAATGGACACGGCTCGGTTCCTGTCCTCCTCTATCTTCGCCATCGCCTCGTCGGAGATTTCTATGACCGCGAATCCGTCGCTGTCCGTCTTCCCCGACTCAAGTATCTCACCGAAGACTCCGTCGTCGTCGTTGGTGTCGTTAAGGCAGACGCTCACGTCCGCGCCCTCGACGGGCTTGTTGGTGGAGAGCGACCTGACGAGGACGACCGCCCTGTTGATTCCGACCCTGGCAGTGACTCCGAGGTCGGTGACCTGTACCGTGAGCCTACTCGTCTCGCTCGTGTCCTCCTTCTTGAGGCTTCCAGTCTCCCAGTCCTTGTAGTAGTAGAACGAGTCTATCTTCGAGACGAACTCGACGAAGCCGTAGCCGCCGTCGTTCAGGTACGGGTCCAGGTCGAGGGTGTCTATCATCTTCGTGTTTTCGGGAACCTGCGCGAACGGCGTGTACACGCCGTTCTGGCTGTCCTTCCTGCTTATCCACGAGGAGACGAGCGGATCCGTAATCGAGTTGAGGTAGTAGCCCGAAGTCGGCCTTATGTTCTGGTAGTCGAACGCGATTTTGTGGGGGAATTGCCATTCGAGCATCCTCGCCCCCCTGTCGGCGATGTTGAAGTAGCTCTTCGCGTCCGGGATTCGGAACTTGTGGACGGAGCTTGAGCCGTCCATGCCGAGAGTCTGTCCGTAGATGTCCTTCAATCCGTGGAGAATCTCAAGAGTGTACTCCGTCCCGTAGCCCTTTATGCCGAGGTTGTAGAGTATGATTTCGCGGTTCAGGACCTTCACGTTGTCCTTGTCGACTGGAACGGCCTTTCCGTCGGAGTCGTAGACCTTTATGAACCGCTCCGCGCCGTTCTTGTCGGGCGTTTGGTTGAACGAGATCGAGAGAGGGTTCATCATCTCCGACGTGGATCTCGACACCTGGTCCCCCACATCGGAGACCTCGAACGGCCGGAGCGTGTTGAACGACTTCCTGGTCTCCGATTCGCCCGAATCCGCCGAGCCTTTGGCCGCCACGACGATGACCCTGTCCCGCCCGATTTTCGCGCCCGCGTCAATCTTCACCGCGAACGTGTCAGAAGTCCCCTTCGCCGCGTCGAACCTGGCTCCGTACTTGTTCTGCAGAACAGGCTCGGCCGTGTAAGAGAACGGACTGCCCTTTTCCCTGCTGTCGAAGACGCTCACGACGCTCTTGAATGTCTCCGCGTCCATCTTCATGTTCATGCCGACGACCAGGTTCCTGGCCAGCGACTCTGGAAGCCCGGAGCCGCTCGAATACATGCAGTTCTTCTCGATTGTGCTGCCCGGCCGTATCCTCTCGATTTTTATGGGGTCGGCCGTAGTGGTGAATTCTGTCTCGCCCGAAATCGCCGCCCCCTTGACGCTCCTCAATTCCTTGTTGACCCTGAGCGTGTAGGCCTTCGAAGGCTCCGCGCTCTCCTCCGCCTCGAACGAAATCTGGTCGGTGCCGAGCCAGTGGAACGTGCCCTTCAGTTTCGGGCTTATCTCCAAAACGTCCGACGTGTCCTTCGTGTCTTCGAGGGCGGAAAGCGCCCTCACAGGCTCCGAGAACACAACGTAGAATGTCGGGTAGTCGTTCTCGGCCACTATGGAGCCTTTCGGCCCCCAGTCGAGGACGGTCAACTCGCCTTCCGTGCCCTCCGGGGACACCTTGTCAGGGTCGTCCGAGTAGTTGAAATCCGAATATGACTTTCTCTCCGTGTTGTATTTAGTCTTGTAGTCCTTGAGAGTCCTCGCCCTGCGCTTCTCCTGCGCTCCGCCCCCGGCGTTCTGGAACGATGTGTCGAGCTTGGACGGGACAGACTTCGGCTCCGGGGTCTCGGGTGTGTAGTCCAATGTGTAGAATTTTCCCGAATACGTCCTTGGCTCTCCGCTCTTGGAGGCAGAAGACTCCCCCGAAGACGGCGAGGAGGTGGATGAGCCGCCCTCCCCCTTCCTGCAGGAAATCAACGCGGAGGTAGAAACAAACGATATCGAAACAAAAAGCAAAGCTGCCGTTCTAAGAAACTTTTTCATGATGAACGATTATACAGGATAGGCGAATCGAATTTAACAGTGTTTTCAGTTTTTTTTGGTAGGAATAGAATCTAATCATGAATTCCGAACCGATTTTCTCCAAAAAACAAACATGGGCGTGACAATCCCGCTGATGGTAGGGCAGCCGCTTGGCTTCCGACTGGTGCGTAAGGTCCGAATGCTTTCTCGTCCGGCTCAGGAGCGGATAATGGCTTTTACACAAAACAAGGGAATGAAGGCTCTTCACCTTGCGACCTTCGACTTTATCGACTCTATCATCCCGAACAGCCTGTCCATCGCGGACGTCCCATGTATCCGCGAGACGAAAAGCCCTGCGTCGTTCCTGAACGCTATGGCCTTCTCCGAAAGGGCTTCCCCCCCCTCTCCGGGCGGAACCGTGTCCACGTAGCTGAGGGATATGCCGGATCCGGAGCAGAGCGACATGAACTTCCCCGCGGAGCCTGAGGAATTCTCGGAACAGACTATCAGCGCGAAGAAGTATTCCGCGGAGAGCGTCGACTTCGAAATCAGCTCCACGACCTCCGCCGGAAAGGACTGGTTCCTGAAGGGGACTATGAACCCAATCTGCTCGTCCGAGTAGGACACGTCCATGCTCGACACCGACCTCTCTATCGACTCCACCCTCGTGCCGTCGAAGAAGTCGAACGCCCCCTTGACAACGCGGCACCTGTCGCTCCCCTCAAAATAAAAGACCGTCATAAAAACTCTCCGAACCCACCATCCGTTCCGCAAAAAAAATCCGTCATCTGATTCTACCGAAGCAGCGCCCGAAAATCTCCATGAATTCCTCGAACGACTCGCCCGTGAGCGATTTTTCCGCGTAGTCCCTCACGTTCAAGAGCAGCTCGTCCAGACTTGAGCTGGACTCTATCGTCCTGGAAAGCCCGTCGTGGAATCTGCCGCTGTTAAGCTTGTCGAAATGCGTCCCGCCCCCCTTGAAAGCCACCGACCTCGTGTCCTGCACTAGCTCCGTCAAAGCGAGCGAAATCTCGGCTCCGTCCCCGCCCCATTTCGGGTTCGTAAGGAAGTCCGCGTAGTTCTTCGTCATCAGCCACTCGTGCACTCCTCCCCCGCCCCTTATGGCGTGGTTCACGGTCTTCTTGACCTCCGGGATGGCCATAAGCTCCGAGACCCTCTCCGCATCCCCGTCCGACAGCCTGATGAAGAACTCCTGGAATCCCTTGCCGAACGACTTCTCCCCGGTCTTCGCCCTGACAATGGCCCTCAAATTCACTTTCGGATCGGACCGTATCCAGTCCATCTCCTTTTCGGAGAGCCTCACGCCACCTTTCGCGCGAATGGCGGCGGCCCGCTCCCTGAGCCTCCCCGCATCGAGAATCCTCTGCCTGCCGAGAGAGCGGAGCGAGGCCGACGCAGGCGCGCCTCCGAGCCGTCCGACGGTCTCCAGTCCCGCCCTTCCGTTCGAGGCGATGTACCGGACAGCCCTGCAAAGCTCCCTTGGCTTTCCCTCGACCTTGCCGAGCGCGGAGAAAAGCCCGTCTCCGTATTCCGACAAAAGCTCCGCGAATATTTTCCTGTCGCTGCGGCCGAGCCTGTCCGCCAAGGAGAAGATTTCGTCGCCCCTCTTCGCGTACGAGGAGAAGAACGCTCCAGCCTTTCCGTCGAAAAGGGTCACGACCGCCAGCCCCCTCCTTCCGTGCCTGGCGATTATCTCGGCGGTCTCGTCGATGTGCGCGGCGTTGCTTGCGAGAGTTTCGAGCGCGCCTTCGCCTGCCGAGAAAACGGCCCGAAGAGCCTTTCCCCCGCCGACGGAAGCGACCCTGACTGTCATGTCCCCGCCCTTCGTCAACGCCGAAACCGCGTTGTCACCGTACTTGAACAGAAGCTCCGCCGCCTCGTCGCCGTACTCCGACACAAGGCGGCGGGCGGTTTTTCCGTATGCGGCCTCGACAGCACCCCTGACCAATCCGGCGCCTGCCTTCGATCTTCTGGCCGCGTCCGATATCAACCCCGAATCCTTGACGGCCCGCCTTATCCCGGGATACACGTCCGCCGCCTTCGCCGCGTCCGACCCCGCGCGTGCGGCCTTGAAGGCGGAGCTTCCGAACGTCAGAACGACATCTGCCAGGTTCCACGCATGCTCCTTGAAGTATTCCCCGCGGATTCTTTCGGCCTCCTCATAGTCACCCATCGCCTCGGCGTCCGAGACCTCCCTCGTCATGGCGCCCGTCCCGACAAGGATCCCAAGTCCCGATATCGACGCGCTCGCTATGTCGGCGATTTTCGAGACGGCGAGCGCGACAGCCGCGGCAGGAGGACACGGGACGGCAGCCACCACGGCTACAACGTCGCCGGCTACGGATATCCCCGCGAGCACGAGCTGCGCCGTAGACGCCACGCTCTTTATCGTGCCCTCGTGCTCCTTGTAGAAGTCGTAGGCCGAGTCGGAAACCGTCCTGTCCGCCGCCCGCCGCCACTTTCCTTCCGAAGTCGGGCGGCCGTCCTCAAGCAGCCCGACGAACTCGTCGCCGTTGGGGAATACGACGCTGGCCCTGGTCGGAAAATCAGTCCCGTCCCAGAACCTTGATGTCACGATCGCGAAGCCGCCTTCCACCGGAATGAACAGGGAGCCTCTGCCCTTCATGCGTCCATCACGGAATTCACCGTCGTAGAAGCAGCGGTCCTTTTCACCGCCGTCACCGAAGTAGAATTTCCCGGTGCCGTCCATCCTTCCGCCTCGGAACTCGCCTTCGTAGGAATTGCCGTCGGCGAAGAAGTAGGTGCCGAGCCCCTCCTTCTCGTCGTTCTCGAACCAGCCCTCGTACCTGTCGCCGGATGCGAAGGTGTAGGCTCCGGGACCGTGGAAGTGCCCGTCCATGAAGCCGCCGGAGTACGACTCGCCGCCGGGGAACGACATAGCCCCCTCGCCGTCCTGCAGGTCGTCTGTCCACTCTCCGAAATACGAAGTCCCGTCGGCCCAGTGGTACTCCCCGTACCCCTCCCTCCTGGAATCGACCCACGAGCCGTCGTACACGTCGCCGTTGGGGTATTCCATGATTCCGCGCCCGTTCAGCCTGTCCCCGGAGAACTGGCCGGAATAAGAGAGTCCGCCCATCGAGAGCGTTCCGTATCCGCTCCTCTTGCCGACAGCCCAGTCTCCGGAGTACCTGATGTCCCCCGCGCGAAGCACACCGAATCCGTCGAACGCCCCCCCCCTCCAGCTCCCGGAGTATGTCCAGCCGTCGGAGAAAACCGCCTCGCCGAAACCGGAGCATTCGTCGTCCTCCCAGTTTCCGCTGTAGGAGACTCCGCCCGACACGAAAGTCCCGAACCCGGACCTCTTGTTCCCCTCGACCTCGCCCGTGTACACGTCGCCGGACGGATATCGAACGACACCCTCGCCCGCTGGATCAAGGGTAGAGTCCACAGGTCCCGTCCACTCTACTCCGCCCGGGTACGACACCCTCGCCTTTTCAAGGCAGGGCTTCCCGTCCCGGTACTCGACGCGCCTTGTTATTCCGTTCCCCAGCACGGTGAACGTCCCGTCTTTGACTCCGCCCCTGAACCGCCCGGACATCGAAAGCCCCCCGTGGTATTCAGTTCCGTCGCCGTCCCGCCTGCCCTTCTTGAACATGCCGGCGAAGACCATCCGGCCTCCCTCGTACATCTCGCCGAACCCGGAGTACAGACCGGCCTTGAAGCCTCCCTTGTAGACGACCTCGCCGCCGAGCCTGCGTACCGCGCGCCCCTCTACCCTTCCCCTTCGGAATTCCCCGGCGTATGTGCTTCCGCCGGACTTGACGAGGACGCCCGTCCCCCCGGGAACGAGCGACGGTCCTCTTCCGCGCCCCTCTCCCGCGTACATGTCGCCGCTTCCGTTCAGCTCCGAGAAGTCGCCCTCGCGCGCTCCGAAGACGAGGACGCACCTCCTTGTCTCGACCTTCCGCCCGCCGTCGTAGATGTGCAGGCTGCCGACACCGTCGGCGAATCCGTCGACGCATCCACCGCTCCATGAGAATTCTCGGGGGTCGTCGGTCCAGACCCTGGCGCGTCCGTCTTCCGACATCCTCCAGGAATGCTCGGCGTGCGCGAGCTGCAGCGGAATGACCGCCGCCAGGACCGCCGCCGCGAACCGCAAAAAACGACTCATCGTGCGCCAGCCTCTGCCGGAGTACCACCCCTTCTGGCCGCCTCCGCCTCGCCCAAAGCCCCCTCTCCGCTGTCGGGACGGGATATGTCCGTCGACCGGCCTCCCCGCCACAAGCCGCTACCGACCTCGACCTGCCCGACACTCTCGACTTCAGGCTCCGCGGCCGGTGTGTACGTGGCGCACGACGCCAATGCAAAAAGCGGACAAGCGAAAAAAAGATATTTCGTCATGGGTGTTTCCTCCGAACGGCAAAAAAAAACCGCCTCGAAAATGAGGCGGCAACACATGGAGAATAGGGGGTTCGAACCCCTGACCCTCGGCTTGCAAAGCCGATGCTCT
>ERZ842401.540-NODE-540-length-55366-cov-14.034894_pt1 | contig 55366 bp, 48 predicted proteins | sample MGYA00521270_ERZ842401 | MGnify/ENA primary metagenome ERZ842401 (study PRJEB31892, sample SAMEA3878208) | bioreactor metagenome | biome: Moose rumen | place: Sweden | collected 2011-10 | study: EMG produced TPA metagenomics assembly of the PRJEB12797 data set... | reverse complement strand
TATGGAGTCAATCGGCCGGAGCGGATTATTGAACAGGTAATGGATATCGTTTCCAGAGTCGATGACTACTTGAGGCAGGATGGCGTGGGCGAATCTGCAAGAAAGGTAATCATGTCGGAACTGAATGAGAAGCATGCTGAACTGCAAGCATAGTTGTCCAAGGTCCCATTTTAGCATCTCGCTCGCTTCAAAGAGTCTACTTTTCGCAAGCGGTATATTCTATATTTTCTGAAAAGAAAAAATCCATAAAGCAATTATAGTGAGTTTTGAGCAAAAAGTGAAAACTCTGGATGGAGGGGACGTATTTCGCCGAAGCTCCGTTCAGGAAGCTTGGTTCCAGCCAGCGCCGCACAGAGAGGTCGAAGGGAATGTTCCGCCAAAAGTGGCTTAAAAAAACAATTTTGGCTTAAAACTCTTCTGTATTTTCAACGAATAAGTCCTTCAGTATTAGTACTTTATCAAAGTCGCCACTGTGCTCGCCTTGCGTTAATCCTTTGGTGGTAACAAGGATTGTCCGGATAGATTCGTGCTTAGGATACTCGTCCTGGAAGAATTGGATACGATGTTCGAGTTTCTGCTCTCTCCGGCGTCCTGAGTGCGTCCCAGGACACTGGTGACTTGATACCGGGAAGTCCATAATTGCTTGGGTAATATTGGACCATCCGGAATGGAATCCATATCAACGTAATATAAAGAGTTGAAGAATTATTCAATAAGATTAAATGAAAATGAAATAATAATCGTATATTTGCAATGTTGTTCGCGAACAACAGACATACAGAAAGCGTTTAGCTTTTTATTCCTTGAGCGAATCTGGACAATTCGCGAGCTGAAAAAGCTCACAAGTATAACGGGAATAAAGGTTATCGCTTGCACTGGCTATTCCCGGGGTTCTCCCGCGCTATAGCAGAAAGTGTGAGCCGAAATCTTATCCGTTATACGGCCGTCCAGAGCCCGCTCAGATAAGATACTAAGAGGCCCACGCTTTCTTTATTAAACATTCTCGTGGGGGCCAGCGAGGCAAAACTAATAACGTTATGTTTATTTCTATTCTTCTAGTTTCGGCATTGATGATGGTCAATGCCCCTGCGTGTGAGATTATTGCTCCTGCTGAATCTACAGCTGTTGCAATGGCACAAGGCGTCGTGGTGCGCCAAAACACTCATCTGAAATGCAGTGCCGCTGGTGCAGAACTCTATCTCTACACTAACGGCAACTTTAAACTAATAAGCCGTGACGAAGCTCTTAGTGGCTCCTATTCAATTGAAGATGGCGAGAACTTAGTCTTGAACGCAAGCGGCTATCGTACAACCTACGGTAAAATTTACTTTAAAGGCTCGGCTGTTGTAAGAGTGGTATTAGGTGAAAGGACCTACTTCCCTGTATAATACTTTTTTACTCCATCTGTAGTACTGTGTCATTTTATAAGAAACATTTATTCGAAATGAAAAAAATACTTGCATTATTAGGTTCGATTTTTTTGGCGGTTTTTGTTTCTTCTGTATTCGCCCGACCTGTTTCGAAAGATTTTAACACTCCATTGACAGACACTTCCTGCCTTTCTTCATACCATTTGAATGCTGGTTTTACAGCAATGGAAGATGGTGAAAGAGTCGGACGTATAGAATTATGGGCAAATGGGAAATGTTCTATTATCAACTACGAGGATGATTTTACCGTAACCGGGACATATGACATTAGAGAGGAGATTACAATCGGGGGATCAACCTATATTGATTTTTATATAGATGGACAGACCCTTACCGGTAAGTATATTTGGCCTCTTCAAGACAAATTATCGATTATTTTTGATAATCTAGTTTTCAGACTTTCTCGTAAATAGCGTTATAGCCGAAGTCAATTAAACTAATCTTGAGTTTAAACGCGCAACCCTTCATAGGTAATAATATATTTATAATCAATTAGTAACATTAGCATTATGAAAAAAACGATTCTTTTTATTGCTCTTGCAATACTTTTCTCCGGAGCAGCATTATTTGAGAACGCCTATGCTACATCCACCTCGGTTAGTACTGAAGTGGCGAGTGTTCGAAACATTACTGTCTATATGATTCAGAGTCATAGCTCTGCAAAAAAGAGTGCCACATATGATAGTGAAAGAAACACAATCACAGTAGATGGGAATACTTATACTGTTAGGGATAATCCAGATTATGGCCGTGGTGGTAAAACGGGGCAGTATGCTTATGTGGCAGGAGGGAAATACTATTTTAACCTCTAATTCTCTGATTTTATGTTCCGTATAGTTCCTTTGTTCATTAGTCTCGTACTTGGCATTTCCTCTTCTGATGCAGTTGATGTAGTATCCACTGATACGCCAGTGACTATGGCTGTCGCGGTCCAAGCGCCTGCCCCCTCACAAGACAAAAAATTGGGCCCTGTTAATCTTTGTGATTCGGACGGAATAAAGTGTGAAATTGGAGATGCCTATCAAGATCCTGAAACCAGTCGAATCTATGTCATTGTAAGAGGTGCAGGTTCTACTAAGTATTACGCTCAAAAATCCAACAAGTCATACTGGACTTATATGATACGATTCCGGGATGATAATTGGCTTTATTTCAGCTTCTAAGTGAAAAACATTAATCCACTCAAACTATTATCTTTTTATGAGAAAAATCATCATTATACTTGTTTCTCTTGGCATGTTATTATCAACCTCAAGTTGTGGTGCTTTGAGTAATCTTTCGTATGAAGATGCCTATAACCTCGGATGGGACATTGGATATTATGGGCGTAAACTGCTGAGCAATTAATCGTAGAACCAATGATTAGTTCAATAAAGAGGATTACGAAAGTATATCCTCTTATTTATCTGGTAGTGTTTACAGGCATCTCCTGTACAAATCCTTGCGATTTAATAAGTGAGGAAATGATTGAAATCCCATCAGGTGTGTTTATGATGGGGTGTGAATCCTCCAATGCTGATTTAGATGAATACCCGGTTCATAATGTTGAGGTGCAATCCTTTCGTTTATGTAAGTTCGAAGTTGATCAAACGCTATGGAAGTCTATTATGGGAAGAAATCCATCATATCACAAAGGAGGTAACCTCCCGGTAGAAATGGTGTCTCATTACGATGTGGAAAGTTTTATCTCTAAACTCAATAAAAAAACAGGAAAGAAATATCGCTTACCTACAGAAATTGAGTGGGAGTATGCAGCCTGCCTAGGGACGATAGTAGGTAATAATCAACTTGATGACATCGCTTGGTTTGAGTCTAATTCCAATGGAGAAAGTCATCCTATAGGCCAGAAATGTCCAGATGCGCTAGGCTTATACGATTTGGTAGGAAATGTGAATGAATGGGTGGCAGATTTCTATGAGGGAAAGAATTATTCGGGTGATTTGGTGAGTACCATTGATTCTGTAGAAAGGGAGTCAATTTTCCGAGGCGGAGCATTTAATTGTGAGCCCAAGTATTGCCGTATCAGTAATAGAAATCACGTGAGATCTGATATGCGTAATTATGCTATTGGTTTTAGATTAGCAGAGTAGTTTATGTCATAATATGCCCTCATTTAGGAGTAATCTGAGTTATGCGTCGTTTTCTGTTCCGCGCGCGAAAAGTAGACACGGAAAATATTTTTTAACAGCTTTTTCCCGTAAATTCCCGGCCGCATGAAAAAGATATGAAAAAAATCACTATCTTTGCGGGCTTTTTAAATATTACGTAATAATGAAAAAGACAATTCATCCCGAATCCTACCGCCTTGTAGCATTCAAGGATATGTCAAACGACGACGTGTTCATCACCCGCAGCTGCGCCACCACCAAGGAGACGCTCACTGTCGACGGCGTTGAATACCCCCTCGTGAAGGTTGAGATCTCCAACACTTCTCATCCTTTCTACACCGGCAAGACCAAGATACTCGACACCGCCGGCCGTGTTGATATGTTCTACCAGCGCTATAAGTCAAGAAAGAAATAAGTCTTTCTGCAAGATAGGCAAGAAGTCCGTAACAAGGTTACGGGCTTTTTTGTATATTTGTGTGTCATGACTCTTATCAAAAGCATTTCCGGAATCCGCGGCACCATCGGCGGCCCGGCGGGAGAGGGGCTCACCCCTGTAGATATCGTAAAATTCACCTACGCCTACTGCGCGAAGCTCAGGGAGCGCAAGCCCCCGTTCGGGGCCAGATACAAGGTCGTGGTGGGCCGGGACGCCCGCCTGAGCGGACAGATGGTGGAGCAGCTGGTCTGCGGCACCCTCATCTCATGCGGGGTGGACGTCGTCAAGTGTGGCTTCGCCTCCACGCCCACGACCGAGCTGGCGGTCACCTTCGCCAGGGCGGACGGCGGCATCATCATCACCGCCTCGCACAATCCCCGCCAGTGGAACGCGCTCAAGCTGCTCAACGAGCGCGGCGAGTTCCTCAGCGCAGAGCAGGGCCAGGCCATCCTCGACTGTGCCGACGGCGGCGATTTCTCCTTCGCCCCCGTGGACGAACTTGGCCGCATCGAGGAGCACGACTTCACCGACGAGCACATAGATTCGGTGCTGAACCTTCCGGCGGTCGACCTCCCGGCGGTCAAGGCCGCCCATTTCAAGGTGGTCCTCGACGCAATCAACAGCGTGGGCGGCATCATCATGCCGCGTCTGCTCGCCCGTCTCGGAGTGGAATGCGTCAGGCTCAACTGCGAGCCTACGGGCAACTTCGCTCACAACCCCGAACCCCTGCCCGGGAACCTCACCGACCTCTGCAGCACCGTGGTGCGCGAGGGGGCCGACCTCGGCATCAGCGTCGATCCCGACGTGGACCGCCTCGCCTTCATCTGCGAGAACGGGGAGCCCTTCGTTGAGGAATACACCCTCGTGAGCGTGGCGGACTATCTGCTCGACGACGCCGTGAGGCGCGGAGCGGGCAATCTCGCGACCGTTTCCAACCTCTCCAGCAGCAGGGCCCTGCGGGACGTTACCGAAGCCCACGGCGGCACCTACTATGCCGCGGCCGTAGGCGAGGTGAACGTCACGACCAAAATGCACGAAGTGGGTGCGCTCATCGGAGGCGAAGGCAACGGGGGAGTCATCTATCCTGCCAGCCACTGCGGCCGCGACGCCATGGTGGGAGTGGCCCTCTTCCTCAGCAATCTGGCCCGCAAGGGCATGAAGGTGAGCGAATACAAGAAGACGCTCCCGCAGTATGCCATAGCCAAGAACCGCATCGACCTCAGCGACGGCGCCCTGATCGACAGGATCCTCACTGCCATGAAGGAACGCTTTGCAGGAGAGAAGGTCAGCACGCTCGACGGCGTGAAAGTGGACTTCGAAGACCGCCGCGAGTGGGTGCATCTGCGCCGATCCAACACCGAACCCATCATACGCGTATACTCCGAGGCCCGCACCGCCGAAAGGGCGGAGGCCCTCGGAAAGGAAATCGTTGAACTCGCCAACAGCATCATAGGCTGATGTTCTCGTTCCGTACCACACCCGTCTGGGAGCAGCCCGACAAAGCCCTGACCGAAGGTAAGGTGGGGGTGCTGTGCACTCCTTCCTGCTGGGATGCGCTCACTGGGCGCTATCTGCATGAGGTGTTCGCCGCAAGGGGCAACCTGCACAGGCTCTTCACTCCCGACGGCGAGCACATCCCCTTCCGGCCCGAAGACCTTGAGGGGCTCAGCGCCGTGGTGGTGGAAATCCAGGACGTGGGTTCGCGCTATTTCCCTTATACTGTCGACGTGCTGAGGCTCATGAACGCGCTGAACAGCCTTTCCGAACCTCCTGCGCTCTATGTGGTGGACCATCCCAACCCTGCCGGGAGGGAAGTGGAAGGCACCATGCCCGCCGGAGTTTCCGACCAGTGGACCCCCGCCGTCGCGCACCGGCACGGGCTCACGCTGGGAGAGCTCTGCCAGCTGTATTCGGTGGAGATAGGCGCCTCCTTCGGGGTGCACGTGATATCCGCCGAAATCGCCGATACCGCCCGCATTCTCATGCCCTGGACCATCCCGCCGGCGCATGACTTCCCGGGGGTTTTCACCCCGTATTTCTATTCCGGAGGCAGCCTTTGGAACGACACCAACATCAGCCCCGGCATAGGCACCAAAAGGCCTTACGAGGTGATCGGGGCTCCTTTCCTCAAAGAAGACGCTTCCCTCCTTCCCCTTCCCGAAGGAGTGCTGGCAAGGCCCCTGAATTACCTCCCGGTGGAGGGAATTCACGAAGGCACCCTCTGCCACGGGTTCCAGTTCATCCTGCTCCCGGGGGCGCGTTACCATTCGCTCCTTCATACCGTGAGGCTCATGCGCTGGATGTTGGAGCATTATTCGGAGTTCCATATCTCCGATTCCCTTTACGGCCGCCTTGCCGATCCTGTCATGGAAGAATACCTGCGCGGGAACATCACTTTCGACATAGTTGAGGAACACGTAAAGGAAGGGGAGCAGAAATGGATACGCAAGGCAAAGCGCTTCGTGCTGTACGACGATCAACCAATCAGGATAAAATGAATACCAAAAAATGGATTGCGCTGGTACTTTTCGTACTGGCAGCTTGTGTGAATTTCACGGGCAATTATATCGAAAATGAGCTCCTGATCCGCGTCTCCAAGCCGCTGCTCATGCCGCTCATATTGCTGAACGCCCTGCTCGCCCTCGAGGAAACGACCGCTCCCAGGTGGCTCGGGGTGCTGCTTTCTTTCGCCCTGTGCTTCCACTGCGGGGGAGACGTGTTCCTGATGTTTGCCGGGCCCTTCCCGCTTTTCGTCGCGGGGCTGGCATGTTTCCTCATAGGTCACATATTCTACGTCTCGATCTTCCTGAAGACCGGCGTTTTCAGAAATTGTCCGCCGGTGCTGATGTTTGCGGTTTTCTTCCTTTCTATCTGCATTCCGTCCGTCCTTGTGAACGTGCTCGCTTTCGAGGGCCCCATCAAATATGCGGTCCTGGTGTACGCATTCGTCCTGCTGTACGTGTCGGGCTGCGGCGCCGTCGGCGCCCTGAACCGCAAGTCGGGAGTCTCCTCGCCCGTTTACTGGCTTGCATTCATTGGGGGCCTTGTCTTCATCACGAGCGACTTCTTCGTGGCCTGGCGATCGCTTCTCGGTCACAATTTCAAGGGTATAGGGCTGCTTGTCATGAGCACCTACGTCCTGGCGGAGTGCCTGATAGTCACTGCAATAGTGCGCCCTTATCTGAAACGCTAGAGCGGGTCGACGTCGATGACGACGCCCGCATGAATGTGATGCTCTGTACGGAAGGCCTGAACGGCGGCGTACAGGGCATTTTTTCGGGTATGCAGCTGAGTGTCGCGCTGCAGGGTGACGCGAATGCGGGACCTGCCGTCGGGGCAGGGAAGGGCGTCGGTTGCGCAAAAGCCCTGCCGGACAAGTTCGCGCGAAAGGGATGAGTGAAGGTCGCCGAAACGCTCGCGGCCGGGCAGCAGGATGTCGACGAGGCGCGTGTACGGAGGCAGGGAGAAACTCTTCCGTTCCTCAAGGAGCGGCTCCGCGCTGTCAAGAGAGAAGACCTGATGGGCGGGGTCGCCGGTCTGGACAATCACCTGGGCGCATTCGCTGCGGAGAGCGTCGAGGAACTGGAAGGCATGTTCGTCGCTGCGGAAATCCTCGGGCTGGAAGAGTGCGTCGGCGCTGAGCAGCGCGACCAGGCCGTATGCCGACAGGTCGGTCTTTGCGGCTTCGGGAATAGTGAAGATGTCGATCTCGCCGCTCAGGCCCGGCAGGACCTCCTGCACGCAGCGCTCCAGTTCGTCCGCCTTTTCGAAACCGCGGATGAGGGCGATGCGGCCCCCTTTGACGGCCCTGCACTGCGCAACCAGCTTGCGGGAAAGGCTGCCCAGCATCCCGTTCTTGCGCCGTTCCGCCTTGGTGTCGATGACCTGCATCTTCCGGAGCGGGCCCGTCGGGGCGGGGCAGACCATGGAATATCTGCCGCTGCTGACGTTGAGAAGTGATTCCAGGGAGGGGGAGGACGAGCCGAGGATGACCGACGCCCCGTGAAGTTTTGCCAGCATGACGGCGGCGTCCCTTGCGTTGTAGCGGGGGGAGGAGTCGGACTGCTTGTAGAACACCGACTGCTCGCCTTCCACGATGATGAGCCCCAGGTCCTTGAAAGGCAGGAAGATGCTGGAACGCGTGCCGAGCACTATGAAGGGCCTTCCGCTGCGCACCAAGTCGGATATTTTCCTGCGACGGACATGGGTCTCTTCGGAATGGTGCACGGCGAGGAGGCTGCCGAAACTGTCTGCAAGCTCCTCCCGGAGGGTTTTTGCCATGTTGATTTCGGGGACCAGGAGCAGCACGTTCTTTCCTTTTTCAAGGTAGCGGGCGGCGAGGCTGCGGTAGGTTCCGGTGCGGGAGGGGGATTTGAGAAGGAGCGGTTTCCCCTTGCCCAGCGCCGAGCGGATTTCGGGGTCGGGGTCGCTGCAGAAAAGCCTGACCTGCTCCGGCAGTTCTCCGAACAGGCCGGCGTCAAGCCTGTCCAGCCTGGTCCGGGCCTCGGAGAGTTCCGCGGCGATTGCGGCCCTTTCGGCGCGCAGCCTTTCGAGAACGGCGGCCCCGTGCCTGCCCGCCAGGGCCCTGTCTTTGGCCCTGAGGCGCCGAGAGAGCCTTTCGATACGCTTTTTCCACTGCTCCGTCTCTTTTTCGAGCAGGAGGTTCCTGCGGCGGGAGGCGCGGACCTGCACTTCTTCGGATGCCGTTTTCGGCAGGGGGTAGGCGGCCTTGTACACTTCGCCGACGGTGCAGCAGTAGTAGTCTGCCATGAAGCGCCAGAATTCGAGTTCTTCGCGGGAGATTTTCTCCAGGCCGGTGTCCGTTTCCTCCACCTCTTCGATCCGTGCGGGATCGAGGGTGGGAGTGACGTCGATGTGGGAAACCACGGCTGTGTAGCGGCGGGAGGCGAACTTTACCCTGACCCTCTGCCCCACGGTGACGCTTTCCGCCGCGGGACTGAAGATGTCCCCCTCCGGAAGGCTGTAAAAGGGTTCCCAGTCCAGCCGGAGCGGGAGTATCGCCTGTATGAATCGTTTCTGCGCCATAGCTCGTGATTTCGTTGCGCTAATTTACGTAAAACGTCCTAATATTGCAATTCCCTTTCGGAGCGCAGCGACTAAGCCCACTATCAAGGGGGGTTGGGGGTTGTCATAGTCTTGCACTACGCGAAAAAAGCGATGAGGCAGACCTCACCGCTTTTCGCGTGGTGCTGGCAGGAGTTGAACCGGCGACACATGGATTTTCAGTCCATTGCTCTACCACCTGAGCTACAGCACCTTTGGTTTTGGGAATGCAAAGATATGCTTTTTTTGCAAATCGGCAAAAAAAATCTTCGCTTTTTTGGCCTGAAAGAAAAAGGGCGGCTCGCGGCCGCCCCTTTGGCTTTAAGGCCGAGGAAACTACAGGGTGCCGGCCTCGGCTTTCTGGATCATGTTGCTGTCGGCTTCGATGAAGACTTCCACGCGGCGGTTGAGGGCGCGGCCGGCGGCGGTGTCGTTGGAAGCGACGGGCATATAGAAGGACTTTCCTTCGGTAGTCATGCGGCTGGAGGAGATGCCAAGCTGCTCGAGGAAGAACTTCACGGACTGCGCCCTTTCCCATGAGAGCTTTTCGTTGATTGCCGATGAACCGGTGTTGTCGGTGTGGCCCCAGATCTTGATGTTGATGTCGGGCATGTCGCTCAGCTGGCTTGCGAACTTGTAGAGGGACATCCTTGCCGGGTCTTTCAGCTCCGACTTGCCTGTGTCGAAGAGAATGCCGCTGTCGAAGGTGACCTTGATGGACTCGTAGCCGTTGGCGTCGGTTACGGTCGTGACCGTGGCATTTTCAAGGGTGGCGAGTTCTTCGGCTTTCTTGTCCATCTTCTTGCCGATGAGAACGCCGGCCACGCCGCCTACCGCGGTGCCGATGGTGGAACCGATGGCCGCTGCGCCGGCACTCTTGCCGATAAGGCCGCCTACCGCAGCGCCTACTGCGGCGCCTGAGCCTGCACCGATGGCGGCACCCTTCTGGGTTTTGTTCATGTTACCGCATGAGGTGAATGTTACCACCGTAAGGGTGCAAAGGAAAATTGAGAGAAATTTTTTCATGTTCTTGTGAGTTTATGGATTTTTTTCTTCTTTTGCCGTTAAACATACAATTATAGTCATTCCTTGAGAAAATACCAATTGTTTTTTTCTCAACGATGACAAAAAATCGATAAATTTTTGATTATGACTGCTGTTTTCAAGAATATGCGACTTCTCCTTCCGCTCGCGGCGCTTACGTTCTGCGCTGCTGCGGCCGTTTCATGCCGGCTCGTTCCCGGAGAAGAAGAGGCCGGCGGCCCGCTTCCGCCTTCGTGGTATGAGCTGCCCGAGATGAATCTGGCCGAAGACGGGAACGGATATCTTGTAGGCGCATCCGACCCTTCGGAGTACTATGCCTGGCATTCCTTCACCATGGCGGGGAAGGAATACCGCAATTACACCGTCTGCTTCAGCGCGGAGCATCATGCTCCCGTGTGGGTGGCGGCACCCCGCCACAGAATGTACTCCCGTCCCGGCGTGAGGCGCACCGAAGCCTACGGGAAGGATCCCCTCATCCCCGCGGAATTGCAATACCGCAGCGGCAGGGGAGGCGGCAAGTGCAACAGGGGGCATCTTCTCACCAGCGGCGACAGGCTCTGCATCTCCGACGCCAACGTGCAGGTGTTCTACTATTCCAACATCGCACCCCAGATTATGGAAGGCTTCAATGACGGCGAGCATGCCGGCTGGAACATCCTCGAGGATTTCATCGACCTGCAGGTGTGCGCTGACACCCTCTACGAGGTGATAGGCGTTTATTATCAAGATTTTACCGACGGCTACGGCAACCGCGTGAAGCCGTACAGGCTGCCCTCGTACGGAGGCAGGTCCGATGTGGACAGGCCCACCATGTTCTACTATGCCGTGCTGCGCACCAGGTCGGGGAACACCCGCAAGGCCCTTGCCGAGTGCAGCTCCGACGAGCTGAAGTGCGCGGCCTTCCTGCGCTGCAATACCGGGAAGCTCATGGACCAGAAGGTGACGGCTGCCGAGATGATGAGCATCGCGGACCTTGAAAAGCTTACCGGCCTGCGTTTCTTTGCCAATGTCCCCCAGGCTCCAAAGACCGTATGCAAGCCCTCTGACTGGGGTTTATAAAAATTTTTTAAAGGAAAATGCAAAAAAATCCTAAAAAAGTTTGCGTTAATAAAAATTTTAACTAAATTTGCAAAGAAGATGAAAAAAGGTACATCATATTCCTCACCGCGATGGTGGCGTCTGGCATAATCTTCGGCCAGGCTTTGAATATGATGTAAGTGATTTGTAAGCCCCAGTAGGTGCAGTTGCACCGAAAAGGCGATGATATAGATGCCTGTCCGAATGTGCGGACGGGCGTTTTTTGTATACTCTTTAATTTATTGCGATATGAAACAGAAAAAATTCATGCTCCCTGAGAGCGAAATCCCCACGGCCTGGTACAACGTCCAGGCTGACATGCCCAACAAGCCGCTTCTGCCCCTTAATCCCGGAACCGGCGAACCCCTCAAGGCGGAAGACATGTACGCCATCTTCCCCGAAGAATGTGCAAGACAGGAGGTCAACCAGACCGACCGCTTCATCCCCATCCCCGAACCGGTGCGCGAGAAGTATTCCTCATACCGGTGCACCCCGCTCGTGCGTGCGTACGGGCTCGAAGATGCCCTCGGCACTCCGGCTCACATCTATTTCAAGAACGAGAGCGTGAGCCCGGCCGGTTCGCACAAACTCAACTCGGCCCTCGCCCAGGCCTATTATGCAAAAGCAGAAGGCACCACCAACATCACCACCGAGACCGGAGCCGGCCAGTGGGGAGGAGCCCTGTCGTATGCGGCCAGGGCCTTCGACCTCGAACTCGCCGTATACATGGTGAAGATCTCCTACGAGCAGAAGCCTTACAGGAGGAGCATCATGCAGACCTTCGGGGCCAACGTTACTCCCTCTCCTTCGATGAGCACGCGCGCGGGAAAGGACATCATCACCTACGATCCGAACAACCAGGGCTCGCTCGGAACCGCCATTTCCGAAGCTCTCGAGCTCGCCCGCACCACTCCGCACTGCAAGTATGTGCTCGGCTCGGTGCTCAACCACGTCTGCCTGCATCAGACCGTAATCGGCCTTGAGGCGGAAAAGCAGATGGAACTTGCCGGCGAGTATCCCGACATAGTGATCGGCTGTTTCGGCGGCGGGAGCAACTTCAGCGGCATCTCCCTGCCCTTCCTGAGGCACAACTTCCATGACGGAAAGAATACCCGCTTCATAGCTGCAGAGCCCGCTTCCTGCCCCAAGCTTACCAAGGGAGTCTATCTTTACGACTTCGGCGACGTGGCCGGCTACACCCCGAAGCTGGCGATGTATACCCTCGGCCATAACTTCAAGCCCGCCAACATCCACGCAGGCGGCCTTCGCTATCACGGTTCGGGCAGCATCGTGGCCCAGCTTCTCAAGGACGGCTTCATAGAGGCTGTCGACATAGAACAGCTTGAATCCTTCGACGCCGGCACCCTGTTCGCACGCACCGAGGGCATCATCCCCGCCCCCGAGAGCTGCCACGCCATAGCCGCCACCGTGAGGGAGGCCCTGAAATGCAAGGAGACGGGGGAGAAGAAGACCATCCTCTTCAACCTTTCAGGGCACGGACTCGTGGACATGAGCGCATACGACCAGTATTTCGCAGGCGACCTCATGAACTACGACTTCTCCGAAAAGGACGTCAAGGAGACCTTAGCAAAAAGCAACCTTGACCCCTCCAAGGCCCTCTAAGGCTCTTTCCTGAATAATTTTACGGAGCCCGTTCTCCAATGCCCCGGCCATCACTTCCTGGCCTTGCGCATTGGGATGGGCTCCGTCTTCGCAAAGAAGTTTTCCATAGCCCGGCCTCGAATAGAAGGGAGAGGTGATGTCTATCGCGGGCACCCCCTTGACAGCCGCCATTTCGAGGACGCGGAAGTTGTACATTTCATGCCATTCCCTGATGAAGTCGGGAGTGCCTCCGAGCCAGCCGAGCACGTTTGAACGGCCTTCGTCACTGAAGTCGCGCGTGATATGGCTGAAGTACCTGACGGGTTCCACCGGAGGAAGGGTGAGCAGGACGGGGGAGGATCCGAGTTCCCTCACCCGGTCCACGATTTTCCCGTATTTGATGCTGAATTCGGTGACGGGGGTGTTGGGGAGGTGTCTGCGCTGCGGGTCCACGGCGATGGCGCTCCAGTAATAGTCGCAGTCGTTGCCTCCGAATTCGAGCAGGGTGAAGTCGTATGCCCTGAGTCCCGTCATGTGGCGGATGAGCATCCTCTCGCCGGAGTCGAGGGTGCTGCCGAAGCGGGCGAAGTTGTCTATCCTCACTCCGAGGGAGGCGGAACATATATTGGTGAAGCAATTTTCGGGAAGGGTGTATTTAAGGGGATTGACCGATTCGAGAACAGTGCCCTTCAGGACTGAATCTCCGAATGCGCTTATTCTTATATTTTTCATATCCGCGTCTTTTTTTCTCAATGCAAAAGTAGCTTGCATTTTGAATTCGGAGACAAATTTGTGACTGGGATAAACGTTTTGTGACGAAACTCATGTTTTTGGGACTAAAAACGCATTTTTGGGATAAAATCAATTAATTTTATATATTTGTCCCAACAAAATAAGGGACTAAAAATGCGAAATTTGCCTAAACTTTTCTTCTCTTGGCCGGCCTATGTCATATATGTGGCCGGCTGCTCCCTCTTCGCCCTCGCATTCACCGTGGTCTACGAGCCGTTCGATCTGCGCGACTTCCTCGACATGGGCAGGGGCCTTTATTCCCTTAATCTATCCATCGTCTTTGCGATAGTGCTCGTCGTCCTCGGAGGCATGAGGCTGTTCCTTCGCCTGTTCAAGGACTCCAAGAAATTCATGTGGGGGCATTACTTGTTCTGGTGCGCAGGGGAATGCCTTGTGGTTGCGCTCTGTCTCGCCCTGTATCTCACCCTCATGCTGAGAGGCGAATACTCGTATTTTACCGTCCTTTTCAGCTACTGCATAGGCAATACGTATCTGATTTTAGTGTATCCCTATGTCATTCTTACCCTGGCCTTCGACCTGGCCGCACATAAGCAGGCTGAACAGGCAGGGGCCTCCGCGGACGAGTCGCTCATCCGCTTTTTCGACGAATACAAGAATCCCAGGCTTCTGATTGCGGCGGGCGCGGTCCTGTACATAGAGGCCCAGGAGAATTACGTGGACATATGGTATCTTGACGGCGACAGGCCCAGGAAATTCAATCTGCGGGCCAGCATGCGTTCGCTCGAGGAGACGGCGGAGCGCCACGGCCTGGTGCGCTGCCAGCGTTCCTATTACATCAATCCCTCGCACGTGACGGTGCTCCGCCGGGAAAAGGGCTGGGTATATGCCGACCTCGACCAGGAAGGCCTTGCCAGCATTCCCGTGTCCAAGACCTATTACGACAAACTCGCTAAACTGCTTTAAAAGTGAACGTCATTTTCATTTCACCGAATTTCCCGCAGACTTACCGGCATTTCTGTGCCGGCCTGCGGGAGGGTGGTGCCACGGTGCTGGGCATCGGCGACGCCCCGTACGACGATCTTCTGCCGGATCTTAAAGACTCTCTCACCGAATATTACAAAGTATCCGACCTTTCCTGCTACGACGAACTGTTCCGCGCCGTGGCTGGTTTCAGCTCCAAATACGGAAAAATCGACTGGCTGGAAAGCAACAACGAGGCCTGGCTCGAAAGCGACGCCCGCCTCCGTACCGATTTTAACATCACCACGGGCGTGAACGACAGGGGAATACGTCCCTTCAAGAGCAAGGCTGTGCAGAAGACCTATTATGCCAAGGCCGGCGTGCCGACGGCCCGACAGCACAAGGTGTCGGACATCGCCGCCGCAAGGGAATTCATCAAGGGTACGGGTTATCCCGTATTCGTGAAGCCCGAGGTGGGAGTCGGGGCAGCAGCTTCCTACAAGATAGGGGACGAAGCGGAGCTGGAGCGTTTCTTCTCCGCCAAACCCGGCGTGCCTTACGTGATGGAGGAGTTCGTCACCGGCGACATCTTCTCGTACGACGCCATAGTCGACTCCAGGGGGCGCCCCCTTTTCGAGTCCTGCACCCGTTTCCCGCCTTCGATGGCGGATATAGCCAACAATAACCTGGACTGCCTCTACTATGTGCTGCCCGACGTCCCCGCCCAGCTGAGGGAGCGCGGCCGCGCCACGGTCAAGGCCTTCAAGGTGCGCAGCCGTTTTGTGCACCTCGAGTTCTTCCGCCTCGCCTCCGACCGCCCCGGGCTGGGAAAGAAGGGGGATTTCGTGGGTCTGGAGACCAACATGCGCCCTGCCGGCGGCTATACTCCCGACATGATGAACCATGCGCATGCGACCGACGTCTACCGGATCTGGGCAGATATGGTTACCCGGGACCGCCGCGTCCTTGAGGGGAATCAGGGCGGCGACCACTACTGCGTATGGTACGGCAGAAGGGTTGCCCGCAAGTACGCCCACGGCCACGATGAAGTGATGGCCAGATACGGGTCGCGCATGGCCATGCAGGGGCGCATGCCCGATGTGCTCAGCAGCGACCTGGGCGAAGTGTTCTACATGATTCACGCCTATTCCGAAGCCGAACTGGAGGAATTCCGGCAGTATCTTTCGGAAACGGCCTCCTGAGCGCAAACGACCGGACTGCCCGCCCCTGCTCCCTTTGCCCGGAATAGGGTCGCGAAGCGATGGGAGCAAGGGCGGGCAGTCCGGTCGTTTACAGAGCTATCTGGTTGCCGGTGAAGAGCTCGTAGTACTTGCCCTTGAGGGCGAGGAGTTCGGCGTGCTTTCCCCTCTCGATGATGTGACCTCCGTCCATGACCATGATGTAGTCGGCATTCTGCACGGTGGAGAGCCTGTGGGCAATCACGAAAGTGGTGCGCCCCTTCATGAGGGAGTCCATGCCTTTCTGGATGAGCCTTTCGGTGCGGGTGTCGATCGAGGAGGTGGCCTCGTCGAGGATGAGCACCGGGGGATTGGCGACCGCGGCCCGGGCGATGCAGAGCAGCTGCCTTTCGCCCTGAGAGAGGTTGCCCCCGTCCGCGTCGAGAAGCGTGTCGTAACCCTGGGGCATGCGGCGGATGAAGGAATCGGCGCATGCAAGACGGGCGGCGGCGCGGCAGTCTTCGTCGCTGGCGTCGAGACGTCCGTAGCGGATGTTCTCCATGATGGTGCCGCTGAAGAGCTTACTTTCCTGCAGGACCGTGCCGAGCGACCGCCTGAGCGACTGAAGGGAAATGTCGGCCACCGAGATGCCGTCGCAGCTGATGGTGCCGTCCTGGATTTCGTAGAAGCGGTTTATGAGGTTGGTGATGGTGGTCTTTCCTGCGCCCGTGCCGCCCACGAAGGCTATCTTCTGCCCCGGATAGGCGGTGAGGCTGATGTCGAAGAGCACCTGCTTGTCTTTCAGATAGCCGAAATCCACGTCCTGCAAGGAAACGAGGCCCCTGAGGGGAGTGAGGGAGCCGTCGGGGGACTTCCAGTTCCAGCCCCTGGAGGCGTCGCCTTCGAGCACCACGGCGCCTTCGTCTTTCTGGCTTTCCTCGTCAAGCAGGGCGTACACCCTGTCGGCACCGGCCGATGCCATCGCAAGGGAGTTGATTTCGTTGGAAATCTGCGAGACGGGCCTGTTGAAGTTGCGCTGCAGGGTGAGGAAGGCCACGATGGTGCCGAGGGTGAGGGAGACGTTCCCGCCAATGGCGAGCGCGGCGCCCACTATCGCGAGCAGCACGTAGGCGAAATGCCCCAGATTGGCGTTGATGGGGCCTATGATGTTGGATATGCGGTTGGCGTTGTAGACGCTGCTGCGCATGTTCTCGTTGAGCACCGCAAACTGCTCCATGGCCTGCTGCTCGTGGTTGTAGACCTTCACGACCTTCTGCCCCGTGACCATTTCCTGGATGAAGCCGTTGATGAGGCCGAGGTTCTCCTGGCGCCGGGTGAAGTATTTCTTGCTGACGGCGCCCAGCCTGCGGGTGACATAGAACATGAGAGCGGCCAGAATCGCCGAAATGATGCTCAGCACCGGGCTCATCACCAGCATGGAGGCGAACGTGGCTATGATGGTGACGAGCGAACGCAGGATGCCGGGGACGCTTTGCGAGACCACCTGGCGCAGCGTGTCGACGTCGTTGGTGTAGACGCTCATGACCTCGCCGTGGGTGTGGGAGTCGAACCAGCTGAGAGGCAGGGTCTGCATGTGCCTGAACAGCTCTTCGCGCAGTTTGCGGAGGGTCCCGTTGCCTATGAATACGGTGAGCAGGTTGTAGGTGAACGAGGCGGCGATGCCCACCAGCAGGATGGCGCCCAGCCTGAGCATCGCGGCCGCAAGCGGGCTGAAGTCGGTGGAACCCGTCTCCGTCATCGGCACGATGTAGTCGTCGATGAGAGTCTTGGTGAAGAGGTTGGAGGTGAGGGTGGTGAGCGATGTTACTATGATGCAGATGACCACAAAGGGAATGCTCACCTTGTAGTTGCTGAAAACGAACTTGAACAGCCTCCATACCGTTTTGGAGACCTTCCCGCCGCTGAGCGGAACCCTCTCGCGCGGCCCTTGGAATGAACGCATGGCGTCAGGCATCGAAGTCGGCCTCCCCGCCTGAAGTCTGGAGCGTGTAGATGTCTTTGTAGATTTCGTTGGTTTCCAGCAGCTCCTCGTGCGTGCCTACGGCGTTGATGCGGCCGTTGTCCATGACCACTATCCTGTCAGCGTCCTTTATGCTCAGGATGCGCTGGGCCACGATGATGGTGGTGATTCCGGGGGAGTGCCGCCTGAGATTCTCCCTTATGCGGGCGTCGGTGGCGGTGTCTACGGCCGAAGTGGAATCGTCGAGGATGAGGATGCGGGGCTTCTTGAGCAGGGCCCTGGCTATGCACAGCCTCTGCCTCTGGCCGCCGGAAACGTTTACGCCGCCCTGCTCCACCGGGGTGTCGTAGCCTTCCGGCATGGCCTCTATGAATTCGTGGGCACAGGCGGTGCGGCAGGCCTCGGCGCATTCTTCCGCCGTGGCTTCGGGATTACCCCAGCGCAGGTTTTCGAGGATTGTGCCGCTGAACAGGGTGCTTTTCTGGAGCACTATCGCGACATGCCTGCGGAGGGAGTCCATGTCGTATTCGCGCACGTCGGTGCCGTCTACCGAGACGCTGCCTTCCGAAACGTCGTAGAGGCGGCAGATGAGGCTGGCGAGCGAAGATTTGCCCGAACCTGTGCCGCCTATGATTCCTATCGTTTCGCCGGAGCCGATGTGCAGGTTGATGTCCTCGAGGGCGTTGTCGCCGCCTTTCTTGTAGGAGAAATAGACGTTTTTGAAGTCGACCGAGCCGCCCTCGGGAGCCGCCCGGGGCTCTTCGGGGTTGGCCATGTCGGGCTCTTCTTCAATCACTTCGGCCACCCTCGCCACGCTGGCGGCGCTCTGGGTGAGCTGCACGAAAATCATGCTCAGCATCATGAGGGAGTTCATGACCATCATGATGTAGGAGAACAGCGAAGTGAGCTGCCCGGTGGTGAGGCTGCCTTCCACGATGAAATGCGCTCCGAACCAGCTCACGGCCATGATGCAGCCGTAGACCACCAGATTCATCAGGGGATGGTTGAAACTCATCAGGGTTTCGGCCCGGATGCTCATGGTGTAAAGCTCCAGCGCGGCCTTGTCGAACTTGGAAATCTCGTGGTTTTCGCGCACGTAGGCTTTCACCACCCTTATGGCGTCGACGTTCTCCATCACCACGCCGTTCAGGGTGTCGTAGCGCAGCAGGATCTGCTTGAAAAGGGTGGCGGCGCGGCTTATCATCAGGTAGAGGGCGACGGAGAGGAAGATCATCGCGCCCAGGAAGATGAGCGACAGGGAACGGTTTATGAAAAGGCACATCGCGAACGAGAATACGAGGTTCAGAGGTGCCCTGAATGAGGTGCGGAGCAGCATCTGGGTGGCGTTCTGGATACTGCTGACGTCGGTAGTCATGCGGGTTACAAGCCCGGCAGTGCTGTATTTGTCGATGTCGCTGAACGAGAATCGCTGGATGTTGGTGTACATGGCCTGGCGGAGGTTGGCCGCGAGGCCCGTGGAGGAATAGGCTGCAAAGCGGCCGGCCAGGATGCCGAAGACAAGGCTCAGCACGGCCAGCCCCAGCATCATGCCCCCGTATTTGTAGACGGCAGGCAGGCTGCCGGCGTTCAGGCCCTTGTCGATCAGGCTGGCGGTGACGTAGGGGATGAGCACGCCCATGACGACCTCCGCGCCGGTCCACACCGGGGTGAGGAGGAGCGAAGCCTTGTACTGGCGCACTTCACGGAGGATTGTCCTGAGCATGGATCTACTTGTACATGTCTTCGAGGGAACCGAAGTCGCCGGCGACCGGAATCGCCGGGTCGTCGACCAGGGCGTCGACTATGCGCCTGCTGCCCCTGGCGACGTTCTCTTCGAGGAAACGCTTCTCTTCCGGCCAGGTGGCCATGAAGTTGGATGCCATGTCGTGGGAGTGGTCCTTGAAGCGGTAGATGCAGTACTCGTACTGCCTGTCGCGGAAGAACTCGGCAAGGGCCGACGAGCCGTACATGCCCCATTTGCCGAGAGCGGTCTTGTCGTAGGTGACTATCTTGTCGGCCGTGCCGTGGATAAGCAGGGTGGGGCACGGCGCCTTTTTGTATACCGGCTTTCCGGTATTGGACATTATTGCGCCGGCGAAGGACATGACCCCGGCGAAGTTGAAGCCCGGGGGCAGGACACCGGCGAGCGGATGCCCGCTGCAGATGTACCATTCGGCCTGTAGGGCCGTCATGGCGCCGGCGGAGGAGCCCGCGATGACGATGCGGCCCGGATCGACGCCGAGCTCGTCGGCATTCTCGAGGATGAAGGCCACGGAGGCGAATACGTCTTCGACGGCGATGTCCACCGCTTCCTTGGCCGTCTGCGCGGATTCCTTGAGCTTGCTTACCCTGAAGTCGAGATGCTTTCCCTTCAGGCCGAGACGGTAGTCGACCGTGATGACGCGGTAGCCTTCGTCGCAAAGGAGCCTGAACCAGGGAAGATGGTGCGGGTGCGAGCGCTCTCCGGTGACGAAGCCGCCTCCGAACACGAAGAGCACCGTGGGCCTGGCCGCTCCGTCGGCAGCCGCGGCGCTTTCGGGAGACGGGTCGTAGACGTCCATGTAGAGGCTGCAGGTGTCGCGGTCGGCGACCTTGTAGGTGCAGGTGAGCCCCTGGGCTGCTGCGCCGCCGCCCGCTGCGGCAAGGAGCAGGACGGACAGAAAGATAGACTTGCGTGACTTCACGCTACAAGATACGAATTATTTCCCATATGTTGTCCAAATTAATGTCTTTTTCTTGCGTATAAGCGCCTGTACTTTGTTTTTTGCTTGCAAAATTGAAAAAAAAAACATACTTTTGTGGATGTAAAAAGTGCAACATGCCGCAGGAACTCTCATTCCCTCCCGACCCTTCGAAGGTTTACACCTCCATGGACGAGCTCACGCTCGAAACCGATCAGGGGCCCCTCACCATGAAGGTGGGTGCGTGGATCAGCTACGATCCGGTACGCATCCACAAGATGGTCGTGAAGGAAAAGACCCTGCAGGTCGATGAATACGAAGTCCTGGGCCCTCTCGAAAGCAAGCTCCGCCGGGCCGACCCCGATTACTACAAGCGCTTCGTGGGGCTCAAGCTCGTAATCGACTATCCCGGTTACAGTTGCGGCATCATGGCCAAGATCCCCTTCGAAAACGACCCGGTCGGTTTCTATAAATGGTGGCGCAAGGGCAAGCATGAAGACAAAGTCTACCTGTCGCTCGGAAGGCAGATACAGCTCTTCCAGAAGGTGTCCATGATGGACCCGAAGATGATTCTGAAGAAGGACAGGGATCTTTTGGCCATATAATTTGCTAAAATCCCATAAAAGCACTAAATTCGTGCCCACTTATGGATAACCAATACAAAACCACATGCCTGTACCCGGAACACGTTTCCATGGGTGCAAAGATGAGCCCTTTCGCGGGCTTCATGATGCCGATTCAGTACTCCTCCATAACCGATGAACACAACGCAGTAAGGCATCACTGCGGCATGTTCGACGTGAGTCACATGGGCGAGATATTCATCTCGGGCCCCGACGCCGAAAAGTTCGTGAACCACATCTTCACCGGGGATGTGCGCACCCTCGCGGAGGGCCAGTGCGTCTACGGCATGATGCTCTATCCCGACGGCGGCACGGTGGACGACCTCCTGGTTTACAAGGAGTACCGCAAAGACGCCTTCCTGCTCGTGGTCAACGCCGCAAACATCGACAAGGACTACAACTGGATGACCGACAACTGCAAGGGTTACGACGTGAGCATCGTCAATGATTCTCCCGCCTGGGGCCAGTTGGCCGTGCAGGGCCGCGAGGCCGAGGAAATCCTCGGCAGGGTCACCGGCATCGACCTCTCGGGCGTCGCCTTCTACCATTTCATCGACACCGTTCTCTATGACAGCCGCGCCATCATCAGCCGCACCGGTTACACCGGCGAGGACGGCTTCGAGGTCTACACCACCACCGACGGCACGGTGAGGCTCTGGAAGGAGCTGCTCGCCGCCGGCGTCACCCCCTGCGGCCTGGGCTGCCGCGACACTCTCCGCTTCGAGGCGGGCCTGCCCCTCTACGGCGACGAGCTCTCCGCCGAAATATCTCCGGTCATGGCCGGTTTCAGCATGTTCTGCAAGCTCGACAAGGATGAATTCATCGGCAAGGAGGCCATTGCGGCCCAGAAGGCCGAAGGCACCCCGAGGAAGCTCGTGGGCATCGAACTTGCCGACAGGGCCATCCCGCGCGCCGGCTATCCCGTCCTGCTGGAAGACGGCACCGCCGTAGGCGTCGTCACCACCGGCTACCGTTCCATTTCGCTCGACAAGAGCATCTGCTTCGCGCTCGTCGACCGCGAGGCCGGCGCCCTCGGAGGCACCCTTTATGTCCAGATCCACCGCAAGGTGTTCCCCGGAACTGTGGTAAAGAAAAGATTCTATCAAACCAATTACAAAAAATAATCATGAGCAAGATCATCGAAGGACTCCTTTACAGCGAGTCACACGAATGGGTTAAAGTCGATGGCGGCACCGCCATCATAGGCGTCACCGATTTCGCGCAGAGCGAAATGGGCGACATCACTTACGTCGACCTTCCCGGAGAAGGCGACGAAGTGGAGAAAGACGCCGATTTCGGCGCCCTCGAGAGCGTCAAGGCTTCCAGCGAGCTCTATTCTCCCGTCTCCGGCACGGTCGCAGCCGTAAACGCCGAGCTCGAAGACGCCCCCGAACTCATCAACGAGGACCCGTACGCAAACTGGATCATCAAAGTCACGATCAGCGACCCCTCCGAGCTGGATTCCCTGCTCAGCGCCGCCGACTACGAAAAAATAGCCAAATAACATACGATGTCCACATTCGCATATTTTCCCCATACCGAGGAAGATATCCGGGCAATGCTCGAAAGGATAGGGGCCGGTTCACTTGCCGGCCTCTATTCCGATGTCCCGGATGAATTCAAGTACAAGGGCGACTTCAACCTCCCGTCCGCCATGAGCGAGCAGGAGGTGCGCGACCGCATCGAAGCTCTCGGCCGCAAGAACGTGCAGCTCAAGGTTTTCGTGGGGCAGGGCGCGTACGACCATTACGTTCCGTCAGTGATTCCCTACATCACTTCGCGTTCCGAGTTCCTCACCTCGTACACTCCCTACCAGAGCGAAATCTCCCAGGGCACGCTCCGTTACATCTTCGAGTGGCAGAGCATGGTGTGCCGCCTCACCGGCATGGACGTATCCAACGCCTGCATGTACGACGGCCCGACCGCCGCTGCTGAGGCCCTGCGCATGTGCGTCGCCTGCACCCGCAAGCGGAACAAGGTGGTCATGTCCTCCAGGCTGCTGCCCCACGTGCAGGAGGTCGTCCGCACCTACATGAAATATCCCGGGATAGAGCTGGTGGCGGCTGACGACGTCCTCGCCGAGCTCGGGCCCGACGTGGCCGGGGTGCTCGTGCCCTCCATCGGAAAGCACGGCGGCATCCAGGATCTCACGGGCTATTCCGAAAAGATTCACGCGGCGGGAGCCCTGATGGCCGTCTACTGCGACCTCTCCACCCTCGCGGTGCTGAGGACTCCCTCCGAATGGGGAGCCGACATCGCCGTCGGCGACGGGCAGAGCCTCGGCATTCCTCTGAGCTACGGCGGTCCTTACGTAGGCTTCATGGCCTGCAGCAAGGAGTACATGCGCAAGCTGCCCGGCCGCATTGTGGGCCAGACGTCCGACAAGGACGGCAAGCGCTGCTTCGTGCTCACCCTGCAGGCCCGCGAGCAGCACATCCGCCGCGAGAAGGCCACTTCCAACATCTGCTCGAACGAGAGCCTCATGGCCCTCTGGTGCACCGTTTATCTGAGCCTGATGGGCCCCGAGGGCCTCAGGCGCGTGAACGAACTCAGTTCCGAGGGCGCCCATTACCTGCACGACGCCCTCATGGCCACCGGAAAGTTCGAAGACTTCATGATCGGCCGGACCTACCTTAACGAGTTCTGTCTCAGGCCGCTCTGCGACGTGGCGAAGCTCCAGCAGGCCCTGCTTGACGGCGGCTATTTTGCGGCCCTTCAGCTCGAGGACGGCACCGTCACCTTCTGCGTAACCGAAAAACACGGCAAGGCCGAAATCGACGGCCTCGTCAAAATTGTGGAGGAACTGTAAGATGAAGTACTACGACAAACTCATATTCGAGCTCAGCCATCCCGGCCGCAGCGGGTTCTCCCTGCCGGAAAGTTTCGGGAGCACTGACCCCCGAACAACCCATGCCACCCTCGGCATTGTAAGAGGGGGGACCATGGAGCAAAGCGGAATGGTGGGGTCGAGCGGCAGCGAGACGGTTTTCGGGGGTCAGGTGCTCCCGGAGCACCTTTCGAGGAAAGCTCCGCTGGATTTGCCGGAGGTGAGCGAACCGGACGTGGTGCGCCATTACACCAACCTGAGCCAGATGAACTTCGGCGTGGACACGGGCTTCTATCCGCTCGGTTCCTGCACCATGAAGTACAACCCCAAGATAAACGAAGAGGCGGCTTCGCATCCGCTCTTCACGGGCCTTCATCCCCTGCAGCCCGCCGAAACCGTAAAGGGCGCGCAGGAAGTCATCGACAGTCTCGACGCCGCCCTTGCAGCCATTACCGGGTTCAGGCACTTCACCTTCCTGCCCTGCGCAGGCGCGCACGGCGAACTCACCGGCCTCATGCTCATTCGCGAGTATCACATGGCCCGCGGAGACTTCGCCCGCACCAAGGTCATCGTCCCCGACAGCGCACACGGCACCAATCCTGCCAGCGCGGCCGTCTGCGGGCTCGAAATCGTGGTGGTGAAATCGCGCCCCGACGGCCTCGTGGACGTTGAAGACCTCAAGCCCCTGCTCGGTCCCGACATCGCCGGCATCATGATGACCAACCCCAACACCCTGGGGCTCTTCGAAAAGGAAATAGGCGAAATAGCCCGGCTCGTGCACGGCTGCGGCGGCCTGCTCTACTACGACGGCGCCAACATGAACCCGCTCCTCGGAGTGGTCCGCCCGGGCGACATGGGCTTCGACGTTCTGCACCTGAACCTGCACAAGACCTTCAGCACGCCCCATGGCGGCGGCGGCCCCGGCAGCGGCCCGGTTGGCGTGGCGGACAGCGTCCTGCCTTATCTGAACATCCCGAAAACCTCCGGTTTCCACGGCAATTTCGGCGTGATGATGAGGGCGTATGCCTACATCCTCATGCTTGGCCGCGAGAATGTGCGGATGGCCGGCCCCCTGGCCACCCTCGGTGCCAACTACATCAAGGAAAGCCTGAAGGATGCCTACAAGCTGCCCATTCCCGGAGTGTGCAAGCACGAGTTCGTATACGACGGCCTCATCAACGACGGCGGCCATGACGACGTTCCCGGCGCCACCACTCTCGACATAGCCAAGAGGCTTCTCGACTACGGCTTCCATGCCCCCACCATCTATTTCCCGCTCCTCTTCCATCAGGCCCTCATGGTAGAGCCCACCGAAACCGAGAGCAAGGAAACCCTCGATGCGTTCATCGACGTGATGCACAGGATTGCGGAGGAAGCTGCGCAGGATCCCGAAATCCTTCGCGGAGCGCCGCATGGCACGCCGATCAGCCGTCCCGACGAGACCACCGCCGCCCGCAACCCGGTAGTGAAAGCCTGATCCTTTCATGCCCGGGGAAATCCATCCCGTCGCCGTTTTCCGGTCTCCTGTAGCCGGGAAGTTCGGCGTACCCCGCCAGAGCGGGGTGGCCCCCGACCTTTGCGGGGAAGTGCATCTCGAGGAGCCCTACCGGCATCCCGACGCGCTTCGCGGGCTCGACGGGTTCGATTACGTTTGGCTCATATGGGGCTTTTCGCTGTGCGGCGAAAGCCCCGGAGCCTTGACCGTGAGGCCTCCCCGGCTGGGCGGGAACGACCGCGTGGGGGTGTTCGCCAGCCGTTCTCCCTTCAGGCCCAATTCCCTGGGGCTATCCTGCGTGAAAATCGAAAGCGTCGATCCCGAAGGGGGAGTGATACACGTTTCGGGGGCCGACCTTGCCGACGGCACACCCGTCTACGACATCAAGCCATACGTGGAATATGCGGACAGCCGTCCCGGAGCCCGCAGCGGATTCGTGGACGACTGCCCTTGGGAGCCCTTGCAAGTGATTGTCCCCGAGGAGATTGCGCTTGTATTCCGGGAGCGTGACCTGCTTGCCCTCAAGCAGATTCTCGCAGCCGATCCGAGGCCCCCGTACCACGACGACCCGGAAAGGGAATACGGCCTGACGTTCGCAGGCCGCAATGTGAAGTTCAGGGTTTCGGGGACCGTGCTGACGGTAACCCGGGCGGAATAGAGCCGCCTCAGTACGACAGGGAGTAGGAAGGTTCCTCAGTGGACCGGCTTCCGGCCGCCGAGAGGGCTGCCCTGTATTCGTTGAAGAGAGAGAGCATCGCCGGCATGTTCTCCTCCTTCAGGGGCTCCTGCGAAGGAGATTCCATGGCCAGGGGGTCGATTGGAGTGCCGTTCTTCCACACCCTGAAGTCGAGATGCGGGCCGGTGGCCGTGCCGGTGGAGCCGACGTAGCCTATCACCTCGCCCTGATGCACCACTTTTCCCACCTTGATTCCCTGAGCGAAATTGCGCAGGTGCAGGTATCCCGTCTGGTATTTGTTGGGATGCTTGATGTAGATGGTGTTTCCGCCGCCACCGCCCCATCCGGCCTTGACCACCGTTCCGTCGCCAAGGGCGCGCACGGGAGTGCCGGCAGGGGCTGCATAATCCACCCCGGTATGGGCGCGGACAGTGCCGTAGACGGGATGCAGGCGGTTGTAGCTGAAGCGCGAGCTGATGCGGCTGAACTGGAGGGGAGCCTTCAGGAAGGCCTTGCGCATGCTCTCGCCTTTTTCGTTCCAGTACTTGTTGCCGCCGTCTCCCTGGTCGAAGCGGATTGCGAACAGCGAATCGGCTCCTCGGCTGTAAACTGCAAAGTCAATCCCTTGTACGTCAATCACTTCGCCCTCACAAACCAGCTCGTGACAGATGGCCTGGAAGCGGTCGCCCTCGTGCAGCCCGAAGAAGTTAACGGTCCATTCGTAGACACTTTCGAAGGTGGCGATCAGCAGGGATGACTCACCCTGCCTGGCGAGGTCCTGCCAGAGCGAAGACTTGATGGTGACGTCCACGTAGTGCTCGAGGGTGTCCACCTGCTTGAGGACCTGCCACAGGGCGAGCGAATCGGCGCACTTGAATACGGTCGAACGGATTTTGTCGTTGGCGTACACGATGTATTCGAGGCGGCTCGATGTGGAGTCGCCGCTGTAATAGGCGTCGACGCTGTTGCCGGCCCTCACCCTGCGGACGTCGAAGACGGTGTCGCAGAGAAGCGACATCGAATAGGCGTCCTGCCCGGACATTCCGAGGCGCTGCATGAGCGAAGTGAAGGCCTCTCCGTCCCTGACCTTGCCCTCCACGATGCGGAAGGTGTCGGTCAGGAACCCGAGCGGATAGACCGTGTCTTTCTGAGTCGCTGCGGCGCCGGGAGAGGGAGCCCTGCGGGAGCACGAAAAAGTGAGCGCCAGAAGGAAAAGGAGAAGCGGCGGGAGCAGTAGCTTTTTCATTAATTGAGGAGGCTGCCCAGGATGGAACGGGTTATCTGCTTCGTGGCCGTCGTGGTTGCGCTCTTGATGGCTTTCTCCGCAACGCTCTTGCCGGTGGTTTTGGTGGAACTCTTCTTGCCGGTGGCGGCGTTGGCTACGGAGGTGCCGAGGCTGCGCGACACGGAGGTTATCGCCGCTCCAAGTGCGGCAGCCGCGATTTTCCCTACCACGCTCTTGGTGCCCTTGGAATTGCCGTTCTTCTTGGCCGCCTTCTCGCTCTTTTCCTTCTGCCTGGCGATTTCGGCCTCCTGCCTGGCCTGCTCTTCCTCAGCTTTTTTGGCGTCGGCAAGCAGCACTTCGAAGGCGCTTTCGCGGTCGATCATATTGTCGTACTTGCCATAGATCATGCTGTGGTTGATGAGATCCTTGCGCTGCTCGTCGGTGATGGCGCCTATCTGGCTGAGAGGGAAGAGGATCTTCGCCCTCTGCACGATGGAAGGAGCGCCTTTTTCGTCGAGCAGGGATACCAGGGCCTCGCCGGTTTCGAGCTCCATGATGGCTTCGTCGGTCTTGAAGGCGGGGTTCGCGCGGAAGGTTTCGGCCGCGCTGCGGACAGCCTTCTGGTCTTTCGGGGTATATGCCCTGAGGGCGTGCTGGATGCGGTTTCCGAGCTGGCCGAGGATGGATTCGGGGATGTCGGTGGGACTCTGCGTGACGAAATACACGCCCACGCCCTTGCTCCGGATGAGCCGGACCACCTGCTCGATCTTGTCGACGAGCGCCTTGGAGGTGTCCTCGAAGAGGGTGTGCGCCTCGTCGAAGAAGAAGACCAGCTTGGGAAGGTCCATGTCGCCGACTTCCGGCAGCTTGGCGTAGATGTCGCTGAGCAGCCAGAGCAGGAAGGTGCTGTAGAGCTTGGGATTCTGCATCAGCTTGTCGGCGGCGAGGATGCTCATGATGCCCTTGCCGTTGTTGGTCTGGAGCAGGTCGAAGATGTCGAAGGAAGGCTCTCCGAAGAATTTGTCGGCCCCCTGGTTCTCGAGGGTGAGGAGGGCCCTCTGGATGGCGCCTATGCTGGCGTCGCTCACGTTGCCGTAGTTGAGACGGTACTCAGACGCGTGCTCGCCAACGTACACCGTCATGGCACGGAGGTCCTTGAGGTCGAGCAGGAGGAGCTTGCGGTCGTCGGCCACGCGGAAAATGATGTCCATGACGCCGCTCTGCACGTCGTTGAGGCCGAGGAGCCTGCTGATGAGGAGCGGACCCATGTTGCTGATGGTGGTGCGCATGGGATGGCCCTGCTCCCCGAAAACGTCGTAAACCCTTGAGGGACAGCCCTCGAACTGGGGGTTCTCGATTTCAAATTCGGGAAGCCTCTTCTCGATGAAGCCGCTGAGCCGGCCGGTCTGGCTGATGCCGCTGAGATCGCCTTTCATGTCGGCCATGAAACAGGGCACGCCTGCCTGTGAGAACGTTTCCGCCAGTACCTGGAGGGATACGGTTTTGCCGGTGCCGGTTGCACCTGCGATGAGTCCGTGGCGGTTCGCCATTTTGCCGCAGATCGAAATCGGACCGTCTGCGCAGTGGGCCACATAGAGGCCGCGTTCTTTGTCTAACATTATTGTTTGCTGTTTTTGATGTAGTCAATCACTTCGCCTACCGTCTGGAAGGCGGGTTTCGATGAGTCGAACTCCACTCCGAACTTCTGTTCCAGGGCGAGGGACATGAGAAGCATGGACAGGGAGTCGATTCCGAGATCAACGGTGAGATTGCTCTCACGGGTGGCCGCGGAGGTGTCGAGCTTCGGCTTCATGATGGCGAGGACTTCCTTGAGTCCGGCCATTATTTCGTTGTCAGTCATCTTTTTACTGATTGCGGGCAACTTTGAGGGAGCCTGTGCGTTTGAAATCTTCCTTGCGGACGTGGACTTTACTGACCCGGTGCGTGCTCGGCAGCGTGGCGTTCACTTCGGCGACGAGTTTGTTGAAGAAGGCTTCCACCTCTTCCCAGGCCTTACCCTCGATGAAGGCGGGCTGGGGGAGTATGTCGATGGCGATGAAGCTTTCACCGTCTTCCGTCTTTTCGCTCACCAGGCAGTCGCGCAGGGCGTCGCATTTGTAGAACGGCTCCTCGATGCTCTCCGGAGAGATGTTCTCGCCGTTGGAGAGGATGATGAGGTTCTTGATGCGCCCCGTGATGTAGACGAAGCCGTCTTCGTCCATCGTGCCGAGGTCGCCGGTGCGGAACCAGCCGTCGGCGGTGAAGGCCTCCGCGGTCTTTTCGGGATCGTTGCAGTAGCCGGTGAAGATGTTGTCGCCGCGAAGCTGGATTTCGCCTTCGTCGCTGAAGCGCATCTCCTGCTCGGGATAGAGCTTGCCCACGGAGGTGGGATGCGTGACGACGTCGGCGTTGCCGCAGGTAAAGTTGGCGCCTTCGGTGAGCCCGTAGCCGCCGAGCAGGTGTATGTCTATGCCGTCGAAGACCTTGATGAGCCTGGGTGGGACGTTGGCTGCCCCGCTGATGATGGTGTGGAGCCTGCCGCCGAGGAAGGCGGTGCCATACATCTTCGTGAGACCGTAGAGGACGTCGCAGAGGCCGGGGACCAGCGTGAGCATGGTGGGCCTGATGGCGGGCAGTTTGCCGATGGTGGCTTTCATGTCTTCGCAGGCGAACCATTCGTTGCCGCTGTACAGGCAGCTGAGCGTGCCGCGGATGATGCCGAACACGTGGCTGAGCGGCAGGATCCCGACCGTCACCTGGTTGTGAAGGATGCTGCCGGGCTGGAACATTCCGTTGAAGGAACCCCTGAGAAGGGCCCTGTGGGGGAGTACAGCTCCCTTGGGAGTCCCGGTGGTGCCGCCCGTGAAGAAGATGGCTGCGGGATCTTCCTTGTCAACCCCGGCCGCAGGGACTTCGGTGTCGGCTATGGAAGTAATGGGCAGGACCTTTACCGGGGCCCCTTCAGTCGCGCCCTTGAGGGCGTCGCCGGCAAGAATGGCCTTGACGCCGAACTTCATGCAGGAACCTGCAACCACGGGTGCGGGAAGCTGGGCGGGCAGTACGACAGCGGTGAAGCCCGCGGAGGTGACCGCGAGGAACATTTCCACGGCGTCTATGCTGTTGCGGTCGAAGATGGCGATGGCGTCGCCTTTCCCGAGGCCGAGGCCGGAGAGGAATGCGCGCCTCCGGGCCACGTTCCCGGCGAGCTGGGAGTAAGTGACATTTTTCTCGGGATGGTCAATGTCGCTCAGTGCCTTGTACGGACCGTATTTTTCTGTAATGAAATCAATGAATTCCGGAATTGTCCCCACATATTTCAGCTGCTTCAGCTCCTCGGGGGGAATCATGTCAAAAAAGTAATTGTTCATCGAATCAGGTTCTAGTAAATGCGATTTTACAAATATACTGATTTTTTTCCTAATTTTGTGGCGTACAACAACCTTAAACCATGTCAATATCGGTTATTCCTGTTTCCAAAAAGTCCGAACTCCGCCGCTTTGTCAATTTTCCTTTCAAGCTGTACAAAGACAATCCCTGTTGGGTTCCGCCCCTCAAAGGCGATGAATACGATACGCTCGACCCCCGCAAAAATGCAGCGTTCGAATACTGCGAGGCGCAGTGTTACCTGGCCTGGAAGGACGGGGAGACGGCAGGCCGGGTGGCGGCCATCATCAATCACGAGGCCAACCGTCGCTGGGGCGAGGAGGTCGTGCGTTTCGGCTGGCTCGATTTCATCGAGGACGAAGAAGTTCTGAAGGCCCTTGTCGGAGCCGTGGCGGCCTGGGGCCGGGAGCGCGGGTGCACCTGCATGAAGGGTCCCTGGGGCTTCACCGACATGGACAAGGAGGGGGCTCTCGTGGAAGGCTACGACAAACTCTCGTCCTTCACCTGCCTCTATAACTACCCGTATTACGACACCCTTCTGAGCAAACTCGGCTTCGTAAAGGACTGCGACTGGACCCAGCGGCTGGTGTACATCTCCGACGCCTTGCCGGCGAGCTACCAGTATGCGCCTCTTGTGGAGAAGAAGTTCGGCGTCCGCGTGGTGAGCGGGATGGGGACCAGCGAACTCTCGAAGCGCTACGGCATGAAGATATTCCATCTCTACAACGAGAGTTTCGCGCCCCTGTTCGAATTCGCGCCGCTCACCGACGAGCAGATCCGCCGCTATCTCAAGACCTATGTCCCCATCCTCGACGCGGATTTCGTGTCGGTGGTGGTCGACGGCGAAGACAACCCGGTGGGTTTCTGCTTCTGCGTCCCCACTCTCTCGAAGGCCGTCAAGAAGAGCGGCGGAAAGCTGTTTCCGCTGGGGATATTCCGCATCCTGAAGGCTCTCAGGCACAACGACACCCTGGAATCGCTGCTGATAGGCATTCTTCCGGAGTATCAGGGAAAGGGAGTCAGCGTGCTCATGTTCAAGCAGCTGCACGAGAACTGCATCCGCAGGGGAGTCACCCGCATGATAATGAATCCCCAGCTCGAGACCAACTCCAAGGTGCAGACCCTTTTCGGCGACTTCGAGACCGAGCTCTACACCGTCCGCAGGGCCTACAGGAAGGAGCTCTGATCAGTGTTTCCTGTGATTTTTCTTCTTGCGGGTCTTTGAGAAGAAATACCCGCCTATCAGCGCGACGATTACGACGCCTATCAGTACGTAGGTGAAGGTGCTGGCGTTGTCGCCCTTGACGCGGGTCCACATGGCGAGCAGCTCCGACGTCCTGTCCCCGGTGTCGTGGAGCACTCCGCAGCGGGAGATTATCGCGGCGGAGGGGTACTGTACCGGATTGAGGCAGGCCTGTGACGCTTCGGGGCCGAAGAAGTAGGACGCGTCTTCGGGTTCGAACGCGGCCGGGTCGGTCTTGGCTTCCAGGATTTCGGGGCCTCCTATCGCCGACACATAGCCGATTGCGTCCATGTTGCGGAGCACGTTTGAAGGCATGCAGAGGAAATTGATGAACCAGCTGGCCGCCTTGGTATTCACCGCGAATTTGGGTATCACCCAGCCGTCATACCACACCGTGGAGCCCTCTTCGGGAACCGCGAAATCCAGTTTCACCCCCACTTTTTCGGCTTCTTCGATGGCCCACTGGGCGTCGCCGCTCCAGGAAAGGTTGATCCAGCCTTTCTCCTTGGTCATCATCTCCTTGCCGAAATCGGCTTCCCAGCCCTGCACGCCGTCCTTCATCGAATTCAGCCAGTCCTCCACCAGCTGTATGCTCTCGGGAGATGTATCCCTCGACACTTCGTCGCGGGTGACTTTCCCGGAGTCGATTTCGTCTTTTCTCAGGGCTATGAGAAGGGAAGTGTACACGTCGCGGAAAGCGTCCTTGACGTAGATTTTACCGGCATAGTCGGGATTGCGGAGGACTTCCCAGCTCCTGCATTCTTCGGCGCTGATGTACTTGGGGTTGTAGAGCAGCCCGACGGTGCCCCACATGTACGGAATGGCGTAATCGGCCACGTCTCGGCCGTTGCCGTCGGTGTTCGCCATCATCTCGCGCATGAACGGGGAGACTCCCAGGGTGTAGTCGGGGACGGACCCGAAATCGTGCGAAACGGGCAGGAGAAGGTCGGCGCGGAGCATGCGCTCTATTATGTAGTCGCTCGGGCACACCACGTCATAGTCTTCATGACCGAGCTCTATCTTGCTGAGCATCACTTCGTTGATGTCGAAGAGCTGATAGATGACGTGCACCTCTTCGCCGGTTTGCTCCTTGTACCACTGTTCGAATTCGGTAAGGAGGTCTTCGTCGATGTAGTCGGCCCAGTTGTAGACCTTGAGGGTGTGTTCACGGTCGGCGGCGAGGGCGCCGAAACCCATCGCGAGAGCGAGAAACAGGGAAATCAGTTTTTTCATGCCAGTTTTTTCTTTTGGTTGCGCGCGGAGCGCAGGTTTATTATCAGGAGCAGGGCCAGTACGACCAGGAAGATGATGGTCATGAGCGGCCTCAGTTCGGGGGTGAGGCCGCCCTTGCGGGCGTCTGCATAGATGTAGGTGCTGAGGGTGTCGAGCCCCTGGTTGCCCTTGGTGAAGAGGGTGACGGCAAAGTCGTCGATGCTCAGGGTGAAGGAGAGGATGAGCCCGCTTATCATTCCCGGGCGGATCTGGGGGAGAATCACCTTGCGCAGGGCCTGCCCGGGCGTGGCTCCCAGGTCGAGTGCGGCCTCGTAGGTGTTCGGGTTCATCTGCCGGAGCTTGGGCATCACCGAAAGCACCACGTACGGGGTGCAGAAGGTGACGTGTGCGAGCACCACCGTGACGTAGCCCTGGGTGACGCCGAGCGCCACGAAGAGGATGAACAGCGACACGCCTGTGATGATGTCGGGGTTGAGCATGGGCACATCGTTCAGGAAGGTGATGGCCTTGCGGGCGCGCCCCCTCATGTTGAAGATTCCTATTGCGGCGATGCTGCCGAGAAGGGTGGAGAGAACCGCGGCTATGACGCCTATGCTCAGCGTGTTGAATATGGCCTTGACCAGCGCCGACGACACGCCTCCGGAAAGGAGGTTGCCGTACAGCCTGAGGGAGAAGCCGGTCCAGTTGCCGAGGACCTTGGCCTCGGTGAAGGAGAAGATGGCGATGATGACGATGGGCGCGTAGAGGATGACGAGCAGCAGCCAGATGTATGCGCGTGCGAAGAACTTTTTCATCAGATGAGCCCTCCCGTTTCGTCTTCCCGCTTGTCGTCACTGTCGGTGAAAGCGGAGGTTATGCCTATGATTACCAACATTATGAGGGCCAGGGCCGCGCCGTAGTTCCACATGCCGTTGTTGATGTTCTCCTGGATGGTGGTGCCGAAGAGCTTGACCTTGTTGAGCGTGAGCAGCTCGGCCACCGCGAAGGTGGAGATGGTGGGCATGAACACCATGAGAACGCCGCTCCACACGCCGGGCATGGAGAGCGGAAGCGTCACCTTGGTGAAGACCTTGGCGGGTGAAGCCCCGAGGTCCTGTGCGGCTTCGGCGAAGGAGCCGTCCATCTTGTGCAGGGTGTTGTAGATGGGGTAGATCATGAACGGCAGGAAGTTGTAAACCATGCCGAAAATGAGCGCGCCCTCGCCCAGGGGGAACCTGAGGAAATCGAAGAGGGCTACGGTGGCTAGCGTGCGGATGAGCATGTTTATCCACATGGGCAGGATGAACAGGATCACCGTGACCGAGGAACGGTTGAGCTCGCTGTTGGAGAGGATCCACGCAGCGGGATAGCCCAGCAGCAGGCAGAGCACCGTGGTGATGAGCGCTATCTCGATGGAGTAGATGAAGGTGTGCAGGTCTTCGGGAGTGCTGAAGAACTTGGCGAAATTCTGCAGCGTGAACGCCCCCGTGCGGTCCTGGAAGGCGTAGATAGCTATCAGGATCAGGGGCAGCGCCACGAACAGCGCCAGGAAGACCGCGTAGGGGACCGCCCAGGTGGAACGCTTGATTCTCATTTCCGCCTGAGTTTGATGTCCGCCGGAAGTATCTTCACGCCCACCAGGTCGTCCTTGTCCCAGATGTCCTGGGTGTCAACGTAGAGGAGCTCTCCGGAGGCGGTCTTTACCGTGAGGTGGTAGCGGTCGCCCTTGTACAGGATGAAATAGACCTGCCCTTCGGTGCCTCCGTCCTCGCGGTCGTCCATGAGCTCGACCGCGCCGAATTCAACGTCCGCCTCCACCGGCGTTCCGGGAGCGATGTCGGTTTCGGGAATTTTCCATTCCCCTCCCAGGAAACGCACCGCCGTGGGGGAGACCACCTCCCCTTCGAAGGTGTTGCGCACGCGCTCCTTCTTCATTACCTGGATGTCGCCGGCATGGATGTGCATGCCCACGGTGGTGCCCTCTTCGAAGCAGTTGTAGTCCTGCACTTCCAGCTCGAAGCCTTCGTCGGTCTGCACCAACATGTCATACACCATGCCCTTGAATATGCATGAGGTGACCTTGCCGGTGAACTGCTCGCCTTCGGTGTTCTTCCTGATGTAGATGTCTTCGGGACGGATGACGACGTCGACTGGCACGTTCTCGCCGAAGCCCTTGTCGACGCAGTCGAAGTCGTGGCCGATGAAGTTCACCCTCTTGTCCTGCAGCATGGTGCCGTTCAGGATGTTGCTCTGCCCGATGAAGTTGGCCACGAAACTGTTGACGGGCTCGTTGTAGATGTCCCGCGGGGTGCCTATCTGCTGGATGCGGCCTTCGCTCATGACCACCACGGTGTCGGAAAGGGTGAGGGCCTCCTCCTGGTCGTGGGTGACGTAGATGAAGGTGATGCCGAGTTTCTGGTGCATCTCCTTGAGCTCCAGCTGCATGTCCTCGCGCATCTTGCGGTCGAGGGCGGCGAGGGGCTCGTCAAGCAGCAGAACCTTGGGCTCGTTGACTATGGCCCTCGCTATGGCGACGCGCTGCTGCTGGCCTCCGGAAAGGGATTCCACGGCGCGTTCCTCGTAGTCGGTCATGGCCACCATCTTGAGTACGCGCCTCACCCGGCGGTCCATTTCGTCTTCGGGTATCTTCTTGAGCTTGAGACCGAAGGCTATGTTGTCGTAGACGTCGAGATGGGGGAAGAGCGCATAGCGCTGGAACACCGTGTTGAGCGGACGCTCGTAGGGCGGGATGCCGGCTATGTCCTTGCCGTCCAGGAGGATGCGGCCTTCGTCGGGCTGGAGAAAGCCCGCTATGAGACGCAGGGTGGTGGTTTTGCCGCAGCCGGAGGGCCCGAGCAGGGTGACGAACTCGCCCTTGCGGATGTAGAGGTTTATGTCGTCGAGTACGGTTTTGCCGTCGTAGCGCTTGCTGACGTGGTCGAGGCGTATGATGATGTCTTCTTCTGCCATCTTATCTGCCGAAGTTGAAGTTCAGGTAATAAAGAAGACCGACAAGAGCGGTGGTGGATTTGGTGAAGCTGCTGTAGCAGGCGGCGGCGTGGAGCCTGAGGTTCGGGGAGGGGAACCAGTGGACTGAGGCGCCCCCGAACCAGTTTTCCCCCTTGCGGTAGGAGTAGGATGAGGTGCCGTCATCGAATATGAGCGATTCGCTCCAGGAGGCGGTTTCGTGGCCGCCTTTCAGGAGGAACTCCCATTTTTCGGAGGGCGTGTATCCTATGCTGGCGAGGAAGGTGCCGCCCTCGGAGAGGATGCTCACCGGGCTGCCGGACATGCTGTACCAGTCGAAGCCGAAAGTGAAGTCGCCCGCGTCCAGGCGGTTGCCCAGGCAGGCCAGCAGGGGGAGATGCCCCTGGCCGCCGTCCGACGCCATTTCGGCGCCCAGGGCGGTGACGCTCCAGATATTGCGGTACGGGCCGTATTCGCCCCTCCAGGCGAGGGACAGTGTGCTTCCCAGTATCGGACCGTCGCCGAAGGGACGGTCGCAGTAGGGCGAAGAGGTGTACTGCAGGCTGACCAGGGTATTCCTGGAATCGCTCGTCCATGCGATCTTGCCTCCCCACTGGTAACACGCGAAATTGTTCCAGAGCCCGGACATCAGGACGGGGTGGACGTCCCAGTCGTACTCGTCGAACTCGAATCCCCCCGTTGTAATCATATCCTTGCCGGCCGAAACGGAGAAATTGCCGAAATCATAGCTGAGGTAAGCCCAGTCGAGCCAGTTCGTCCAGTCGGAACGGAACAGGTTGGCGCCTTCGCCTTCGATTACGTAGAGTTCCGCGGGACTGGCGGAAAGCCAGTGGTTGGCCACGCTGAAGGAGAGCCGGGGAGTAATGTTGCCTTCGAAAAGGGAATAGAGAGAAGAATTGCCGAGGCCGAAACCCGTGCCTTCACCCGTGAATGTGGCATCGAGGTCCAGTCTCGGGACGATTGTCAGAGCGACTCCGCCTTCGCGCTCCTCAGCCTCTTGCGAGCGCAAGGGGAAGCAGGGCAGCAGAATGAATGTCGCGATGCAGGCTGTCAGATATTTCTTCATTTTGCAGCATAAAAATAAATTCGGTTTGCAAATTTCCCCCAAACTTACGGAAAATTTTTTTAATAATAAACACAAATTGGCTATCTTTGCGTGCATGATACAGGTGTACTGCAAAAACACGGGGACCTACAAGAGCTTCAGGGAAGGTACGACCCTGCTCGACATGCTCCCATCCTTCGATTTCGACCAGCCGTTCCGCATCGTCTCAGCCAAAGTTAACAACGTCTCCCAGGGGCTCAAGTTCCGCGTCTACAACAACCGCGACGTGGAGTTTGTCGACGCTACCTCTTCCAGCGGCATGAGGGTGTACAACCGCTCGCTGTTCTTCCTGCTGTGCAAGGCTGCGCACGACGTCATCAGGGGCAGCCGCCTGTATGTTGAGCATCCCATATCCCACGGCTACTACTGCGAGCTTGTCAAGGCGGACGGCGGCAGGGCCACCCAGGCCGACGTCGACAAGATCAAGGCCCGCATGCAGTCCATCGTTGACAGGGACCTCAGCTTCCACCGCTACGAAGTGCAGACCGACGAAGCCGTGAGGATTTTCCGGGGCAGCGAGGACAAGGTCCGGCTCCTGCGCACAAGCGGCCAGGTATACATGGACTACTACACCCTCGGGCGCACCGCCGACTACTATTACGGGCGGCTCGTCCCCTCCACTGGCTACCTCAAGGTGTGGGACCTCGAGCTCTTCCACGAGGGGATGCTGCTCCGCGGGCCCGACAAGCACACGCCCGACCGGGTCGCGCCCTATGTCGAACAGCCCAAGACCTTCGGGATGTTCAAGGAGAATCTCCGCTGGAACCAGATCATGGGCCTCCGCACCGTGGGCGACCTCAACCTCGCCAGCCTGCAGGGGCAGGGGAGGGAGCTCATCCAGATAGCCGAAGCCCTTCAGGAAAAGAAGATAGTGCAGATTGCCGAGCAGATAGAAAAGCTCTTCTACGGCCGCCGCAAGGTGAGGCTCGTGCTCATCACCGGCCCGTCCTCCTCGGGCAAGACCACCGTGTCGCAGAGGCTCGCGGTGCAGCTCAAGGCCTGCGGCCTGAGGCCCCTTACCTTCAGTACAGACGACTATTTCGTGAACCGCACGGACACTCCCAAGCTGCCCGACGGAAGCTACGATTTCGACAATTTCGACACCGTCGACCACGACGCCCTGCAGAAAGACCTGATGCGCATCCTGAAGGGCGAGGAGGTGGAGGTGCCCGAATACAACTTCACGACCGGCATCCGCGAGTACAAGGGCCGCAAGTTCAAGATGGGGCCCAACAACGTGGTGGTGCTGGAAGGCATACACGCGCTCAATCCCGCCCTCACCGACCTCATCCCCGACTCCCGCAAATTCCGCATCTTCATAAGCACCCTCACCGGAATCGCCCTCGACGCCCACAACTGCATTCCCACCAGCGACAACCGCCTGCTCCGCAGGATAGTGCGCGACTGCTACAAGGGCGCTTTCACCGCGCGCGAAACCATAGCCCAGTGGCCCCTGGTCCGCAAGGCCGAAGAGGAGTGGATCTATCCCTATCAGGAAAACGCCGACGTGATGTTCAACAGCGCCTATCTGGTGGAGTTCGCCGTGCTGCGCAACCATGCCGAGCCCATTCTGGAAAGTGTCCCCAAGAACTGCCCCGAATACAGCGAGGCGCACCGGCTGCTCAAGTTCATCCATTACTTCACGCCCATCCCCGACAACGAAATTCCCAACACTTCGCTGCTGCGCGAGTTCGTGGGCGGATCGTCGTTCACTTATCCGAGGTAGGCCCAGAAAAAACTAAATTTACGCTATATGACCGCATCAATGATAATTCAGCTCCTGATAGTGCTGGCGGCCCTTTATGTTGGCTCGCGTTACGGCAGTCTGGCACTAGGTGCCATTTCAGGTATTGGCCTTGCAATCCTCGTTTTCGGTTTCGGCCTCAAGCCCGGCACGCCTCCGACGGACGTAATTTACATCATCATCGCCGCCGTCACATGCGCAGGCACCCTGCAGGCTTCAGGCGGCATGGACTGGATGATACAGGTCGCGGAAAAGATGCTGCGCAAGCATCCCAACCACATCACCTTCCTCGCCCCGCTCACCACCTTCTTCCTAACCGTGCTCGTCGGCACCGGCCATGTGGTGTACACCATCATGCCCATCATCTGCGACATCGCGCTCAAGAAGGGAATCCGGCCCGAGAGGCCCTGCGGAGTGGCGTCGGTCGCGTCCCAGGTAGGCATTACCTGCTCTCCCATCGCGGCTGCGGTGGTGGCCTTCGTGACCATCAGCAACGCCAACGGCTACATGGTCACCATCCCGCACGTGCTCATGGTTACCATCCCGGCCTGCGTGATCGGCCTCATGGCGGCGGCCGCCGCCTCCTACAAAAGGGGCAAGGACCTCTCCGACGACAAAGAATTCCAGGCCCGACTGGCCGATCCCGAGCAGAGGCAGTATATCTACGGCAGCAACGCCACCACCCTCGACAAGGTCATCACCAGGGAGGCTAAGGCGTCCGTGTATATTTTCCTGGCCTCGCTGCTGGTAATCGTGCTCTTCGCTTTCTGCCAGATGATACACGTCACCCGCGACGGAGAAAGCGTCACTCTGGCAACTGCCATCAACCTTCCCAAGATGAACCTGATCATACAGATCATCATGCTTGTCGCGGCGGCTTGCAACATCATGTTCTGCAAGGCCAAGCCCAAGCGCGCAGTCAGCGGGGCGGTGTGGCAGAGCGGCATGGTGGCCGTCATTGCCATCTACGGAATCGCCTGGCTGGCAGATACTTACTTTGCCAACTACATGGCCGAGATGAAGGCCATGCTCGGCGGAATGGTGGAATCCTATCCCTGGACCATCGCCTTGGTGTTCTTCCTGGTGTCGGTGCTCATCAACAGCCAGGGCGCGGTTGTGGTCTCGATGCTCCCGCTGGCATATTCGCTGGGCATTCCCGGGCCAGTCCTGCTGGGCGTCCTTCCCAGCGTTTACGGCTATTTCTTCATCCCCAACTATCCTTCCGACATCGCCACCGTGAACTTCGACCGTTCCGGTACCACGAAAATCGGCAAGTACCTGCTCAACCACTCCTTCATGATGCCGGGGCTGATAAGCGTGCTGGTGAGCACCATCCTCGGCTACCTCATCACCACGGTGTTTTTCCCGGGCTATTTCGCCTCGTTCATGTCGTAGGGGCGGTGGCGCATAAAAAATGGGGGCCGGCCATTTTTGGCCGACCCCTTTTCGTATGGAAGGTTCAGGTCAGAACTGGTAGTTTATGCCTATGCCGATCCAGGGATCCGCCGCCAGGTTGGAACCGTAGAAGCACTTTGCGAATTCGGCGGAGACGATGAAGTTCTGGTTCATGGCGATCTTGAGGCCGAGACCTCCGCTGTAGATGAACCTGCTCACGCTGTTGTCGTAAATCTTGGCGGTATAGCTCAGGCCGTGATCCTTGAGGAAGTCGGCGTTGACGTCGAGGGAGATGAGGGCCGGATCGTATGCGGTGGCACCGAGGATGTCGTCGCGGTACAGCTTGGTGATGTAACCGGCATCGAAGAACGGATTCACGGCGATGTAGAAGTACTGGTTGAAGAGTTTGAAGTTCACCAGTTTCACACGGAGTTCGGTGTTTGCCCAGGCGAGGCCTTCGGCCAGGATGCGGTTCTCACGCAGGCCGCGGATGGTGTTGGAGGAGCCGAAGCCCTCGGAAATCATGTTGCGCTGCACCAGGAGGGGAACGTTCTGGATCATGTAGAACGGGGTCTCGCCGGCGATGGTCTGCTGCCAGGCCAGACGGTAGGCGAACACGGGATCCCCGGCCTTGATGTGGATGGGAATGTCGATGTAGTTGCGGAAGTAGACGCAGGCCTTCAGGTACCGGTGGTCGAGCACGTTGCCGTTGAGGTAGGCCTCGGCCCAGATGCCCCTGTTCGGGGCGGCCTCGATGTCACGGGTGTCGTACACCACGCCGGCGTTCAGCTCCAGGGCCATGCCGCCGTCAGCCTCGTCGGCTGAGATGGCGCCCAGGCTCTGGTAGCGCTTGTAGAGGGTGAGGTCGGTGTCGTAATAGCTCTTGGCGTCGCCGGTTCCGGTCTTGACGCCGTTGTCGCGCATGTCGCCAAGGTCCCATTTCCAGAAATTGACGCCTGCGGCCCAGTTGAGATGCTCGACTATGCGCCCCTGGACGTTGGCCAGGCCGCGGAGCATCTTGCGGCTCATGCCGTAGTAGTTGACGTTCTTGCCCGCGAGGGTCAGGTAGTTCCTGTTGAACCAGATGTCATAGTCCTGGATGGAGAAGGGACCGTTGAATCCCCAGAAGCTGTACAGCGGATCGTCCACGTAGGTGAGGGACGCGTTCACGCGCATGTTGGGAATGAGGTACTTGGAGTCGTAGGCCAGGTACAGGCGCATGCGGTGGCTGTGGGTGAAGTACGAGGCTTCCCAGCTGATCTTGTGGAGAGGATCGGGATAGGTGCTTCCGTCGCCGTAGTAATACACGTCGCCGAAGGCGCCGGCCTGGAAGCCGTTGTCAATGGAATAGGTTGCAGTGGGAAGCAGGCCGAACGACCAGCCGGTCTTCATTTCTTTTTCCTGGGCATGCAGGCCGGCGGCACAGACGATTGCCAGGAAGAGGACAGATGTGAGTTTTTTCATATTGAAGATAATTGGATTAGTTTGCATGTAATGTGGCCGCTAATTTACGTAATTTTTGTAAATTTGACGACTTTATCGCCGAATTAATGACTGAAGAAGTGAATTTTGTAAGGGATCTTGCCGTCATTCTGATAGCGGCAGGCCTGTGCACCATAATCTGCCGGGCCCTCAAGCAGCCGGCCATTCTGGGATATATCATCGCAGGTTTCATCATAGGCCCCGAAATGGGCGTCTTCGGCATCAGCAACTCCGAAACCGTCAAGCTCTGGAGCGACATCGGCATCATCTTCCTCATGTTCGGCCTGGGCCTCGAATTCAGTTTCAAGAAGCTTCTCAAGGCCGGCAGGGCGTCGCTCTCCGCGGCGGGGAGCAAGTTCCTGGGAGTGTTCGTGATAGGCTACATGGTGGGCAAGGCCCTCATGTGGACCACCATGGAAAGCATCTTCCTCGCCGGCCTCCTGAGCATGTCCAGCACCATGGTGGTGGTGAAGTCCTACGGCGAAATGGGGCTGAACCGGAAAAGCTACGCGCCGGCGGTGTTCGGCACCCTCGTGGTGGAAGACCTCATCGCCATCCTGCTCATGGTCCTGCTCAGCACCCTCGCGGTGTCCAACAAGTTCTCCGGGGGAGAAATGCTGCTCAACCTCGGCAAGCTCCTCTTCTTCATAGTGCTGTGGTTCCTGCTGGGCATCTACCTCATCCCCACGATACTCAAGAAAACCCGTAAATACCTCAACGACGAAATCCTGCTCGTGGTCTGCCTCGGCCTGTGCTTCGGTATGGTGGCGCTTGCCACGGGGGCCGGTTTCTCGTCGGCGCTGGGAGCGTTCATGATGGGTTCCATCCTGGCCGAAACCGTGGAAAGCGAACATATAGAAAAGCTCATCTCTCCCATCAAAGACCTCTTCGGCGCGATTTTCTTCGTGTCGGTGGGCATGATGCTATCGCCCCATGTGGTGGCGGAATACTGGTGGCTCATACTGGTGCTCGCCCTCGTGGTGGTGCTCACCCACGTGCTCTTCGCCTCGCTGGGAATCATCCTTTCCGGAGGCGGGCTCAGCGACGGCCTCCACGTAGGGTTCAGCCTCGCCCAGCTGGGCGAATTCGGCTTCATCATCGCCGGCGTGGGAGTGAGCCTCGGGGTCATGAGAGACTTCATCTACCCGGTCATCATCGCCGTTTCGGTCATCACCATCTTCACCACTCCCTACACCATGAAGCTGGCCGACCCGGTGTACAGGTGGCTCAGGAACATCCTTCCGCTCGGCATCCTGCAGCGGATCGACCACCCGGGCGTCACGGGCAAGTCTTCAGCGGCCGAAAAGAGCGACTGGCAGCATCTGTTCAAGGCCTATTTCATAAGGATAGGGCTGTACGGGGTGCTGCTCATCGCCATCCTGATAGTAGGCCACAATGTCCTTGCGCCCCTCATGCTCAGGCTCCTTCCCGACGCCGGCGACGCCTTCCGGAACCTGCTCTGCGTAATCATCACCCTGGCGGTGATGTCGCCCTTCCTCTACGGCATGGCGGTGTCGACGGGCAGTATGAACGAATACTCGCGATCCCTCATCGCCGACAAGAAGAGCAACATATATCCCATTTTCGGGATGACCCTGGGCCGCATCTTCATCGCCCTCGGATTCGTGCTCTTCGCAATCGAAGAATATGTTAACCTGAAGGGCTGGGTGGTGGTCGCCATCCTGGCCGCCGGGCTGGTGCTGTTCCTCGTGGCGCGTTCGTATTTCAAGCGCTACGACCGCATCGAGCGCAGGTTCCTGAGCAATCTGAACGAAAAGGAAAACGCTCCCGGGAAGGAAGACGCCGGTGGGGAGACGCCCGCCCCGCTTCCCGACCCCGACCTCAAAATCCACTCGTTCACGATCGGGCCGGGCAGCCCCATCCTCGGCAAAATGCTGAAAGACAGCCTCCTGCGAGAGCACGACTGCATCCTCATCACCGTCAGGAGGGAAGACAACTACATAAGCACCCCGCGTGCTGATTTCGTCTTCCGGGAAGGCGACACCATCTGGGTCACCGGTTCTTCGGAAGCGCTCGAATGGCTAAGATAAAATCATGGAAAAAGAATTCAAGGAAACTCCGGTGCTGCTGCTCACCGGTTATCTGGGCAGCGGCAAGACAACTCTGGTAAACCGCATCCTCTCGAACCGCAGGGGAATCAAGTTCGCGGTGATAGTGAACGACCTGGGCACGGTCAACATCGACGCCTCTCTCATCGAGAAGGGCGGGATGGTGAGCGGAAAGGACGACTCCCTGGTGGCCCTCCAGAACGGCTGCATCTGCTGCACGCTCAAGATGGACCTGGTAGGGCAGCTCTGCGACCTCACCAGGCAGAACCGCTTCGACTACATAGTGATCGAGGCCAGCGGCATATGCGAGCCCGCGCCCATCGCGCAGACCATCTGCTCCATACCCTCGCTCGGGCCCGACTATGCCGCCGGCAATAACTACGCAAAGCTCGACTGCATCGTCACTGTGGTGGATGCCCTGCGCATGCAGAGCGAATTCAGCTGCGGCGACACCCTGCCCCTGAGGAACTTCGGCGAGGAAGACCTGGAAAGCCTTGTGGTCCAGCAGATTGAATTCTGTAACATAGTGCTGCTGAACAAAGCCTCCGAGGTTCGTCCCGAGGAGCTTGCCCGCGTGAAGGCGGTCATCCGCAACCTCAATCCCGGGGCCGAAATCATCAGCTGCGACTTCTGCGCGGTGAGCCCCGAAAAAATCCTGCACACGGGCCTTTTCGACTTCGACAAGGTGGCCACCTCGGCCGCATGGATAAAAGCTGTCGAAGGCGGGGAAGAACTTCACGACGAAGAGGAAGGCGAGGCCGACGAGTACGGCGTGGGCACTTTCGTGTATTACCGCCGGGAACCCCTCGACATGAACAAATTCGACTGGTGGGTTGCAAAGAAATGGCCCTCCAGCGTCATCAGGGCCAAGGGCCTCTGCTATTTCGCCTCCCAGACCGACAACTGCTATCTCTTCGAGCAGGCTGGGGTGCAGAAGGCCGTGAGGGACGCGGGCCTGTGGTTCGCCTCGATGCCGAAGGACCAGCTTGCCGAAATGATGCTGCGCGACGCAAACCTCGCCCGCGACTGGGACCCGGTCTACGGCGACCGCATGCAGAAGATAGTCTTCATCGGGCAGCACATGGACGAGGCCGCCATTGCCGCGGGGCTTGACTCCTGCCTGGTGAAGGAATGAGAACCCTCAGCTTCGACTTCGGCGCCCTCGAGGGCAGCCGCCGCTACTGCGACCCCCTGACCGAAAAGCTCATCGCGGAGCAGCTAGGAGGCGACCCGTCGGGCGTGCATTTGCTCGGTAGCGGGGATTTCCACTATGTAACAAAGCTGTTTTGCGACCTGATAACCACGCCGTTCGACCTGTTGCTCATAGACCATCATCCCGACATGCAACAGGCTGCCTTCGGGGGCGGGATCCTTAGCTGCGGAGGCTGGGTGCGTACCATGCTGGAAGAAAATCCCATGCTGGGTGGGGTAATAATGGTGGGGATCGACCCGTCGCTGCTCGGCGAAACGGCCGGGTTCGGAGGGCGCGTTACCGCCTGCCCCGAAGGCTCCACGGTCCTGCCCGTGAAAGGGGAGAGGCCCCTTTACATTTCCGTCGACAAGGATGCATTCTGCCCTGCATGCGCGCGCACAAACTGGGGGCAGGGTTCCATGAACCTATCCCAGACGGAGGCCGTCATCGACATGTTCGCCCGCGGGCGGAAAGTTATCGGGGCCGACATCTGCGGATGCCTCACGCTGGAGGAGGGCGGAACCGTGAAAGACCAGGAGATCAACGCCCTTTCGGACGCCCGGCTCCTTGAAATACTGTCCCGATATATCGGATAGTTGCCTTATATTGCATTTTTTCCCTACCTTTGTAAGGATTTGACCAAAGCATACAAAACCTAACAACCCCACAATATGACCAAGGACACTTTCGTGCATGGACAGAAAAGGCCGTATGATGCGCCTGATGTCCGTGAAATTGCAGTCAGCCCCATGAGTCTGGTGTGCGGCAGCCCCGGCGACGCACCCGGTCTCGACGGCGAAACCGATTTCGGTTTGTTCAGCGTTCCCGATTTACCCAACCTTCCCAACCTGCCTTTCTGAGATGAAAACAAAGTACTTTGTTCCGGCTCTGGCAGCCGCGCTCTGTCTTCTCTCCTGTCAGGTGGAAGAAGAACTCCTCCAGGAGAGGAGCAACAGCCAGACTCCTGCCGTCGAGATGACCGTTGAAGCCTCGATGCCCGCGTCCAAGACCGTGCTCGGCGGCGACGGACTCAGCGTCTCGTGGGGTTCCGGAGAATACCTGAAAGTCATCGAGACACTCGGAAGCGCCGCTTCCGGAACCGCCTACACCTCCGCGGAGGGCGTGGTTACGGCCGGCAAGATCGCCTTCCCCGTGACCCTCGCCGCCCAGAGCGGGAGCAGCTTCAACTATTACAGCCTCTATCCCGCATCGGCCTGGGAGACAAGCTCCAACCTCACTCCCGCCGCGCTCAAGATCAACCTGCCCGACGAGCAGTCGCCGTCGGCCGGCAGCTGGGGCGACGGGGCTGACATCCTCGTCACCACTCCGGTTACGGGCGCAGCCGTGCAGCCCTCTTCGCTCAGCGTGGGCTTCGGGCGCCTTTCCGCCGTGGGTAAGATGACCCTCACCAATCTCGGGACTGCCGAGAATGTCAGGACCGTCACCTTCACCGCCGCCGGCAAGGGCCTGGCGGGCCAGGGGGTGGCCGACCTCACCGCCGGTACCCTCACTTCGGCAGGAACGGAAGACACCATCACCCTCGACTACACCGGGGCGGGCGTCAGCGCCGACGGCATGACCGCCGTCTTCACCTGCTGGCCGGTCTCCCTTGCCGCCGGAGACGCGTTCACCGTCACGGTCAGTACGGCCACCAAGACCTGGTCCAAGACCGTCACGCTCACCGGTTCGCAGGTGCTCCAGTTCACCTCGGGCAACTCCTCCGTCTTCACGGTCAACATGGCCGGCACCCTGCAGCCGTCGGTGCCTGTGTCGAGCTATGTCAAGGTTACCGACTTTTCCGAAGTGAAGGCCGGCGGGCAATTCCTCATCGTGAACGAAGCCGCTTCCAGGGCCCTCGACGGCAGCCTCGGCGCCGGAATGGACAAGGCCGGCAACTACATATCCGTCACCATCTCCGAAGATGCCATACCTTCCAACGCCACCACCGACGCGGCTGCTTTCACCATTACATGGAAAGGCTCCAGCAGTAATTACTATCTGAAAAGCGTCACCGGCGACTACTACATCGGCAATAACAGTGACGCCAGCGGATTTTTACTTTCCACCACACAATCCGATGCAATTGTAAACAGAATCACTTACTCGGCGGGTATCTGGTCGATTGCCGGCTGGGAATACACGTCCGTCAAACTGCAGTATGACAGCGCGGCAGGACGCTTCCGTTATTACGACAGTTCGAAATCCGCCGTGGAGCTCTACAAGCTCGAAGCTTCCGGCGGCACCCCTATTACGCCCGACCTCGACCAGACCTTGTTCGGACAGTATCTGCACACCGGCGAGGAAACGACTTACGCGAAGGGCACCGACCAGCTCAGCCGCACCTGGAGCGGAGGTTACCTCACCTTCAGCATCCTTACTCCTTCCACCGCTACCTCGTTCGAGATGAGCGGCATTCCTGCGGATCCGGTCGTCGGGCAGACCTTCACCCTCACGGTCAGCACCTACGACGGGCTCGACCTGGACTCCACGCATAACTATTCCGTCACCGTGGCCAAGACAGACAGCTCCACGGCGTGGCTCACCACGGACGACGGGGATTGTTTCATCGTTAAAAAGTAAGCGGCCATGAAAAAACACATAATCATTTCTGCAATTGCATGCTTCCTGCTCGGCCTGGCCGCATATGCAATCCCGGCTTATCCCGGAATCATCGACTTCAGGCAGCCTGACGGAAGCACCATCCAGGTCCGCCTCCACGGCGATGAATACGCACACTGGTACACCACTCCCGAAGGCACGGTCCTGGAATTCGACGCCAACGGCTTCCTGAAGCCGGCTTCGGACGGCGCGTCGGTGGTCGGGAAAGCCCGCGCCCGGGCCATGTCCAATCCGAGGCGCAGGTCGGCATCTCCTCCAAGCCGCACGGTGACAAGCGGAACCGTCCATATCCCCGTAATCCTCGTTGAATTTTCAGATGTGCCCTTCGGCGTGTCGGAACCTGTCACGGCATTCAGCAACATGCTCAACCAGCCCGGTTATTCCGTGAACGGAGGCACAGGCAGCGTCGCCGATTTCTATCACGACAATTCCAACGACACTTACAATCCCATCTTCGATGTCTACGGTCCCGTGCCCCTGTCGAATAATCAGGCGTATTACGGCGGCACCGACTCCGGTGGCGATGACGACAAGGCCGCTGAGGCCCTGTATGAGGCCGCATTGTGGCTGGATGCCAATACCGATATCGATTTCAGCCAGTTCGACGCCGACTCCGACGGCTATGTCGACATGGTGCTGATGTATTACGCCGGCTACAACCAGGCCGAGGGCGGCGGCGCTTATACGATCTGGCCCCATCAGTGGGACATGTACTCGGCGCAGCTGGATGGTCAGGCCGTGGACGCTACACATGACTTCGACGGCAAACGTCTGTACAAGTATTTCTGTACCTCCGAATACAAGAGCTGGACCGGCGGAGTGATGGCCGGCATAGGCACAACCTGCCACGAATTCGCCCATTCGCTCGGTCTTCCCGACGTGTACGACATCGACTACAGCACGAACGGCCGGGCCGGTGCAACATACTACTACGACACCATGTGCAGCGGCTCGTACAACAACGGCGGAAAGACCCCGCCCTTCTTCTCGTCGTTCGAGCTCGAGATGCTCGGCTGGCCCGTGACCATAGAAGACCTCCCGGCGAGCGGCTCCCTTACCCTTCCCGCTTTCTCGAAAGGGCTCAAGAAGGCTTACAGGTCGGCTTCGTCGACCGACGGCGAATTTTTCCTGTACGAGTGCCGTTCCGGTTCGTGGGACAATTACATAACCCAGGACGGTCTCATCGTTTACCACCTCGACCGTTCGGCCAACGACGTGTACGGCTATACTGCCGCTCAACTTTGGAGTTACTGGGCGCTTAATGTATTCGGCGACCATCCCTGTTGCTACATCATTCCCGCCGAGGCGCAGAACTACACTTCAGGGTGGGGCCTCACGAGCGGCCTGTACTACGGCGGTTCCAATTTCGCCTTCGGCGTGGGCAGCTACGACACTTATACTCCCGTCGACTGGGCCGGCGTGACCATGGCCTACACGCTTTCGTCGATCAGCTTCTCCGCTTCGGCGGTCACGTTCAGCGTCGGCGGCGTCGTCACTCCGAGCAGGATGAGTTACATCAACGATCCGAACGCCGGGGTATACTCGGCCGGCGACGAGTTCGTCCTGGAACTCGTTCCCTCCACGGTCGACGCCCCCACAGCCACCACGTGGTATTACGACGGCGCCCCTGCAGGCGGCTCGTCGGTAACCCTCACGGCCGGCTCGCACGTGATCGAGGCAAGGCTCACGCTCACCTCGGGTGCCACCCGGGTGGTCGAACTCGAACTCGACGTGGATTAAATGTCGATGAAGGAGAGGTAGTTCCGATAAACTTCCCTCACGACGTCGTCCCAGCTCAGGTAAAGGTCTTTTCCGACAGCGGAAGAGACCTTTTCGTATAGGGCGGTGTCGGAAAGCACCGACAGGATCTTGTCGGCGTAGCACTCTTCGGAAGGATCGGAGAAATAGCCGTTGACGTCTTCGGTGACGGTGGCTCCGGTGCGTGCCCCGTGCAGGAACAGGGTGGGCGTGCACTGGGCGGCCGCTTCTATCTGCACGAGCGAATTGGCATCGTAGAGGGACGGGAAAAGGAATAGGGTGGCGCGCGAGTAGAGAGCCTCCAGCATCGACCTGTCACTCACCAGGCCGCACATTATGACTTCGTCCTCAAGGCCCAGCTCCTTTACAAGGGCGGCGAGCCTTTCCTCGTCCTGGCCTCGCCCTACGAAGAGCATCCTGAAGTTCTGCAGGCCCCTGCTCCTGGCCAGGGCAAGCGAACGGACGAGGAAGTCGATGTTCTTGATGAAGTTGATTCTGCCCACGAACAGGAAGACGGTGGCGTCGGCGGGAACGCCGAAGGCCTCGTTGACCCTTGCGGCCGCCGCGGCCCTGTCCTTCACCCTTTCGTGGTCGGTGGCATTGAGCTGCACCTTGCAGGGCGCCGTGAGGCCGTATTCGTTTACGTAGAGGTCCCTGATGCCGGCATTGACGGCCCAGCACTCGTTGCACGAGTTGAACACGCGCAACACCCCCGACATGGCGAAATCGACGGCCGGCTTGAGACGGAGCGAAGTCTCGAAATCCTGCCGGTACTGCGAATGGAGGGTGGCCACCACCGGTTTGTCGTGAAGCTTGGCGTGCAGGACTCCCGCCAGGCCCACGGAGAAGGGGGAGTGGATATGCACGATGTCGAGGTCGCTGGCCCTGAGCCCGAGGTCGAAGGAGGGGTCGAGCATGCCTGTGGGCGCCGAGTAGTCGAGATTAATGAGGGGCACCGAGCCGCAGCGGACTATCCTGTACGGCCCGGAAGTGTCTTCCCCTGCCGAAGTGTCGGCCGTAGAGGGGCAGAAAACCGTTACGTCACAATACTTTACAAGGCGACTGGCATAATTGTCGACCACTTTGATGACACCGTCCACCATCGGATACCAGGTGTCTATGAACATTCCTACCTTCATGATGGCGCAAATATAGCAAAATCCGGAATCTTGTTATGTATTTGCCATGTGGAGTTCGTAGGAAGCGATTTCAAACTCCCTGTCGTCTCCCATGTGCTTGCCCTGGTCGTCGGAAATCTTGATGACCTTTTCCCACGGATCCTTGGGGCTCATGCGGCAGCGGGAAAGCTTCATCACGATGTTGGCAGGCCTGTAGCCCTCTATTCCAGGGTCGTTGGTGATGTTGGTGCCGATGCCGGCGCTCACCTTGATGCGGCCGCGGAAATAGTCGGCGACGGCCTTGTATTTCGGGAAATCCAGGGCGTTCGAGAAGACGAGAATCTTGCTTTTCGGGTCTATCCCGAACTCCTGCAGCCTGGCGATGATGGCGTCGCCCACTTCCTTTTCGTCGCCTGAATCCTGGCGGAAGCCGTCGAGGAGCTTGGCCTGCTTCATGGTGAGGGTGCGGAGGAAGCTCTTCGTGGTGAAAGTATCGATGAGGGCGGTGCCGAGCGCTCCGTCATACACCGTGATCCAGTCTTCGAGCGACAGGTAATTGGCCCTCTTGTAGCCGAACACGCCGCTGTGGAACATCACCCATTCGTGGGGGAAGGTGCCGATGGGGGTCATGCCGTACTTCATGGCGAAGTACACGTTGGAGGTGCCGGCGCAGTACTCCGGGCATTTCTCCTTGAGATGCTCCACGATTCTGTCGTGCAGCTCCGAGGAGAAGCGCCGGCGCGTGCCGAATTCACTGAAGGACAGGGCGTTGGCATTGGCCATTTCGAGTTTGGCATCGAGTATGCCGAGAGCTTTCCCGGTGTCCGCCACGACTCCGCGCATGCGGTTTCGCAGCTCCGCCACGACGGCCAGCACGGGAATTTCGTAGAGGGTGACCTTGTACAGGCAGTCGGTCACTTCTATCTGCAGGTGCCCCTCGCCGTCGAGCCGGGCGTCGATGAGCGAGGGGTCGAAACGGAAGCCCGAGAGCCACTCCCAGTAGTTGCGGGGAATGTATCTGATGCGGCCGGTCACATACTCGAATTCATCGGGGGTGAGGGCCAGGGAGCCAAGGGCCCTGAATTCTTCCTTGAGCGCGGCGAGAAAGGCCTCGTCGTACACTTCCCGGGAACGGTCGTTGAACTTGAAGGTGCCCTCCGCGAGGGGATAGAGCTGGAAATAGGCGTTTGACGTCGAAAATTTGTAGAGGTCGGTGTCGAGAATGCTGAGTATCATGGCGGATGTGGTTGTTCGGGTGTCAAATATAGGGATTTTTTCTTATCTTGTCCCCGATGTACAATCTCGAAGACACAATCTGCGCTCCCGCCACGGCCGTGGGCGGGGGAGCCATATCGGTGATACGCGTCAGCGGTCCCGACGCCCTCAAGGCCGCCGACACCATCATTTCGTTCCGCACCGGCGCGGCCCTCTCCTCCGAAGGTTACACCCTCAAGTACGGCACCGTCAAGGACGTGGACGACGTGGTCGTGGGCATTTTCCGCGCGCCCCATTCCTATACCGGGGAAGACTCCGTGGAAATCAGCTGCCACGCTTCCACCTATGTGGTCTCCACGATCCTGAGGATGCTCGTGGACGCCGGCTGCAGGATGGCGGAACCGGGGGAGTTCACGCGCCGCGCGTTCGTTGCCGGAAAGATGGACCTGGCGCAGGCGGAGGCCGTCGCCGACCTCATCGCCTCGGGCTCGGCCGTCTCGCACCGGGTTGCGCTGAACCAGCTGCGGGGAGGTTATTCCACGGAACTCAGGGAACTCCGTGCAAAGCTCATCGAAATCGCTTCGCTGCTTGAGCTGGAGCTGGATTTCAGCGAGGAGGATGTGGAGTTCGCCAACCGTTCGCAGCTTCAGAACCTGCTCAGTTCCGCAATATCCCGGATAGAGAAGCTCGCCGCATCCTTCAGGGAGGGCAACGCCATAAGGAACGGCGTGCCGGTTGCCATCGTGGGCGCGGTGAACGCGGGCAAGAGCACCCTGCTCAACGCCCTGCTGGGGGAGGAGAGGGCCATAGTCTCGGAAATCCCCGGCACCACGCGCGACACCGTCGAGGAAACCCTCGTGATCGACGGGGTGCTTTTCCGCATCATCGACACCGCCGGTATCCGCGAAAGCTCCGACAGAATCGAAAGAATAGGCATTAAGAGGTCGTTTGAAAGCATTGCAAAGGCCGAGACGGTAATCGGCATGCTCGACGGTTCCGCGCCTTTCGAGGAGGTCCGGAAGGCCTGTACGGCAATAGTGGCGCGGGTTCCCGCGGAGAAGTCTCTCATAATGGTCCGCAGCAAGGTCGACATCTACGACGCCATCGCCCCCGAGGAATTCCCGACGGTCGACCGTTCCTACAAGGTGTTCCCGCTCAGGTATCCCGCCTTCGGCACCTACGACCTCGGTCCCGAGGCCCTTGCCGACAAGCTCGCTTACTACATGGAGAGCAAGGGAACCGCCGTTCCCGAGGGCTTCTCGATACTCGACATCTCAGCGAAGACGGGGGAGGGCCTGGACGAACTCCGCCGCCGTCTGGTCTCGTCGCGAAGGATGGATACCGCCGCCTGGGGCAATGCCTCTGTGGTTACCAACCTGCGCCACTACGAGGCCCTCGAGCGCGCCCTTGACGACCTCCGCCAGGTGTCGCTGGGCCTCGATCGCCAGACCCCCACCGACCTCGTCGCCCAGGACATGCGCAGCGCCATCTGGGAACTCGGCACCATCTTCGGCGCCGTCACCACCGACGACCTGCTCGAAAGCGTGTTCAGCAGGTTCTGCATCGGAAAGTAGTATTCTCCACTTAACTAATTGATAATCAATTATGCGCAAGTATTTTGTAAACTATTTGCACAACCGTTGCACAACATAATTTTGATGAAAACGCATAAAATTTCGATGAAAGTCAAAAATAAGCCGCTTTCGGTTGTGCAAGTGGCCGAGATTGCATCGGATTTCGTGTGATTTCCACGGTATGCGCCGGAGCGTTCCGGGCGCGTTCGCGGGACGTTCCTACATTAAAATAAGACCCCTGTAACCCATAAGGGCTGCAGGGGTCCATTCATTTCGATAAACAAGGAATTTAGTTTACTGTCATTCTGAGCGCCAGCGAAGAATCTTTCGGTATCCAAGTGGCGCTACCGGTCCAGTTAATCGACAGAGTAGAAGCATTTTAAGCCTTTTTTGCGCCTATCGGTCCACCCAACTGGACCTGTAGTGTCACCGGACCGAACAATTCCGATTTTTTTTTACCACTTTTGGCAGAACCTTCCCTTCGGGCTATCACCACCCCGTGGGGCCGATGTTCATAACCCGGGATTTTCCGGCAAGGTCCAGTTCGATGAGCTTTGTGATGAATTTGGCATGAGCACCAACACCGCTTTCGACGAACTGCGCCGCATCGCCGCCGAGAACGGTCTCACAGGAATGAGTCTTGAGGAAATCAACAAAGAAATCGCTCTGGCGAGGGAGGGTAAATGAATTTGACAGCCGGAAACGGCTGAGGAGTTAGCAGTCATTCCCGGCCCGGAGTTCCCGTCAGAAGCGCCTCAATCTGTACTTTCAATTTCGGAACATCTTCCAACGCCGTTTGCCACAGTAATTCTGGCAGCACGGTTGCATATCCATGAACAAGTACATGTCGCATTCGTATTATGTCATTCCATGGAATGTCGGCGTGTGCCTCTTTGAAAGCTGTAGAGAGCATATAGGATGCCTCGCCGATGATTTCGACGTTTTTCACTACGGCGAAATACCTTAATTTGTCACCAGAGAGTTCCTTCAGCGAATAACCTTCTGTGAATGAAATGATATGATTGGCAGCCTGGATAATATCCTGAAGCCTTCCATAATCGCGTTCAGGCTCTCTCATAAATCAACACTTTATCGTGATTGATGTGCTCCTCGGCAAAAGGTTTTACTGAACCCTCCGCCACCAGGTCGACTTTTCTCCCAAGGATTTTTTCCAGGGCATTGACCATTCCTGCATATTGGAGCAGCCCGATGTGGACGGTGCGGTCCAAATCGACAAGGATATCTATGTCACTGTCCGGCCGCTCCTCCATTCTGGAGAAAGAGCCAAACAGCCATGCCTTGTTGACCGGCTCACCCCGGAAATAGTCCTGAATGCTGCGTACAATCTTCACCCGCTCTTGATTGATCCGGCCAAGGCGGGAGAGCGTTTGCTCCTTTTCACCTTTTCTGCCTGCATATCGCAGAAGGCGGGAAGTGTTGACCGGATACACTTCATAAAAGTGCTGATACTCCCTTTGGATTTCCTCATCTGTCAGCGAAGCATATTCTTTGTCCGATGCGTGATCTACCAGAATTTTTTCCAGATCGGGGACCATGATGCCCTCCTCGTTGCGCAATGGCGCTTCCGTGACGAGGGGCTTGACAAAGATGAAATCATGGAGGTCATCGATCATCAGATAGGCGTTCCGCATAAGCGCTACATCCTCGAAATGCTGTTTCAAGGATGCTCGCACCTGGTCGCACATGCGTTTGGGGACCTCCACGATGAGGTTCCTGCCATTATCGGTGATGCAGTGATCCATTCCGACGAACGAATCAAACAGACAATCCGCGACTGAGCGCATCTTGGGCGTTATGATGGTCTTATGGTCCATTTGTTTGCAAAGATAGTCTTATTTGGCAATATTTCAAATAAATTGCCAAGAAAAGTTACATATGGAGATGTAACGGTGATCTAAGCTTGTGGGCGTGGGGTGGCCACCAAGTGTAATGGCCTTATCGTATGTTATTGATAATCAGATATTTATTGTACTACATTTGTACCACTAAATGCATAAATCATTGATTATCAAATAGTTCTACTTTCTGCATAGGAAAGTAGTTGATTATCAATAAATTACGTAAACTATCGGAATCTAACTGACACT
>ERZ842401.539-NODE-539-length-55380-cov-12.847176_pt1 | contig 55380 bp, 43 predicted proteins | sample MGYA00521270_ERZ842401 | MGnify/ENA primary metagenome ERZ842401 (study PRJEB31892, sample SAMEA3878208) | bioreactor metagenome | biome: Moose rumen | place: Sweden | collected 2011-10 | study: EMG produced TPA metagenomics assembly of the PRJEB12797 data set... | reverse complement strand
CATGAAACTTTTTCGAGCCTGCAAAAATTTTTAAGCAACCGATATTCCCGCGCTGATTTTTCTCATGTCGAATCATTTGCGGGCTTCGTTTGCACAAAGTAAGATACGAGCCGAAGAACTTTTTCTCTGCCACATGAAACTTTTTCGAGCCTGCAAAAATTTTTAAGCAACCGATATTCCCGCGCTGATTTTTCTCATGTCGAATCCTTTGCGGGTTTCGTTTGCACAAAGTAAGAGCCGAGCCGAAGAAATTTTCTCTGCCGCACGAAATTTTTTCCGAGCCTGCAAAAATTTTTAAGCAACCGATATTCCCGCGCAGATGTTTCGCATGTCGAATCATTTGCGGGCTTTATCTGCACAAAGTAAGAGCCGAGCAAAAAAAATGTCCGTTATTCCTTCGCCCATAATCTAAAAAGAAATTGCGCCCGCCCTATTGAAAATAGAAATTTTTATGCTATTATACCCGAAGATAACGGGTTAGGGGGTTGTGGCAAGGAGTAAATCATAAAAAGAACGATAGAGACGGGAAATCATCCCGAATATTTTTTAGCCCGTTAAGTTAAAATTTTCACTACAACTTTCAGGAGGTTTTTTGAAATGGTCAACGGCAAGCCCCATATTGTAATCGTGGGCGGCGGCTTCGGAGGAATTAAAATCGCCCAACTCTTCGCCAAAGAAAATGTAGAAATAACTTTAATCGATCGTCATAATTTCCATGTGTTCCAACCGCTTTTGTATCAGGTATCGACTGCAGTTTTGGAGACAGGCGAGGTTGCCTATCCGATTCGTTCTTTCTTCCGCGACAATCAAAACGTTACTTTATACATGGCTAAGGCGCAGGGCATTGATCAGGAACGCGATGTCGTCATTACCAACCACGGCGAGATTCACTACGATTATCTGATTCTCGCGGCGGGCGCAACCACCAACTTTTTCGGGATGAAAAGTGTCGAGGAACATTCTTTCGGGATGAAAACTCTGCAAGAGGCAGTTCATATTCGCAACCATGTCATTCACGAGTTTGAACGCGCCGAAAAACCTTACCGCACACCCGAAGACAGAAAAAAGCGCATGACTTTCGTAGTAGTCGGCGGCGGTCCCACGGGCGTTGAAGAGGCGGGCGCATTGTCCGAGCTTATTGCGATTCAGAAAAAAGAATTCCATAAGCTCGACTTCAACGACGTCAGCATAAAATTGATTGAGGCGACGCCGCGACTTTTGCCTATGGTCTCGGAAGATTTGCAACAACATACCGTTAAAGTTCTGGAGAAAAAAGGCGTCGAGGTCATGTTGAACACGCAGGTTGTCGATTATGACGGCGACGTTCTGACTTTGAAAAACGGTGTGAAAATCCCGACGACGACGGTTATTTGGGCGGCGGGCGTCAGAGCCGTCGATATGATGAAAAATTGCGGCGCGGAATGTGCTCGCGACGGGCGAGTTTGGATTGAAGAAGATTTGATGGTTCGCGGCGCAATTCATAAAAATGTTTTTGCTATCGGAGACTGCGCGGCGTTCATGCACGGCGATATGAAACGTCCCCTCCCGACAGTCGCGCCGGTTGCCACTCAACAGGCAAAAGTTGCGCATAAAAATATCATGACGCTCATTAAGGGCGGCAATAAGCTTGAAAAATTCGTTTACAAAGATCTTGGCGCGATGGCGACAATCGGAAAAGGCGAGGCGGTCGTGAACAAGCCGAAGATGACAGGTTTTTTGGCTTGGAGCGCGTGGATGTTTGTTCACTTGCTGAGGCTGGCAGGCTTTTATACGAATATGACGGTTGCTTTCAAATGGGCGTTGAACTTCTTGACGAGCGCACGACTCGGAAGAATCATTACGAATATCAGCTTGGATCCGATGAAGTGATTCGGGGTGATTTGCATGAAACTTTTGATTGACGACGCCCGCCTTGACGAGATAAAAAAAATTTATGAATTTTATCCTGTCGCCGGAGTCACAACAAATCCGACAATTCTTTCCAAAATTGGCGGCAATCCTTTCGAGACGCTGAAAAAAATTCGCGAGTTTATCGGCGAAGACGCGCAACTTCATGTTCAAGCGGTAAGTCGCCGCGCAGAAAAAATCGTTGAGGAGGCTTGGCATATCGCAAAGCTTTTGGGCACGAATACTTATGTTAAAATTCCTGCCGTGCCCGAAGGTTTCAAGGCGATGAAAATTTTGAACGAAACAAGCGAAATTCCTTTTACGGCGACGGCGATTTATACGCCCATGCAAGCTTTCATTGCGGGGCAATGCGGCGCGAGTTATGCGGCTCCCTACGTCAACAGGATTGACAACATGGGTTTTAACGGCTTGACGGTTGCGAAAGACATTCAGCAGATTTTTGAAAGAAATTTTATGGAGACTGAAGTTATTGCGGCGAGTTTCAAAAATTCTCAACAGGTTTTGGAACTTTGCAAGTGCGGGATAAGCGCGGCTACTCTTTCGCCCGAAATTTTTATCGCTCTCGTAAAAAATTTCGCGATTGATTCTGCTGTTGAAGATTTTATCTCCGACTTTGAAAATTTCGCGGGCAAAGATAAAACCATGCTTGACTTCCAATGAGTTTAAATAAATTTCCAAACTAAAAACCGCCTCCGATTGTGGGGCGGTAATTTTTTGTGGAGACTTGTCCTTTTTTTTCAAAAAGTGGATTCGCAAAAACTTTGTAGTTGCGGCGGCTCGCACCTTCGATAGATTCAATCATGAAATTTATTTTTTTAACCGGGGTTGTTGGTAAAGTCAAGTAAAAGAAAAACACAAGCAATTCTCTTATGAAATGATTTTGAAAGAATAGGAAGTGCTTATGTCAAATTCACTTTACCAAAAAGATTTAACGGATACGCAGCGGAACAAGATAAAATTTCTGTTCGAGAAGTCCAAGAAAGAGGGACGCGGCGGCAAAATACCAAAGTGCTCCTCAACGAGAGAATGCAAGTTTTAAAGGTAGTCTTGACCGGCGGACATATTCACGACTCAGACCTTGCTCTTGATTTACTTGCGGGCAAAAAAGTTCTCGCCGATAAAGCTTGTAATTGTATAAGCAACGTAACCTCGTTGAGCGGTTCTTTCAACATATCAAGAATTTTCGCCACATTGCTGCTCGTTTCGACAAATCAGCTGTCTGTTTTCTCAATTTTGTTTTGCTTGCCTCGACAGCTGTTCACTTTTAATTTACCAACAAACCCTAAAAAACTCCCCGACGCGCCGCCGAAGGGCTTTTGATTGACTGCTTTTGAATAAATTGCTAAACTGGCGCGAAAAATATTTTTAGAAAGGATTGATTCAGGCGATGAGAAGGATAATTTTAATGATTATGCTGATAACGCTGATGTTAAGCGGCTGTCAGAATGAAAATCGCGAGATAAAAAGCCTTGACGACCTAAAAACGGCGCGAATCGGCGCGTGGCCGGAGTGCGGTTACGAAATTAAGGCTCGTGAAGCTTTACCCAATGCTAAATTCGTTCATCTTTATTTTCTAAGCGATCTCGTTCAAAATCTCAAGCAAAATAAGATTGATGCGTTCGTTATCGGCAAAAGTTACGCCGAAAATTTGAAATTTGAGGGCGTCGAAGTGGATTATTTGCCGGAATCGCTCGGCGACGTGCCATTAGGCTATATTTTCCCGAAAAATGAGCGCGGACATAAAATTTGCAGTCAAATGAACGAATTTATCGCTTCGATTAAGCAAAACGGCGAACTTGAGGCGTTGGAAACTAAATGGTTGCGCAGTGACGAGAGCAAAAGAACTTTTATGAAGTCAAATATTTCCGGTGCGAATGGAAAATTGATAATTTGCACCGACGCTGTAAGCCCGCCTTTTGAATATCTTCGCGAAGGGCAAGTTGTCGGCTTTGAGGCTGAAATTATCGATAAATTCTGCGCGACTTACGGTTACGACTACGAAATAAGAGTAACTTCCTTTGAAGAAATGCTCGCAAACGTGACGACAGGAAAAATTGATATTGGCATGGATGCGATTGAAATTTTGCCCGAACGCGAAAAAAGTATGCTGTTTGCCGATCCGATTCATGTTGAACAGGCTGTTGCGGTTATAAATTCCGAATCAAACGGCGTTTTAAATGTCTCAGAGCGAATAAAAGCCTCATTAATCTATGAAAATCGCTGGAAAATGATATTGGACGGCGCATTAACGACTTTGACGATAACTTTTTTCTCAATAATACTCGGAACGTTGCTTGGATTGGCAATTTACCTGCTTTATCGCGAAAAAACTTCTGCAAACAGGATAATCGACGCGATTTACAGGACATTGCAGGGCGTTCCGACGATGGTTTTGTTGCTTTTCTTCTATTACGTGGTATTCGGCAGTTTAAATTTGCCTGCAAGTGCGGTTGCGATTGTAGTTTTCTCAATCGTGTTGAGTATTTCGGTGTTTACGATGATAAAAAGCGGCGCGGAGAGTATTTCTGGCGGACAAATGGAAGCGGCGTTGTCATTGGGCTTTTCGGAGCGTCGAGCATTTATAAAATTCATTTTGCCGCAAGTAATAAGGAATAATTTCGCGAATTATCAGCTGCAATTAAACGTAATTCTGCTTGAAACGGCGATAGTCGGCTATATTGCTGTGCAAGATTTAACAAGAACAGCAGATTTGATAAGAGCGCGGACTTACGACGCATTTATTCCGATAATCACAATTTCTTTGGTGTATTTATTGCTGTCAAAGCTGTTATTTCTGATAACGGACGTAATATCGCTGAAAATCGACCCGAAAAACAGGAAAATCTCTGAAATATTGCAAGGAGTGAAATTATGAGCGAAAAAATATTGCGAATAGAGAATTTGCGTAAGGAATACAGCGCGGAAGTTGTTCCGATAAAAAATTTAAGCCTTGAAGTGCTACGCGGCGAAGTAATTTCGATAATCGGCGGTTCGGGAACGGGAAAATCGACATTTTTGCGAATGATAAATCTTTTGGAGCGACCGACGGCAGGCAAAATTATTTTTAACGGGCAAAATATAGTTGAATCTGGAAATTTAAGCGTGATTCGGCAAAAAATCGGAATGATATTCCAAACATTCAACTTATTTGACGGAAAAACGGTAATAGAGAACGCGATAGAGGCTCCGATAGAATTAAAAGGCATTTCGGCGCAAGAATCATACGATAAAGCCAAAAAATTGTTTGAACGAGTCGGATTAGCGGAAAAAATGTTCAATTATCCTGAAGAATTGAGCGGCGGGCAGAAACAAAGGGCGACAATAGTGCGAGCAATGATGATGGAGCCTGAAATTTTGTTATTTGACGAGCCGACGAGCGCATTAGACCCGACAATGGTCGGCGAAGTGCTTTCCGTGATAAGAATGTTGAAAAAACAGGGCTTAACGATGCTGATAGTGACGCATGAGATGAATTTTGCGCGAGAAGTGGCTGACAGAGTGTTATTTTTCGCGGATGGAGAGATTTACGAGCAAGGAACGCCCGCGCAGATATTTGACGCGCCGAAACTCCCGAAAACAGCGGCATTTATAAGACGACAGAAGTATTTTCATTACGAAATTACTTCAAGACACGTCGATTTACCCGAAATGCAAGGAAAAATCATGGTTTTTGCGGATAAATACGGCTTGAAAGAAAAATATTCGCGGAGATTGCAATTATGCAGTGAGGAAATAATATTTGAAATGATAAACGGCTGTTACGGCGATGAAAACGACATATTTATAGAGTTGGAAATAATTTACACGGAGTCTGAAAGGATTTTGGAGCTGAATTTGATTTGCGGCGGAAAAAATTACAATCCGTTTGAAAAAAATGCGTCTGAAGACGATTTGAGCTTGAAAATTTTGTATGGATACGGGAAAAATTTCAGATATTCGAGTTCGGAGGGCTTAAATAAGGTTAGCATGGAGATAACGCCGCCTTGAACGTAAAAAAAGCCCTCCGACGTTTGCCGAAGGGCTTTTTTTCGATTTAAATAATAATTTGCTGTGTTTCAAGTTACTATAAATTTAAGTTCCCCAACTGGGCGGCAAGTCGCTCGGATTTCTGCCGGCTCGTTCCCAAGCAATTTCATATGCTCTTCTGCGTGAAATTTCTTGACCGGCATATTCATATTTGTTACCATGAAAAGAAATCATCGAACATGTAATGCCAAGTGAACTCCAGGCTGTCTTAATCTCATCTCGCACACGCTCTTTAAAGTAAACACTAGTTTTACCATACTGGTCACACTGTCCCGGTTTTCCGTACAACAAATCATTCAAATAGTGGCTGTCATCTGCCGACTCCTGCAACGTGCCGCCGGAAATTTGGTCGAGTTCATCGTCGGTGAGCATTTCGTCTGCGAATTTGTCTTCTTTAGCCATATTATCACCTCCCGAATTTAAGATAAGCCATTATAAAAAAAAAACGGACTGTCAAGCAAAAAAATGCCCCGACGAACGAGGCTTTAGGAAAATTATTGGGCTTTAAGAGTGAAGTAGGCGATTTCGGGAGGGCAACCGAGCCGGAATGGGAACCAAGAGCCGTTGCCGCAATGAACATAACCGACAGAGTCACCGATTTTGACGATCCCGCGAGTATATTTGAAGACGGGGAAGAGCGGCACACCGAAAATCCCGAATTGGGAGCCGTGAGTGTGTCCCGTGAGCGTCAAAGCGCAATTATTTTCCGCGCCGTCGTCAATAAATTCGGGATGGTGCGCCAACAAAATTTTTACGGCATCATCGGGAAGATTGGCGGTTGCTCCGGCGATATAACTGCGTCTTGCCTCGCGAAAACGATTTTCCGCCGCTTTATCGCTCGAAGTCGTGACGGGAGCGCGGGAAGGATAATCGACGCCGAGAATATAGAGCTTTGACGTGACATTTTTACTGCGATTGACGAGCATATTGATTTTTGTCTGCTTAATCATCTGTTCAATCTGATAAATGCCGCGAAAATGTTCGTGATTGCCGTGAATGTAGTAAATTCCGAAGCGAAATTTATCGCAAAAGCTGTCGACGAGCTTAATTGCGGCGGGATTCATCTCTGTATCATCAAAAATATCGCCCGTTATCGCCAAAAGATCGGGTTTAGAGTCGGCAACGCGAGTTAAAAGAGCCTCCAGCCGCTCCAAAGAGTAATATGCGCCCAAATGAATATCGGAAATCTGCGCGAGCTTGAAATTTTCGAGTTCGGGCGGGAGATTTTTAATCGGCACGTCGAAAAAGTTCATAACGTCGGAATTTTTTTCGATTCTGTTGCCGTAAAGCGAAATTGCAAGCGACATAATCGGATAAAGGAAGGCATAAGCGAGCATTCTTCGCCGCGCAGGGTCGAAAGGCGCGGGTTTGTTGAATTTTCGATAAAAAAATCGTCCGACAACCGCGCAGATGACAAAAATTCCGCAAATCAGTTGTGACATCAAAAAAATTGTCGCGACGTTGCCGAAGATTGAGATAAAAGTTTCTGGAACGAGCGAACGAACATACCAACCGCCGAAAATTACGGCGATAACAGCCAAATCAGCCGCCGCGAAGAGCTTATAAAACTTTTTTGCGAGATGATCGCTTACCAAAAAGCGAATTGAGATTAAAGCGAGGGCTAAAATTATTCCGAGAAGCCCCGCCGTGATGATTATGAACATTTTTTAAGCCTCAAGCTGAAGTTTTGCCGCTTTGACTACGTTTTTCATGAGCATGGCGACGGTTAAAAGCCCGACGCCGCCGGGAACGGGAGTAATTGCGCCTGCAATTTCCTTTGCGGCGTCAAAATCCACGTCGCCGACCAATTTTTTGGGCGCAATGCGATTAATTCCGACATCGATAACGGTTGCGCCGGGTTTTATCATATCGGCGGTAACTAAAGCGGGTTTTCCGCTTGCGGCAACCAAAATATCGGCTTGACGAGCAATTTCGGGCAGATTTTTTGTGTGCGTGTGGCAAATTGTAACGGTTGCATGCCTTGCAAGCAACAAATGGAATAAAGGTTTGCCGACAATGTTACTTCTGCCGATAATCACGGCGCGTTTGCCGTCAATTTCGATATTTGCAAGGTCTAACATTTCGATACAACCTGCCGGCGTGCAAGGAACGAGCGCGGGCGAGCCGATAACGAGTTTTCCGACGTTGACGGGGTGAAAACCGTCGACATCTTTAAGCGGATTGATTCTGTTCAAAATTTCTTCCGAAGAATTTTTAATTGCGGCGGGCAAAGGGAGCTGAACAAGTATTCCGTGAATATTTTTATCTGCGTTAAGCTCGTTGATTTTGGCGAGCAATTTTTCTTTGGTCGAATCTTCGGGCATGGAGACGACTTCGGAGAAAATTCCGAGCTCCTCGCAAGTTTTGTGTTTATTTCTGACGTAAACCTGAGACGCGGGGTTTTCACCGACGATAATAACCGCCAAACCGGGCGTTACGCCGAAATTTTTCTTTAAATCCTCTACTCCGAGCCGCGCAGATTCTTTAATTTGGGCGGCGAACTCTTTTCCGTACAAAATTCTTGCCGACATACTCTCAACCTCCAAAATTTTTTAGCAGTGTACAACAGAAAAAGCAATTTCGCAAGAAAAAACCGCCGAGCTTTGCATTCGACGGGGAAAATTTTAAATTCATTCTGCCGCAGACATTGCCAATCGCTTTTCCGCCGCGAAGATTCTTTCCGATGCGAAATTTTAGCCGAAATGTTCTCAGCCTCCGAAATTTTTTGGCAGTGTACAACAGAAAAATCTTCACGGAAAATTTGACAAAACGAGAAGAGAATTATTACAATGTTTAAAAATTTTTTCCGAAGGAGATGAAAACAGATGGCAACTCAACAAGAGGTTATCAAGGCGTTCATGAAAGCTTTGGACGTACATACGCTTAAGCGGAGTAATTTTAAGAACGACGCGGCATTCACAACTAATATCCTCGATTTTGCAGTAAAAGCTTGCTCAAGTTTCGGCGGCGTGCAAAAAGTTATCAATCAAATGCTCGTTGACCAAAAAAAGGCAGGCAATGCCGATACCTTCTTGAAAAAATATTGTGGCATCAATCTTGCCAACACCGACACCGGAGCAATCACCGGAAAAGACGCGGGCGGTTCCAAAGTCAAAACCGCTGCAAGTATCGTCCCTGAAAACAGCTCGCCGGACGAAAATTTTGAAGAAAATTCTTTTACAGTCAACGGACTGACAGTAAAGCTCGGACAAGTCAATTCCAAAGGCGAAACGGTAAGCAGAAGTTACGACAGTCTTTCAACTTACGAAAAATATTTGTGGCACAGCTTGTACTCGAATTGGATTGAAAGCGGACTAGATCTTATCGCCAAATCTTACGGCGACAACTTCAGCTTCAAGACAAAATCTTCTGTAACAAAAACTCTTTACGTAGTTTTTGCTGACGAAGGCAAGGGCGATTCCGCAGCGACGTACGGCGGTCCGTATCAAGATCAAAAGTCAACGAATCCTCTCAAACTACACATAAATTTGTATTACTACAGCAATGCCACGGGTGCTGACGGAATTCAAAACAAAAATAATAAAGCCAAAGCGAAGCAAGCGCACCTCGATCGTACCGTTGCGCACGAACTGACCCATTCTGTCATGCGGGCAAATATCGATTACTACGACTATCTGCCTGCCTTAATCAAAGAAGGAACTGCGGAGCTCACTCACGGCATAGACGACGAGAATAAGAGCGATTTAATACAATTAGCGGGCAATGCTACTTTACTAAAGAAAGCACTTGTAATGAGTACAACGACCGTCGATAACGTGAAGGGCGTAGAATCCCCAAGTTATTCGGCAGGTTACATGTTCCTGCGCTATCTGGCTAAGCAAGCCGCAACCGGCGGAGCTTATGCTTACAATAAATCAGTCAGTGGCACTTCCGGCAAAGATTCAATTAACAATTTCTTTTCAGGCTCGACAATTCAAGCATCAGGCGGCAATGACACAATAAGAAACTATGCTTCAAGCGTAACGATTGACGGAGGAGCAGGTAATGACAGGATCATTAATGAAGGTAGCAAAGTTTCAATTTATGGCGGCAATGGTGCTGACTCCGTTTACAATGATTCCCTCGCCTCAAACGTTTCAATCTTTGCGGGCACAGGAGCCGATTCAATTTTTAATCACGCCGCAACCGTCACGATAGACGGCGGCAACGACGCAGACTATATCAGCAATCAAGGCAATAAAGTTTCTATTCGCGGCGGTGCAGATGACGATACAATTAAAAATTGGAGCTCGAACGTCACTATTGACGGCGGAAATGACGATGACAGAATTTATAACTACGCTTCTTCAACCGTCACGCTCAGCGGCGGCGACGGCGCGGATTATATTGACAACAGCGGAGCCGCCGCATCGATGGTCGGCGGTAACGGCAATGATACACTAACAGGCTACAACGGAGCAGATACACTTTTGGGCGTCGCAAATGATGATAAACTTTATGGCAATAACGGAAACGACAAGCTCTATGGCGGCAACGGAAATGATTCGCTCTGGGGCGGCGCAGGAAATGATTCGCTCTGGGGCGGAAAAGGAAATGATTCACTTTGGGGCAATTCGGGAGCCGATACTTTCATTTATGCGAACGGCGACGGAAAAGATATGATTTTCGGCTTTGAAAACGGCGACATGTTGAAAATCACGGGCAATTTCTCAACGTCTTACAACAAAAGCAAAAAGGAAATTTATTTCAAAGTCGGTTCGACTGCCAACGCCATTACTCTTAAAAATTTCGGCTCGACGTCCACTTTCAATGTCAACGGCACGAATTACAAAATCGGAAGTTCAAGCCTCGTTAAGAAATAAATCGGCACGGACTGCGCGAATAAAAAAATCCCCGATGGTCTTTCGACTGTCGGGGAAAATTTTTTTCATTGCTAATTACGAATTACGCATTCCTAATTGCTTTTCAGCCCGCGTCTTCTTCCTCTTGAGCGCGGTCAACAAGAATATTTAAAAGTTTCATTGCGGCTTCGGGAATGTTTGTGCCGGGCGCGAAAATTGCAACGGCTCCGCTCTTGTAAAGATGATCATAATCTTGAACGGGGATAACGCCGCCGATAGCAACCAAAATATCTTCGCGACCGAGTTTCTTAAGTTCGTCTACGAGTTCGGGCAAAAGTGTATTGTGCCCTGCGGCGAGCGAACTGAATCCGACAATGTGAACGTCATTATCAACAGCGTCCTGCGCGGCTTCCTGCGGAGTTTGGAAGAGCGGACCGACATCAACGTCCCAACCCATATCTGCAAAACTGGATGCGATAACTTTTGCGCCTCTGTCGTGACCGTCCTGTCCGATCTTCGCAACAAAAATTCTCGGACGGCGTCCCGTAATTTTTTCAAACTCATCTGCGCGGGCACGAACTTTATCAAGTTCGGTTTGTGCGCCGAATTCGCTGGAGTAAACGCCGCTGATTGTGTGAATCGTTGCTTGATAACGCCCCGAAATTTTTTCGACGGCATCGGAAATTTCTCCGAGCGAACAACGAACACGAGCCGCCTCAACAGCGCATTCAAGCAAATTGCCGTTGTCGCGAGTTTCAGCCGCTTTGGTGATAGCCTCAAGCGCGGCGCGGACGTCATCTTCATTACGTTCTGCGCGGAGTTTGTTAAGGCGTTCAACCTGCGCATTTCTAACCGCAGTATTGTCGACGGCGAGAATTTCAAGCGGATCTTCTTTATCAAGGCGGAATTTATTCAAGCCGACAATCGTTTCGTTATTGGAGTCGATACGCGCTTGACGACGAGCCGCCGCCTCTTCAATGCGCATTTTCGGCAAGCCCGTTGCAATAGCTTTCGCCATGCCGCCGAGCTGTTCAATCTCTTGAATATGTGCCCAAGCGCGGCGAATAATTTCGTTCGTAAGAGCCTCGACGTAATAGGAGCCGCCCCAAGGATCGATGATTTTGCAAACAGAAGTTTCGTCTTGAATATAAAGTTGCGTGTTGCGGGCAATTCTTGCGCTAAAGTCTGTCGGCAACGCAATAGCTTCGTCAAGTGCGTTGGTATGGAGCGATTGAGTGTGACCGAGTGCCGCGCCCATTGCCTCCATAACCGTGCGGGAAATGTTGTTGAACGGATCCTGCGCGGTAAGCGACCAACCCGAAGTCTGGCAATGTGTGCGAAGTGCCATAGATTTTGCATCTGTGCCGCCCATTTGTTTGACGATTTTTGCCCAAAGGACGCGAGCCGCACGCATTTTGGCAACTTCCATGAAATAATTTTTGCCGATAGCCCAGAAAAAGCTTAAACGTTTTGCGAAGGCGTCAACCTTCAAGCCCGCGTTAATGCCCGTGCGAATGTATTCGAGACCGTCCGCCAATGTGTAACCGAGTTCAATATCAGCCGGCGCGCCCGCTTCCTGCATGTGATAACCGCTGATTGAAATTGAATTGAACTTCGGCATGTATTTTGTCGTGTACTCGAAAATATCGCCGATAATGCGCATTGACATTTCGGGCGGATAAATGTAGGTGTTGCGCACCATGAATTCTTTCAAAATGTCGTTTTGAATCGTGCCGTTGAGGATCGATTTGTCAACGCCTTGTTCAATGCCGCTCTGAATAAAGAACGCCAGAATCGGAAGAACCGCGCCGTTCATTGTCATTGAAACGGACATTTGATCGAGCGGAATTCCGCTGAACAAAATATTCATGTCAAGCATTGAACAAACACTGACGCCCGCCTTGCCTACGTCACCGAAAACGCGGGGATTATCTGCGTCGTAGCCGCGATGGGTCGGCAAGTCAAAAGCTATCGACAAACCTTTTTGCCCGGCGGCAAGGTTGCGGCGATAAAATGCGTTGGATTCTTCAGCCGTCGAAAAGCCCGCGTATTGACGAACCGTCCAAGGGCGAAAAACATACATTGTAGCATAAGGACCGCGCAGGAACGGCGGAATGCCGCTGACGAAATCCAAATGATTCATATGTTCATATTCGTCATGAGTGTAAAGCGGCTTGACGGGAACATGCTCCATCGTTTTATAAATCAATTTGTCGTAATCGGCTTTAGCCGCCTGTTCAAATTTAGCCTTCCACTCCGCCGCATCAGAAGTCGGGGCGTCGCTCAGACCAATTTGCGTGAAGTCCGGATTGTTGTAACCAGCCAATTAGTTCATCCCCTTTTTCTGTTGAAGTGCTTGAATAACTTTGTAGCAATTCGCTCTGACGTTAATATAATCGTCAATGCCCGCCTGCTTGTAAGTTTCGACCAATTCGGCGGGAGCGGTTCCTGCGAGATAAACCGTTGCGTTCGGAAGAGCTTCGTGAAGTTTCGGAGCGAGTGCCGGGACAATTTCGGGATAAGTCGGATCTGTCGAACAAATTACGACCGCGTCCGCGCCCGATTCTTTAGCCGCCGCCGCCGCGTCGTCAACAGTTGCAAAGCCGTTATTGCCCAAAACTTGGAACGCGCCGACTTGCAAAAATCCCGTAGTAAAATCTGCGCGGGCTTTGTGTTGAGGAATGGGTCCCATGTTGGCAAGGAAAATTTTAACGTTGTCGCCCGTCTCGGCTTTGAATTTTTCTGTCTTTTCGCGAAGAGATTCAAAACGTTCGCTCCAACGATGCGCTTCGATATTTTTAATTTCTTCGACTTCAGCCGTGCCGAGAGCTTTTCTGAGTTCGGTAATGGTTGCGCCCTTTTCTGCCGCCGCGATAACGGTTTCCGCGTCGTCGGCTTTGACATTAGCAAGCGCATCTTTTGCGTCGACGGTTGAAAGATAAACATCAATCGTAACCTTGCGAACTTTCATGTTTTCGGCTTGACTTTCTGCGCGGGTTTCAATGCGTTCTTCCGTCATGTTGGGATACATGTTGTTTCCGACAATACGATCTTTGCGAGTCTCCGCCGCCTTGAAACGGGCATCACAAATCTTGGAAATTTCTTCTTGCGGATAACCTTCTTTAAGCGCGGCAACGATACCGCCCTTGCCTTCGATAACTTGGAACTCCGCCCAAATTTTTTCTTTGATTTGTTTCGTCAAAGTTTCGACTGCCCAAGAGCCGCCGGCAGGATCAATCGGTTGCAAAAGCCCGAATTCTTCTTGCAAAATGATTTGCATGTTGCGGGCAATACGACGGCTGAACTCGTCGCCTTTGCGAACGGGCTCGTCGAAAGTGGAATTTTCAAAGCTGTCGACGCCGCCGACTACGCCGCTGAAAAGTTCCGTTGTATCGCGGAGCATGTTGACGTAAGGATCATAAACGGTTTTGAAAAATTTTGCGGGGCGTCCGTGAATATGCATTTTTTGAGATTCTTCGTTGCCGCCGAACGCTTTGACAATCTGCGCCCAAATCGGACGAACTGCGCGGAGTTTCGCAATTTGCATAAAGAAATTCGCGCCCATAGAAAAGCCGAACATAATTTGAGACGCCGCCTCGTCAATCGTCAAGCCGCGCTCCAAAAGTGCTCGGAGATAAGCGACGCCCGTCGAAACCGTGTAAGCGACTTCCTGAACGTCATTTGCGCCGCCGTTGCTGAACACGTCGCTTTGAACAAAAATAGTTTTGACGGCGGGAGCATTTTGAATTGTCCATTTCGCGGACGTTGCCGCCTCGTCGAAAAGTTTTTCCAAATCTTGTCCGAGCCAACCGTTCGCCGCATATTCGCCAATCGGATTTGCGCCGATAACTCCGCGCAGTTTTGAAACGTCGCCACCGTTTTTTTTGACAGCCGCCACAATCAGCGCGAGGAGCGGCAGAGCACTTTCGCCCGCAAAAACATAAAGCGGATAAGTATCAAGCTTGAGATCTTTCAGCAAAGAAGTAACGTCGCCGAGAGTTGTCAAACTGCAACCGCCCTTGCCGATGTGTTCGCATTCGCGGGCATCTTTCGCCTTGCGGGTTGCGCAATCAACTTTGACATTATAAATCGTTGAGCCTTTTTCAATCTCGCGTTTAAGAAGTTCATTATTTTCTGCAGGAAAAGTTTCGTCGCAAGCCTGCGCAATGCCCCAAGGAGCATTTACATAGCCGTTTGCCTCGACGCCGCGCAGATAATCTCCCATGCCGGGAAAAGACTTCGCAGGTTGAATCGGTTCGGTGTCAGCGTGAAAATACATCGGCGAAAACGTAATGCCTTCATAAGTTTTTGTGAAAAGTTTTTTCTCGAAGGGCGCGCCTTTCAAAAGATCGATACAAGCTTGTTTCCACTCGTCGTAAGTGGGGATTGCAAATTCGTCCAGCGGGACTTCGGGAAAATTTTCTTGCGCTTCGGCTTTTTTTATAAGAGCCTGAAGATCAAGTTCTGCATTGCTCATAAATTTTTTTCCTCCTGTAAAAATTTTTGATTGACTGCGAAAAGTTTTTCTCAATCCTCCTCAAAAATTGAACGTGTGATTAATTGCTGTCAATGCAAATATTAAAGCTAATTATGCTTAAAGTCAACGCCGAAAATAAAAAAACGTTGCCTTTGCATTTATGTTTGCAAAAAACATTCGCGGTTGCTATCATAGCGGCGAGGTAATAAACATGACGGAAATTTTTTTAATGGGAATATTCTCCGCCGCGTTGCTTGTTTGCATTTTGGCGGACAAATCGATTTTGTTCGCGCTGATTTTCGGGCTGATAATTTTTTCGCTTTACGCCCGCGAGCAAGGACATTCACCGAAAAATATTTTCAAAATGTGGAGCACGGGCGTCCGAACGATTAAACCGATTTTGATAACTTTTATTTTAATCGGGATGCTCACGGCACTTTGGCGGGCGGCGGGCGTTATCCCCGCAATAATTTTTTACACGGCAGATTTTTTTTCGCCCGCGATAATTTTTTTGATGTCGTTTTGGCTTTGCGGATTAATTTCGACGTTGACGGGCACGGCATTTGGTACGGCGGCGACAATGGGCACAATCTGCGCGGCGATAGCGGAAAGTTTGGACGTATCGATTTGGTTGACGGGCGGCGCAATTTTATCGGGCTGTTATTTCGGCGACAGATGTTCTCCGATGTCGACAAGCGCATTGCTCGTTGCGACTGTGACGCGGACAGACATTTATAAAAATCTCGTCGGCATGATGAAAACTTCGATAATCCCGCTGATTTTGGCGAGCGCGTTGTATTTTTGGACGGGAAAATTTTTCACGGCGGACGGCGCACCGATTATCGACGCCAAAGAAATTTTTTCGCGAACCTTCGAGATAAATTTTTTAGTTTTAATTCCCGCGATTTTAATTATCGTGCTGTCGTTGTTCAGATTAAAAGTTCAGCTGATGATGGCGGCGAGCATTTTGGCGAGCGCGACGGTTGCAATTTTCATTCAAGAAATAAATTCCTTTGAACTGATAAAAATTTCCATGCTCGGCTTTTATCCAGCCGATTCGGAGCTTGCGGAACTTTTGAGCGGCGGCGGAATAATTTCTATGGCAAATGTTTTCGCGATAGTTTGCATTTCGAGTTGTTATTCGGGGATTTTTCAAGCGACGGGCTTTTTAAATCGTCTGCAGGACATTATGATTGTAATCGGCAAAAAAATTTCTCCGTTTGCAAGCGTTTTGACTGCCTCGATTATAACGAGCATGATCTCTTGCAACCAAACCTTGGCGATAATGTTGACGCACGAACTTTGCAAAAAAGTGGAGCCCCGCCCGGAAATTTTGGCGATACACTTGGAAAATACCGCCGTAGTTGTATCGCCGCTTATTCCTTGGGCGATAGCGGGCGTTGTGGTTCTTACGACAATCTCCGCGCCGACAAGTTCAATTCTCGCCGCGTGGTATCTTTATCTGATTCCGATTTGTTGCCTCGCGTCGAAGAAAGATTGTTAATTAAATCGCCTTGTGATAGAATTGCGCCGCGAAAAAATTTGAATGAAAGGGAGCTTGTTAAATGGTTTCTTCAGAAATAAAAAATTTCGGCATAATCGGCTATCCAATCGGACATTCGCTGTCTCCGCAAATGTACAAAGCGGCATTCGAGGCGGCGGGCTTTCCGAATTACAATTATATTCCGCTGTCGATACAGGCGGGAAAACTTTTCATGGCGGTTGAAGGGATTCGCGGCTTGGGATTTCGCGGCGTGAACGTGACAATTCCTCACAAGACGACAATTTCAAAATATCTTGACGCGATTGATTCTGACGCAATGGTTATCGGCGCGGTGAATACGGTTGTAAATGACGGCGGCATGTTGACGGGCTACAATACGGACGTAGCGGGATTTTTGGCGGCGTTGCGGGAAGCAAATTTTTTGCCCGAAGATTGTCATGCGGTAATTTTGGGCGCGGGCGGCGCGGCTCGTGCAATTTTATGGGGACTTTGCAAGAAAAAAGCGGAGTTCATTACGATAGGCGCACGCAACCCGCAAAAAGCTCAAGCATTGGCGAATGATTTTCTGCCTTACGGACACGCCGAAGGACTCGATTGGCATTCGGACGAGTTCAAAGAATATCTTCAGACGGCGGACATTTTGATAAACACGACGCCGCTTGGAATGTTCCCGCAAGTTGACGACATGCCGCCCGTCGACTTAAATCTTTTGCCGGAAGGCGCACTTGTCTACGATATAATTTACAATCCGACGGAAACAAAATTGCTCCGAAAAGCAAGGGAGCTCGGCTTCCCGACTCTCGACGGGCTTTCAATGCTCCTGTTGCAAGGCAAAGAATCTTATCGGCTTTACACGGGCGAAATTCCCGACATGGAAGTTATGGCGGAGACTCTCAAAAAAATTTTACAGGCAAAATGAATACCAAAAGAAATTTGAAAGGCGCGGCTCGGAAAATTTTTGGTCGCGCTTAATTTTTTAAGGAGAAATCTCGTCCCCTTTTTTCAAAAGTGGATTCGCAAAACCTTGTAGTTGCCGTTGTCTCGCGTCTTCGATTGATTCAATCATGAAATTTATTTTTTAAACTACTTTTTCTTTGCTTGCCCAAAGAAAAAGTAGCAAAAAGAAAAGGCACCTCGCGGGGGCGTTAAAGGAGTAACTCCTTCGATAAAGTTTGTGGTTATCCGCAACGATGACCGGCTGTTTTTGCGTCACGCAAAAGACGCCGGCGGTCGCCCATCCTTGGGCGACCGTGTCTTCGCCACCCGCTACAGATAATCTTCAAAGTTTTTCACGGAAAATTTTTTGTGGAGAAAATTTTATGAACGATTTCGACGAACAGCTGAGGAAATTGATTCACAGAGAGCGGCACAACTTCGCGGGAAGTTCTTCGCGGGCGATTGTCGAGCTCGTCAATTTAATTTTCGACTTCGCAATAAAAATGCGCGCCTCCGATTTGCACATTGAACCTTTTGAAAAATCGTTGCGCATTCGCTACAGAATCGACGGGCATTTACAGGAACTTCATCAGCCGTTGCCGTTGCATTTGGCGGAGCCGCTGACTTCGCGAATAAAAATTTTGGCACGAATGGATACAACCGCCGCCTTCCTGCCGCTCGACGGAGCAATTCAATTCGACAAAGTGGAAATGCGCGTGGCAAGTATGCCGTCCTTCGGCGCGGAAAGTTTGACGATAAGGTTATTGGATTCTTCGTTGGAACTCCACAACTTAAAAGATTTGGGATTCACGGCGGCGAACGAAAAATTTTTTAGGCAGATGATAAATTCGGCGGCGGGCATGATAATTTTGACGGGACCTATGAATTCGGGAAAATCGACAACGCTTTATGCGACGTTGCGCGAATTGAATCAGCCGACGCGTTCGATAATGACTTTGGAAGATCCGATTGAACAACACGTTGAAGGAATTTCTCAAGTGCAAGTCAACGAAAAAACGGGCTTGACATTCGCGGCGGGCTTGCGGGCAATGTTGCGCATGGATTGCAATGTTTTGATGGTCGGAGAATCTCGCGACGCGGAAACTTCAAAAATTGCAATACGCGCCGCCTTGACGGGACATTTAATTTTTACAACGCTCCATGCAAATGATTCTTGCAGTGCGGTTTTTCGCATGTTGGAAATGGGCGTGGAGCCTTATCTTTTGGCGGCGACGCTTAACGGCGTGGTTGCTCAACGATTGGTCAGAAAAATTTGTACTCATTGCGGCGGAAAAGGTTGCTCGGAATGCAGAAGCACGGGCTACAGCGGGCGAATTGCCCTTCATGAAATTTTGCGCGTCGATAAAAATTTGCGCAGTCTGATTCTCAACAGCCGCGACCTTGACGAGATTAAAAATTTCGCGCTTGATAACGGCTTGAAAACTTTATCTGATGACGCGCTTGAAAAAGTCCGCGCAGGTTTGACGACTCTTGAGGAAGTTCGCCGAGTCTTGGGCTCGGATTTTCAAGATGGCAAGATTGTCAGATGAAAAGATTGAAAGTAACAAAACTTTTCATCTTTCCACCTTTCCATCTTTCCATCTCATTCAAAGGAAATTTTTTAAGCGCGTTGAAAACATTTTCATAAAAATTTTAAAGGAGCATGATTCACTTTGAACAATCAATTTCATATTTTGGCGGCGGACGGCATTGCCAATGAAGGTATCGAATTACTCAAAAAAAATTTTGACGTTGAAGTTCGCGATAAAATTTCTCACGAAGAACTTTTGGAGATTATCCCGAAGTTCGACGCGCTGATTGTCCGTTCCGCCTCGAAAGTTACCGCCGATGTTTTGGAGCGCGCCGCGAATTTAAAAATAATCGGGCGGGCAGGTGTCGGCGTTGACAATATTGACGTGCAGGCGGCTACCGAACACGGAATTATTGTCATCAATTCTCCCGACGGAAATACAATCGCCGCAACCGAACATACTTTTGCAATGATGCTCGCCGTCAGCCGAAATATTCCGCAAGCCGGCGCGTCAATGCACGGCGGCAAATGGGACAGAAAAAAATTTGTCGGCGTCGAACTCCGAAATAAAACTTTGGCGATTATCGGGCTCGGAAAAATCGGCGCGGGCGTCGCAAAACGTGCGCAATCTTTTGAAATGAATGTTATCGCTTATGATCCTTTCGTCAGCGAAGAACGCGCAAAAAATCTTGGCGTCCGTCTCGTTGAACTTGACGAACTTTTCAAAACCGCCGATTTTATTACCGTCCACATGCCGCTTACCAATAAGACCAAAAATATGATTGCCCTGCCGCAAATGAAAATCATGAAACCGACTGTCCGATTGATAAATTGTGCTCGCGGCGGCATTATCAACGAAAATGATTTGGTAACTGCTTTGCAGGAAAAAATTATCGCGGGCGCGGCGATTGATGTTTTTGAAAATGAACCGCTTGCCGAAGATTCTCCGCTCAGAAATTTGCCGAATTTAATTTTGACGCCGCACTTGGGAGCCTCGACGATTGAAGCGCAAATCGGCGTTTCGGTTGACGTTGCAAAGGGAATTTTCGACGCGCTGAACGATCGTCCCGTCGCTGCGGCAGTAAATCTTCCGCACATTCCAAGTCACATTTTGGAAAAACTTACGCCTTATCTGGATCTCGCCGAACGTCTCGGCAGAACAATTACCGGCATGAGTAAAGAGCCGATTTCAAGCGTCCAAGTCAAAGTCAACGGAAAAATCGCCGACATGAATTCAAGTTTGATTTCGACGGCGGTTTTGAAGGGCATGTTGACTGCCGCGCTCGATACAAATGTTAATCTCGTCAACGCAAATATTTTGGCGGCGGAAAGGGGAATTCATCTTTCCGAAATTAAATCCAGCATTGCCCGCGACTTCGCAAATTTGGTTACAGTTTCGGCGAACGGAAATATCGTGACGGGAACTCTTTTCGGCAACGAAGGACGAATTGTTTCGATAAATAATTTCCGCGTCGATGTTGATCCTCACGCCAGAATTTTGATTTGCCCGCATATTAATCGCCCCGGCGTTATCGGACTCGTCGGAACTCTCCTTGCCAAGCACAAAATAAATATTTCGGGAATGCAAGTCGGCAAAACCGCCATTGAAGGTACAAGCCTTATGGTTTTGACGATTGACAACCCGCTTCCGCAAAATGTTCTTGACGAGATGAAAAATCTTGAACCGATTTTCGACGTGACGCCCGTTTCTTATGATGATTAAGAAAAAATTTCTAATCGTCTTCGGAATTTCTTTGCTGTCCGTGCTGACAATTTTATTTTTAATCGGGCTCGCCGAAGACGATACGCCCGCATTGCCGCCGCCTTCGCCTCCGATTAAAAAAATCAGCGTTTACATTTCGGGACAAGTTAAAAATATCGCCGTCGTCGAGCTTGAAGATGACGGAGATTTGAGAATTGTTGACGCGGTAAATGCGGCGGGCGGTTTAACCGAGTTTGCAGACGCCGACGCAGTAAATTTAGCCGAAAAAATCTCCGACGGGCAACACATTCACATTCCGACCAAAGAAATTTTTCTTCAACAAAATATTTCCGCCGCAAAAAACGATCTTGTCAACATAAATACTGCCGACGCCGAAAAACTCGCAACGCTTAAGGGTATCGGGCAGGCAATGGCGCAAAGAATTATCGATTATCGCGAAGAAAACGGCTCTTTCAAATCGATTGACGAGATAAAAAACGTTCGCGGCATTGGCGAAAAGAAATTTGACGCCTTCAAAGACAAAATCACGATTTAAACAACAAAAAACCCTCCGACAGTCCGTCGAAGGGCTTTTTTTATTGCTTTGGCTATTATAAATCTTCCTTACTTAAACCATTTATCATAAATTCTATCGTATTCGCCGCTGTTCTTGAGATTTTTAAGTGCCGCGTTGATTTCTTGCTGTAATTTCTTGTCTGCCTTGCGAATTCCGATTCCATACTCTTCATGAGTCAAATTTTTGCCGAGAATCTTCAATCCGTCAATACTTTTATCTGAACTTAAGACATATTCGATAACGGGGCGGTCTGTGATTAACGCGGCAGAATTCCAGTGCTTAATTATTAAAAATTTATCGCTCAAACTGTCAAACTCAAGAACATTCGCGCCCGAAACCGTTTTTGCAACCTCCGCGCCCGTCGTGCCTCTTTCAACAAAAATTGTTTTGCCCTCAAGGTCGGAAAGTGAATTGATTTTGCTGTTTTTACCTGCGACTATTGCCAATCCGCTGCTGAAATACGGATCTGAAAAAGAAATTTGCGCTTTGCGCTCGTCCGTGACGGTTATCGCTGAAATAATTACATCAATTTCCTTGTTATTGAGTGCTGTAATCAAATCATCAAAGACATAATCGTAAAATTCTACGCGGTAATTCATTTTTTCGGCGATGGCTTTTTTAATCAAATCAATGTCAAAGCCTTGCAACTCGGATTTGTTATCGGTTTTGAACTCAAACGGTACATAACCAACATTTGTTCCAACTTTAAGAACTTTAGCGGGCGCGGCGCAGGCTTTATTGCCAATATCTCCGCCGAAAACGAAAGCCGCCGTCAAAAGCGCGCACATAGAGACGATTACAAAAATTTTCCTCGCAAAAGACATGATAATCCTTCCTTTCCTTTTTTCCGATTAAAATCGGTTAGCTGATTATAAAAAACAATAAGCGGCTCTGTCAATATGCTTAAAAATTTTTTCGGCAGGATTTTTGATGCTCGCGGCTAATTTTTCCGCTCGGAAGGTGATTTTTTATGCAAAATTCTACTCTGCAATGGTTTCCGGGGCATATGAAAAAGGCGGAGCGATTGATTCGGGAAAATTTGTCGCTTGTCGACCTTGTGATTGAACTTTTGGACGCCAGAATCCCGCTCAGCAGTCAAAATCCAATGCTCAGAGAAATTTTGGGCGATAAAAAACGTTTAATCGTGCTCGGTAAAGCAGATCTTGCGCCGAAAAATCTTTTGGACGCTTGGTTGAAGAAATTTCGCGAAGAAAATTTTTGCGCAGTTGCAGTCGACGCCGTCAAAGGAACGGGAATTAAAAATTTAATCGCGCTTGCCAAGACTTTAGCCGAAGAAAAGACGCATAAATTGACCAAACACGGCGCAAAACCCCGTTCAGCCCGCGTTATGATTGTCGGGATTCCAAATGTCGGAAAATCTTCGCTGATAAATCGTCTCGCGGGCATGAATCACACAAAAATTGAGAATAAACCCGGCGTCACTCGCGCCAAGCAATGGATTAAAATCGCGGACGGGCTCGATTTGCTCGATATGCCCGGCATTCTTTATCCGAAATTTGATGATGAAGAAATTGCGCTGAAATTGTCTTGGACTTACGCCGTCAGCGATGAAATTCACGACTTGGAGCCCGTTGTTTGCAAACTCCTTGAAACTTTAGCCGAAAAATTCCCCGCAGGTTTGATTGAACGCTATAAAATTTCCGATTTACCGACCGACGGGCACGAAATTTTAAATAAAATCGGTTTGAAACGCGGTTGCATAAAAAAAGGCAGCGTCCTCGACACAGATAAGGCTTTGCACTTGGTTTTATCCGAATTCCGCGCAGGTAAACTCGGAAAAGTCATTTTGGATTAAAAAAACCCTCCGACATTTGTCGAAGGGCTTTTTTTAATCGGATTGCGACCGTCCGCCGCGTTTGTAACTATCAATCGCTACGTCCAACCGTATCATAATCATCCATGATGGAACGCCTCCTTTCCTTTTCTTCACCACTATAAGAAGTTTTAAGCATTATAAAAAAAAAAATGATTCTGTCAATGTCTTTTGAAAATATTTTTCTGCAGGAAAATTTTTACTCGCGCCTAATTTTTCGGCTCGGAAGGTGATTCAATGAGTTTGAAAAGGTTTTTGCCCGCAATTTTCGCAAATATCTCCGCCGCATTGAGTGAAATTTTGCTTTTGGCGGCTTCAGCTTGGCTTATCGCAACCTCCGCACTGCATCCGCCGCTAAGTTCGCTCTCAATCGGCATAACTTTGGTACGAACGGCAGGAATTTCACGCGCCGCGCTCCGTTATGCCGACAGATTCATAGCGCATAAGATAATTTTCCGATTTTTGGACGACCTGCGCGGAAAAATTTTTTTCAGAGCCGCAAAACTCTTGCCGTTGAAGTTGGGGCGTTCGCATGAAGGAGAACTTTTGCATTCCTTAACAGTCTCCGCCGATTTGTTGAAAGATTTTCTGCCGCGAGTGGTTTTGCCGCTGTCAACCGCCGCGCTCGTGACAATTTTATTAACATTTTTCCTGCGCGAACCGCTTTTTCCGATAATTTTCCTTGCCAACATAATCTTAGCCGCGCAGATTGATATAAAAACTGCCGATGACTCCGATTATCGCGAAAAAATTTTGGACTTCAACGACGGACGAGACGAATTAAACATTTTCGGCACAAAACCTGCCGTTAAAAGCTTGAATCAAGCGGCTGAACACTTCGGCGAAGAAAATTTCAAAGTCACGACGCGCAAAATTAATCTCGACACTGCTTTTAAGGTTTTTAATGCGGCGGGATTATTTTTTTTGCTGTTGAAACTCGCCGCCGTTGCTGATACAATCGCTTTGACGGTTTGGAGTTTAATTTTCTTGGCGACGATCGAAATTTTTAGCCAAATCCCGACCGCAATTCGCACTTTGAAAAAAATTCGTGCCGTGAAAGTTCCTAACGATAAAAAAATTTTTCCCGCGCAGATTTTTCCGACCGATAAAGTCGTTGAGATTAGAAATTTGAGTTTCGGCTACGGCGACGAGAAAATTTTTGACGATTTTAATTTGACGATTGAACGCGGCGAGAAAATTGCGATTGTCGGCGAGAGTGGCGCGGGCAAAACCACTTTGCTTTATCTGTTGATGAAACTTTTTCAGCCCGATAACGGAACCGTTGCGCTCGGCGGGAAAATTTCTGCCGCGACGTTTACAAATTACATTTTCTCCGCGTCGATTCGGGCAAATTTTGAAATGCTCAATGAAAATATTTCCGACGAAAAAATTTTATCGGCACTAAAAATTTGCGGGCTTGAAAATTTTGATATTGACGCTCCGATAGGCGAAGACGGCGCGAATTTATCGGGCGGCGAAAGAAATCGTCTGCAAATCGCGTTGGCATTGGCAAAAGACGCGGAAATTTTAATCCTGGACGAGCCGACGGCCGGCTTGGATAAAATCTGCGCGGAAAAGTTGGTAGAAAATCTGATTTTGGCGACAAAAAATCGCACGCTGATAATCATCACGCACGATTCAAATTATTTTTCGGAGCTTGGGCGTCTTGAAATCGGAAAAATCGTCGAAAGGAAGGTTTGAAGTGGCTAAAAAGAAAAATCGGCGGCAAAAATGGATTGATACTCTTTGCGAATATGTCGGCGGGCGCGAGCCGACTTGTCCGAAATGCGGCGGGCACAATTTTAAAGACGCTTACATAGTTTCAGAAACGAATAATGATTATGGTTGGGGAGCTTTTTGGTGTGAAGACTGCCGAAGTGCTTTTTGGCTTTCGCGAGTGATTTTAACCAATGAAAATGCGCGAAAAAAAATAATTTCTGCCTTGCCGGAGGATTTAAAATTTATTTAAGGGGAGATAAATCTTGTACACTAAGAAAATTTATTTCAGCGGAGGCAATGTCGCCGAGTTGCAGGAGATTTTTAACGACTTGCCGGGCGTCGTGAATGTTTTAGTCGGAAAAGCCGCCGCAAAAAACGTTCACAGCTATGTAAATCACGAGCCGCAGGTTTTGGAAGACATTTCAAGCGTCGAAATCGAATTCAATCCCAAAAAAATGGATTTATCAATGCTGATGGACATTCTTTTCAACGTTCTCAATCCCTACGCGGAAAATAATTTGGGCGTTTACTACAATTTGGGCGAAGATGAACCGCAAGTCGAGTTGCACTTGAATTTTATCGCCAATCGCGGCAGAGAGCCCGTTGTATCGAAGGCTTGCTTGACGATAAACGACCCGAACAACAAAATTATTCGCAAATGTTTCGTGAAAGTCGGTCGTCTGACAAATTTTATTGCCGCGCCCGAAGCCGAGCAGAATTTTTTGAAAAAACATCCCGAAATTTCTACCGATATTGACTTGACAAAGCTTAAAACTTCGCTTAGATTTTAACAAAAATTTCATCGCCTGCATTGAAAGGAGGTGAAAAGGTTATGCGCGAACGTTTGGAGGAAAGGCGGCGCAAAATGCTTAGGAAGATGCGCAATCGGAAATTATTTTGGTCATTCATAATTTGTTTTTTTATAATCATCGGCTCGCTGACTCATCTGGGCTTTAATTCGGACTTCACGCGGCTGAAAGACGATTTTAAGGCGAAAGTCACGGGCGAAACAATCCTTCCGACCTTTCGCAAGCCGACAACGATAATGATTTTGGGCGTAGACAATCGCAAAGATGATGTCGGGCGTTCGGATACGTTGATGGTTTTGAATTTATCGGATAAAGGCGCGTCGCTCCTTACAATTCCGCGAGATACACTGGTTTATATCGAAAAACACGGCTATCAGAAGATAAATGCGGCGTATGCATACGGCGGAGAGAAATTGGCGCGTGAAACGGTTGAAGATTTTCTTGGAATTGAGATTGATCATTACGTTACGATAAACAAATCGCGATTTTCTGAAGTAATTGACGCGATGGGCGGCGTAGATGTTTACGTTGAACGCGAAATGCATTACGAAGACCCGTGGGACGACGACGGCGGCTTGATAATCGATATAAAGCAAGGACTTCAGCATTTGGACGGCGATACGGCGATACAATTCGTAAGATTTCGTGACGCAGAAGGAGATGTCGGGCGCGTTCGTCGTCAACAGGAATTTATGAAAGCCTGCGCGGACAGATTGAGTGAACCGAGCATGTTAATTAAAATTCCGGAGCTGTTGAGCGTGGCAGTCAAGGCGATTGATACAGATTTGACTTCAAGTGAGATGTTGGCGGCGGCTGGCTCGCTGAAAAAGGCAGAGGCGGACGGAAATATCAAAACGGGCGTCGTGCCCGGCTGGTTGCAATACATTGACAACGTCAGCTATCTTATTCCGAATGCCGAGCGGCTTGGAAATGTTGTTCGGGATAATCTGGACTTCAAAGCGAGCAAAAAGCATTTCGAGCGGCTTGCATATGAGTATATGCCCGGCAATGACGCCGATTATTACGACGTGAACTTTCATTTAGAAAAAGATTTGCGCTTGATGGACTATATCGAGCGTCGGCAATTCGATTTATCGGAAAATGAACTTTGAAATAAAAATCTCCCGTCGAAAGGCGGGATTTTTTTTGTAATTAGCAATGAGTAATTAGCAATGAGTAATGAAAAAGAAATTTCCCTGTCAATCGGCGGGATCTTTTTTTATTGTTCGCGCCGTTCCTTTACATTGCGCGGCGATTTTGATAGAATGTAAAAAATTTTATCGCAGGAGGTGGCATGAGTTGAATATCGGCGACAAATTTGTTTATCCGATGCACGGTGCCGGCGAAATTACGCGAATTGAAGAAAATGAAGTGGGAGGCGTTAAGAATTCTTACTATGTTTTTCGCCTTCCGATGGGTGACATGAAACTTATGCTGCCTGTCGACAAGGTGGAAGAAGTCGGCTTACGCGAAATTATCAATCCCGCGCAGGTTGAAGAAGTCATCAAGGTTTTGCAAGCCGAGACGGAGCAGTTACAAGGCAGTTGGAACAAAAAGTTTCACACGAACCTTGAGCGGCTGAAAAGCGGAGATATTTTGGAAGCGGCGGCGGTTGCGAGGAATTTGACGCGGCAAAACAGCAAGAAAAAAGTTTCGAGCGGCGAAAAAAAGTTGTTGGATCTTTCTCGGCAACTCTTAATCACGGAGCTTGTCTATGTCTGTGAAAAATCGCCCGAAGAAATTACTGCTTGGGTCGACGATCTGATTGGCATTGAAGAGAAATGAAATTTGCAGATAGTTTGAATCGGTTGTATAATGCAACCGATTTTTATTTTTCATTGAGGAGGATGTAAATTGTTATCCAAAGTTACAAAAGTCTATGGCGAAACAGCACTTATAAAATTAATTGCCATAGGTTTGCTGATAGGAATTCTGCTGGCGTTATTCGTGCCGGCAGTCGTTCCCGTCATTGCGGTTTTCGGAAAACTTTTCGTCAACGCATTAAAGGGCGTCGCGCCGATTTTGGTTTTCGTATTGGTTATGAATGCGATGAGTCAACGCTCGGAGTCGAACGCGACGATGAAACCGATAATTCAGCTTTACGTTATCGGAACATTTTTGGCGTCACTCGTGGCGGTCACGGCATCATTTTTATTTCCGACGACATTAAAATTGCAAATCGACGCGGACACGACAATTTCTCCGCCGGGCGGAATAATCGAAGTTTTGCAAAACGTAATAATGAATGTCGTTGACAATCCGATACACGCGCTGACGACGGCAAATTATATCGGAATATTGGCATGGGGCGTGATAATGGGTTTGGCGTTCCGACATGCGGGCGATGAACTTCACACGGTGCTTGCCGATTTGGCGAAGGCGGTAACAAAAGTTGTGCAATGGGTAATTCGATTTGCGCCTTTCGGCATAATGGGCTTGGTGGCGGACGCGATAGCGACGAGCGGCGTTGATGCACTTTTGGGCTACGCAAAACTTTTGGCGGTACTTTTGGGCGCATTTTTCAGCGTGGCACTTATCATGAATCCGATAATTGTTTTTATCAAACTCGGAATGAATCCTTATCCTTTGGTTTTGGCAACTTTGAAAGAGAGCGGGCTTTATGCATTTTTTACGCGGTCGAGTGCGGCAAATATTCCCGTCAACATGAGTTTATGCAAACGTTTGGGGCTGAACGAAGATTTATATTCGATTTCGATACCGCTCGGCGCAACGATAAACATGGCGGGCGCGTCGATAACGATAGCGGTTTTGAGTTTGGCGGCGGCGCACACGTTGGGAATTTCTGTTGACATGCCGACGGCTCTTTTGCTCTGCATAATTTCGACGGTCGGGGCTTGCGGAGCTTCGGGCGTAGCGGGCGGCTCATTGCTTTTGATTCCCGTTGCCTGTTCGAGTTTCGGCATTGATAATGATCTTGCAATGCAGGTTGTCGGCGTAGGCTTTATAATCGGCGTGTTGCAAGATTCTTGCGAGACGGCTTTAAATTCTTCGAGCGACGCGCTTTTCACTGCGACCGCCGAATTTGCCGAGCGAAAGAAGGAAGGAAAATTAAAACCTTCGGATTTGGTACCGCGAGCCGAAGAATAGGAACTGATTCCTAGTTCCTAGTTCCTAATTAAAAAAACTCCCGCCGAGAAATTTTTTCGACGGGAATTTTTATTTCATTGAAGAGATTATTTGCGAGTGCGCATCCACGGCGGAATGTCGATTAAATCATTGTTGTTATTGCTTTGCGAATTGTTGTTATTGTTTTTGGAGAAGGGCGAAGTGAAATTCCCGAAAGGAGATTTACTAAAAACGTCGCGAGCCCGCACGGGTTGCGGTTGAGGTTGCGGCGGCGGAGTTTCTTCTTGGAAAGTCGGGCGAACGGGTTCTTGATAAATTTCTTCTTCTTCCTCTTCAACTTCTTCGTCAAAGCGTGTGGCGATAACCGTAACGGAAACTTTATCGCCCAGAGATTCATCGACGCTGACGCCCCAAATAATTTCCGCGTCGGGGTGCGCGGCTTCCTGAACGGTTGTTGACGCCTCGTTTACTTCCATCATGGACAGAGAATCTGTCGCGCCCATGATGTTTAACAAAACTCCGCGTGCTCCCTGCAAACTTGTTTCGAGAAGCGGAGAATCAATCGCGGCTTTTACGGCGTCGACGGTTGCATTTTCACCCGAAGCCTCGCCGATACCCATAAGAGCCGAGCCGGCATTACTCATAATCGATTTTACGTCCGCGAAGTCGAGATTGACGAGTCCCGGCACGGCGATTAAATCCGAAATGCCTTTAACGCCTTGACGCAAAATATCATCTGCGATTGTGAAAGCCTGCGTCATTGGCGTTTTTTTGTCGACAACCTGCAAAAGTCTGTCGTTTGGAATTGTGATAATGGTATCGACGTTGCGTTTGAGATTTTCAATTCCGATGTCGGCATTTTTTTTGCGCTTTGGTCCTTCAAAGGTAAAAGGGCGAGTGACAACGCCGACAGTCAACGCGCCGATTTCCCTTGCACATTCGGCAACGACGGGAGCCGCGCCGGTACCTGTGCCGCCGCCCATGCCCGCCGTTATGAAAACCATGTCCGAGCCGCGCAGGGCGTTGATAATGTCTTCGCGACTTTCCATAGCCGCTTTTTCGCCGATTTCGGGACGAGCTCCCGCGCCGAGTCCGCGAGTAAGTTTTTCGCCGATTTGCATTCTCTTCGGAGCAAGGGCATTCAAAAGTGCTTGGGCGTCGGTATTGACTGCGATAAATTCCACGCCTTCCAAGCCCAATGAGATCATTCGATTCACGGCGTTATTGCCGCCGCCGCCCACGCCGATAACTTTAATTTTCGCGAACTGGTCTAAAGTGTTGTCATCAAGTTCAAACACATTCATTCCTCCATCAATTTTATTCAAGATTTTCGTGATGAAAAATTTTCTTCAACCTGCTTTGGCAATTCTACCATATAATTTTCAGTTGCGAAAGACTTAGAATCATAAAATTTTCAGCGAATGCCTTTTTTATTTACAAGCCGCCCGTTTTTTGATAGACTTGCGCGAGTAAAATTTTTGGAGGGATTTTTGAAATGAAAGTTATCCTGCAGGAAGATGTTAAAAAAGTTGGCGCGAAAGGAGACGTTGTCGAAGTTTCGGACGGCTACGGGCGCAATTATCTTTTGCCGAGAAAATTGGCGGTTGAAGCGAACGTTGCGAATTTAAATTCTGCGAAAGTCAAGGCGGAAAATAAGGCGCGCAAGGCTCGTCAAGAAGCTGATGAGGCGAAACTTTTGGGGGCGCAGCTCGAAAAAATTTCCGTGAAAATTCCTGTGCGTGTCGGCAAGGACGGAAAACTTTTCGGCTCGGTTACGGGCTCGGACGTTGCGAGAGTTCTCAAGGAAAATCATTCGCTCAATGTCGACAAGCGGAAAATTTCTATTCAAGGCGACGTGACGGGCGCGGGAATTTATGAAGCGGTTATCAAATTGCATCCCGAAGTTTCCACAAAAATCAAAATCGAAGTGGCGGAAAGTTAAATTGAACAAACTTTTCTTTTGCTGCGCCCAAAAATTTAGATGGCAAGATTAAAAGATGGAAAGATGGAAAGTGGTCAGAGTTTTACTTTCAATCTTTCCACCTTGCCATCTTTCCATCTTCATTCCTAATTCATAATTCCTAATTAATTTAAAGGTGTGAATAAGTGTTTAAGAAATTTTTTGGAGCAATAAATCGGGCAGTCGGCGGACAAAAAAATTTGCCGCAACCGCCCCGACATGAAACCGATACCGAGCGCGAAATTGCCGCGCTCTATTCAATTCTGGTTGACGTTATGGGCTCGGACAGATTGGTTTTGCAGGCGGGCAAAATGGACGCGCTCCGCTATATGCGTTCGGAAGATCCTGCGGAAAGGATTCTTGGTCTTCGCAGAATTATCGAAGAAAATCCTACGCTTTATCCGCCGCCCAAGCCGTCCGAAATTCAAGAGCAACTCCGCTATCTTTCGGAATTCATTGCGGACATCATGGCGCGTCGGCAAGTCGAAGACAAAATCGAGCGGAAAATCTCCGAGAAAATGGAGAAAGATCATCAGGAATATGTCAAAGATATTCGGATGCAAATTTTAAAGGAAGAAAAAGCGGGCGAGACGCCGCACGATAAAAAAAAGCGCGAAGAACTTCAAGCGTTGGAAGAAGTTCATTTGACGCAATCGGTAATGGAACTTTTGCGTCCGCAATCGCTTGAAGAAATTGTCGGGCAGGAGCGGGCAGTTAAATCGTTGCGTTCAAAACTCGCCTCGCCTTATCCGCAACATTTAATTCTTTACGGACCGCCGGGCGTCGGAAAAACTACGGCGGCGCGACTTGTTTTGGAAGCCGTTCGCGGCACGGAGTTAAGTCCTTTTGAAAAAAATGCGCCCTTCGTCGAGACGGACGGCACAACTTTACGTTGGGATCCTCGCGACGTGACCAACCCGCTTTTGGGCTCCGTTCACGACCCGATTTATCAAGGCGCACAGAAACAACTTGCGGAAAGCGGCATTCCCGAACCGAAACCCGGACTTGTCACGGAAGCGCACGGCGGCATTTTGTTTATCGATGAGATCGGCGAAATGGATATTATGTTGCAGAACAAATTGCTGAAAGTTTTGGAGGACAAGAGAGTTTTTTTTGAATCAAGCTACTATGATCCTGCCGATGAAAAAGTTCCGCCCTATGTGAAAATGCTTTTTGAAAACGGCGCGCCAGCCGATTTTGTTTTAATCGGCGCGACGACTCGCGAGGCTTCTTCGATAAATCCCGCGTTGCGTTCTCGTTGTGCAGAAATTTATTTTGAGCCGTTGACGCCCGCGCATATCGTTGAGATTGTAGAAAATGCGGCTTGGAAACTCAATGTCGAATTGGAAGAGGGGCTTGCCGAGACGATTGGCGAATACACGATTGAAGGGCGCAAGGCGATTAACATTCTCGCCGACGCTTACAGCCTTGCACTTGACCGCGACGAAGAAAAAATTTTGAGCATTGAGCGTCCGATTAAAATTGAAAAGCGCGATGTTTATGAAGTGGCGCAAGTCAGCCGCCTTTATCAATTCGTCACAAAAAAAGCTTCCGCAAAATCGACTGTCGGACATATTTTCGGCTTGGGCGTGAGCGGTTTTATCGGCTCGGTTATCGAAATTGAGGCGGTGGTTTTTCCTGCCGAGAAGGGCAAAGGCACAATTCGATTCAACGAGACGGCGGGCACGATGGCGAAAGATTCTGTTTTCAACGCGGCGAGCGTCCTGCGCCAAGTGACGGGCAAAGATATTCATGATTTTGACGTTCACATTAACGTTATCGGCGGCGGCAACATTGACGGCCCTAGCGCGGGCACGGCGATTTTGGCGGCATTGGTCAGCGCGGTTACGGGCAAAAAAATTCGTCAAGACGTTGCGGTTACGGGCGAAATTTCTTTGCAGGGAAAAGTTCGTCCCGTCGGCGGAGTTTTCGAGAAGGCTTACGGTGCAAAACAGGCGGGAATCAAAACTTTGGTTATCCCGAAAGAAAATGCAAAGGACATTCCGAAAGGACATCTCGGCTTGAAAATTTTTGCTGTCGAGACGGCGGAAGAAGCTTTTGAAAAAATTTTTGCGGAAGATGAACCCGAAAAAAAATCTGCGCGGAGAAAATCTTCAGCCAAAAAAATTTCTTCGATCAAAGACGAACAACCTGTTGAAAAAATTTCGGACAAAGTCATTCCCGAAGAAAATTCTTCCGATGAAAAAATTTCTCCGAGCAAAGAGGAGCAGATTAAAAAAATTTCTTCGACGAAAGTCACGCCCGAAGAATTGAAAATGTTGATAACGCCGCCGGAAAATAAGGAGTGATTTTTTTGAAAGAAGTTCCCGCAGTTTCGATTATCATTCCGATGTACAACGCAGAAAAATTTATCGCCCGTTGTCTTGACAGCATTTTGGCGCAAACCTTTCAAGACTCTGAAGTTATCGTAGTCGATGACTGCTCGACTGATAATTCTTTTGCGATTGTTAAAAGTTATGAGTATAAATTCGGCGGGCGGCTCAAGCTCGCCAAGACAAAGAAAAATTCGGGCGGCGGCGGTTATGTTCCGCGTAATGTCGGTTTAAAAATTTCTCGCGGCGAATACATTTTTTTTGTCGACGCCGACGATTTCATTATCGAAAGCGCACTTGAAATTTTGCATGCCGCCGCAAAACAAACAGACGCCGAAGTTGTTTACTCGGCTCAATATTATTTTTGCGACGAAAACAGGAACATTAAATTCATCGGCGACAACGAGGCAATTCAAAAAGGCTCCGCCGATACAATGATTTTATCGGTTGACGCTTCGGAAGAAAATTGCCGCAAACTCTTTGTCGACAACGGCATTTATCATATGCCTTGGACAAAATTTGTTCAGAGAAAATTTCTTGTCAAAAACAAAATCGAGTTCCCGCCGATAATTTCGGGCGGCGATTTCATCTGGACGATTCAAGTCGTTTATTATGCGAAAAGATTTTTGCGGCTCCCGATTGCGATTTATTGTTACAATGATAATTCCGATTCAGTCACGCGGAAAAATCGGACGCCCGCCGAGCAAATCGATAAATGTTTCAAAGCTTTTCTCTTGGGTGCGAAAACTCTCTGCGCCTTGTCGAACAAAATCGAAGTGTTGAGGAAAAATAAGGATTATCTTCACACGGCGATGAGGGCTTTTCTTGGAAATTATTTTGGACGAACCGCTGAGGCGCGGAAAAATTTTTCTCTACCCGAACTCTACGAAATTTTATGCGAAGGCAAGACAACCGATTTGGAATTGACGTCCGCATTTTTGTTCAGCATAATCGATTTGGAACGAAATAATTCTTTGAAACTTCAACGGCGCGTTGCCGAATTGGAAGGTAAGGAGTGATTTTTAAATGGTATCAGCAAAAATGTATGAACTTGGCACAAAAAAATCGACGATCCGCACGATTTTTGAATTCGGTCGCAAGCGGGCGGCGGAAGTCGGCGAGGAAAATATTTTTGACTTCAGCTTGGGCAACCCGAATGTTCCGACGCCCGATTTTGTTCGCGACGCGGCGATTGAAATTCTTCAAACTTACGAGCCCGCGCAGGTTCACGGCTACACGGTCGCGCCCGGCAATCCTAAAGTTCGCGAGGCTCTGGCAAAAAGTATCAACGAACGATTCAATACAAATTTTGCGGGGAAAAATATTTTCGTGACGAGCGGCGCGGCGGCAGCCATTACGATTTGTTTCAAAGCCCTTGCCGAGCCCGAAGACGAGTTCATAACTTTTGCGCCGTATTTTCCCGAATACAAAGTTTTTGTCGAATCTGTCGGCGCGGAGCTTAAAGTTGTCAAGCCGCGTCCCGAAGATTGGCAGATTGATTTTGACGACTTTAAAAAACTTCTTTCGCCCAAAACAAAGGCGGTTATCATCAATTCGCCTAACAATCCGAGCGGCGCGGTTTATTCAAGGGCGACGATTAAAACTCTTGCCGATATTCTCAAAGAAAAATCTGAAACTTTCGGGCATCCGATTTTCATTATCGCCGACGAACCTTATCGCGAGTTGGCTTACGGCGTCGAAGTGGCTTGGGTGCCGAATTTTTATCGCGATACATTGGTTTGTTATTCTTACAGCAAAAGTTTTTCTTTGCCCGGCGAACGCATCGGCTATATCATTGTGCCCGACGAAGTTTCCGATTTCGAGAAAATTTTTGGAGCGATAGCGGGCGCGGCAAGAGTTTTAACGCACGTCAACGCGCCGAGTTTGTGGCAGTTGGTTGCGGCGAAATGTGCGGGCAAAAAAATTGACATCACTCCTTACGAGCGCAACGGGAAAATTTTATACGATGGCTTGATTGCGGCGGGATTTGAATGCGTCAAGCCGCAGGGAGCTTTTTATCTTTTCCCGAAAGCACTTGAGGCGGACGATTATGCTTTTTGCGAACGAGCTAAGAAATATGATTTACTTCTTGTGCCGGGCGCGGATTTCGGAGCACCGGGATATTTTCGAGCGGCTTATTGCATAAAAACCGAAACGATAGAACGTTCCTTGCCGTTGTTCAAAAAATTGGCGACGGAGTACTAAAATAATTAGGAGTTAGGAATTAGGAATGAAAAAATTTTTTCATTACACATTACTCATTGCTCTTTGCTCATTGCTTTTCTTCGGTTGCGGCACCGACAAAAAGAACGACGAAAATTTAAAAATCGTCACGTCGTTTTACCCGATGTATCTTGACACCATAAACATTACTCGCGGCGTGAAAGGCGTTGAAGTTGTGAATTTGACGCCGCCGCAGACGGGTTGTCTTCACGATTATCAACTGACCCCCGAAGACATGAAAACTTTGGAGACGGCAGATATTTTTGTTGTGAACGGCTTGGGCATGGAAAATTTTTTGGACAAAGTCATTGAGACTCACCCGAATTTAAAAATTATCAATGCCTCCGACTCGCCCGAAATTGTTCCGATTATGGAAGACGGCGTCCCGAATCCGCATGTTTGGATGAGTTTGACGTATTCGATTCAGCAGGTGAAAAATATTTCTTCAAAGCTTTGCGAGCTGGATCCCGAGCGCGCCGAGAATTATAAACGTTACACGCTTGATTATGTCGACGAGCTGACAACTTTGCGTGACGAAATGCATCTTTCACTTACCTTGTTGCCGAATAAAGATATTGTGACTTTTCATGAGGCGTTTCCTTATTTTGCGGCAGAATTCGGCTTAAATATTGTGGCAACAATCGAGCGCGAACCGGGAACCGAGCCGACGCCGCAAGAGCTTGCCGAGACGATTGAAAAAATAAATTCTCTGCCCGTCAAAGTGATTTTCACCGAGCCGCAATATTCCCCAAAGGCGGCGGAGACAATCGCCCGCGAGACCGGCGCAAAAATTTTTGAACTTGATCCGATTGTCACGGGCGAGGCCAAGCCCGAAAATTTATTGGACTACGTCAATCGAATGTTAAACAACCTTATGACTTTGATAAAAGCTTTGCAGTAAAAATTTTAAAGCCGCCCGTTGAAGGCGGCTTTTTTTATTTAAGATTTTTCGTTTAATTGTCGGCTGATTTTTTCGTAAAGCTCTTTTGAAGTTGCATCGTTCACGTTAAGAAAAAAAGCTTTTTTCAAGTCGGTCAAAGCTTCAGCCAATTTATTTTGAAGATAATATGCCACTGCGCGGTTGTAATAAGCTTCAGATAAATTCGGATTGAGATTAAGGGCTTGTGTGTATTCGTCGACAGCTGCGTTGAATTTATTTTGAGAGAAACAAATATTCCCAAAATTATTGTGAATGGAGGCGGATTTGTCATTGAGTTTTAAAGCCGCCCGCAAATCTTTTTCGGCATTTTGAAATTGTTCGAGAACGGCGTAGGCGTTGCCGCGATTGTTCAAGGCGTCGGCATAATTCGATTTGAGTTTAAGGGCTTGCGTGTAATCTTTAACAGCTTCAGAAAATTGTCCGAGTTCGTATTTGACAATGCCGCGATTGTTGTAAGCTTCGGCTAATTGCGGATCCAATTTGACAGCCGCGTCGTAAAACGACAAAGCTCGTTCATATTCCTTGCGAAAAGAAAATTCGTTTCCTTTGGCAAATTCGTTGACTGCATAAAATCTTTCAATGTTGCGGGCAACGTCTTTTTTTATTCCAATTTTCCCTGCTTTGCTTGCCGAATTAAATTGGTTGCGATAACGCATCATTTCTTGATTCAAGGCATCGTATTTTTTTTGCAATTCCTTATTTTTACGCGTGAGCTCCGCCAAAGTTTTTTTATCCCGCATTAGGGCTTTCAAATCGTTTTCGTCCAAGTCATCAACCAGAGCCTTGATTGTCACGGTGAACTTGAGGAGATTTTCCTCAACAACTTCGACATTGCTCGATTCTTCTTGAATTTTTAAGAGACGGGCGGCTACTGTTTGCACTTCGTCAATATCAAGCGTGAAGTCGACAGTTTTTGAGTAGGTTTGCAAATAAACGCCTGCCTTTTCGACGACGGCACGTTTTGCTTCTTCGCGAGCACGAGCCGTTGCACTTGCAGGAGTTTCGTCAAGATGCGAATCCATTATATAACTGCCCGACGCTTCCAAAAGCATTTCACTTGCCGACAACGTCGAAGGAATTAAAATTATCGCTAGTGCGCAGAGGATTGTAAAAAATTTTTTCATGACAAATCACCTTACCAAAACGACTGCACATTTGCCCAAAATATTCGCAGATTGATTTGCCGCCAAGATTCTGTCGGCATCTTCGTCACTGACAACCACATCACATGAATCGGAAATTTTTACCGCCTTCACGACCAGAGGCAAATTCCCCGCTCGCGAAGAATCCGGCGAACTTGAATATTCCACAATGCCTTTATCGACCGCATTTTGATAGCCGAGATTTTTGTAAGCATAGACTTCGACGCCGCCGACAGATTTTATTTTCGGAGTTATTGCCGGCAAAAGATTTAACCCGCGACAGTCGACGACAAGCCCCGTGTATTGAAGTTCCGTGCGAATGTTTACAAATCTCGGTTTAGAAAAATCTTCTGTGCGAATATCCTTTTTGAGGACGGCAGCCGCCAATGATCGAGAGCCGCCGTATATCGGCAGGCGAACTGTTGCGTGAAATGATCCGTCACTTTCGCGAATTACCGAAATGACTTCTGCACCGCGCAGAGCCGCGTCGACTTTTTCATTTACCACGTCATCCAAGTCGCGTGCATTTCTTACCGTCGATTCGGAACTGATGTAAAGGGTATCTGTTTGCTCCGCCAAATATCGGTAGGCATCCAAGACGGACATTCGCCGCATTTGATTTGGCGACATGCCTTCTTCAAAATAAATTACGCCTTCTGCTTCGATATACCCGTTGTTGTTTATATTTGCCGACACGGAAGAAAATATCGACAATACAACCATTGCGAACAAAATTTGAGTCGCTCTCTTCATGAATATCATCTCCCTTGAAAAATTTTTTTGACGGCTTGACGGTTCGGGCGAAGAATTGACATTATTTTCAATCGCAGATATTATAACATATATTGCTGAAAGTGAGGGATTTCTGCCGTGCGAGTATTGAGAAAATTTTTAATCGTGTTACTGGCGAGTTTATTCGTTACCTCAACCGCAAATGCCAAAGTCGAAACTTATGAAGGCGTCGACGAATATTATGTTTTGGGCGCGGTGGAAAATATTAATGTGGCACGAGAACGGGCTCGTGAAAGAGCTCTGCGCGATGCCCGCGAAAAAGCCGGCGTTTATATCCATACCTTTTCCAAAATGATCAACACAAAGCTGGTCGAGGATGAAATTATTTCTGTGGCGAGCGGCGTCATGCGCGTTATCGATACCGCTTACGATATTGTTCCTTTGACGGATACAGAAGGTTTTTTGATTCGTGCAAAAGTGCTTGCGGACATTGACACAAGCGACTTGGAGACATTTCTGCAGAGAGACGCGGAAGAAATTTCCAAAATCATAGCCAATGAAACCGGCATTCGCCTGCAAGAAGAGCAACAAGATCAAAGAATCGATTCACTCAAGCAAGAATATCTTCAAGCCGAGACTGCCGAAGAAAAAGATTTTATCGCTCAACAGATAGTGGCGGAGGATAAAGTTTTTCTGTCGAATATGAAATTGCGCGAGGGCAATAAATTCCGAGACGCGGGCGACCATAAACAAGCAGAAAAATTTTTTACTGAGGCGATTGAATTAAATCCCGCAAACGCAATGGCATGGCACAATCGCGGCTGGGCTTATATCGAACAGAAAAAATACAAGCAGGCAATGGCTGACTTCGACAAAACGGCGAAACTGAACCCCAATTCGGAGTTACCTTATTTCGGACGCGGCTGGGTACATCATCAGCTCAGAGAATTCGGAGCGGCAATTAAAGAATACGATGCGGTTATTCGACTCAATCCGAAATATGCCGTTGCTTGGAATAATCGCGGCGCGGCAAAGTCTTGGCTGAATCAAATGCGCGATGCCGTTGCCGATTATGACAAAGCGATTGAACTCAAACCGAATTATGCCAAAGCTTATGAAAATCGCGGTAAAGCTTTCAGTGCTCTCGGTGATGAAAAAAAAGCCGCCGCCGACTTTCAACGCGCCGAAAAAATTAATCGTTCAAACAGAGGAGCCGACAAAATTATTGAGGAAGCACTGGCTCTTGTAAATCGCGGCGAATACAGCGAGGCATTGGAACTTTTGGATAATGCCGCCGAACTTTACCCCGACAATCAATTCGTCTTCGTCAATCGCGGCAACATTTACAACGATCATTTAAGAGATTACGACGCGGCGATTGCCGACTATAACAAGACGATTGAAATTAACCCGAAATTTTCTTGACCGTATATGAATCGTGCTTACGGTCGACTCAAGCGTTTGGACGATGCCGTTGCCGATTACGGACGAGCGATTGAACTTGATCAAAATTATGCCGATGCTTACAACGGAAGGGCTTGGTCTTATTGTAAAATCGGGAAATTTGAGGAGGCACTCGTCGACATTGACAAAGCTCTCGAACTCAAGCCGAATGAAGCAAATTATTTTGATACTCGCGCAGATGCATACATAGGTTTGAAACGTTACGAGGAAGCACTTGCCGATTTGAACAAAGCCGTCAAACTTTCGCCCGAAGGTTGGCTTTTCAATCGGCGCGGAGAAATTTATCGATTGATGGGTGAGGAAGCCAAAGCCGCCGCCGATTTTGCAAAAGCCAAAAAGCTCGGCTTTAACAACTGAAAAAAACTCCCGCGCAGATTTAATTCATCGACGCGGGAGTTTTTATTTTCGGAAAAAATTTTTATGCGCCTTGCCAAGATTTTTCTGCGTGACTGTAACGATAAGCCGAGCCATCCGCCAAAATAAATTTTGCACTCAAAAAGTCACTGCTCTGTACATTGACGACATTTCCCGTGTTGAACGAAATGGAAATTTTCCCTCCGCTTTCTTCTGCAGAAGTTATGTCGCCGACTGTCACATCGGTTAAGTTCACAACGTCCGCAACCGAGGCATTAAGGAATAAATCATTGCCCTGCGACTTTCCGCCGACAAAAATATCATTGCCGTTGCCGCCGATTAAAACATCTGTTGCATTGTCCGCGCCACCCCAAAGTTGACTGCCGTCATCGCCTGCACAAATCACATCCGCGCCCGCAGAGCCTTTGATAATCTCAAAACCGTCGAGCCCGCGTCCGTCGATTATGCCTGCAGTGCTTGCCGCATATGCTTTGGCTAAGGATTTGCCGGTGGCTGTGTTCAAATCTATCATTTTGTCTGTCGGATTTTGAATAACGAGCTTGCCTGACGGCGAGTTTATGCAGAAATTCCCTTCGTCGTCGAATTGTGAACCCGTATATCCCGCGCCGAAAAAGATTTTTTCGCCCGATTGATAATCGGCAATGACTTGGTTGCCGCCCTTGTAAATTCTTTGTGCCGGCGTTGAAATTTGTTGTAAAGTCTCCCATGATTTTGTCGCGTGATTGTAACGATAAGCCGAGCCGTCCGTCAAATTGAATCGGGCACTAAAAGTGTCGGTGCTTTGTACATTGATAACGTTGCCTGTGTTGAACGAAACAGAAATCATGCCGTTATTTTCGGAGGTTGCAGTTATGTCGCTCAATGCCGCATCTTTTAAATGAACAACATCAGCCGACGACGCATTGAGAATTAAATCCGCGCCGTGTGTCTTGCCGACAACAAAAGTATCACCGCCGTTGCCGCCGACCAAAGTATCGGGAGCATAACCTTCGCCGCCCCAAAGTTGACTGCCGCCGTCGCCTGCGTGAATTTCATCCGAGCCCGTCGAGCCCTGAATGACTTCAAAGCCCGCAATTCCTCTGCCGTCGATAATGCCGGCTTTTCTTGCCGCATATGCTTTGACAAAGGCGTTGCCGCGACCGTCGCTGATGTCGATAACTTTTTCAACGGCATTTCGGACAACAACCGCGCCTGCCCATGAACCTGCAACAAAATCTCCTGCTTTGTTGAAAAATGCTCCCGTATATCCTGCGCTCAAAAACAGTTTCTCGCCCGATTGATAACTTGAAATGAGATGGTTGCCGCTCGGAATATTTAAGAATTGTTGTGTTGAAGAATCGGATGTTGTCGTTTGATAAGAACTTCTGTTTCTGTTACCGTTGCCGCTGCTGCCGCCGGAAGAATTAGTTCCGGATGAGCCGCTTGCCGAGTTTCCGCCGGAAGCTGCGCTGTTGTTGCCGCTGTTGGAAGTTCCGCCTGTCGACCCGCCGCCGTGACCTCCGCCGTTGCCGGAAGTTCCGCCGCCTCCGGAACCTCCGGAGCCGCCGCCTGATGATCCCGATTCGCCGATTATAATAGGTTTCGGTTTGTGTCTGGCGTCCTTGAGAGTGATTGAACCTTCGCCAACAGTGTAAACTATATCGTCTTTATCGTATTTTGTAACATACTTGGCACCCGCGATGTTAAGCGTCGTGTTTGAACTGTAGCCCAAAATTATGTCTTTGCCGTCGCCGTTCGTGTAATTAATTACGTTGTTTATTGCGTCACTTGAAAGGCTGATTACGTCGTCGCCCGTGCCGCCCGTGATTGTGACGTTCGCGCCTTTATTCTCAATAGTGTCGTTACCTTCGCCACCATAAATCAAAACTTCGTCGGCTTCGTTGTTGTCAACAGTATCATCACCCGCGCCGCCGTCGATTGTTACCGAATCGCCGGTATTCCAAACAGTATCGTCACCATCACCACCGACGATTGAACAGTCGGAAAACCAGCTACTTACAAAGTCGTTACCCTCGCCGCTAGAGACTGTCACGTAGAGTCCGAAGTTATCAATATGATCTTTGTCTGCGCCCGAATCAATTGAAACATTCCAGCCGTAGTTGACAATTGAGTCGTCCCCCGCGCCGCTTTCGATTGTAGCGTTGTCGCCGTCGGCGTTTTCGCCCCTTCCGACGAGCCGTTGTAAATGGTATCGTTGCCCGCACCGCTGACGATTGAAACAGGATCTTTGGAGCCGCTACGAATGGAGTTGTTGCCGCTACCCGCGTTGATTGTCGCGCTTGAATTGGTATAAATGGTATCGTCATCATCTCCCGCGTCGATTGAAGCACCTGTGCCGCTGTTGCGGATTGAATCTTTACCGCTACTACCTGTGATTGTGTTGCTTGAGCCGCGATTGTCAATAGTATCGTTATCGTTGCCGCCGTCGATAGAGACTTCTGAACCGTAGTTCATGACAGAATCGTTGCCGCCGAGACCTTGTATAGTCACGCCGTCATTATAGCTTGTATAGCGGTCGTCATTTTCTGTGAGCGGAATTAATTTTTCTTCTGTACCCAACAAACCGCCCGAAGCGACGACGATATTTAAGGCAGGTAAAACACTTTCCGCCGCGTCAAAAACCTCAACAAGCTTGACAGATTCCGAGCCGACGTTGACGATAACATCATTGCCGCTTGTCTGCGTTGAATAGTTACCGGGGTCGGTAATCAATATTAGCGTATCGTTTTCACTGAAACCCCAAATGGTGTCGTTGCCGTTGCCCGCCGCATATTCAATCAAATTGTTTTGCGCTTCACCCACAAATAAAATTTCGCCGTTTTCGTCGCGTATTGTGTCGTCCTTAACCAACATGATTTCATCGTCGCCGTCGTAGCCGATTATTGTGCCGTTCGCGCCACCTTGAAGAATAGTGTCGTTATCGTCGTCGCCGAGAATCAAAACATTTTCGCCTAAGTTGAAGAAATCATTTTTGCCCGCGTCGCCGAGGATTGTAGTATTTGAACCCTCATTAACAATAGTATCATCGCCTTCTCTGCCGAAGATTACAACGTTATTGCCGCTGTTTGTGATTGAATCGTTGCCTTCTTCGCCGGAGATTGCGCCGTTGTTGCCGGTGTTGGTGATTGAGTCATCGCCGTCAAGTGCTTGAATTATCGCGCCTTCGAGCGTGCTTTTGTAATCTGCAGGGGTTTCGGTGAGCCTGATAAAATTATCTTCTTCACTTTGTTCACTCTCAACACCTTTGACATTTACAGCCGACAAGCTTGCCGCGTTCCAAAGCAGTACAGAACCCGCGCCAACATTAATGGCAATGTGATCGCCGCTCGTCAATGAGGAGTAGGTACTCGTGCCGTCGCCGATTTGAAGCGTGTCGTTATCATTGAATCCCAGGATGGTATCTCTACCGTCGCCTACGTTGTATTGAATCAAATTATTCTGTGCGTTACTTGACAAGAGAATTACGTCATTATCAAACCCGCCGTTTATTGTGACGTAGGAGCCTTCATTGTAAACCAAATCATTGCCCGTGCCCAAGTCGATTGAAGCTGAGTCGCTGTAATTGTTGACGCTGTCATTGCCGGTGCCGCCGTCGATTGTCACGTTTGTTCCGGTGTTGTTGATTAAATCGTTATTCGCGCCACCGAAAATTTTAGCGTTATTTCCGTAGTTGTTTATCGTGTCGTTGCCGTCGCCACCTTCGATTGAAGAATTTAAGCCGAATTCTCCGTTGAAAATAAAATCATTACCGATGCCGCCCGCGATTGTCGGGTAAAATCCCACGTTTTGAATTGAATCGTTACCTTCATCACCGAAAATTACGGCGCGAGTACTCATCATGTTGTTGAAAATTGAATCGTTGCCGCCGCCGTGGATTGTCGCATCCGGACCCGTGGCAACGTTAAGATAGTCGCCGCCTTCGCCGCCGTTTATTGAACAACTTGCTCCATTGCTACGAAGTGAATCGGAGCCGTCGTTGCCGAAAATTGTACTATTTGCCGCCCAGTTGGTAACCGTGTCGTTTCCGGTGCCGCCGTCCATTACAGAACTTGCGCCCCAATTATCGATGTAGTCATTGCCGCCGAAGCCGAAAATCGTCGCGCCTTCTACGCTGTGGCTCATGTAGTTGTTATATTCGGTGCCCATGTAGAGTTTGCTGCGCGTGCCTTCGATGTTGAGCGTCGGCAAATACGCTGCTCCACGAAGAGAAATAAATTCGTTCGTATCAAGTCCAAAGTTTTCCTTGTCTGTCGTTCCGACAAATACAACAACGTCACTACCAAGCGTCATGGGCGTGTATTCGCTACCTGAGATACAGAGCGTGCTTGTGGAATTGAAAGCTAGGATTGTGTCGTTTCCGTCGCCTAAGCGATATTCAATCAGATTATTTTGCGCTGCAGTTGCATTGCCAGATGTATCCGACATGTCCCATAGGTTGATAAAATCGTTACCTTTGCCGCCAGTGGTTGTAACGTTAGAGGCACTGTTTTCAATGTAATCAATACCCTCACCACCGTCAAGTGTAGAATTTGCACCGTAGTTAGTTATTTCGTCATTGCCGGTGCCGCCGGAGATTGAAGCGATTAAACCGGAATTGCTGATTGAGTCCGCGCCGCCGAGTGCCTCAATCGTCACGCCGTAATTATTATTTGCAATGATGTTGGCGTCGCCATTGCCCGCGATAAATCTTGATACGGTGTCGGTTTCGATTTTTGCGGTTAAAAGTCTCGACGCGGTAACGGTTTCGGGATTGTTATTGCTATCGGACTCAAGGCTGTCGCCGAACAGTTGCGTCCAATAAAATCTGTGATTGGTCGGGTCGGGGTCGTTGTAATTGTAACCCACGCCAATTTTGTTATAGATAGAATTCAAGATATTTGTTTTATGGGATTCCGAATTCATCCACTGATTTACGACATCTTCAGGCGATCGTGCACCGCCGTCGAGATTTTCAGCGAAGTGCGTATAAATCTTATTAACTCTGGAGTCCTTGAAAATTGTTTCGTATGTTTCCGAATCATCCAAGTTGCGAGTGTGATCTGCCAGAAGACCGAGTACGCCAAGATCGGTGATTTCTACCGCACGAATAGACGCGCCCTTAGTCAAGCCGTCCGACATGGTCAGCATGGGACGATTTCCGCCGTCTTCTTCGTTTTGTTTTTCGCGTTCGTCATTGGTAAGCTCCAGAACTTTCCAAATTTCATTATCCGCGTTGCTGTCGAAATAATCATTGTCGCGAACGCTTTTAAGTGTGAGACTGAAAAAACCCTCATTGTCCCGCCAAATTACGTCATTGCCGCTGACTTTGTTTGTAAGTTGCGGGGCAACGTTTCCGTCGAAATGCACAATGATCTTGTCGTTAGTCGGGTCGAGGTCTTCAATTACTGCCGAAACTTTTTTGTCGACGGAATAAGTGAACTCGAAAATATCGGAGCCCGCGCCTCCCGACAGTGTACCTGTGCCGCCCGTCATGATCAAACTGTCATTGCCCGAACTGCCGATAAACAGGACATCGTTCATGTTGTCGCTAATCAGTGTGTCGTTGCCCGCCAAGCCGTAAGCCTGCGATTTCCTTTTTCCAAAAAAAATCGCCGTTCAATTTTGAACAAAGTTTTTTAATTTCAAAATCGGGTTGTCCGTCGGTTTAATGGAGATTTTAAAATTTGGGCTTGCAAAATTTTTTTGGCTGTGGTAAACTGCGCAGGCAATCGGGACGTAGCTCAGTTTGGGAGAGCGCTTCCTTGGGGTGGAAGAGGTCGTGAGTTCAAGTCTCGTCGTTCCGACCAATAAAGAAATTTCAAAGCCTCCGACAAGTTCGGGGGCTTTTTCCGTTGCTTAACGAAGAAGATTTTTAATTCCTAATGAAAAAGGCTCTCCTTTTGCGGAGAGCCGAAAGAATTATTTTCTTCTGAAATACAACCAAGCGATTATCGCGACGCTGATTATAACGAACGCCGCGCTGAATTTATGTCCGAGTTCCAAAAGATATTCCCAGTTGTCGCCCAAAAGAACTCCCGCATAAAGAATCAGAGCCGTCCACGGCAACGAGCCTGCGAACGTGTAGAATAAAAATTGTTTGAAATTCACGCGGGCGAAACCGGCGGGCAACGAAATAAAAGTTCGGACGACAGGAAGCATTCGGCTGAAAAAAACTGCGCGGATGCCGTATTTGTCAAACCATTTCTGCGCCAAATCGACATGAGATTTTTTAACGAAAAAATATTTGCCGTACTTGTCGACAAATTTTCTGCCGCCCGTCGCTCCGACAACGTAAGCAAAAATTGAACCAGCCATGCCGCCAATCATGCCCGCCGTCATCGCTCCAGTGAAAGTCATTCGTTCCGCAGAAACCAAGTAGCCCGCAAAACCCAAAATCAATTCGCTCGGCACGGGAATACAGGCATTTTCCATTGCCATAAGAACAGCGACGGCAAAATATCCCCATGAATCGATAAAAGTTAAAAAAGCCTGCGAAATTTGCTCCATGCGTCAAAAATCCTTAAAATTTTCGCCGTAGCCGTAATGTTCAATGACATAATCCAAATCTTTGTCGCCGCGTCCGCTCAAATTCACAAGGATTGATCCTTTGCCCATTTCCTTTGCAAGCCGCATTGCGTAAGCGACGGCGTGAGAACTTTCAAGCGCGGGAATAATTCCTTCGTACCGACTGAGTTTGAAAAATGCGTCGACAGCTTCCAAATCGGTTGCAACGTCGTATTTGACGCGCCCGACTTCGCGCAGGAAAGCATGTTCGGGACCGACGGAAGGATAATCGAGACCGCTGGCGATTGAGTAAACGGGAGCAGGTTCGCCGTCGGCATTTTTCAACATAATCGAATCAAAACCATGCATGACGCCTTCCGAGCCGTAAGACATCGACGCCGCATGATCTCCGAGTTTTTCTCCGCGTCCGAGCGGTTCAACGCCGACAATTTCAACAGGATCATTTATGAACGGCAGGAAAAATCCAATCGAATTGGAGCCGCCGCCCACGCAAGCCGTCACAACATCGGGCAGGAAACCCATCATTTCTTTGAATTGAGCGCGAGCCTCTTCGCCGACAACAAATTGAAAATCGCGAACCATCATCGGGAAAGGATGCGGACCGACTGCCGAGCCGATACAATAAATTGTGTCCTTGTAATTCTGCAGATAATCTTCAAAGGCGGCGTCAACGGCTTCTTTCAAAGTTTTCAAGCCTGCCGAGACGGGAACAACTTCCGCGCCCAAAATTTTCATGCGGGCAACGTTTGGAGCTTGCTTGGCAATGTCGACTTCGCCCATGTAAATTGTACAATCGAGTCCGAAAAATGCGGCGGCTGTCGCCAAAGCCACGCCGTGTTGTCCCGCGCCGGTCTCCGCGATAATTCTTTTTTTGCCCATGAACTTTGCCAAAAGTCCTTCGCCCATGCAGTGATTGAGTTTGTGCGCGCCCGTGTGATTCAAATCCTCGCGCTTGAGATAAATTTGGCAGTTGCCGAGCTTGCGGCTGAGTTTTTCGCAGTGATAAACGGGAGTAGGACGCCCTTGAAATTCTTTGCGAATGCGGCGGAGTTCATTGATGAACTGTGAAGAGTGGCAAATCGTCAAATAAGCCTGCGTAATTTCTTCCATGGCCGGAACGAGTTGCGGGGGCAGATAAGCGCCGCCGAAACGCCCGAAGCGTCCGTCCTCCGTCGGATATTTTTTCAAATACGTTGAGTAATCCATTTTAAAACCTCCGATTAAAAAATATTTCGCGTGCGATTTGGATTCAGATTTAAAATTCGGGAGCCGAAGCTCCCCACGTCGAAAATTTTTTAAAGCGGGTTGCGTGTTGCATAAAAAAACCTCCCAAAAACAAAATGCCCCGCATAATTCGTTGCGAGGCAAAAATTTTCCTGCAAAATTTCAAACTTTAATTTTAACGGCAACCTTCATGTTGGGTTGGCAATCAAAATCGCGCTCGGCGGGCAGAGAAATTTTTATGATAAATTTATCGTTGGGCTTGGGCTGAGTTTCGGTACCCGTGAGATTTTTTTTCGGAGAATTTTCCGTGACGGGTTGATTTTCGGCGGGAGAAGGATTTTCTTCAGGCGTAGGATTTTCGGCGGGTTGTTCGGGATTTTCCTTAACGGAATTTATTATCGAGCGGATTTTTTCATTGGGCGAAGAATTATCGGCAACCTGCGCGGGATTATCGATAATTTCGGTTTCAGCCTCGACGATTTGCGGATTTTCCTTGACAGAATTTATTATCGCATGAATTTTTTCGGCAGAAGAATTTTCAACGGGAGGATTTTCTTCGACGGGAGGATTTTCTTCGGAAGGAATTTCTGCAGTTGAAGTTTCGGCAGGTGGAGTTTCTTCGATTAAAGGCGGGGGCGCGTTTTCGGACGTCGGAATTTCGGGGAGCTCCATAGTCTCCGAATTTTCTTCGACGGGTTCAGCGACATTCGGCTTAATTTTTTCTATAACCGTGCCGAAAAGTTCCTTGCCGTCAATCGAATAACTTACAAGCTTGCCGAGCGGAATTTTATTAAAAATTTCTTCCGAAACTTCTGCCTCAATCCAAAGTTCGCGGCTGTCGCCGATTTTGGAAACCGAATCGCCCGCCGAAAGTTCCTGCTCGACTTCAACGCCGTAATAAATCGCGCCGCTGACGGGAGCGATAACATCAGTTTCGCGAGCTTCCTGCTTTGCGACGTTCAAAGAAAGTTCGGCTTGTTTAATCGCCTGCGCGGCTCCCGCCAAAACTTCGGGCGGCGTCTCTCTGAATTCGTCAACATATTCCGTGTAATATTCGATAATCGGCGGCGGGGCTTCGTAGTATTCGTAAATCGGAGTTTGGGCTTGAGATTCGGCAAGAGCACTTTCATAGGCGGCACGGGCGGCGTCTCTTTGAACCGCGCTGACGGCTCCCATATCGAAAAGTTCAGCCATGCGATTTGCCCGCTCCTCCAATTTTCCCAAATTTGCCGACGGAGCCGAAGCCGAATATCTAACCGAAGGCGGCGGCGCGGCTTGCTGAATTACTCTTTCGCGCTGAACGGGAACTTTTACCCATTGCCCCGCCGCAAGCTCGTTATAATTGTCGTGCGCAATTTGAAGAGTTTCTTCCAACTGCCGAATTTCTTCTTCCGTTATGGCGACTTCCAAACGCGCTATCACATCTCCGACTTTGACTTCCGCGCCGTCCTCGAATAAAAGTTCTTTGACTTTGCCGTTCGCCAAAACTCTGACTGAAACCATTGTTCCCGCAACTTTCGCATCCTCAATTTGAATCACTTCGTCCTTGTGCCAATATTTATACTCGCCGTAACCGACCGCCGCCGCCGCCAAAATCACGGCGACCAACCCGAAGCGAATATAATTTTTAACCTTGTCGGTTATATCGGTAGTTTGCATTTTGTTTGCTCCCAAAAAATTTTGAGTGGGCTGAAAGCCGCCGCTATTCTACAACAGGCAAAAAAAAATTTCCAGCCGCTTTAAAAGCGGCGGAACAGCAGTCGCGATTTGCCGATTAACTTAGGCGTGGAAACTCGCCGCGCCGGTACGAAATGCATGCGCATTTCTAGTTTCATAACTTTTAAAATTTTCTCTGATGAATTTCGCATTGGCAAAAAAAAATTTCCACAACCCGCGCAGGTTGCAGAATTTTTTATTCGTAAATTTCTTTAAGCAAAGTTTCTTTGCGAAGTTCCAAGCAGTGACAATTTTTTTTATCGGCATCGGTATTTTTAATTGCGTCAAGCAAAATGTTTCCGATAAGTTGCGCGTCGTCGAAGAAAATATTTTTCATGACTTCATGCGACCAAGTTTTTAAACCTTCGCCGTAATTTACAACGAAAGATAAATTTGCATAACACGCGCCGATTTCTCGCGCCAAATAAACTTCGGGAGCCAAACTCTGTCCGACAATGTCCGCATGTCCTTTCAACATAGAAATTTCTGCGGGGCTCTCGAAATGTCTTCCGTCCGTCACGGCATAAATCCCGCGTTCAAAAATTCTTCCGTCAAAAAATTTTTTCGCCGAAGTCAAAAGTTTTCCGCGCAGGTCGGGACAAAGGGCGTCGCGCATTATCAGCAAAAATTTTCCGTCAAGCTGAACATCTTTTCTGTTGGAAAGATCCAGATAATCATCGGGTATCATCAAATCGCGGGGATTTAGCAGGTGATTAATCGTGCCCACTCCGCCTTCCGACAAAATTTTCTTAACGCCCGCCTCTCTGAACGTCCAAAAAATCTGTCGCGAAGAATCTGCGCGGGTAACGCCGCTTCGCCAGCCGTGCATTTTGCAAGTAAGAAATTTTTTCCCGTCAACCTCGCAAAATCTGAAGGCGGGACTTTTTCCGTAAGGCGTCTCGAAAAACAAATTTTCTTCCAAAATCTGCGCGGCAGGAAAATTTTTCGGGAAATTACTGCTGAGCGTCCCTGACCCGCCGATTATCGCGAAGGCGCATTTTGGAATTTTCATCAAGCACTCTCTTTCATAAGGTTGACTTCTTCAAGCGGAAAAATTTTCGGCGACTCCTCGCCCTTTATGCAAGCCTCCGTTACGAGTACTCGGCGCGGCTCCTCCGATTTCGGAATTTCAAACATGACGTCAAGCATAACGTCTTCGATTATCCCTTTCAGCGAACGCGCTCCCGTTTTGCGCTCAATCGCCATTTTCGCGACTTGTCGAAGTGCCGCCTCTTCAAACTCCAATTTGACATTGTCCATCGCCAAAAGTTTTTCGTATTGCTTGACGGGCGCATTTTTCGGCTCGGTTAAGATTCTCAACAGCGCGTCTTCATCCAGAGTTTCAAGCGTGCAAATGACGGGCAACCGTCCGATTATTTCGGGAATAATTCCGTACTTCATTAAATCTTCCGGGCGCACTTGATGAATCAGCTCGTTGAATTTTTTATCGGTATCTTCTTTGGACGGAACTTCGGAGCCGAAACCGATTGGCGATTCATTTTTCTTGAGTCTCTTCTCGATAATTTTTTCAATCCCGACAAACGCGCCGCCGACTATGAATAAAATATTTCTCGTGTCAACTTTAATCGTCGGGGCTTCGGGATGCTTGCGTTGCCCGCGCTCGGTGAATTCAACAACGCTGCCTTCCAACATTTTTAAAAGCCCTTGCTGAACTCCTTCATGCCCCGGGTCGGCGGTTATGGAATTGTTCGCGCCGGACTTGCGGGCAATTTTATCAAACTCGTCCAGATAAATTATTCCGTGCTCGGTTTTCTCAATGTCCATGCCCGCCGCGTAATAAAGATTTCTCACGGCAACTTCAACGTCCGCGCCGACAAAGCCAGCTTCCGTCAAACTCGATGCGTCCGTTACGGCGAAGGGAATATCCAAAAGTTTCGACAAGTGACTTAGCATCGCCGTCTTGCCGCAACCCGTCGGACCCATAATTATCACGTTCGACTTGTCAAGTTCATCTTCGCCGCCGGTGTTCTCCAAATCGTATTTCATGCGCTTATAATGATTGTACGCCGCAACCGACAAAATTTTTTTCGCCCGCTCCTGCAAAATTATAAATTCGTCAAGATATTTTTTTATGACGTGCGGTTTATTTTTCGCCAACAGATCTCCGAGCGCATTGTTAAAATTTTTTTTGCTCTTGAAAGTCTGATGTCCTTCTTCCGCCTCGATATAGTGATAAATATTTTTGATACAGCTTTTGCAAATGCCGAAGCCCGTATTGGGATCGAAAACGGGCATGTCGAGTCGATTTTGAATTTTGATTCGCCGTCCGCAAACACTGCAATGAACGCTTTCATATGTCATTTGAGAATTTCTCCTTTGTTACTTAAAAAACTTGCAATAAAAAATCACAGGGCGTATAATACACCCTGCGCGGTTTTCGCGTCAACTGCATTTCAAAGGAGGTGCCAAGCATGAAGGAAAAAATTCATCCGCAGTACTTCGAGGCAACTGTTACCTGCGGTTGCGGCAATACTTTCAAAACCGGCTCCACAAAAAAAGAATTGCGCGTCGATGTTTGCTCGAAATGCCATCCGTTCTTTACGGGACGTCAACGTGACGTTAAAGCGGGCGGACGCATTGAGAAATTCAACAGACGTTATAAAAAAGTTTAATGCGAAATTTTCAGGCAAGGTGAACAATCGCCTTGCCTGTTTTTCATTTCAACGGAGGAAATTTTTATGGAGAAACCTTTGGTCGGCGGGCAGGCTGTCATTGAAGGAGTAATGATGCGCGGCTTCGGAAAAGTTGCAACGGCAGTTCGCGAGCCCGACGGAAATATAAATGTCCAAGTCAAAAATATCACTTCGATAACCGAGCGTTTTCCGATTTTGAAATTGCCGCTCCTTCGCGGCGCAGTTTCACTTTTTGAATCGCTGATTCTCGGCATGAAGTCACTTTCTTTTTCCGCGCAGGCGGCGGGCGAAGAAGACGAACAACTTTCCGACAAAGAATTAATCGGCACAATAATTTTGGCTGTCGGCTTGGCTTGCGTGTTGTTCATTGCGATACCGACTTTCGCCGCAAAATTTTTTCACACGTTGACCGACGACCCGATAATTTTAAATTTGGCGGAAGGATTTTTGCGGCTGATAATTTTTCTGGCGTATCTTTTCGCAATCTCGCAAATGAAAGACATTCAGCGAGTTTTTCAATATCACGGCGCAGAACACAAAACAATTTTCTGCTACGAAGCAAATTTGCCTTTGACGGTCGAGAACGTAAAAAAATTTCCGCGCCTTCATCCGAGATGCGGAACGGCATTTTTATTAATCGTCATGCTTGTAAGCATTTTTGTTTTCGCGTTTCTCGGCTGGCCTGAACTTTGGATAAGAATTCTTTCGCGAATAATTTTATTGCCGCTGGTTGCGGGCTTGTCTTATGAAATAATTCGATTTTCTGCGCGGTCGGAAAATTCTTTTGTAAAATTGGCGACGTTGCCGGGGCTTTGGCTCCAATATTTGACGACACGCGAGCCCGACGATTCAATGATCGAAGTTGCGATAAAATCTTTGGAAGCCGTCACGCCCGCGAATTGAGATGAAAAGATCATAAGGTGGAAAGATTGAAAGTAGAAAACTTTTCCCATTTCCCTTTTCCTTTTTCCCTTAAAAGAAACTATGAATCTCCTGCAACTTTTCATTAAGTAAGCGTAAAATGTTTTCAAAAAATTTTTTCATGAATTATGAAAGGTTGTGTTGCCATGAGGTTTCCGAGCAGTATCAAGTCAAAATTAATTTTCCTTTTGGTGTTGACAGGTATGGTGCCGCTGTTAATCACAATAGCGTACACCATTTATAACACCGTCACTTCAGCCTTTGTCTTTGCCGAACACGAATTGAAAGTTACCGACGAGCTGATTGAAAAAGAAGTTTCTGCAATGATGAGCAGCAATTTTACGGCGTTGCGACTTATGGCAGTTAATCCCGCCGTGCAGGAATATCTTACGGCGACGCCCGAAAACAGAAATCCCAACATGAAAAATCTCGTTCAAAATGCCAATGCGCTTTTCCAAGACAACAGCAATATAGTCATAACCGAAAATTCCGGACAGCAGGTTGTGAGGAGCGACGACGCCAAGCTTGTCAATCTTGAAGCCCGCGACTACTTCAAAGAAGCGATGAAGGGCAACGAACATGTTTCGGAAGTTGTTGTCAGCAAAACGACGGGACTTGCTATCGTCGTTATCGAAGTTCCCGTTAAAAGTTCGGACGGAAAAATTATCGGCATGATTCAACGCAATTATAATATTTCCGCGCTGGCAGATCTTTTAAAAAATTCGGCGGACGCCGAAACGGAATTGGCGATTTTCGAGAGCAACGGAAAATTGGTTTCGCATTCCGCAATGAAGATCGAAAAGGAAGAAGACCGCGTCGACATGAGCAAATACGAGTTCATAAGTCAGGCGCAAGTCGGCGAGAGAAAAATTTTTGAGATCGAAGTTGACGGCGAGAAAAAACTTGTCAGTTGCGAAAGAGAGCCGCAGACAAATTGGATTATCGCCGCGTTCAGACCGTACAGCGTTGTTGAAGCCGAAGCATTTCATGAAGCTTTGGTTTTGGCGGGAATATTCATTGTGATTTTGGTTTTAATCGTCTTAGTTGCGAATTTCATAGCCAATGCCGCCGTCAAACCGATTTTGGCGATAAATCATGCGGCGGACGAAATTTCTAAAGGCAATTTGTCTCTTAAAAATGTTCCCGTCGAGTCTGATGACGAGTTGGGAGCCGTTGCCGCCGCCTTCGCGACGATGACAGATAAACTCAATGATTTTTTCCACAAAGCAAGATTGAGCGCGACGACCGTTTCTCAATCCGCCGAAGCTCTCAACGAAAATTCGCGGCAATCGGCGGAGGCGGCGAATCAAATTGCAACTGCCGTTTCTGAATTTGCAACTGCGACAGAGGGACAGAAAAACGCTGTCGGTGCCGCAAATGATGCAGTTATCAACATGCGCGAACTTTTGAAAGTCATTGAAGAAAATTCTGGCGGCGTCGCCAATGCGTCGAACATTGCGATGAAAACGGCGGAGACAGGCGCAATAACCGTTGAAAATGCCGTGCAAAGTATGGAATCTCTCCGCGTTTCCGTTCAAGAATCTTCGGAGATTATAAAGTTGCTCGGCGAATACTCCGGCAAAATCGGAAACATTGTCGAGACAATCGGCGGCATTGCCGAGCAAACGAATTTGCTGGCTTTGAACGCGGCGATTGAGGCATCTCACGCGGGAGAACACGGACGCGGTTTTGCAGTTGTCGCAGAAGAAGTTCGCAAGCTTGCCGAACAATCGGCGACGGCGGCAAGTGAAATTAAAAGATTGATTTTCGATGTACAAGATCAGACAGAAAAAGCGGTTGCCTCTATGAGTGTCGGCACGGATTTGACGGCGGCGAGCGTTCAAGCTGTCGGCAAGGCGGGCGGTGCCTTCCGCGAAATTGTCTCGCACATTGACGCCTTGACAGATAAAATCACTTTGACGACTGACGCAATAAAAAAAGCCGAAGTCGGCAATTCGCAAATTATCGACTCGGTTGAAGTTATAAACAATACGGCGATTAAATTTTCTCAGCAAACGGAATCCATTTCCGCCACGACGCAACAACTTTCCGCTTCCACTCAAGAAATTGCGTCGTCCAGCCGCCAACTCGCCGACATGGCTGACGATTTGCAACAAGCCATTCAAACGTTCAAATTGCGGTGAGAGCCCCCTTTTTTCTAAAGTGTGCCCGCAAAACCATCTCGGCGACTCGCTGTTTCGATTCATTCAAAATAATTTTATGTTTAGAATCTACTTTTTCTTTGCTTGTCCAAAGAAAAAGTAGCAAAAAGAAAAGACC
>ERZ842401.538-NODE-538-length-55441-cov-8.481223_pt1 | contig 55441 bp, 44 predicted proteins | sample MGYA00521270_ERZ842401 | MGnify/ENA primary metagenome ERZ842401 (study PRJEB31892, sample SAMEA3878208) | bioreactor metagenome | biome: Moose rumen | place: Sweden | collected 2011-10 | study: EMG produced TPA metagenomics assembly of the PRJEB12797 data set... | reverse complement strand
GAGCGCGGCGTGGATATGTTCGACTGCGTCATGCCTACCCGCAACGGCCGCAACGGAATGATCTTCACCTGGAACGGCGTGATGAACCTGCGGAACAAGAAATGGGAGGACGATTTTACGGAACTCGATCCGAGCGGCACAAGCTATGTGGATCATGCCTATACGAGAGCCTACGCACGGCACCTGATTCACGCACAAGAGATGCTGGGACTGGAGATCCTGTCGATACACAACCTTGCGTTCTATCTGGACCTGGTGACGCAGGCACGGAACCATATCCTGACAGGAGACTACAGCGAGTGGAAAGCAAGCGTGATGCCGGGGATAACGGCGAGATTGTAATAACCCCACCCCAGGGAGTTCTACGGACGGCCACCGGCAGTCCGATCGAGCAGAGCTCTTCACCCGCTCAGGGGAGGGAGGAATTGAAGATTTGAGAATTGAAGAAACTCGATTACTATATAATCCGGAAGTTTTTGGGCACGTTTTTCTTTTCAATCGTGCTCATTTTGTCTATCGCCATCGTCTTTGACCTGACGGAGAAGATGGACGATTTCTTTGAGAACCAAGTACCTCTCCGCGAAATCATTTTTGACTACTACCTGCCGTTCATCCCGTATTACATGAACATGTTCAGTTCGCTGTTCATCTTCATCTCCGTAATCTATTTCACCAGCAAGATGGCAGGCAATTCGGAGTTTATCGCGATGCACGCCGCCGGCATGAGTTACCACCGGCTGATGCTACCCTACCTGGTTTCAGCGACGCTGCTTTTCATACTAAGTATTGCGCTGGGCGGATGGATCATTCCCCGGAGCTCCGAACGGATGCTGCGTTTCACCGACAAATACGTAGAGCATTTTACCTCCGAGCACGCGCGGAATATCCAGATGGAGGTACAACCGGGCACGATTCTGTATATCGAGTCCTTCCAACACCGCTCAGGCATCGGTTACCGCTGTTCGATTGAGAAATTCGAAGGCAAGACTCTTGTCCAGCGTATCACTGCCGACCGGATCTACTACGATTCGCTTGAAAACTGGCATCTGGACAAATATACCCAACGGACTTTCACCGGTCTGAGGGAAAGTCTGGAGCGCGGCGAACGCAAAGACATCACCATGCCGATCATTCCGGACGAACTGTTCATCACCGCGCAGCAGGCCCAGGAGATGACCACGCCGGAACTGAAACATTACATGGAACGGCAACGGGAGAGAGGCAGCGGCAATGTCAAAGCCTTTGAGGTGGAATACCACAAACGCTGGGCTTCACCGCTGGGAGCATTCATCATGACGCTCCTCGGCGTGACAATGAGCAGCCGGAAAGTGCGCGGCGGAATGGGAAAAAACTTAGGTATCGGTATCGTTCTGACCGCCGGATATATCCTTTTCTCCACCGTCAGTACCACTTTCTCCGTCAATAATGTGATGTCTCCTTTTATGGCTGCATGGCTACCGAATTTTGTCTTCCTCGGCCTCTCCATCCCGCTGTATATCAAGGCGGCGAGATAAGTCGAAAGTAGAAAGTCGAAAGTCAAAAGCAGAAAGGTGAAAGGACACAAAAAAAGGGCGCCGAAGCGTCCTTTCCCAATTTTTTTGTACCTTAAAATGTCAACGGAGTTCTATTCTCCGTGTCACTGTTTCGCCGTTGACTTTTGCAAAGAGGCGGTATGTACCGCGATCCAATTCAAACTCAACAAACTTACCACGTTCTTTCTGAAGCAGTTTACCCTGCATTGAGTAGATCCTGGCTTCCTCCATTTGGGTGGACGTTACCACCAACGTGTTTTCGCGGAAGCGGACAGTGAAATTATCATTGCTTTTTGCAGCATCCGCGATCGTGTAACCTGCCATCAGGCAGCAAATTGTCATTAGATAACTAACTTTCAACATGTACTTTCTCATAGTTATCTCCTTTCTTTTTAAATAGACCAATACCGTTTTCCGTTCACGTCAATGCGTGGGCATCCCGCCTTTTCGACGTACCTTGAGAGCAGACGTCATCGAAAAACGGTGCAAAATTACTGCCTTTTTGTGAACCGACCAAATAAATCCGCCAAAAAGTGATATTTTTCTACAAACTGCCGAATCGAGTTTACAAAATATCAGCAGAAAGCCTATTCTTCTAACATTTTGCTATTTGCGTTTTACAAATTGAAGATTACAAAATAAAAAAAAAACCGCGCGCGCTTGCGTATATCAAAAAAAAGCAGTAATTTTGTGGGCAAATTATTATGGGGCATTATGCAAAACATTAGAAATATAGCTATTATTGCTCACGTTGATCACGGCAAAACAACGCTGGTGGACAAGATGCTGTACACGGCAAAAGTAGTCAGCAGTCAGCATTCAGAGTTCAGCGACCAGCCGAGAGAGTTGATTCTGGACAACAATGATCTGGAGCGCGAGCGCGGTATTACGATTCTGGCGAAGAATGTCGCCATTGACTACAAAGGTACAAAAATCAACATTATCGACACTCCGGGACACGCGGATTTCGGCGGCGAAGTAGAGCGCGTGCTGAACATGGCGGACGGCGTTCTGCTGCTTGTTGACGCTTTTGAGGGCGCCATGCCGCAAACCCGTTTCGTGTTGCAAAAGGCACTGGAGATCGGTCTCAAACCGATTGTCGTTATCAACAAAGTGGACAAACTGAACTGCCGTCCGGACGAGGTGCAGGAAGAGGTCTTTGACCTGATGTGCAACCTCAACGCGACGGATGACCAGTTGGATTTCCAAACGCTGTACGGCTCCGCCAAGCAAGGGTGGATGAGCACCGACTGGCGCAAGCCGAAAAGCGACCTGACAGACCTGATGGATGCCATCATCAAGTATATCCCTGCTCCGCAGGAGAACCCGGGCACACCGCAGATGCTGATCACGAGTCTGGATTACAACTCCTATGTAGGCCGTATCGCTATCGGACGCGTTCATCGCGGCGAACTGCGCGACGGACAGACTGTCACGCTGGCGAAGAAAGACGGTACGATGATCAAGACCAAGATCAAAGAGCTGCACACTTTCTCGGGTATGGGTCATGTCAAGACCGACGCAGTGAAGAACGGCGACATCTGTGCGCTGATCGGTATTGACGGCTTCGAAATCGGCGACACGATATGCGACGCGGAGAACCCCGAACCGCTCAAGCCGATTGCTATTGACGAGCCTACAATGAGTATGACTTTCTGTATCAACGACAGTCCTTTCTTCGGACAGGACGGAAAATTCGTTACCAGCCGTCATATCCAGGACCGTCTGAACAAGGAATTGGAGAAGAACCTTGCTCTGCGCGTAGAGAAAGGCGCGGAAGAGAGCAGTTGGCGTGTTTTCGGCCGCGGGGTATTGCATCTGAGTGTGCTGATCGAGACCATGCGCCGCGAAGGTTATGAATTGCAGGTAGGCCAGCCGCAGGTGATCATCAAAGAGATTGACGGCGTGAAATGCGAACCGGTGGAGAGTCTGACGGTCAACACGCCGGAAGAATGCAGCGGTAAGATCATCGAGTTTGTCTCCACCCACAAAGGCGAGATGACGAAGATGGAGATGGTGAACGACCGCGTACATCTGGAGTTCACTATCCCGAGCCGCGGTATCATGGGTATGCGTACCTACGTAATGAACGTATCCGCCGGAGAAGCTATCATGGCGCACCGGTTCCTGGAATACCAGCCGTGGAAAGGCGAAATTGTCAAGCGTACCAACGGTTCCCTCATCGCCATGGAGGCAGGAACGGCTTATGCCTATGCGCTGGACAAACTGCAGGACCGCGGACGGTTCTTCATCGAACCGCAAGAGGAAGTGTATGCCGGTCAGGTAGTAGGCGAGAACGCCAAAGAGGGCGACATCGTCATCAACGTGACCAAGAGCAAGAAACTGACCAATATGCGATCCAAGAGCGCGGACGACAAAGCCGTGCTGCCGCCGCCCGTGAAGATGAGTCTGGAGGAAGCGTTAGAGTACATCAAAGAGGACGAATATGTAGAGGTCACCCCGCACGCAATGCGCATCCGCAAAATCATTCTCGACGAGCTGGAGCGCAAGAGAGCGGGAAGAGCGTGAGAAAAATCATAATCCCGTAATTACGTAATCCCGTAATCCGAAAAATAAAAAAAAATCAACAATATTATGCAAATTAATCAAAGTGAATTAAAAGACCTGATGGCTGTAGTAACGCTGACAATCGAGCCAGCCGACTATCAGGAAGAAGTAACCAAGCAACTGAAAGAAGTACGTCACAAAGCGCAAATGCCGGGTTTCCGCCCGGGCATGGTGCCTGCCGGACTGGTAAAGAAAATGTACGGAAAGGGTATCTTGGCTGACGTGCTGAACAAGAAAGTAGGCGAAGGTCTGCAGAAGCACATCGAGGACAACAAACTGAATATCTTAGGTGACCCGCTGCCAAGCAAAGAATCCCCGAAGATCGACCTGGACAACGAGGAGAGCTTCACCTTTATGTTTGACATCGCTGTAGCTCCCGAGTTCGACGCCAAACTGACAGGCAAGAACAAACTGACCGAGTACGTGATCGAGGTTACCGACGAGATGGTCAACAACCAGACCCAGTCGTACTGCGCACGTTTCGGCGAATACGCACAGGCAGAAGAGGTAGCGGAAGGCGACATCGTGAAAGGTATTGCCAAACAGGTTGACGGCGAGATCGTCAAAGAGGGTGCCGTCCTCAATCCGGCTTACATGAAACAGAAGACACAGCAGAAGAAATTCATCGGAGCGAAGAAAGGCGATGTAGTGACCTTCAACCCGACGAAAGCCTTCGGCAGCGAAGTAGAGGTAAGTTCCCTGCTGGGTATCAGCAAAGAGCAGGCAACCGGTCTGACCAGCGATTTCACCTTTGAGATCCAGGAGATCACCCGCCATACGGATGCCGCTCTCAACGAAGAACTGTTTACGAAAGTATATGGCGAGAACGCGCCGAAAGACGAGGCAGAGTTCCGCGCCCGCATCAAAGCAGAGATCGAAGCCAACATGGCTGAGGACAGCAAATACAAATTCGGTCTGGACGCCAAAGAGGCTATCATGAAGAAGATGGAGAAGATCGAGTTCCCTGTTGATTTCCTCAAACGCTGGGTATTGGAGACCAACGAGAAGATGACCCAAGAAGAGCTGGACAAGGATTTCGACAAGATGCTGGAGGAACTGAAATGGCATCTGGCTAAAGACCAACTGATGAAGGAATACAAGATCGACGTACAGAAAGAGGACGTAGAGGCATACGCGAAAGAGGTAGCCCGCATGCAGTTCATGCAGTACGGTCTGATGCACGTAGACGACCAATATCTGACCAACTACGCCAACGAGATGCTGAAACAGGAGAACCAACTGCGCGGCATTGTAGAGCGCGTAGCCGAGAACAAGATCTACGAAGCGCTGAAAGGCGTAGTGAAGATCGAGCAGAAGAAGATCTCGCACGAAGAGTTTGGTAAATTGTTTAGTTAAGACCGCAGGCATAGCCTGCTCAAAGTAGAAAGACCGCTTACGCTCAAAGAAGAAAGCACCATGCGGCTTTGAGTCCACATTTGTGGACGGTCTTTTGTCTTTCGACTTTCTACTATTATGACACACATTCATTTTATAGCTATTGGCGGCGCGGCAATGCACAATCTGGCATTAGCTGTCGCTTCCAAAGCGGGGTACAAAGTAACGGGGTCGGATGATGAAATCTTCGACCCTGCTTTGTCTCATTTGCGCGAGGCAGGACTGCTTCCGGACGAGATGGGTTGGCATCCCGAGCGTATCACGCCGGACATTGACGCTATCATTCTGGGCATGCATGCCCGCGAAGACAACCCGGAGTTGGTCAAAGCCCGCGAGTTAGGAATCAAGATCTATTCCTTCCCCGAATACCTGTATGAGCAAACGAAAGACAAGATCCGTATTGTAGTAGGCGGTAGCCACGGCAAGACCACTACAACCAGCATGATCCTGTATGTGCTGCAGCGGTTAGGGATCGAAGCGGACTATATGGTAGGTGCCCAGATAGAGGGTTTCGAGCGGATGGTACGGCTGTCCGACACCGCCAAGTATGCCGTGTTTGAGGGCGACGAGTACCTCACTTCCCCACTCGACCTGCGGTCCAAGTTCCTTTGGTACCATCCGCATGTAGCTATCCTGACCGGTATTGCGTGGGACCATATCAATGTCTTCCCTACTTTCCCGCAATATGTAGATACTTTCCGCAAGTTTGTACACTCGATTGAGCCGGACGGCAGTTTTATCTACTACAAGGGCGACGAGAACCTGCGGGCGATAGCCGGGGAGGCACGCAAAGATATCACATGTATCCCGTACGACGCGTACGACGGCAAAGTAGAGATGCAGATTTTCGGCCGGCATAACATGCAGAACCTGCAGGCAGCCATGCTGGCATGCCATTGCATCGGCGTAGCGCCGGAGGATTTCTACCGCGAGATCAGTACGTTTACCGGTGCCTCGAACCGTTTGGAGAAGATATGCGAGACGGAGGACAGCGTAGCCTACAAAGACTTCGCACACTCGCCGAGCAAACTGAAAGCGACCATCAATGCCGTACGCGAACGCTATCCGGAGAAGAAACTGATTGCCTGCATGGAGTTGCATACCTTCAGCAGCCTGATGGCGGAGTTTCTGCCGCAATACAAAGGATGTATGGCAGAAGCGGACGTGGCGTATGTCTATTTCAACCCGAAGGTAATCGAGCACAAACGTCTGACGCCTATTAGCGCGGAAGAGGTACGTGAGGCATTCGGCACAAAAAATGTAGAGGTTTTCACGGAGAGTCTGGCGCTGCAACTCAGGCTACAAAGTCTAGACTTTACCAACACCGCCCTGCTGATGATGTCCAGCGGCACTTTCGACGGGATCAACATAAAGGAATTTGCAAAACAATTAATCCATGGATAAGCAAAAAAGACGCGACTACCTGTACATGCGCATGGCACGTACATGGGCGGAGAACAGTTACTGCGTGCGCCGCAAAGTAGGTGCACTGCTGGTAAAAGACCAAATGATCATCTCTGACGGCTACAACGGCACACCTTCGGGATTCGAGAATATCTGCGAGGACGAGAACAACGTATCCAAGCCGTACGTGCTGCACGCGGAGGCGAACGCGCTGACGAAAGTAGCACGGTCCAACAACAGTTCAGATGGCGCAACGCTGTATGTGACGGCTTCGCCGTGTCTGGAGTGCTCGAAGCTGATTATACAGAGCGGTATCAAAAGGGTCGTTTACGGCGAAGAATACAGGATTATGGACGGCGTGGAGCTGTTGAAACGCGCAGGGATAGAAGTAGAGTTCCTGAAGGACTAAAGCGAAAGGAAGAAAGATGAAGAAATTTATTTTGCCCGTATTCGCTATCTGGGCTGTTATGCTGCTATCGGCAAGCGTCGCTTATGCGGATGAGTGTAATGGTATCTTAATCCCGTATGTGAATGATTTCGAGAATGAGACTGTCGGTGTACAGCCGGCGTGCTGGACATTCTCTAGTACCACAAGCATCGCAGGAAATGCTTCTTCGAAATATCTCTCTTTGAACGGCACAAGCGGAATCGCGTACGCCATCACACCAAGATTGGCACTCCCCGCCAATGAAGTGATGATTTCTTTCTATGAGCAGGAGCATACGCAATATGGTCCGAGATGGGGTGCGTATGGTCCATGCGTAATAGGCACTATTACGGATCCGTCGGATACCTCCACTTTTACGGCGTTGGATACTTTGCCTGCATCTCAGGAGAAATACCGCCGTGCAGAATATTTTCTATATAATGCGCCGTCAACGGATCATTATATCATGTTCCAATACAACGGATACAGCCCCTTCGGTTCTGGTAATAGTTACTGCTATATAGACAGTGTACAAATCGATTCATTACCGACTTGTTTTCCTGTGAAGGATATTCGTCTGGATACTGTATATGCGACCACGGCGGAGTTATCCTGGACATCCGGAAGGGAGGAACAGGCATGGGATGTGCTGGTATTAAGCGCAAAAGGTGATACGTTGTTTCATAATACGGTAACCGACAACCGCTGCACGGTTAGCGGTCTGACGCACAGGACACCTTATACTATAACCGCGTATGTGCGCGCTAATTGCGGCGACGGCGATTTGAGCCGTTTAAGTCAAGCCACGTTCTCGTTTGAGACTCAAACAGATTGCGGTTCCCCGATCGTGACGCTACCGTTTATAGAGAATTTCGAGAGTACCAGCGCCGACACCAGACAAATGCCCTCCTGCTGGAGAAAGATTTTGCGTCCGACAGCATATAGTATTTATCCGTATGTCTATTCCAGTTATTCTTACTGCCACTCATGCGAAAACACGCTGTATATCAGCGGCAATAATTATGGTATATATACCATCCTGCCGGAGTTCTCGGAGGACGTCAACAAGTTACAAATAAGCCTCTGGACCTGTAACTCGTTGGTCGATCCTACTCACGGCTCGTTCATCGTAGGAGCAATGAGCAATCCGAATGACTCAACGACCTTCTTCCCTATAGACACGCTCCCGCAAAGCACGGACTTCACCGAGCATCTGGTATATTTAGACCAAGTGCCGGCGGGCTATAAATATATTGCTATTCTCTACGACAGATTTACATCCGGCTCTTCATGGTTAATGCCAACAGGTATGATAGACGATGTGACGGTGGACTATGCTCCCGGCTGTCTGTCTATAGAGGACATACAGTTAGACTCGGTAGGTCCTAATAATGCTACATTCTCATGGATTCCCAAGCGGGCAAACCCTTACGGCTATGAGGTGACGGTTACTAATGAATATGACAATTCGGTTATGTTGTCCGATACGGTTTATATGCCTTCTGTTCAGATAAGCGGATTGGATTTTTCCAGCGAGTACAAGCTGAATGTCTCTGTGGCTACTATCTGCACGCCGGGAAACAGCGCTGAGCCATACACAGAGAGTTTCTTTATCAGGACAGAGTGTAAGCCCATTGAATCGCTGTACAATGAGAGTTTCGAGCATTATGTGGCATATCCGTATAAAGCGGAGAATGTAGCTACACCTGACTGCTGGAATGTGATAAACGCCAACAGCCTGTATTACTCGCAGCGGATCTATGTGACATCGGCTCCATCTTATGTTCATAACAGCAAGCAAAGCCTGCTCTTTGAGTTATCGGCATACTATCCCTCCTATGCCATTATGCCGGAGATGAACATTGATTTGAGCACGCAGCAGATTTCGTTCTTCTATAAACTAACCGATACATATCGACGCGGGGATTTGACGCTTGGTTATTTCCCGAAGGATAGTTTGGTGGATTCGGCTTTTGTAGCGCTCACCACTATGACGCCCGCATCACAATGGTACGGTCTGAAGAACTATCGTTTGGAGAGAGTACCGGCAGGTGCGCGTCTGGCATTCAAATACTACAACCCGAATATGCCTAAAAACCAAATTAATTATTCCGGCATAGCGATAGACGATATCACGATAGAGGATATCAATAACTGCCATCCGCCTTTGAGGGTTTTGGCAGACTCCGTTACCAGCCATTCCGTGCGGGTCCACTGGCAGCCGGAGTTTGAAGATAACACGCATTTTAATGTGGTTATTTCGCAAGGAAAAGACACGCTCTTCTACGCGGAGGAATATCCGGATACCTTGTGCGTGATAGACGGTCTCCAATATGCAAAATACTATTATCTGGACTGTCATATATCTACTGCGTGCAGCGACCGAACTTCCGATCCGCTCAAATCGCCTGTTTATTTTGTTACGGAGTGTGCGCCGTTTGCGATACCATACCAAGAGGATTTTGAGCACGCCAATACTACTTATGTTGCCGGAGAATTTCCTTACTGCTGGTTACACTGGGGCAACCGGCAGACAGGCTTGCGGGCTTGGGGCAATCCAACGAGTTATAGAACACATTCGGGTGGAGGAATACTGGATCTATTTGCCGATTCCACCTCTTGGAGCATGGTCGCTTTGCCGGAGTTTGAGGCGAGCGTGGATACCCTTGCTATCTCGTTCTATTCGAAGAATTTTGGTCCGGAAGAAGGCGAGACCGGAATATTGGAGGTGGGTTACCTGCCGAATCCGGCGGATTCATCTACATTCGTTTCCGTTGCTTCCATCTCAGGTTATGAAGAATACACCCTCTCTACCGTTGATTTCCAGAACGCGCCGGAGGATGTACATGTGATTGCATTCCGCTTTGCCGGAGGAGATGAGACTAATGAAGTTTATATCGATGACATTACCGTAGAGAGCAATACCCGCAAGGAGGTAACGAAAATAGAAACCGTTGGGGATGGAGGGTCCTCCCAAGCCACCAAATTTATTCGTAACGGTCAACTCTTTATTCTCCGTGACGGACGAGTATATACGATCTTTGGCACAATAATTGAGGATTCGGAAAGAGACAATAATCTATAAAAAATATGAAGAAATACATTTTACCAACATTAACCGTGCTCGGCGTAGTATTAGGTATCATCATCGGTATGGCGTTGAGCCAGAAAGCGAACGCACAGCGGATTATTTATCAGAACGGCACATGGCAGTTGGAACAATCCAAAGTGGACCGTCTGCTGCAACTGATGCAAACAGCCTATGTGGACGAACTGAATATAGACAGTATTACCGACGAGGCGATGACGGATCTGGTACACAAATTAGATCCGCATAGTTCGTATATCCCGAAGGAAGATCTGGAAATGGTGAACTCTGAGTTAGCCGGTTCATTCTCGGGTATCGGAGTACAGTTCTCGATCCAGCAGGACACGGTACGTATCGTAGCTGTCATAGCCGGCGGTCCGTGCGAAGGCGTTGGTGTATTAGCCGGCGACAAACTGATTACCGTGGACGACAGCGTTTTCACGGGTAAAAAGATCAATAACGAGAAAGTGATGCGTACACTCCGCGGCGAGAAGGGCACCCAAGTAAAACTGGGCGTGCTTCGTTCAGGAATGAACGAGCCGCTCTATTTCACAGTCACAAGAGGCGATATACCGGTGACGAGCGTGGATGCGAAGTTCATCATTGAGCCAGAAGCCGAAGGTCAAAAGTCGAAAGACAAAATCGGATTTATCCGTGTTAACAAGTTCGGCGAGACGACGTATAAGGAGTTCATCTCCGCTTTAGCGGACCTGTATGCCCAAGGCGCGACGAGCTATATCGTGGATCTGCGCGAGAACAGCGGCGGTTATATGGAGCAGGCAATCCGCATGGCGAATGAGTTTCTGCATCGCGGTGACCTGATTGTATATTCAGAGGGTCGTGCTTATCCGCGATATGAGGCAAACGCTAACGGCAGCGGGCGATTCAAGGACGTGCCGCTGGTTGTGCTGATCGACAATTTCTCAGCTTCGGCGAGCGAGATCTTCGCCGGTGCGATGCAGGACAACGACCGCGCTACTATCGTAGGCCGGCGTTCGTTCGGCAAAGGTCTGGTACAACAGCAGATGCCTTTCGACGATGGCAGCGCCGTGCGACTGACCGTGGCGCGGTACTACACCCCTTCGGGTCGATGCATCCAGAAGCCTTATACCTTGGGCGACCAGGAGGACTACGAGAAAGATCTGCTGGACCGGTTCGAACACGGCGAGTTCTACTCGGCAGACTCTATCCATTTTGCGGACACCACTATTTATTACACCAAAGGCGGACGCAAGATGTACGGCGGCGGCGGTATCATGCCGGATGTATTCGTAGGAAGGGACACAACACTCAATACGCCTTGGTACAACCGGTGTGTGAATCTGGCATACACGTACCAGTTTGCATACCAATACACAGACCGACACCGCAAAGAGTTGAGTAAATTCAAGGACTGGCAGAGTCTGGAGAAGTATCTGCTTAAACAGAATGTATTGCGTGAGTTTGTGAAGTTTGCAGAAGACAAGGGCGTGGAGCCGAACGAGGCGGAGATACAAAAATCGCGCCCGTTAATGACGCGACTTTTGAATGCCTATATCGTGCGCAATATCTTAGGAGACGAAGGATTCTTCCCTCTCTTTGAGCGCGACGACGAGATCACTAAAGCTGCTGTAGAGCAGCTAACACGAAGCGATAGAACTTCTGCACAGTAGCGATATTCACACGCTCATCGGGGGAATGGGGATGCTCAATGGTAGGACCGAAAGAGATCATCTCCATTCCTTCGTATTTAGCCCCTATGATACCACATTCGAGTCCGGCGTGAATGATGATAACACGCGGCTCGGAGCCAAACTCTTTCTCGTAGGTCTCCTTCATCGTAGCAAGGAGACGGCTCTTGAGGTTTGGTTTCCAGCCGGGGTATGATCCGCTGAACTGTACGTCTGCGCCTGCAAGGGAGAAAGCGGACTGGATGATGGATGCCAGTTCTTCCTTTCGGCTCTCTACGGACGAGCGGGTGAGACAGCAAACCTCAACGACATGTACCATTTGGTCATTTACCATTTTGGTATTTGTAGAGATCATAGCGAGGTTGTTGGACGTCTCGACGATGTCCGGTGCTTCAGGGATTACACGGTAAACGCCGTGCGGACAGAGAGTGATAGCGTGAATAAGGAAGTCCTGTACATCCTCGGGCATTTCGGTCTTCGGACATTCCACTTCGTGAGCCGTAAAATGCAGGTCCGTCTCAATACCGTCATACTCGCGCAGCCAAAGGTCTTCATAACGATCTACCAGATCCTGTACGTCCTGATAACTGTCAGCCGGGATTGTGATAACGGCAGATGCCTCACGCGGGATTGCATTACGGAGCGATCCTCCTTCCACACATGCCAGCCGCGCCTCATAGTCAGCCACCGCCTCTTTGAGAAAACGGAAGAGCAGTTTGATAGCATTCGCGCGCTGAAGATGGATGTCGCATCCGGAGTGTCCTCCCTTGCAACCCTTGACTTCTACTTTCAAAGCGATGTCCCCTTCTTCGGTCTCCACCTCCTGATAGGAGAAAGTAGCAGTAGTGTCAATTCCTCCGGCGCATCCTACATAGAGTTCGCCTTCCGTCTCCGAATCCAGGTTCAGCAGGTATTTGCCTTTGAGCCATCCCGGTTGGAGGGCATTGGCACCGTACATGCCTGTTTCTTCATCAATCGTGAAGAACGCCTCCAACGGCGGGTGAACGACCGACTTGTCTGCAAGGATAGCCATCGCAGTAGCCACACCTATACCGTTATCTGCACCAAGTGTAGTACCGTCTGCAGTCACCCATTCCCCATTCTCCTCTACATATGCCTGAATAGCATCTTTCTCGAAATCAAAGACCTTGTCGCTGTTCTTTTGCGGCACCATATCCATGTGTCCCTGGAGGATTACACCGGGATGGTTCTCCATTCCCGGCGAGGCCGGTTTACGGATAAGGACATTGCCGATTTCGTCCTGAAGGGTCTCCAGACCAAGCGACTTACCGTAGTTAACAAGAAAATCCGCTATCTCTTTGCGTTTGCCGCTGGGACGCGGGATTTGGGTAAGGCTGTAGAAGCAGTTCCACAAACCTTGAGGCTGTAAGCCATTTACCATTTTTTCATTTGCCATTTTTTCATTTATTTTAATCCGCCAGAGTTGGCGGATGGTTAGTCTATAGTCATTTCTCCGCAGATGTCTTTACCGAGCAGGGTGCTAACAAGTTCCGTGTCATCGGGGTTCTCTCCAAAGAGAAGCATCATCTTGGTGAGTAGCGCTTCGGTCGTAATATCATGTCCTGAAATCACACCTGCTTTCATCAGGTTAAGCGAAACAGCGTACAGACCCATTTCGACAGAGCCGGTGTTGCATTGGGTCTTATTGACAATCACGATACCTTTGTCAACCGCCGCTTTCAGTTCCCGGTATAACCATTTGTCGGTAGGCGCATTTCCTGCGCCAAAGGTCTCCAGCACCACTCCTTTTAAACCGCGCGTACGCAAGAGTGCGCGCACGACAGGCTGCTGAATGCCCGGAAAGAGTTTCAGCACCGCCACATTGCAGTCAAAATTCGTATGCAGTCTCAGGGGTGCATTCAAATCGGTATAGTGTACCAAATGCGGCTGGTAAGTAATATGTACTCCGGCTTTTGCGAGCGCGGGATAGTTATAGCTATTGAACGCCGAGAAATGCTCTGCATTACGTTTTGTAGTACGGTTAGCGCGGAAGAGGCGGTCCTCAAAGTAAATAGTAACCTCAGGCACGATTGCATTTCCTTCTTCATCCTGCGCCGCAGCGATCTCTATAGCCGTCAACAGGTTTTCCTTTGCATCCGAGCGTAGTACACCGACCGGCAGCTGCGAGCCTGTGAAGACAACGGGTTTGGACAGGTTCTCGAGCATGAAAGAGAGCGCAGACGCGGAATAGGACATTGTGTCTGTACCATGAAGGATCACAAATCCGTCGTAATCCTCATAATGATCATATACCATTCGCGCCATTCTCACCCAGCAGTCCGGATTGACATCGGACGAATCCAAGAGAGGCGAGAAAGCCTGAATATCCACTTGTATATCCCCCGCGAAGAGTTCCGGCATATAAGCCTTGAAATTCTCAATATCCGCAGGCACCAAGGCCCCGGATGTTTTACTCCGCACCATGGTAATTGTTCCGCCGGTAGAGATCAAAAGTACTTTGCTCATAGCTTTTTAACAATTTTGCGGTGCAAAATTACAATTTTTTTTGCATATATGCAAATTATTTCGTAATTTTGCAGCAGATTTTATGGCAGCCAAAATTCTAATCATAGATGGAGACATCAGTCTCTCGACGGTGTTGAACGACTACCTGCTCAGCCGCGGGTACAAGTCGCACGTGGTTCATACTGGTCAGGCAGGCCAGGAATGTCTTCGCAAAGAGCCATGGGATCTGGTACTGACAGAGTTGCAGGGTTTAGGTATCAACGGCTACGAGTTGCTCAAAGATATCCGTCACCGTTTGCCGAATATCCCTTTGATTATACTGACGACGCGTAGCGACCGCGAAGACCAGATGCGGGCATTCCAGTTAGGTTGCGACGACTATCAGACCAAACCGTTTACGATGGATATTCTGATCTGCCGGATGGAGGCTATTCTGCGTCGTGTACGGGCTTTCGAAGAGAGCAAACAGAAGGTGTTTAAATTGAACGGCAAGGTGTTTGACGCCGTTCACCAGACTTTCGACGGAAAGCATCTCTCTTCGCGTGAAAGCGATCTGCTTCTGATGCTTTGCAGGAGCGAAGGCGAGGTGGTGGACAAGCATCGTATTTTGATAGCGTTATGGAAAGAGGACAACGCCTTCACGGCTCGTTCTTTAGGCGTGTATATCAACCATTTACGGCAGTTCCTGACGCCTGCAGGGTACGGGATTATAGCCGTGCGGTATAGGGGATACAAGCTCGTTAGAAACGAGCATTTGTAATTTGTAATTTGTAATTTGTAATTGGTAATTGGTAATTGGTAATTTAAGATGAGACTGATAGCACCGAGTGTATTGTCTGCCGATTTCGGCCATTTGGCAGATGATTTAGCAATGATCAACCGCAGCGAAGCGGACTGGCTGCATGTGGATGTGATGGACGGTACGTTTGTGCCGAATATATCGTTCGGTTTTCCGCTGATGAAACCATTCAAGCAGTATTGCACGAAGCCGCTGGACGTACATCTGATGATCGTTCATCCGGAGAAATACGTGGAGCGTTTTTGTGACGCGGGTGCATGGTCCGTCGGTTTTCATCTGGAGGCCGTGGAAGATCCGATGCCAATTCTGGAACTAATCAAGGCAAAGGGTGTCCGTACTTGTCTGACCATCAATCCGGATATAGACGTAAAGCGTTTAGTGCCTTATCTGGACAAGGTAGATATGGTTCTGCTGATGTCTGTTTTTGCGGGTTTCGGGGGTCAGAAATTCATCCCGGAGACGCTGGACAAGATCCGTTTTATCCGCGAAGAGATCGACCGCCGCGGTCTAAAGACCCTGATAGAGATCGACGGCGGCGTGAACACGGAGAACGCTCATGAGTTGTTTGCCGCCGGTGCAGATGTGCTGGTTGCGGGAAGCGCTGTTTTCGGAGCCAAAGACCCGGAAAATGCCATTCGGGTTATGAAAGGCTAACTTTTCTCCCCCTTGCCTCTCTTTGACGTAGTACGAATAACCCCTTAATCACCCCCTTATCACCCCCTAATCACCCCCTTATCACCCCCTTTTGAGAGGTAAAAAAGTGTAAAATGAGAGGGAGAGGGAAAGGTGAAAAGTGAAAGGTGAAAAGTGAAAAGTGAAAGGTGAAAAGTGAAAGGTGAAAAGTGAAAGGTGAAAGGTGAAAAGTGAAAGGAGAAAAGTGATAAGTGAAAGGGAATTAGACGGAGGCGAGACAGAATACGAAATAAGATACGAAATAAAATGCGAAATAGCATACGAGATAGAATACGAGCATATCCTATGGTTGTGTTGCTGCTGCCACTGGTGGCGGCAATACTTATTTTTGTGGAGCCGCCACCGAAATACGGAGCACGTGCAGAAAAAGCGAAGGAGGCACGCGCGGAGAGGGTAATACAGGAGGAAGCAATTGGGGTGCGAGAGGGAGGAAGTGCGATGCCGGGAGCGAGGACAAATGCATTGCAGGAATGGGCGAAGGGGTTGCAGGAGAGGTTGTACGGGCGGTTGGAAGCAGGAGGTCTGAAGGGGGATGAGCTGGCAACGGTAGGTGCGCTGACATTGGGATACAAAGAAGAATTAGGAAAAGAGCTGAAGCGTCATTTTCAGTCTTCTGGTGCAGCACATGTGTTAGCCGTGAGCGGACTGCATACCGGTATTATATATGGTATTTTACTGGGTTTTCTGACATTAGGCGGGCGTTATAAACCGCTGTATGAGAACCGTTTAGGCAGACGAGCATTGAGTATGACCGTAATCGGAGTGATGTGGTTTTACGCCCTGCTGACAGGAATGACTCCTTCCGTAGTGCGAGCCGTACTGATGGTAACGATCTTTGAAATCGGAAGGATGGCCTACCGTCAGGCATTTTCGCTGAACACGATTGCAGCCGCAGCAGTGTTGATTCTGATTGTAAAACCTACGGATCTATGGAGCGTGAGTTTTCAGTTGAGTTTTGCGGCGACAACGGCTATCGTGGCATTAGTAGGCGGAGGTGCCTTTTCGATAAACCGGGATCTCGGGTTATCGAAATACCAAGACCGGATATGGGGGAAAGCGATTGTTTATTTCTTGGGAATTATCGTCGTGAGTATTGCCGCACAATTGGGGACATTACCAATTACGATGTATTATTTCGGACAGATCAGCAATTATTTTCTGCTGACCAATATGATAGTATTGCCGGTTGCGAGTTTTTTAGTGCCAAGCGGTTTGATTTCCATCGCGTTAGGCGGAAGCAGCGCAGGGGTGCTATTCAGCAAAGCGACAAAGGGTCTGGCATGGGTTATGAACCACAGCGTGGAATGGATAGAAAGTTTACCGGGCAGCACGACTCATGTGTCTATCGGTTTAGGGATGGTGGCGATTTACTATGTGCTGTTTATCGGGTTGTGCGCGGCAGTAGTAAACCCCACCCCGACCCTCCCCTCAAGGGAGGGAGAAAGGTGAAGGCGAGAGTGAAGCCCCAGCCCCCTAAAGGGGGAGAGAGAGAAGAAAATGTAGAAAAAAGTCAGAAAAACGTACGCGCGCTTGCGTATGTCAAAAAAAAGTCGTATCTTTGCAGCCGTTTTAACAAGAATACCAATAAATGAAGAAAATAACCAGTATCATACTGCTGTTATGCTGCGCAGCCGGCATGTATGCCGAAACGGTGTTCACATTCAGTTCAGCGGCTGATATGAGCCAGGCGAAGGACGGTATTTCTCTCGTAATAGCCAAGGGTAGCGGTCAGAACGATCCGAAGGCGACAACGGATTATGAGACAAGCCAGTTTGAGATGCGTCTCTACACAGGCAACACAATTACCGTCAGCGGCGATGAACTGAATGATATTCAATTAGTTTGCGCAAAGAGCAGTGCGTCCAACAAGCAGTATACAGGATTGAGTGCCAACACCGGTTCGCTGGTTTCGGGCGGCGATGCTACGGACAAGAACGACTGGAAAGTTGACCACTGGACAGGTAACGCCCAAACGGTGGTTTTTAGCCTGACAGGAACAGGTCAGAGAAGGATACAGAAAGTAGTGGTGAACGGCGGCGAAGTGGTGATTGGTCCGGTCGAGACGGTGCTGCCTACTGAAGCGGATCTGGAAACGGAATATGCCTATACCGAGCCAACTGTCGTTAATGTCCCGGACACTCAGTTTTTCAAGAACGAATACGCGTTCATCAGCAATAACATATTGGTTTATTGCGGTCAGGGGTCCATTATCAAAGCGACCGACACAACAGTTGCATATTTCAACTGCAACGCCAATTACAGCCTTACTTTTACCGCTACAGCACCCATCAAAGGTATTGAGATAGACGGATTTGTGCGCAAGGCCTTTGATGCAAGTTGCGACCATGGCGAGATAGAGTACCTGACAGATGCCGATTTTGACATGGAAGGTTCTCCTGCTTTGGTGATCCGTAACATTGATGCGACGAGCGTAACGCTGAGTTGTCCGAAACAACTGCGATGCTACGGTGTCCGCGTCTATTTCCAGAACAATCCCGATCCTTTGTTCCCTACTGAAGGGCTGGAGAGCATTCAGTCGTCAGAAGTCAGCAGTCAGAAAGTGCTGCGGGACGGGCGGATGTATATTATTCAAAATGAGCGCACTTACACGCCCGCAGGCGCAGAAGTTAAATGAAGCAACTCCGGCACATAGCGTTGTTATTGTCACTGGCGGCATGCTGGTGCGGCTCTGTATGGGGTCAGACGGTTAAGCAGTTGCCGGAGGTAACGAGCACAGAGGGCCGCGAGTTCTTCGTAGCATGGCTGCCGAATGGCGACCGAACTCCCCAATCTCCGGATTTACGATTGCAACTGCTTGCCAGTTCGCGCAAGTTCAACAACATCCAAGTGGAGTATCCAGACGGTACTGTAGAGAGTTACGACATCAATCCGGGCGAAACAACAGAGATCATTATCACTCCTCAAAGCGTCTATTGGGATGCCTCAGCTGCAGAAGAGGAAACACCTGTACGAAAAGGAATCCGTGTCTATAGTTTGAACGACGAGAAATTCACGTTGTATTCTACGAGCCAGTATGGTTCCCAAGATGTGTTCAGTTTGGATGGAGCGCATATTCTTCCTGTAGAAGCCCTTGGAACCGAATATATGGTAATGAACGCAGAAGGCGATAACACCGCCACTGAGTTTGTTCTCATGTCCACCAAGCCCGGTGTAACTCATGTGACCATTAACCTAAAGGTTAATAGCCGTTTGGGAAATACCCAGCAGCTGAGTGTTGACTTGTATGATTCCAAACAGATTTATATCGTACGCTCCATGCCTCACGATCCGGACGACATGACGACTAATATCGACTTGTCAGGATCCACTATATGTGCGGACCAGCCGATTGCGGTATGGAGCGGAAACCAAGATGGTCTTGTGCCTTATCGAGGAGGTTTGAGTACCAACCATGCCTATGATCAGTTATTGCCTGTAACCAAGTGGGGTCAGAATTTCATAGTGCCCATGACAGCCCAGAATATGCAAAACAACATGGTACGTTTTGTGGCATTGGAAGATAACACTGTCGTAACTGTAAAGCGTAACAACGTCAACATGCCGAATACTCCTGTTACCCTCAATTCAGGAGATGTTTTTTCTCAAACAATGACTCAATCCACGGGTAACCCCAATCCTCAAACTTCTTCTTTATACATAACAGCCGACAAACCCATTCAGGTATATCTGTACTCCAGTAGTGCCGGTATGAACACCTGGTATGACGATTTTGGAGTTGACCACCTTCCAGGCAACCCATCCATGACCCTAATTCCTCCTTTGGAGTTTCTGACGGACACGACCATTGTATCTACTTTTAATGGCGGAGCAGGTACTTTCGCACATGAGATCAATATCTGGGCTCTGACTTCGAAAACCAATACGATCAAATTGGATGATCAAGTAATGACCGGTTGGAGAACCGTTCCGGGTAATACGAATTATTCCCAAAACACTTGCCCTATCACTGCCGGAACCCATACCATCACCGCTCCGAGCAAGTGTTTCTCCGGCTACATGTATGGTATTGACGAGGCATTGGCCTACTTGTACCCTATCGGGTATGATTATACGCCCCATCCGGATTCGCTTTTCCTGCTGGACAACTATGAGCAATATACCATCCACACGTCTGAATGGAACCGTAAAGCAGTGAGCAATACGGAAGGCGGCTGGTTCTTGGATAAGGTGCTGCAAAGCGACGACACGTATCTGCTGGACTCCATTTTCGTCTGCGACAGCACGATTCTCAATTTCCCGATCAAGACGTACAGCCCTTGGTATAAAGTGCGCTGGGAGATTGAAGGCTCTATCCAAGGAGCCGGCTATTTCGATCCGCCACAGGAGCAGTTTGCAGACCTGGTGTCCCGCCCGCAGTTGGAACACCAATTCACGCTTCTTCCGGAGGAAGTCAACAAGGAGCCGTTTGAGGATTTTGAGGTGCGCGGTATTCTGATCCGCAAGCCTATCTTCTGCGACATTCCGGAGGATAAATGGGAGCGCGACACATTCAACACCGTAGTGCGTGTCATGCGGCAGTATAACGACACGACATGGCGCGCTATCTGCGTCGGCGACACGGTAGAGTTCTTCCGCGATACGGTATGGAAAGTGAACCCGCGAACCATTACCGGAAAGCCTGTAGAGGGACAGGATTTCGTAATGCAGATCTCCATCTTCAACGACACGACCAATAACACCGGCAAGGGGCTCTATCAATACCATTTAGGTGCGCAGACGATCACGCGCTCGTACCTCTCATCCGGCGGTTGCGACTCGTTGAGCACACTCAAGTTATTTGTCTGCTCTCCGTCCTTCGAGCACAGGGACACTGTTATCTGCCAGGACGGCAGAGGGCGACTGAGTTACGGCGAGTTCTTCAAGAACTATAACAACAGCGCCAGATGGCCGCTAGGCGATACTGTGCTTCTCGACACGATTCGTGCGAAAGACTGTATGCGATCTCCCGAATGGCAGGAGTTTGCGCCTCATTGCCCCACTTTCAACGGCTGCGACTCGGTACTGGAGTTGCATCTTGTAGTCAAAGAAGTGATCACTAATCCAACAACCGCAAACATTTGTAAATCCCAATTGGAAGAAATGGGCGGCGTCTATATATGGATAGAAAAAGGCAGTGGGAGAGAGATTAGGCGTTTTACTCCGGAGGAGGTAGGCTGGGATACTCGCAAGTCCTACACAGACTATGTCAAATATAAGGATTGCGAGGAGTGCCCGCGTGGCGGTTGCGATAGTGTGCGCAACACACTATGGCTGCAATTCGTGAGCAATGACGGTCAACAACACACCGTGCATGTATGCCAAGGAGAGATATACCAATACCACAACCAGACGAATGCTTCTGCACACATCGATTTCGACTCAAACGGCAAGTTATGCAATAAACCTTATGTAGAAACACTGACCGTAAAGGTATATGGAACGGATGAAGACGGCAAACAGGTAGAGGCGTGTTCGTTTGAGGACAAAGTGACTTTCATCGTTGATACCGTCTATAAAGACCAGATGAGTTATGATACGATTTGTTGGACGCCAGGTGTCGATGGTCAGACCTATCAATGGGAGACAGCAGCGACCCACCCGGACTATCAGGCTATCCCGGTTACGGGAGAAGGTAAATTTACTTATACAGACGTACGGAAGACCAAGACGACGAACTGCGACTCTATCTGTATCCTTGAGTTGGTAGTAGGAAAACCCTATACGACCCCGACAGTGGATGCAATATGCGATAATGAGTCATTCGAATGGGAGGACACGCTGTTCTATGGTATTAATTACAAAGGTGCCATTCCTGCGAAGAGCAAAAAGGTGACCGGCACGTCATACACCTCTTACCACTACCTGAAATCACAGTACGACTGCGACTCCGTTATCACGCTCTCTCTGACGATACACGAGACCTATGAGGCACTGCGAAAAGACACCGCTATCTGCGCCGATCAGATCTATGATTTCTACGGCACGCTCTATAACACACCGGATAATCCTTGGACTCCGGAAGGAGGACCGTATGAGTTGAAACTCAGCACGCCGTCCCAACACCGCTGCGACAGCGCAGTATTGCACTATGTGACCGTTTATCCTATTTATTTAGATGAATGGGAGGAGCCCGATACCATCTGTCAGGTACTGAGCGATGCACCGGTCTATTACGAATGGGAAGGTGCAGACCATGCGGAATGGAACAACAGACATCTGCAGAGAATCAATAATGCCGGTTCGTATGACCTGGTGGACCATCTGACCACGAAACATGGATGTGACTCTATCATCCACCGCAAGCTGGTCGTACTGCCGAGTCATAATCCTACTTTCTCGCGAACGATGTCTAGCGAAGACACCATCCATTGGGAAGGACGCATCTATGCCGGAAGTATGGCAGTTTTCGACAATCCTGATCAGTTACCGGTTATCGTCTATACGGGTCAGGGACCTATCGTTGATTCTCTGACGACAACCCCTGTCGGCACTCATTACTGCGACTCTGTCCGAACTTTGGATTTGAAGGTTGGTCAAGTCTTCCGCGACACCACTTATGATGCCACCTGCGCCAACTGCGGTAGTTATAAATGGGTGCTCACCAGCCCGATAACAGGCGCAAACACCATTATTGAGATCACCGATCTTCCTGCGGCAAACGAGACCCGCACGTACTACGACAGCCTGAAAACGGCTCTCAATTATGACTCTATCTACGTGCTGCGGCTGACAGGCTATGAGAGTCATGAGTTCCAATCCGGCGGCGAAGTGTGTCAAGGCGATGAATACCTCTGGACAGACCATATGCCATCGCCTACGGGCGTCGAGCACCGGCTCTTCTATAACGGACGGCCGATTACAGAGATACCGACCGGTCAGCACGGTATTATCCAGATAACAGACTCCATGCTGACCAATGCGGTTGATTTCGTCAATCCCAAGACAGGGGCTGTCAAACCTATCCGATGCGACAGCGTCTGGACGCTGAGTCTGACTATCCATCCGACTTATAACAACCGCTATGTGGACCTGACGGACCCTGTATCCATGGCATCGAATGACACCATCTCGCATTTCACACAGCCGAAGACCCTCTTTGTGGGCTATGACTTCGATTTTGATGCAGCAGGCACTTCTCCGGCAGAGTTGGAGCGGAACTACGAACGCGTCGTCTATATCGCCCGATCGGAAGGTACAAGCCACTATGATTCGGTGGTAAACAGATCGCAGTACGGGTGCGACAGCGTGCATTACGTACAGATCAATATCTGCGAGGTGAAATTCACCATAAAGCGCGACTCTATCGGAGACAACTATCCCGCCGAGGCATGGTCGTTTGGCGGCAATACAGCAGGAAGACGACACACTCAAGAACTGCTCACGGCAGAACTCTTCCATTCGTATGACAACGGTACGCCGGTGGATTACTCCGTGAAGAGCGGGCGCATCGTGCGCGAGTATTTCTTCATCGACACCCTGCAGACAGCAAACGGCTGCGACTCGATCGTGCATGACTCCGTGTGGGTATTCCCTACCTATGAGTTCCATGAGGACGCTGCGACCTGCTCCAACACGCGCTATGACTGGCGCACGAAGACCAAACTGAACGAGCAGCGGACGGGCACCTATTACGACTCTGTGAATTATCAGGTAGGAACGTATGTCTTCGACTCGGTCTATGTGCTTCACTTGGATGTTATGCCGTCCGGTTATTGGCAGTATGACACCGTCCTCTGTATGAACGATACCATCTGGTGGCATTACAAGAAGATCTATTATCTTCCGGGCGGACTGACCTATGTGGAAGCCGAATACAAAGACGAATCCAGCCCCTGCGGCGAGAAGCACCACTTGGATCTGACATTCATGCCTTATTATAGTCCTTCGCTCGTAGAATACGACACTATCTGTCAGGACGATCCGTATCGCTGGATCAGTCCGGGCGAGACCAAAGAGCACACCGAAGCGGTGTGTGACGGGCATGGCAGAACGATCACCTCTATCCCCACCGGCGAGCCCGGAGAATACATCTATTACGACAGTCTGAAAACCAAATCCTGCGGTTGCGACTCTGTCTATACGCTTCATCTGGTGATCAGACCGGCATACCATTTCTATACCGACACGGCGATCTGTACGGGCGACGAGTTCGAATGGATAGTCAAAGACAAAGACGGTAATGACTACACCAACGGCAAGACCTATGTATCGGATGTCACGACCCATTTCTACGACACTATAGCAGGCTATACTACTGAAGGATGCGACTCCACGTATTACCTCCATGTCTTCGTAGATCAGCCGTATGAGATCCACATAGACACTACGGTTTGCTACGAGAACGGACATTTTGAGTGGAGAGGCGACCATGGTGTAGTCAACTACGATGATCTGGTAGCCGACTCGCATAACTGGTCGGAACCGCAATCATTCTTCGATACGCTACGCACCAAGACCACCCTCGGACAATGCGACTCCATCCGGTATCTGCATCTCACGATAGCGCCAAGTGCCGATTCGGCATGGGTGGATACGATATGCGTAGGAGAGACATACCGTCTCTTTGAGAACGAATACACCGAGGCGGGAGAATATCACGTAACCCATCCTAACGCATGGGGATGCGAGGTGAACTATCATCTGACGCTCCGCGCTATCCCTCCCACGCGCGTTACGCTTGCGCCAGAACCTGTTTGTATCAATGAAGCAGGACAAGATTTCACCTACACTATCCGATATACCTATTCCGGCGAGTTCCAACCTCTCAGTTATACCATCCGGTATGACTCCCTCGCACAGAAAGCCGGTTTCGAGGACCAAGAAAAGATAGATATGCAGGACGGGCTTGTAGCCGGCACGGAATATGAGCTATACATCCCTACTCCGCGTATTGACGTAAAGGAGAAATACCCGAGACCCGACCATTATCATGCTACTATCGCCTTCGAGAACGGAGTCTGTCTGTCCGACAGCCTTATGACCTTCCCGATGGAGATCACCATGAGTTATCCGAACTGGCTTCTGGAACAGCGTCACGGAGATGTCATAGCCATCCTCAATGACACGTACAACGGAGGATATACATGGACCGAATATCAGTGGTACGAAGGCGACTCCATGCTTATAGGTCAGACCAGACCATACCTCCACATCCCGACGGGTCTGACGCCAGGCGCTTACTATCATGTCGAACTCACACGAACCGACGAGACAGAGGCATTCCCGACATGCGAGATACAGGCAGTAGCGAACCCGATCAACAATGATTTTGCTCCTACAATGGGTTACCTGTCCGTCACACCTACTTGTGTTGTTACAGGGCATCCCGTCATTTATATCCTCTCGCGCAAAGACGGCACTTATCGTGTCACCACGGCGGACGGACACCTCGTTTCAGACGGTGTATTCCGGGCGGATGTGACCGAACTATCCTTGCCGGCTGTGACAGGTATGTATATTGTCCAACTATGGTCCAACGACACACCGGAGGAACCCTATAGAGCTATTAAAGTATTAGTAAGAGAACAATGTCCCAACTGCGATCCATCATCCTTCTAACCCTCTGCCTTTTATGCCTATCACCGGCAAATGCCCAGAGGCGCTACTCGGCCAATGAAAGGCACGAGAAGGAATTGGCGTCCCAACGCGGATTCTCTACCAAAGACGTAGAGAACCAGACCGACGTGCTCTTCGGTCTTCATGCTTCGCAATACTCGGGTTCGCATCATCTCATCGGCTTCTCGCTCGAAGGCTCATGGAGTTCTTTCGCCAGCAACATGCCTTCGGCAAAGATCACTCCCGGAGGAGGCGCTGCAGGATTCCATTTGCTCTATGAGTTCCAATACAGCGGGTTCATCCTTCAGACCGGTCTGGGAGTAGCCTACCAGCGCGTCTTCACAGGGGTAGCGGATACGGCGATATATCATGAACATATGACCGACACCTGGTCTTCCATCAACCCTGTTGACTTCACCCTCAAGCATGCGTTTACCGGCCGCAGGGACATGTCCCAGCAAGCCTACGGCCAGATTCCTCTATACCTCGGTTCCTATTTCTTCGGTTCACAAGGTATAGGCTATTTCCTCGCAGGAGTGCATGCCAACTATGCTTTCTGGGGTAACACGCGGCAGAACATGCTCGGCACCACAACAGGCCAGTATGAGCGCTATGTGGGCATCTTTGAGGAAATGGACAACCATGGCTTCCGAAAGGACGTACCTATCGAGCGTTACGGAGATCAACTGAAGTTCAAATTCGATCTTATGGCTCACGCCGAGATAGGATATGAATACAACACCCGTCAGTCCGCCAAAGACTATCGTTTAAGGCCTGCAGACCGTCTTGACGGCAGAATACGCGTAGGTGCTTTCATCGATTTCGGAATGCTCAATATCTGTCCCTCCACCAAAGGGGTCTTCTATCATCTCCCCACGGAGACGATCTACGATTTCTCCACCTACCGGATGGATCATATCTTCTCCACGGAGGACGCCAAACGTTTCTGGACCCGCAACCTCTTTGTCGGCGTCCGCGTCACCTTCCTCTTCGGTTTCCAGCCGGAAGAACACTGTATCCTCTGCGACCCATGGCGCCATTAACTCTCACGGAACTATGCGGCCTTATCGGCGAAGCGCTGGAAGAATCGCTTGCTCCGTCGTACTGGGTAAAAGCCGAGATCTCCTCCCTCTCCGAACGGGGCGGACACCTCTATCTGGATCTGGTGGACACTCCCCCTTCAGGGGGTCGGGGGGCTTCCAAGATGCGGGCTACGTGCTGGGCCGGAAACAAAGAGATGCTTCTGGCGTATTTCGAGTCCGAGACGGGTCAAGCTCTGCAACCCGGCATGTCGGTTTTAGTGGAAGTCGAGATTCAATGGCATGCCGTATACGGCCTCAGCCTCTCTATTATCGGTATTGATCCCTCTTATACCATCGGCGACATTGCGCGCCGTCGTCAGCAGACGATAGCCCAACTGAAAGCCGACGGACTACTCGATGCACAGCAGTTGTTGCCCCTCCCTACACTCATACGCCGTATAGCGGTTATCTCATCGCCACAGGCAGCCGGCTACGAAGATTTCAAACACCAACTGGATGCCTCGCCCTATCATTTTGAGACCACACTTTTTGCCGCTACCATGCAAGGCGAGACCGCCGAGAAATCCATCCTCGCCGCCCTCGAAGAGATCTTACAGTCCGAAGGACGGTCTTACAGCGCAAGCAATCCTACAGCAAAGCGGTCTTACAGCGCAAGCGATCTTTACGACGCAGTCGTCATCATCCGCGGCGGAGGCGCCACAACTGATCTCTCTTGTTTCGACAACTATACCCTCTGCGCCGTCTGTGCCCAGTTCGAACTGCCTGTTATCTCCGGCATCGGGCACACCCGGGACATCTCTATCTTAGACCTTGTGGCTCATGAATCACTCAAGACCCCTACCGCCGTAGCGGAATGGCTCATCCACCGCCTGGACGAGCAGGCGGCACGGATAGAGAACCTCTTCCTCCGGCTATCCGGAACGGCAGAGAAACAGATTCTCATTCGCCGGCATCGGATCGAGCTGCTGGAACAACGCCTCGCTGCGTGCAATCCCGAACGTATCTATCGCATGGGATACAGTCTGCTGACGAGGAACGGAAAAATCATCCGCTCTATAGCAGATATACAACCGGGCGACATCGTCACTTCGCACTTCTCCGACGGATCAATAGACCTCACTCCCATCCATGGCTAAACGCGACCGGCATATTCTGGCGAGGGAGCAGCGAGTTGGTGCTGTGGTTCTCTTTGCTATCGCTCTGGGTATCTGGCTTTTCTTCGCTATCACCGGTACTCCACAACCAACTCCTGAGGCTAAGCCAGCCAAAAAATCCTGGGCAGAACGCAAAGACTCCATCCGTCAGGCAGACTCCATGCGCTATGTGCAGTGGAAAGAGGCACGCGAAGCGCGTTATGACTCTGTCAAGCGTGCGCTGGACGCCCGCCACGAAGAGTATAAAGCAGAACTGGAACATTGGTATGACTCCGTGCGGAAAGCCGACTCTCTCTGGCGGGATTCGGTAGGCATTCATTTTGTCCGTTCCATCAAAAAAGATACTATTCTCGACCTTAATCATTGCGACACGACGGAACTGCAATTCATCCGCGGTATCGGGCGCTATACGGCGGTTCGGATCGTCGAATATCGAGAGCGATTAGGCGGCTATTACAGTCCTTCTCAACTAACCGATGAGCCATTCGCAAAACTCTCTTTGGACACCCTTCTCCTCCATTTCACGGCGGACAGCAGCGACATCCAACTTCTGCCCGTCAACACCCTCTCTGCTTCGGAGCTTTCCCGGCATCCGTATCTGCGTTTCGAGCAGGCGAAGGCTATTTATACTCTTCGCAGGAAACGCATCCGTCTCACAGATATAGACGAACTCTCTTCGCTACCCGAACTGAATGATTCCGACCTTCTCCGCGTCGCCCCATACCTCTCTTTTGAATAGCCAAACAGACGTTTTCAAAAAATGGGAACTCGTAATTGAGTCGTAAATGAGTCGTAATTGAGTCGTAAATGAGTCGTAAAAGTTCACTCGACAAGACCACGATGCGGCCGCGACCTTACCGATAGGTAACAGATGCAAAGAATGGGAAAAATCGTTCTTCGGGGCGATTTTCTGTTTCCAGACACAATTTTTTCGATTTTTATTTGCATATATCAGAAAAAAGTCGTAAATTTGCAAGGTTTTTAGTTTTTGCATTCAAATGAAAAGAAATATAGCCATTATCGCGGGAGGCGACAGCAGCGAACATGACGTGTCGCTCCGTTCCGCAGCCGGTTTGTACTCCTTCATGGACAAGGATCGGTACAACATCACAATCGTGCGGTTGCACGGCAAAGAATGGGTAGCCTACCCCCAAGAGTTCTACGACCGTCCACAGGACGCTCGATCGAGCGGAGCTCTTCACCCTGAGGGGAAGGGAGTAGAGGAATTCTTCGCATCCAGTGAGACTTGTCCTATAGACAAGAATGATTTTTCTTTTACGCGCGGGGGCGTGAAGCATACCTTCGATTTCGCGTATATCACCATTCATGGCACCCCGGGAGAGAACGGACTGCTCCAAGGCTATCTGGAGATGATGCGCATACCGTATTCGTGCTGCAACGTACTCGCCGCCGCGCTTACGTTCAACAAATACACCTGCAACCATTATCTTGCGCCCTTCGGATTTAACATCGCCAAGAGTGTATTGCTACGGAAAAACCTCACCCCGTCCCTCTCCTCAAGAGAGGGGGAAGAATTGGCGAAGCGGATAGAGAAGGAACTCGGATTGCCGTGTTTCATCAAGAGCAACGTAGGCGGCTCTTCTTTCGGCTGCACGAAAGTGAAGACGGAGGAGGATGTTATTCCGGCTATCAATCGCGCGTTCCAAGAGGGCGACGAAGTAATCTGCGAGGCATACATGAAAGGTACAGAAGTGACCTGCGGCGTCTATAAGACCAAGGACAAAGCCGTAGCGTTTCCGATAACCGAAGTGGTGACCAAGAATGAGTTCTTCGACTACGACGCCAAATACAAAGGCCAAGTGGACGAGATTACGCCAGCCCGTATCCCCGATGTTCTCCGCGACAAGATCCAAGCAGAGACCCTGCGTCTCTACGACATCATCGGAGCCAGCGGCATCATCCGCGTAGATTGGATCATCACAGGTATGCGCAATACCGAGGACTATGTCGATCCGGTTGAAGACATGAGCAAGATTCAGATCAACCTGCTCGAAGTCAACACCACTCCGGGTATGACCGCTACCAGTTTCATCCCGCAACAGGTGCGCGCAGCAGGACTCGACATCAAAGAGGTGTTGACGGACATTATTGAGAATTGAGAATTGAGAATTGAGAATGATAGATATAAACAAAGCGATAGAAGCCCTGAACTGGGACAAGGAGCCTCGGGGATTGTATGAGCCGATCGCATACACGCTGGCTTCGGGAGGCAAGCGTCTGCGGCCTACTCTCGCCCTGACGGCAGCCGAACTCATCGTCAACGGCGGTCTCATCAACGGAGACGCCATCGACCAAGCTCTGCCAGCAGCGCTGGCCTTGGAGGTATTCCATAACTTCACCCTCCTCCACGATGACGTCATGGATCGCGCTACCGTTCGCCGCGGACGTGAGACGGTACATGTCAAATGGAATGACAACACCGCCATCCTCTCCGGAGACCAGATGCTCATCGAGGCATACAAACTGATAGCCCAAGTACCCAGCGACAAAGTGCGAAGGACATTGGAGATGTTCAACGAAATGGCTACCGGCATCTGCGAGGGACAGCAACTGGACGTTGATTTCGAGCACGCAAGCCAAGTCTCCATTGAGGAGTACATGCATATGATCGAGCTCAAGACCTCCGTACTGCTGGCATACGCCATGCGCATCGGCGGATATATCGCCGGAGCCAACGAAGCCCAGCAAGAGGCGCTATACCAATACGGTCTGCATATAGGTCTCGCCTTCCAGATCCAGGACGACATCCTTGATGTATATGGCGACCCGAAGACCTTCGGCAAGGCCATCGGCGGAGATATCTGCTGCAACAAAAAGACCATTCTCCTCATTACAGCCATGGAAACGGCAGATGCAGAAAGCAAAGCCGAACTGCTGCAATGGATGATGAAACAATGTACGAAGGAAGATGTACAAAGTACAAAGGAGAAAATCGAGGGTGTGACCGCGATATACGACCGCCTCGGCGTCCGTAAGGCGTGCGAGGACATCATGGAACAACAAACGTCTCTCGCTCTCGCGCAACTCGACCGACTACCGCAGAATGACGCCACAGAACGTTTACGCGAGTTAGCCGAGAAACTGGCTACACGCAAATCATAAATGCCCAAATCGTAAATAATTTATGCCTTATCGTCGATTACCCAACACGGACTTAGCTCGCCTGCATGCTCTCCAAAATGCCATACAGCGTGCGCAGACTGCGGACTACACCGAGCAGGTCATACCGTACAAAGTGCTGAGCGAGGCACAACGGTTCCTTGTGTCCTTTGAGAACGTCGTGATGCAATCAAAAGACAACTACAAGACCTCCGTCAATGCCAACAAACAATACCGGCACATTGTGCAGAACGCACGCATGTACATTTCGCATTTCATCCAAGTGCTGAATCTCTCTGTGATTCGTGGAGAAATCAAGAAAGAGCAGAAACTGCTCTACGGTCTGGATCCTCACCAGCACGTGGTGCCCGATCTATCTACCGAAGAGTACCTGCTCGAATGGGGACAGAAAATCATTGAGGGAGAGCAGAAACGCATGGCGAACGGCGGATTCCCGATCTATAATCCCGCCATCAACAAGGTGAAAGTACACTATGATATCTTCTGCGAACACCAACGTCAACACACCTTCCATGTACAGAACAGCGAACGGGTGCACGGCGACCTCGAACCCTTGCGCACGCAGGCAGACGAGATAATACTGAATATATGGAACCTCGTGGAGGATTTCTATAAAGGCGAACTGCCCTATGCCAGAATGATGAAATGCCAGATGTACGGCGTCATCTATTATTACCGGAAGGGCGAAAGCAAACTCTCAGCCGAGCGCGACCGAGAGTTAAAACGGATACAGGACAGCCAGCCCACTATCCAATGGTCAGCAGAGGAGTAACAATGCGGTCCATCTTAGGCTCACGGAGCATATGCGGGATATCATGTTTCTTCAACTGGAAAGAATAGCATACTCCGACCTTTTTGGCATGCAACTGACGAGATAGGAATTTATCGTAGTAGCCTCCGCCGCGACCTATACGATGGCGATGCTGGTCAAACACCACTCCTGGCACGATGATCAAATCAATCTGCCCATGGTAGGTCTCCGTCTGAGGCTCCGGAACGCCCAAACGCCCTTTGCGCATCATGTCCTCGCCGTCATAAGGACGAACCTCCATCGAGTGACGATGGGTAACCGGCAACAAAAATAATTTTTCGCCCGCATACTTGGCGAGCAACGGACGAAGGTCCACCTCGTTATGTATCGGGTAATAGAGCAAAACCGTATGCGCATCACGGAAAGCAGACATCTGCTCCAATTGAGCTATGATCAGAGCCGACTGCTCCGCTACCTGGTCCTGACTCATCATGCGACGCTGCTGCTCTACTATTGCGCGAAGAGCGCTTTGTTCCCGACGGATACGATACCACGGGAACCACATTTTGAAATCGTGTATTTGAGCCTCAAATAACATAAGACTATTTAGTAATTTAAAATTTGTAACTTGTAACTTTACCTTTGCGGCGGCAAAGGTACAAAAAAAAAACGAAATGCGCAAGTATTTGAACATAATAATAGGTATTTTCACTATTTTTCTCGTCTCCTGCGAAGGATCGGGCACTACCACCGCGCCTTCTTCCGTAGCCAAACTAACAGCGTTCTCGTTTGCGAAAGTCGATTCAATGCCCGGTTTGGCAGCAGCCGTATTCACGGTAGAAGAGAGGCTGGATACCGGACTGGTATGGAACAAAGACTCTATCCTTTTCGGAACTCGTATCGACTCCGCTGTCCCCCGTTTTACCTTCGCCGCCACGCCCGGCGCCGCATGGATCACTATGCCGGATACGACGGTGCGCATTTCCGGCTACGACACACTTGATTTTACCAAACGACCTATTTACCTCACTATCCGCTCACAGGACAACTCGACGCTGAAGACCTACGAGATACGCGCCACAGTGCATCAGGTAGATCCCGATCTATACACCTGGACCCGGCTCACTGACGCCGTCTATCCGGTTGACGACAGCGAGCAACGGGTGGTAGAGATAGGTTCCAACTTTGTGATGATGGTCTCCAATGGTTTTGAACTGCGGGCATACGCATCGCCCGACGGCACAGGATGGACTGACCTTGGCTCTCCATCCGGACTGCCGGCAGGTACGCGTGTGCGGCAGATAATAAGTGACGGCAGTACCTTATATTATGGTCAAGGGAACACTATCTATACCTCAACCGACGCCACTACATGGACGACTCACGCTGTATCAGAAAACGTAGTTACCATGTTGCTTTATTGGAACAAAAAGGTATGGGCTTTGGTAGGAGAAGACGAGCAATATGAGTTAGCAACGTATGCCGACGATGCCCTTACCCTCAGCGGTTTGCAGCCGTCAGGAGAATTCCCCGTCAGCGATTTCGCAGCCGTCTTTTTCCACAGCGCCAGCGAGAGAGAAAGAGCCATGATCATAGGAGGTTTTGCCGAGAACGGACGTGCGCTTAACACACGATGGAATTTGGAATACTCACGCCATATCCCCGAGAACGGAGGATACCGCATTGAGGAGTTCTCTATCGACAGACCATCCTTCAAAAGTCTGACGGGAATCTCCGTCATTAATTATAACGGTCAACTGCTCCTTTTCGGCGGAGTGGACGACAAGATGACCTACCTTGGACGGGACATTCTCTATTCCGAGGACGAAGGACTGACCTGGCTTCAGGCAGATACGACGAAAAACAGGCTGCCCGATACCTACCAGGCACGGCAGAAACAAAGCGCAATCGTGCGCGATAAAGATATCTATATCTTCGGCGGACAGGACGGCTCTACCACTTACAGTGACGTATATCGAGGCCGCCTGAATTCCATTGGCTGGGAGAAGTAAGGACAAAGACCTCTTTGCTCGGAGAAAGAAAGAATCAAGCAACTGACTAACAAACTAAAATATACACAATTATGACTATTAAAGATTACAAATTCGCCGGCAAGAAGGCGATTGTACGTGTGGATTTCAATGTACCACTGGACGAAAACGGTAAGATTACAGACGACACCCGTATCCGCGGTGCGCTGCCGACTCTCAAACACATCCTCGACGAAGGCGGTGCGCTCATTATCATGAGCCACATGGGCAAGCCGAAAGGCAAAGTACAGGCTAAATTCAGCCTCAGCCAGATCGTTGACGCAGTAGCCGCTGCACTCGGACGCCCTGTTCAGTTCGCAGAGGATTGCGCCAAAGCTCAAGACAAAGCAGCAGCACTCAAACCGGGAGAGGTACTTCTCCTTGAGAACCTCCGTTTCTATCCGGAAGAGGAAGGCAAGCCTGTAGGGATCGAGAAAGAAGATCCGGCATACGAACCCGCCAAGAAAGAGATGAAAGCGCGCCAGAAAGAGTTCGCCAAGACCCTTGCTTCTTACGCAGACTGCTATGTAATGGATGCTTTCGGTACTGCACACCGCAAACATGCTTCTACAGCAGTCATCGCAGACTACTTCGATGCAGACAACAAGATGCTCGGTTTCCTCATGGAGAAAGAGGTAGCAGCCGTTAACGCCGTACTGGGCGATATCAAACGTCCGTTTGTCGCTATCATGGGCGGTTCGAAAGTATCTTCGAAGATCGGTATCATCGAGAACCTGCTGGGCAAGGTGGACAAACTGATCCTCTGCGGCGGTATGACCTATACCTTTGCAAAGGCTCACGGCGGCGAGATCGGCGGTTCTATCGTAGAGCTCGACAAACTGGATGTAGCTCTCGGCGTAGAGGAACTGGCAAAGAAAAACGGCGTAGAGCTCGTACTCGCTCCGGATGCAATCTGCGCAGACGACTTCAAGAACGACGCTAACCAGAAGATATTCCCGTCCGACGCAATTCCCGAGGGATGGCAAGGTATGGACGCAGGTCCTGAGGCACAGAAGAAGTTCGCAGCTGCAATCAAGGGTGCGAAGACCATCCTCTGGAACGGTCCTGCCGGTGTATTTGAGTTCGATAACTTCTGCGACGGCAGCCGCGCTATCGGTCTCGCTATTGCAGAGGCTACCAAGAACGGTGCCTTCTCCCTCATCGGAGGTGGTGACTCCGTTGCCTGCGTCAATAAGTTCGGTCTCGCAGACCAAGTATCGTATATCTCTACCGGCGGCGGAGCACTTCTCGAAGCTATCGAGGGTAAAGTACTCCCAGGAGTAGCTGCTATCAAAGGAGAATAATTTATAACTCATAATTTAAAATTCGCAATTACAATGGAAGTTGTAGGTAAGATAATTCAAGTATTGCCCGCACAGGAGGGCATCGGCCGCAATGGTAACCCTTGGAAAGTACAGCCGTATGTGCTGGAAACCCTTGACCAATATCCCCGCAAGGTGCATTTCGAAGTATTCGGAGAGGACCGCATCAAACAAAACCCTTGCGATCTGGACCAACTCGTTACCGTCTCTTTTGACATTGAGAGCCGCGAGTTCAACGGCCGGTGGTACACCTCTATCCGTGCCTGGAAGATTCAGCAAGGCGACATGACACAAGCCGGTGCTGTTCCCTCTGCTGCGCCTGCAGCAGCTCCGGTAGCAGCCGCTCCGGCCGCTCCGGCCGCTCCGGCTGCCCCTGCAGCCCCGGCGAACGTGGACCCGTTTGACGCTTCCGCCGGAGACGGCACCAGTGACCTTCCCTTCTAATGAGACGGTGGGTTAAAATACTGCTTCTTTTATTCTTGCTGGCAGGTGGCGCAATAATATGCGCCATCCGCTGGCAAGCATGGTTTGGCATGCCAGCCGAACCTCATTGGAATGGAGAGACCATAGACTATGTCTTTACGACCTTTGAACAGGACACCACCCCTCAGTCGCTTGACATCCTGGTACTCGGAGACATTCACAATCAACTTACACGTGCCGACTACGACACGCTAGCTTTCCGTCTTCCGCAAGCCGATTTGGTAGCGCAGACCGGAGACTGGATGGAACGGGGACAAGTGTATTACCGCCAATTACTGCTGCGAGAGTGGAGCAACAGCCGGTTATATGGGATGCCGGCAATAGTTTGCCCAGGCAATCATGAGTATTCCAAGGGGCTCCGCAAAACATTGTCGGATGCTTGGAGTGATACCTTTACTTATCCCCATAACGGGCCTGTTGGCGTACCGGGGGCCAATTACTACATAGACATGCCCGATCTGCGGTTTGTCGTTATAGACACCAACCCGCTCGACCGGCTCGTCTATCTTACACGCACGGCCACATGGCTGGAAAAAATAATGAAAGAGGCAGGAAACAGGTATGTGGCGGTTATGATGCACCACCCTGTTCACTCGGCCGGCAAAGGCCGGGCGAACCCTCTTATCTATTCCGCTTTTCGCCATGCCTTAGGTCAAGCCGACCTTGTTCTCGCCGGTCACGACCATAGTTATATGCGCCATGCTCCGTTTGTGGTGCTCAATACGGCAGGAAAGCCCAAACCCCAACGCCCCCATTTGCATGCCGAAGCAACCGACACCGTGCCTGTCTATGGCGTGATTCATATCTCAGATCCCGAATCAGAGAAATCATGTCTTCTATTCAAAGTATATCGCCTTGGCGATAACACATTGGTCGATTCCCTCTATGTTAGTCACGACTGACGCGATAGTATTGTCACTTCAGCCGCACTCGGACAAAGCGCACCTGCTTCACGCCTATACGCGCGCGGGTGGGCGCGTTAATTATATGGTGTACGGCATTGGGAAAAAAAACACATCAGGAAAATACAGTCCTCTTTCCATTTTACAGATTACAGCGGATGAAAGAGCCATCCGTACGGCACAACTGGACTACGTTCCGTCCACAACCATTACAGATCCGTTGAAACGCACAGTCGCGCTGTTTATCAGCGAGGTGCTCTTCCATACACTCCGGCATCCTATGATTGACGAACCGATGTTTGATTTTCTTGTACAAGCCATCCAGAACCTTGACCGAACAAGCGAACCTCAGAACTTTCATCTGCTATTCCTTGTAGAGTTTGCCGCCAAACTGGGATTTGCTATTCCTGAACCTAATAACTCGCTCACTTCTCTTCCGCTCACCAGAGTTGCACGACAAGAGCAGCTTCGCGCGTTGTGCGAATATATGGCGGAACATGTTGAAACCTGGCAAAATCCCAAGTCTCTTGATGTTCTAATGGAGGTTTTTGACTAAAAATGCAGTCAAAAGCAAAAAAGTTGCATTTTTTTTTGGTCAATTCAAAAAAAAGCAGTACCTTTGCACGCTTTTTCGATGTATAAACCCGTCCTCGTGAGAGGACCTAAATAGACAAAGACAATGAAACGTACATTCCAACCTTCCCAACGCAAGCGTCGTAACAAACACGGCTTCTTGGAGAGAATGACTACCGCAAATGGTCGTCGCGTTTTGGCTGCACGCCGCGCTAAAGGTCGCAAGAAACTGACCGTAGCTGACGAAGGACGCCACAAATTTTAATGGAGTCAACTAGACAACACAAAATCGCTCGTCTTATCCAAAAAGACATGAGCGACATCCTTCTGCGATACGCGCGCACACTACAAGGAACACTGATTTCCGTAAGTGAAGTGCGCGTGTCGCCTGATTTGTCTATTGCGCATATCTACATCTCTATCTTCCCGCAAGATAAAGTAAGTGACACGATGGCGCTTATAGGCGAAAACACCCACCGTTTTCGCGGTGAACTCGGCACATTGGAGCGCCATCAATTGCGTATTATCCCCGAAATAGTCTTCCATTTAGACGAAACCATCGATCGGATGGAACGCATTGATGAACTGCTTCATGGCTAACTTCGAATCCCATATTGCTTGGAGATACCTTTTCTCAAAAAAAGGTCATAATGCCATTAATATCGTCTCGGGTATTAGTGCAGTTGCTGTTGGTGTTGTCACTGCAGCGATGATATGCGTATTGAGTGTGATGAACGGTTTCGGTGCGCTTGTAGAACACATGTTCTCTGAGTTCGATCCCGCATTGATGATTGTTCCAACTACAGGACAGACTCTGCGCACAGATACCGAGCCTATTGCTTCTTTGTACGCGCGCGAGGACATTGAAGCCGTATCTATGCAACTGGAACAAACGGCTCTCATCCGGTATAAAGATCACCAGTTGCCAGCACGGGTTATGGGCGTTGATGACCTTTTCACCCGTACGGCGAATATAGACTCTATCATCACGGATGGTTTTTACTCGGTTTGGGACGGTGCATTTGACAGAGCTGTTCTTGGGCGGGGGCTGGCGGCACAAATAGGGATCAATGCCCATTTTACCGGAGCACTTCATTTATATGCACCCGAACGAACGGAGAAAATCAACATGCTCCGTCCCGATAAGTCGCTGCGACATGAACACGCTTTTATTGCCGGTACGTTCGCAGTAAACCAAGTAGAATACGACGATCAACTCATACTCGTCTCGCTTCCTTTGGCGCAGCGGCTCTTCGACTATGACGAACACACAGCTACTGCCCTTCGGATTCACCCGAAAGAAGGAGTGAAAATTTCGAATCTTAAAAGCCAGATCGCCTATCTGCTAGGGCAGGAGTACCGCGTACTGGACCGATACGAGCAACAGCAAGATTTCTTCCGTATCTTACGGATAGAGAAACTGCTTACGATCCTTCTGTTGGTCTTCATACTTATCATTGCCAGTTTCAATATTATCGGCTCGCTCTCGATGCTCATTATCGACAAGAACGAAGACATCCGCATCCTCTCGCATATGGGAGCCGACGAAAGTACTATCCGGCGAGTTTTTCTTTTGGAAGGATGGTTCATTTCCTCACTCGGCACAATTTGCGGACTGGCGGCAGGAGTTTTGTTGTGTCTCGGGCAACAGCATTTCGGATGGCTCACCCTTGGCAACGGTGCCGAATATATTATATCCGCATATCCGGTACAGGTCTTGTGGTGGGACGTGCTTCTTGTAGCTGCTATCGTCCTGGCACTCGGTTTCGCTGCCGCCTATTATCCTTCCCGTAAAATCCATCTCGCATGAAGAAATATATCCTGATACTCGGCATCGTATTATTGTGCATAAGTGCATGCCGCCGCTACCAGCCGGCGCATTACCGCGGTCTGCCGCTGCAATATACTTCGGCTTACCAACAAACCTACGGTCATTGTTATGATTCACTGCCGGAGGTTGCTGTAGTAGCCCTGGATCTCTATTCAGAAGGCCTGGATCTGGATAAAAACAACGTCATCCGGGGCACAGGTTACAACCTGTATATATCTGATATTTTCGTTCCGGATTCATTGCTCGTTACCGGCGAATACAAGTCCGAAACAACGGCGGAAGCCTTTACTTTTCTGCCAGGGAAAGACTATGAAGGGACACCGCACGGCATGTATATTCTGAATATAGAGAAAGACAAAGTGATCCAAATACAGGTATTGGATTCAGGTTCGTTCGTCTATCGGAACGACAGCCTTCTTTTTACTCTTTATTACCGCAACGCTTACGGCGGAAAAGCGACTTACCAATGTTCCTTCACCGGTTCACTCCTGCCATGGCAAAAGAAATAAACAACAACGATCTGTTGCTGCGCGAGTACCATACTTACTTGCGTCTTGAACGAGGCTATTCACAGAACACCATCGATGGATACGAGATGGATCTGGACAAGTTACTCGCATATTGCAAAGAACATGGAGTAGATTTTGTCAAGATGGATTTTGAACAGTTGCAAGATTTTATATTCGAGCAATTCAAAACTGTCAAATCCGAAGCAACTCAGGCACGTGTCCTATCCGGTCTTCATGCCTGGTTCAGATTCCTATTATACAAAGATTACATTGACCAGGACCCGTCCGAACTACTTGAAGGACCGAAGAAATCAAAACATCTGCCTACAGTCCTGACCCTTAAAGAAATAAATGCCATGATGGCTGCTATTGATCTCTCCTCCAATGAGGGGCATCGGAACCGGGCAATGATGGAGATGCTCTATGGAAGCGGTCTTCGCGTAAGCGAACTGGTGAATCTGCAACTGAGCAAGATATATCTGAACGAGCATTACATGCTGATAGAAGGAAAGGGAGCCAAACAACGCCTTGTGCCCATTTCCCCGGTTGCCGAAGAGTGGTTCGGATATTGGATGCAAGAACGGTCCGCTTGGCCTGTCAAGCCCGAAGCCAAAGATTTCGCCTTTGTTAATCGTTATGGGCGTCCACTCACACGGGCTATGGTTTTTACCCTCGTACGAAACCTTTGCGCTGATGCCGGTATTATCAAAACGGTCAGCCCGCACACCTTGAGGCACTCTTTCGCCACACATTTGTTACAAAACGGAGCAGATTTGCGGGTCATTCAGCAACTACTCGGTCATGAAGACCTTGCGACCACGGAGATTTACACGCATCTCAACATACAAGACCTGCGCCAAGCCGTTCTCCAATACCATCCGGCGAACAAGGAAGGAAAATGAGAAAATAAAGGAATGATGAAAGAAGAGAAAAGGTATATTACTTGGATCAAAGGATTAATAGTCCTTTCTTTTCTCATTTTTCATGTCTCCTTTCTGAACGCTGTTGAAACAATTATCGTTGGCGAGATTGTCAATGAGACTACAGGTGAAGTTATTCCGAATGTCAACATCCATTTTCGCGGTACCAAGATCGGTACTACCTCCGATGAAAACGGCTCCTATGCGCTTCGTGTTGACATGAATGCAAAGAGTCAACTCGTCTTCTCCGCTGTCGGCTATTACACCCAACGGTTTGACATAGAGCCCGGTACGATGGCAGGACTACAAGTAGCTCTACGGGAAAAAGTAGCAACACTGACAGAGGTTGTAGTCGCACCGAATGAGAACCCGGCGCTCGAACTACTGCGCCAGGTACGCGCTCACCGGCAAGAAAACGACCGGACGCTGCACCCCGAATCGGCTTTCACTGCTCATCGCGAACAGACCCTCTACGTCTCGCATATCACCAAACGACACCTGCGCCGTGCTCTATGGCGGAGCCTGCAAGACGGACTCATCGCGCAAGAAGACTCCACCTATATTTTACCTCTTTACCGGGAGACGCAATCCTTCCGGCTGACCGGGCATGAAATGATTCCGGCTAATGACCAACGCACACAGGCACTTATACTATCCACAACTGACTATTCTTCCCTTATCGGAGGGGAAGGGAATTTAAATTTCTACGCTCCCTCGGTCTCGATCATGGGGCATGCCTTCCTTTCGCCGCTTGCTTCGGGAGGTAACTTATATTACCGTTATTATCTAGAAGGAGCAGACACAATTCATTTCCGCACCCGCAACCCGTTCTACGCCACTTTTAACGGCGAACTGGTCATTGACACAGTTACCTTCGCTCTACGTTCCATAAAGGCCTATGTGCCGGCAGAGGTAGCTGTGAACTACGTCAATACACTGCATGTATCCCAAACGCTCGCGCCGGACAATACGATTGCTTCCGAACATATCTCAGCACTGCTCGATTTTAGTATAAAGACAGAAAAAGCCGGTACTGTTTTCCCTACCTTGCTGCTCACAACCTCTCTCAAGAATCCTGACGCACAGACGATAATAAGCAATCATGACAGTTTATTCGTTTCAGAAGAATTGCCCTACAATGAGAAGAGCGAGTTATCACTAAGTATAGCAGACTCATTGCCAATCATTCGGGCCGCGAAATGGTTTGCGACTATTGCGACAACGGGTTATATTCCCACCGGTACTCCTGTTGATATCGGTCATATTGAAGAAATACTACAGGTCAACAACCATGAAGGTGTACATATCGGTTTGCCTTTCCGCACGAACGAGAAGATGTCAAAGGTCGTCAGTCTGGAAGCCTCAGTAGGATATGGTATCAAAGACCGAAGTCCCAAAGGAATGGGACGTATCTCTATCAAACTCCCCACGCCTCGTATAAACACCTTGCAAATCGAATATAACGACCGCTATGTTTGGTCAGAAGTAGATGATTTCGACCGCTTACTACGGGAGAACTCTGTGGGATGGGGAAACTTCGATTTTACCTCTTATGCATTTGAGGCACTCAAACGTGATTCTCTATGTGTCAACACCGCATTGCGCCAACGGCAGCTCCAACTCCATTGGTTTGCCGATTGGACTCCACACTTGGAGACACATGCCTATGTACGTGCAGGATGGCAAGACGGCTATGCTTATCAGTCGCTATCAGCTATCGCACGGTTGTCATGGGGAGAACGCAAATACGACGGTTATTTCATGCGTAGATACGCCTATTCGGCAAAATACCCCATTCTCTACCTCGGTTTCGAAACGGGACATTGGGATAGAGGTCTATATGCCCACTTGCGCATTATGCTCGTCCAGCATGCGAATCTGGGCATGGGCGGCATGCTTTCTTACGCGCTCCAAGCCGGAACTCTTTTTGGACGTGTACCGAGCACGTTGCTATGGCAAGCGAATGCCAACCAAGGCTATGCCTACGACCCGTATCGCTTCACATTCCTGCACGGCAGACAAATGATGGCTGACAAATATGTCACGTTGCAAACCGAATGGAACGGTCATGGCATTCTCTTTAATCTTATCCCGGGTATCAGGTGGCTCCATCTGCGCGAACTGGTAGAAGCAAAGATCGCCTACGGCTATTTATCCCAAGAATTACTGACATATACATCTCCGCACAATTTATATGCAGAGGTCGGTGTCGGAATTGGTAATATACTCCGCGTGTGTGATCTCTACTCTGTCTGGTCTTTATCGCCGGAAATTCAGTGGGGGATGCGCTTCCGCATTCATTTAGGGCTATGATGGTATGATTTTTGTAGCATCAAAATTGGAAATAAAACATTAAAAACAACTATAATTTATGGCAGAAAAGAAATTAATGCGCTCTTCCAATAAGATTTTGGCAGGCGTTTGCGGCGGTATCGCCGAGTATTTTGACGTAGATCCCACCTTGATTCGTGTGATCTATGCAATCTTAGCAGTATTTACCACCGGTTTTCCCGGACTTCTGCTTTATCTCATTCTCATGCTCATCATGCCGGCTGCACCGGTTAAGAACAAAGTAGAGGATGTTGAATTCAAAGACGCAACAAAAAAAGAGGACAAATAAAAGTCCTCTTTTTTGTTAAAACATACTTTGTTGACCATCCGCCCCAAGCGGTGTTTTCCCAAGATGTTTATATGCCAATTCCGTTGCTTCGCGGCCTCGTGGAGTTCTTTTGATAAAACCCTCTTTGATCAAATAAGGTTCATAGACATCCTCAATCGTACCTGCATCCTCTCCCATAGCCGTAGCGATGGTGTTCAATCCGACAGGTCCTCCGCGGAACTTATCAATAATGGTAAGCAATAGTTTGTTATCTATTTGATCAAGACCGAATGTATCAATATTCAATGCCTCTAAAGCGTATTTAGCGATCTCCAAATCGATCTTACCATTTCCTTTGACTTGTGCAAAATCACGTACGCGGCGCAATAACGCATTGGCAATACGGGGCGTTCCGCGAGAGCGACGGGCAATCTCACCTGCCGCTTTTTCGTTGATCTCTACGCCCAGCAAACGCGCACTACGCTTAACGATACCCGCTAAAATATCGGCATCGTAGTACTCCAAATGGCAGTTAATACCGAAACGGGCACGTAGAGGGGATGTCAACAAACCAGAACGGGTCGTAGCACCGATTAGCGTGAAATGGTTCAGGTCGATCTGAATTGTGCGCGCCGAAGGTCCCTTGTCTATCATAATATCTATACGATAGTCCTCCATCGCAGAATAGAGGTACTCCTCTACAATCGGGCTTAAACGGTGGATTTCGTCAATAAAGAGCACATCGTTTGGTTCCAGCGAAGTGAGGAGTCCCGCAAGATCGCCGGGTTTGTCCAGCACAGGTCCCGAAGTGACCTTAAATCCCACTCCCAACTCGTTCGCAATAATATTGCTCAAAGTCGTTTTTCCAAGTCCCGGAGGGCCGAAAAGCAGCACGTGGTCCAGGCTTTCTCCGCGTTGTTTAGCCGCCTCGACAAAGATCTTCAAATTTGATGTCACCTTTGTCTGACCTGCGAAATCCGCGAAACACAACGGACGGAGCGCATTATCCTGCTCCTTCTCGGACATCTGCTGCCGTATATCAAATTCTGCCATAATGCTATTGGGTTACTTCGTGGAATAACTGTTCCAAATCAGTTATTTTATCAATGAATTCATCTGCTTTTATCTCTCCGTGATCCAAGATCACCACTCTATCACACATCTCCCGCACTTCCTGCATAATATGCGTAGAAAGGATCACCGTACGTTCCTTGCCTAAATCACGAATAAGGCTGCGTATTTCCACCAACTGGTTGGGGTCGAGGCCTGTAGTCGGCTCATCCAGAATCAGCAGTTCTGGATTTCCTAATAAAGCCTGTGCCAAGCCCACACGCTGACGATATCCTTTGCTCAACTCACGGATATGCTTGTGCCGCTCAGGAACCAATCCTACGCGATCAATAAGTGCATCTATATCCTCGTTGGCATGGGTCAGCCCTGCCATAAATTGAAGATATTCCGTTACATACATCTCGTCATATAGCGGGTTATTCTCCGGTAAATAACCTATTCTCTCCGGAACCTGCACCTTGCCGCTATCTGCTTTCCAAAGACCGATAAGGATCTTCATCAATGTTGATTTACCGGCACCGTTCGGTCCTAAAAGTCCTAAGACTTGACCAGAAGGTATTTCCAAACGGATATCTTTGAGCACTTGCTGTGCACCAAACGACTTGTTGATATGTTCAATAAGAATCATATGGTCGCTTCTATATTCCAGACGAAAGCACGGACTCCGACTTCTTCGTTACGGAGATCCAGTTTCTTGATCGACTCCAAGAGTGCGGGCACCTGTTCATCGTCAACGACGGTGATAACACAGGAGTTCATCTCGGGCCAAGCGTGGGTACCGCGGCGGGGTTCGCCGCCGTTGGTACCACGACCTTGTACTTGCTCAAAGAACGTGAATCCTTTGATATTCAGGATATCAAGCATATATTCCACGCGACCGGTGTTTGCCTGATTAAAAACAATCATAACACTTTTCATTTCTCGTCTCCTTTCTTTACTTTGAGGTCCATGAAGATGAATTTCTTGCGGAGGGCTTCCTGTTTGTCTCGGTCGCCGTGGCGCGCCATAACGCCATAGAGCACAGGCACGATATAAAGGGTCAGGAAAGTGCTGACGGTCAGACCGCCGATGACAACGATACCCAACGGCTGCCACATCTCGGCACCTTCACCGGAAGAGACTGCCATCGGCACCATACCGAGGATGGTAGTGAAAGCGGTCATCAGCACCGGACGGATACGGCTCCGGCCGGACATCTGAATAGCCTGATTGAGCTCATAGCCGCGCTCACGCATGAGGTTGATATAATCCACGAGCACAATACCGTTCTTCACCACAATACCCACCAGGAGCACCAGACCCAGCGCGCCGATCATATCCAGCGAACGGCCGGTGAGCCAGAGGGCGATGATGACACCCGAGAGGGCGAACGGCACGGTGAACATGATGATACCCGGCATCTTGAGGGACTCGAACTGCGACGCCATCACGATATATACCAGCAGGATAATCAACGCCATCAGTAATCCCATATCACGGAAGGTGTCCTGCTGCGTCTCGTAGTTACCGCCGATGTGAGTGGAGTAACCGACCGGGATGTCGAGTTGGGGAACGACCTCCGTCTCAATCGCTTTTGCCAGTTCGCCAAGGCTGGTGTTGTACGGCGTAGCCTTGACGGTGACGATACGCTGGCGCGCCTTGCGCTCGATGGTAGGCGGCGCCCAGTATTCGCCGACCGTTGCCACCTCGGAGAGTTTGACGGTCTTGCCCGTCGCCGTCGGGATAGAGAGGTTGAGAATGTCGGAGATAGAGTTGCGGTCCTCTTCCATAAGGCGTACCACGATGTCGTACTCCGAACCGTCGTCCTTGAGGTAACCGCACGACATACCTGCCACACGGTTGCGGAGGTAGGTAGAGATAGTAGCGGAGCTCAAACCGAGACGGGAAGCCTTCTCTTTATCCACAGTAATCTTGATATCCGGGCGGTCGTCCTCGCGGGAGATATTCACGTCGCGGGCACCGGGCAACTGCGAGATGAGTTGACGGCAATGCTCCGCCATCTGGGAGGTCTTGTCGAAGTCGTAACCGTAGATTTCCAAATCGACTGTGTTACTGCCTCCGGATCCTCCGGACGAAACAGCACACTGGTATTCGTTAATCTCCGGGTATTTAGCCATCTCCTGACGGAGGATTTCGGCAATGGTCCAGATGTCGCGGTCACGCTCCCATTTCTTCGGCAGACGTATGGTCATCTGGATCTTGTTGTTCATCGTCGAAGAGAAGAGGGCTGCGATAGAAGCGTCGTCGTTTGAACCGGCAGAGGTATTGATAAGCTCAATCTCCGGCACGAGTTCCACGAAACGTGCTTCCAGTTTGCGGGCTGTCTTAAGGGTTTCCTCGATACGCGTACCACGCTGCAGTTTCACCGTCACCGATAAACGACCATTATCTTGTTGTTGCATGAAGTCTGTACCAATTTTTCCAAGGAAAACCGGTGTGAGAGAAGCAGCAAAGAAAGCAAACAGTATCAGCAAAGTGACAGTTTTATGCCTTAAACACCAGCCCAGTGAAGCAGCATACCATCCGTCGATTTTATCCAGCATACGTACCACAGTCCTTTCATACCACGATTTCTTATCGGCGTCATCATTCACGAGGTTGCCGTCTTCATCCACATGCACTTTCTTCGCTTTCAACAGTTTGGAGCACAGCATCGGGGTCAGCGAGATAGCCACGAGGGTCGAAGTACAGCAGACCACCGTCACGATCCAGCCCAATTCGTGGAACATGATACCCGCCATACCATTGAGCATCGTCAACGGTACAAACACTGCAACAAGAACCAATGTGGTGGCAATAACCGAAACCCAAACCTCGTTGGTTGCATAGATGGCAGCATCACGCGGGTCTTCACCACGCTCAACGTGACGCGTGATATTCTCCAGCACCACAATCGCGTCATCCACCACCATACCGATCGCGATAGTCAGTGAACAGAGCGAGATGATATTCAGGCTCGAATCCGCCAAACCGAGGTAGATAAATGCCACAATCAGGGCAATCGGGATGGTGATACCGATGATGATCGTTGCGCGCCATTTGCCAAGGAAGAACAATACCACGAGCACCACGAATAACAATGCATAAAGCACCGATTCCTCCAGTGAATTGATGGAGTTTTGGATGTTCTCCGACGAGTCGTAGATCTTCTCGATCTTCACGTCCGAAGGCAGCTGTTTCTGGATCTGCTCCAACTCTTTGCGCACGTCACGGCAGACCTGCACGGTGTTGGCACCTGTCTGCTTGGCGATAACGAGACGCACGGCTTCACGGCCGTTGGTCTTCTCGTCCAGCGAGAGGTCCTTGATAGTATCCTTGACGGTAGCGATGTCGCGGATGAAGACCTGCTGTCCCTGCGGCGTCATGGCTACCATGAGATTCTCTATCTCCGAGGACTCGATGTATTCCGAACGCACCTGCATCTGGTACTGCTCCTGCGGCATCTTAATCGTACCCGAAGAGAGGTTGAGGTTGTTCGCCGTAACGACTTGTCCCACCTGCTCCAGCGTGATACCGTACGCGTCGAGTTTCTGCTGGTCGATATTGACATAGACATAGCGGTCCGGCGCACCCGAAAGGGAGATGTTACCGATACCATCGATGTGGTTCAACTGCGGTACCACTTCGTCGTTCAGAATCTTATCCAGACCCGCATAGGTCTCGTCCGCCGTAATGGAGTACTGGCAGATAGGCATAGAGGAAGTGGAGAGCTTGAAGATAACCGGCTTGGCACAGTTGTCCGGCAGGTTGTTCGCCGCCATATCAACAAACGAACGCACATCGTTCACCGCCTCGTCCATGTTACTACCCCACTCCAGCTCCAGCGTTACCACGGAGATATTATCCTTGGACTGCGAAGTGATATGTTTGAGGTGATCGACGGAGGTCAGGGCATTCTCCATTATCTTTGTCACATTGGTTTCCATTTCGGAAGCCGAAGCACCCGGATAAGTGGTCATCACCGTGATATAGGGCGGGTCCATCTCCGGAAATTGGTCGATAGGCAGTTTCAGAAAACTGTAAATACCTATCACAATCACTGCCACAAAGATTAAGACAGTGGTAACAGGTTTCTCTATCGCAGTTTTATAGATTGACATAGTTTATTATTCAGTTACAACGTTAATTTTCACTCCATCTACTAATTTATGTTGACCGGTGGTGACCATCTCCACACCATCAGTGATTTCATCGGAGATGATTTCCACATCCTGGTCGAAACGCTGACCCAAAGTGACGGCAACGCGTTTGGCACGACCGTTTTCATTGATAAACACATAACGATCGTTGGCACCCACCAGTTTCTCTACTGACTGATAAGGCACAACAATCGCTTTCTCCTTACCCAGACCAATGGTGGTTGTTACATACATACCGGGGCGAAGCAAGAGTTTGTCGTTAGGAATCTGTATTTTGGCTTGGAAAGTGTGTGACGAAGCGTCTATTGTAGGATAAACCACCTCCACCTTCGCATTGAACACTTTGTCAGGATAAATTTCCGAAGTCAGAGTCAGTTTCATCCCTTGCTTGATGCGTGGGAAATAAGTCTCAGGTATTGCCACCAGCGCCTTCAGCTTGTCAATCTGCGTAAGGACTACAATAGGTTGACCGCTATATAGTTCACCATCCTCGTAAGTCTTGGCTGAGATAACACCATTGAACGGAGCTTTCACGTAAGTGTTGGTTTGCAAGAAATCAAGTTGCTCTTTGGTCTGATTGTATTGCACCGTTATCTGATCCAGTTGCTGTTGTGTAGCAGAACCTGATTTCAAGAGTTGCTCTATACGATTCTTTTCAATCTCAAGATTCCCCATCGTCAGTTTGGTAGTCTTATACTGGGTCTGGTCCATCCGCACGAGCATATCGCCCTTGCGTTTTTTGTCACCCACCTCGCAATAGATATGTTCAATCTTGCCGGTGAGAGAAGGTGCCACATTCTGGGTCAAATAGCCTTGCAGGTTGGTGCTAACAGAGATTTCTCTTTGTATCTCACGCGCTTGCAGCACGGTGGTTCTTACCTGCTCCACACGCTCTTCTTCCTCCGCAGCAGTAGCGGTCTTTGTTTCTTTGTTGCAACTTGCCAAAAAAAGTACGGCAAGTGCCATCATCATAATCTTTTTCATATCTTTTATTAGTTATTATTCAAAAATTTGGTAAGTTCCACTTGTGCATTGACCAATGTCAATACGGCTTGCACATAACTCGATTGGGCGGAGATAAGGTCATTGCTGGCGTTGGTCAGTTCCAAGTTGCTTGCCGCACCCCACTGATATTTATTGGTGGTTGATTCAAACACGCGCTCCGTCACCTCGATATTCTCTTTCTCATTGGAATAGGTCTCAAAGGCATTTTGCAGGTTGAATCGCAGTTGCTGATACTGAATACCCAGATTGCCGGTCGTCTCCTCCAACGTATTTCTGGCTTCTTCAAGTGCAATCTTTTTTTCCACCACCCCTGCCGCACGTTTTCCGCTTGACCAAAGAGGCATACGAACGCTAAGTTGAACCAAGTTCGGCGGGGTCATTCGCATACCACCCTCGCCATAATATTGTTGATTGGTATAGTTATAGGCGGCACTGAGTGTGGGACCGTAAGCCCAGGCTGCCATATGAACATTTTTCTTTGCCAGTTCCACATTCTTCTCAAGCAACTGATAGTTGAGATTGCGTTCTATATTGAAGTCTTCGCTCAGCAACTGCAAGATAGTTTCCGCAGAAAGGAGGTCTCCGATAGAATCGGTAAGGGTAAGTTCGGTGTCAGCTGGAACTGCGAGCAACACACGCAGAGAGTTCTTCGCCAATTCCACATTACGATTCGTAGAGTTGATGTTGTTTTTCAGCGTATTGATACGAACACTGATTTGGTCGGCAGCGGTTTGCTCGGCAGCACCGGCATCCACTGTCTTTTGCGTCATGTCGGCAAGTGCCACGATATTGCTCAAACTGCTATCCAATAGTTGTTTGATATCGTTCATCAGCAAAACCGACACATAACTCGTAGTAATGCTGGCACGGATTTCCGACTCCGATTGCTCCAACGAAATCTTCTTCATATCAATGGCGATATTGTTCAAGAGAACTCCCACAATACCTTGACCGTTGAGACCCACCGAAGCCGTGAGACCCAATGCACCTACATTCGGCATATTAATGGTGAAACTTCCCATCGCCGTACTCATCTCGGCGCTATAACCACAATAGTTGCTATAGGCATAACTCCCGTCAGCTTGGGGCAACATAGCGGCTATGGTCTGCCAGCGTTGCGCATAGGCTTCTTGCACTGCAAGGGAAGCATTCTTCAGACTACGGTTGTTCTGAATAGCGTAGTCTTGTGCCTGTTGCAGCGATAATTCTAACGAGGCAGGCGCATTGCTTTTGTTGCTGTCCTGGTGCTTGGTAGCGTCCATCACATGATCGGAGGCTACTGCGGGCAACAGGGTTAGCGCCAACATTGTTGTAACTAAAATCTTTCTCATACCTTAATTATTACTATATTATGTTTGTTTCAGAATTGATTTTGCATAAACTGTTTTGCCAGTTCTGCCCCTTTATCCGAGATTATACTGCGGAAGAACGACTCCATCGTGAAACGCACCAGTCGTCTTGGACTAACACTGTGTATCTCGTCTTGGTTTCGCATAAAAGCCTGCTGAATAATGCTGTACATCACGGCACAGGTCTCCACATCCAAATCTTCACGATAGACACCTTCCTCCTTTCCTCGCTGCAGATGCCGCATCAGAATTTCTTTCGTACCGGCATGCACATCGCGTATATGCTGCTTATACTGCTGCGGATAATATTTACGCAAATCATGTGCAAAGGCAGGCTCCTTGTGTACGTCACTTACCTTCGAATGCATTTGCATCAAAAGACGAATACACTCTATCGCCGACTTCCCATCCATATATTGATGTGCCATCCGCATCGAGTTGTCGTTCATCTGATGCAATACCGCACCCACCAACTCATTTTTACCCGGGAAATACTGGTAGAAAGTCTTCTTCGACATACCTAAGTTGCGACTCAGGTCGTCAATGCTGACACTCTTTATACCATACTTTTTAAAGGCATCCAAAGCGGTGTCGATAATTTGTTGTCTTTGGTCTTCCATATTTCTTGCTCAAAAACGGCTGCAAAGATAATACCAATCTTTGATATACGCAATACACTTGGAAACTTTTTTTTGAAAAAAGTTTCCAAGTAACCCACAAAATAAATAAAATAGAGACCCTGAACGCAATTTCGCACAACTAAATATCTCTACACAACAAAGGCATCTGCCTAAGGCAGACACCTGAAATATAAAATAAAGTTATGGGAACTAATGCGTATTAGAGTTCATCGTGAGCATGCATCTGCTGAACATAAACAGCATGCATCATCTTCTCACGCTTGATTTCTGAGGGTTTCTCAAATTGCTGGCGGCGACGAAGTTCTTTGATGACACCGGTTTTGTCGAATTTACGTTTGAACTTTTTGATGGCGCGCTCTATATTCTCGCCTTCTTTTACAGGTACTACAATCATGTTTTTTTGTGTTATTATTTTGTTATTATGTTGTTATATTATTTCGTTTTTCTCAAAAGCGGGTGCAAAGGTAATGCAAGTTTTTGGAATACGCAAATAAATTCTTATTTTTTGCGCATTTTAATAAAAACAATGCTTACCTTGGCTTCGCGAACAGAGTGAGCGATGAAAGGTGCAAGTTTTTGGAATACGCAAATAAATTCTCATTTTTTGCGCATTTTAATAAAAACAATGCTTACCTTGGCTTCACGAACGAAGTGAGTGATGAAAGGTAATGCAAGTTTTTGGAATACGCAAATCGGTCTATAAAATTTATTTTAGAGTTACACAGGGAGGAATATAAGTGAAAAATTTGGCAATTTTTCCACGTAAACTCACTCCGATTTTTCCTCAAAAAAGAGCACCTTCTTAGCGGACATGTAGCGGACATGCAGCGGACATCGTGCATACTTTGTGCTATAATATTCTTATTATGTGAATGTTATAGGCATAAAAATGACCATTTTTACCTCTTATCTACAACAAAAAAATTTGGCAATTTTTCCCCATCCGATATTTTCCTCACAGTCGTCTCTTGAATGATGAGCACCATGCATTTCCGCCAACGGGGGTAAGACACACAACACCCTACCCGTTTTTTATCCTATCAATACTTTTTTCTATTGCCATCTGCAAAAAAAACGTTATCTTTGCAACTCGAACAGAACAAGTCATTGCAACAGATGGCAGAAACTTATATGAAAGACACACGTAGCAATCTCGTTGTCCGCTTTGTCGGTGACTCCGGCGACGGCATGCAACTCACAGGAAACCTCTTTAGCACCATCAGCGCCATCCTCGGCAACGAAATCAGTACCTTTCCCGACTTCCCCGCTGAAATCAGAGCACCGCAAGGAACACTCGGAGGTGTCAGCGGATTTCAAGTACAACTCGGCTCTACCGGCGTACACACACCGGGCGACAAAGCCGATGTACTCGTTGCCATGAACCCTGCTGCCCTCAAAGTAAATATCGGCAATATTCATAACCAAAGTATCATACTCATCGATACCGACAGTTTCAGCGCCAAAGACCTTGAAAAAGCGGAATTTAAAACCGACAATCCTTTCGAAGAACTGGGGCTGTCAGAATCCGTTCAGATTGTGCCTATACCGCTCACCACACTCACCAAAGAGAGTCTGAAAGACAGCGGAATGGACAACAAAGCCGTTCTGCGAAGCAAAAACATGTTTGCACTCGGAGTCGTTTGTTGGCTGTTCTCACGCGATATAGAGTATGCCGAGCGTTTCCTCGAAAACAAATTCCGAAAAAAGCCCGACCTGCTCACCGCCAATCTCAAGGTGCTGACGGACGGCTACAACTACGGCAACAATCTCGCTCTCTGCGTCAACAGGTTTGTGATTGAGAAATCGAAGGAAATGCCGCATGGAAACTACACCTCCATCGCCGGCAACAAAGCCGCTGCATGGGGATTGATTGCCGCTGCCGAAAAAGCCGGCAAACGGCTCTTCCTCGGAAGCTACCCCATCACTCCCGCCACCGATATTATGCAAGAACTGGCAGCACGCAAAGATGTGGGAGCCATGGTGGTACAAGCCGAAGATGAAATAAGCGGCATCTGCCTCGCCATCGGCGCCTCATTTGCAGGAGACCTCGCTGTCACTTCCACCTCAGGACCCGGACTCTCACTCAAAAGCGAAGCATTAGGACTCGCCGTCATGGCTGAACTCCCGCTCGTACTTATCGATGTACAACGTGGCGGTCCTTCCACAGGTCTCCCCACAAAAACCGAACAGACCGACCTTCTGCAAGCCGTCTTCGGGAGAAACGGAGAAAGCCCACTGGTCGTCATTGCCGCCTCCACGCCTGCCAACTGCTTCGACTATGCCTACCAAGCCGCCAAAATAGCACTGGAAAACATGACTCCCGTCATTCTCCTCTCTGACACCTATCTTGCTAATGGCACTTCCCTCTGGCGTATCCCCCAAATGGCAGAACTGCCCGCTATTGAGCCGCAACAAGTTCCCAATGAACTTCAAGGACAATATAATCCCGCCTTGCGCGACCCGCAGACACTCATCCGATACTTTGCTCCTGCAGGCAAAGAAGGGTTCGAACACCGCAATATGGGCTTGGAACGTGATGCTACGAAAGGAAGCATCTCCACCAACCCTCATAACCACGAGGTGATGATTCAAAACAGAGCAGACAAAGTGAAACGTATCAGCGAAAGACTGCCTCTGCTGTCACTCTATGGCAATCAAGAGGCTGACACACTACTGGTAGGATTCGGCTCCACAGAAGGACATCTCAAAGCGGCTGCCGATAGGCTCAACAACAACGGAACTCCTGTCGCTTTGGCTCATTTCAACTATATATACCCCCTGCCACGCAACACGGAGCATGTACTGAAACGTTTCTCACGCATCATCGTCTGCGAAGTCAGCAACCGGCAGTTTGCCACCTATCTGCGAAGTCAGATAGAAGGGTTGCAACTCGAATCGCTCACCTCCCTCAAAGCCCAACCGCTGCAGATAGAAGACATCATTCAAAAAGTGGAAAGTGTTGCAAAGAAATAGATGTTGCATCAGCCTATCTAATCTCAATTATAAAGTGTAAATGACCCAATAGTAAATATCTTCATGACCCCACAAGATTTCAAATCCGACCAATATGTTCGCTTCTGCCCCGGCTGTGGCGACCATGCCATCCTTGCAGCACTGCAGAGAGCCATGGCAGAGATAGGTATCCCCACGCACGAGACGGTGGTCATCTCCGGCATCGGTTGCTCGAGCCGTATGCCACACTACCTCAACACCTATGGATTCAACACCATCCACGGGCGCGGAGCTGCCATCGCCACCGGCGTGAAGACCTCACACCCCGAACTCACCGTCTGGCAGATGACAGGCGATGGCGACTGCCTTGCCATCGGAGGCAACCATTTCATACACAGTCTGCGCCGAAACATTGACCTCAATATCTGCCTCTTCAATAATCGCATCTACGGACTGACAAAAGGGCAATACTCTCCCACCTCACCCAAAGGGTTTGTGAGCAAATCTTCTCCTTTCGGCACAGTGGAACGACCGTTTATTCCCGCGGAATTGGTTCTCGGCGCAAGAGGCACTTTTTTTGCCAGAACTTTGGACGTGGATATGCCTACTGCCGTGGAGTGCATGAAAGCGGCACAACAACACAAAGGTGCTTCCGTAGTGGAATGTCTCGTCAATTGCGTGATATTCAATAACGGGGCCCACAGTTGGATAGCAGATCGCGATACCCGTGCCGACCGCACTATTGTGCTACGAGACGGAGAGAAGATGATTTTCGGTCGTAACAACGAAAAAGGATTGGCATTGGACTATTCTCAAGGTCTGATTCCGCGTCTTGTCATCACCACTGCCGATGACCCTCACGTTCTCGTCCATAATACCAAGGAGCAAGACCCCACCTTGCATCGCATGCTGGCCTTGATGGGACAACTGACATCGGTCGGACAAGAGCACGACGACATGCCGGTGGCTCTCGGAGTCATCCGCGATGTAGAAGAAGAGACCTACGACAACGCCGTCAATCGGCAGATTCACGAAGTGCAAGCCGCTGCCAAGGTGCATTCTTTTGACCAACTCACTGCCACCTTGGAGCAATGGGAATTATAACAGAAAGAGAGACAACAAAATGTTGTCTCTCTTTCTGTACCCAGGGCCGGGGTCGAACCGGCACAGGGGTGAACCTACTGGTGTTTGAGACCAGCGCGTCTACCGATTCCGCCACCTGGGCTCTTTTCTCAAAGCGGCTGCAAAGGTAATGCAAGTTTTTGGAATACGCAAATAAAATTTAATTTTTTGCGTATTTTAATAAAAACGAAGCTTACCTTGGCTTCGCGAACGTAGTGAGTGATGAAAGGTTGCAAGTTTTTGGAATACGCAAATAAAATTTAATTTTTTGCGTATTTTAATAAAA
>ERZ842401.537-NODE-537-length-55516-cov-7.470331_pt1 | contig 55516 bp, 49 predicted proteins | sample MGYA00521270_ERZ842401 | MGnify/ENA primary metagenome ERZ842401 (study PRJEB31892, sample SAMEA3878208) | bioreactor metagenome | biome: Moose rumen | place: Sweden | collected 2011-10 | study: EMG produced TPA metagenomics assembly of the PRJEB12797 data set... | reverse complement strand
TATCTTTTTTCAATTTTTTCCTTAATACGAGTTGCTTTACCTGAACGTTCTCTCAGGTAGTAAAGTTTTGAACGTTTTACGTCACCACGTCTTAAAACTTCAATTTTATCAATACGCGGAGAGTTGATTAAGAATACACGTTCAACACCAACACCTTGGAATACTTTTCTTACTGTGATCGTCTTGTTCAAACCGGCACCGTGAATCTTAATAATTGTACCTTCAAATGCCTGAATTCTTTCTTTGTTACCTTCAACAATTTTAACGAATACTTTAACAGTATCACCTGCGTTGAAAGTAGGCAAAGAATCTTTTAAATATTCTTTTTCTAATTCATCAATAACAGGGTTAATCATTTTGTTTTTCCTTTATATTTCTAATAATTGCTACTTATACAATTCCTTAACTCACATTTAAAAAGATTTTTTCCACATAAAAATCCACATGAGCGCACGCTTGCATATTTGATAGTATAATAAACATTTTTTATTTGCAATAGGCAAATGCAAGTATAAAGATTTGTAACATATGCAATAGGGCGTTTCTTTATGAAACGCTTTTAATTACACCGCCGCCTAGTACTTTGTCGCCGTCATAAAATACTGCAGATTGACCGATTGCGATAGATTTTTGCATATCGCCAAATATGACTTCTACTTCGCCATTTTGTAACGGACGAATTTCAACAGGTGTTGGTTGTTGGGTTGAGCGTATTTTTGCCTGACATTTTTTAGGCTCTTTTAGAGCATCAATCGCTATCCAGTTTAAATCATTTGCGATTAGAAATTTCTTAAATGTTTTGTCCGCCGGTCCTATGACAACTTCATTTGATTCTTTTCTTAATTCCAATACATATAGCGGTTCTGTTGAAGAAACTCCGATACCCTTTCTTTGACCTATTGTATAATTCCATATCCCTTTGTGAGTTCCGAGAATTTTACCGTTTGTATCAACTATATTACCGATTTTATCTTCAACGCCAAGAAGTTCATTATAGTCTCCTCCGTAAAAATCCTGACTGTCAGGTTTATCTGCCGCCTGAAGATTATTTTCTTTTGCAATTTGTCTTATTTGATCTTTTGTATAATTACCAAGAGGTAAAATGATATTTTTTAACTGTTCTTGTTTTAATCTGTATAAAAAGTACGATTGATCTTTGTGTGGTGCAATCCCTCTTTTTAATACGTATCTGCCGTTTTCTTCTTCAACTTTTGCGTAGTGTCCTGTTGCAAATTTGTCAAATTCAACTCCGTTAAGTCTTGCGATTTCAGGCAGAACACCGAATTTTATCAATGCATTGCACCAAACGCAAGGATTTGGAGTATGTCCGTCGAGATATTCTTTTTTAAAGTTTTTGATTACAATATCTTCGTATTTGGTTACACAATCCACAACGTGATAAGGAATACCAAGTTGAGTGGCAAGATTCCGGGCAGCTTCTATATCTTCCACTTCATCAGGTCCGTAGCAGGCATTGTGTTTACCTTCGGCAACGGCCAGGCCTTTTTTCCCCCAAATAGACATTGTTGCTCCGATAACTTCGTAACCTTGTTCTTTTAAGATTAATGCTGCAACTGATGAATCAACTCCACCTGATAATCCTACTAATACTTTCATTTAGTCCCTTTCTGATAATCTGTTAATAAGATTTTATCATAAATATATTTTAATTATACATATTCAAGTTTGTCATGCAGTGCTTTTGCAGATTCCTCGTAGCCAATTCTGCCCATCAGTCCGTATGTGTAGTTTCTGGTTTGCTCCACCGAAGGCTGATCAAAAGTGTTAATATTGTATAATGCTCCGGTTATTGCGGTTTGCATTTCAAGCATATATAGTAATTGTGCAATATGATAACCATCTACTTTCGGGATTTTAATAGTTATAGTTGGTCTTGAATAATCAATAAGTGTAGCCTGAGTTGAATCAGCTTCCGCATTGATAAGATTATTTACTGTTTTTCCGCCTAAGTAGCCAATCCCTGTATATTGAAAAATTTGAGGGATTCCCAATGTTGTATCAAACTCTCCGATTCTCACAAAATTTATTACCTTGTTGTTTGGACCTTCATTAAATAATTGCATAAGGGTATGCTGATCTTTTGCACCGATAGCACCAATTGGGGTTGGGCCTGCTTTTATCGGTTTTTCTTCTGTTGTCTTATTTTTCCCGAGGGATTCAGCCCACAATTGTGTAAACCAGTCAGGAACATATTTTAATTTCTCAGAATAAGGCATTAGTACTGTTATATCTTTCCCGTATTTGGTATCCAGCAGATAGTGAATAAGTGCATTTTGCGCTGCGATATTTTCGTAAATATTCGTATTCTTAAGTTGGGCATCTAAATCTCTTATTCCTGCCGTTATTTCGTCAATGTTAATCCCTACCAGAGCAAAAGGTAAAAGTCCGACAGCCGTAAATACAGAAAATCTTCCCCCCACATCATCCGGAACTACAAAGGTTTTATATCCCTCTTGTTCTGATATTTGTCGTAAAATTCCGGTCTTTTTATCTGTAGTGACTATGATATTTTTTCTGTAATCATCATCTAATTCTTTCTCTAACCTGTCTTTGAGGATCATATACTGTGCCATTGTTTCTGTTGTGTCACCTGATTTGGTAATAACATTAACAAGAGTTTTCTTTAAATCAAGGATATCTAACAGGCCGTTAATATCGTCGGGATCAACATTATCAAGAAAGAATATGCGCGGATACCCTCCGCGTTGTTCTTTAGACAATAAATTCCAGTATGGTTTTAGTAATGCGTGTGTAATTGCAATTCCTCCCAAAGTTGATCCGCCAATTCCTAAAACAAGAATATTATCAAATCTGTTTTCAACAAGTGCAGCATATTCTTTAACATACCAGGATGTTTCCTGGCTGTATCCTAAGTTCATCCATTGTAACCCTTCTCCGGGAGTATCTTTTCGTTTGTATAAATTTGATATGATGTCTGCAATTCGCGTTTTGTAATTCTCAAATTCTGCGGGTATATTTAAGCCGTTCTCCCCGCCGATTATATCCTGACTTACTCCTCGTATATCAAGTTCAAGCATTACTACCCCTTATTCCTGTATATGCTATATAATCTTAATATGCTCAAATTTAAAATACAATAAAATCCCCTTAATGTAGTAAATATTTATTAAGAATCAATAATCATATTTATAGTTGAATTTACATTCTTGCTCAACCATGCGGCAAAAACATGGTGTAGAGCATGGTTGAGGATATTTCTCAATCAATAGATTTAGATAAGTCTTTCAATCTTGCATTTGCGTTTAATCAATCCTTCCATGGATTAAATCCCCCTCTAAAAAGAGTAGTATGTATAGTGTAGAAAGCAATTAACAAACGGGGGAAATAAGATGAGAGATTTTACAAGAAAATTAAGAGTTCTATTAATTGATGACAATGCAAATCATTTAAGAGGAATTAAAGAATTGATTTCTTTAGAAACAAGTTACAGCGTTGTTGGGGCGACAAGAAGCGCTAATTTAGGATTAGGTTTGATAAAGAAATATCGCCCTGACATTGTTTTAATGGATGTAAATATGCCTGAAAAAGATGGTTTACAGGCGATTCAATCTATTAATAAAATGGGAATATCAACAAATGTCGTGATTCTTAGCGGTTATGATGATTCGGATTTAATATACAGAGCAATGAAATTAGGGGCAAGAGGTTATGTGTTAAAAACTATGGCTTCATCAAAATTGATTGATGCTATAGAAACAGTTGCCGACGGCAAAATTTATCTCCCATCAATTCTTACAACAAGATTTTTTGAATACTTCCAAAATGCAGCAAAAGAAGAAACAAAAGTCGTTACAGGCGAAAATCTGTTGTTGTCTTTAACAGGCAGAGAAAATGAAGTTCTTGATTTATTAACACAGGGAATTAACTACAAGTCTATTGCACAAAAACTAATTATTTCAGAAACTACAGTTAAAACTCACGTTAATAATATATTCCAGAAATTACAGGTTAATGACAGAACTAATGCAGTGTTATATGCTTTAACTCATGGTTTTAAACCATCTTCTGCTCAGGAAACAGCTATAACAACTGCTGCATAAAATATTTATAGTATTAAAAAGGGTTCTGCGTAATGTATGAACCTTTTTTTTGTAAGGAGAAATATGCAAAATACAAAAAATAATGAAAGTGAAGTTAAAAGGCAACAAATCAGATTTGTATCTCACGAAATAAGGAATCATCTTTCTGTTTGCGATATGTATGCTCAGATTATAAAAAGACATATAGAAAATGATAATTATAATAATCTGTCTGTTTTAAATGCAATTGATTGTATTCAAAAGTCTCTCCAGATAATAAATATGAATGTAACAGATTTAAGATCTTTGGATTTGAGTGTCCCTAAAATTATTAATTTTAAAAATGCAGTTATGTGCGCAGTTGAATTGTCAAAAGCATATATTGAAGATAAAAATATTGAATTTGAATGTTTCATCAAAAATGATGCTGATATTTGTATTGATGAAAATCGTTTTCTATCTTGTATAGTTAATATTATAAAAAATGCTGTTGAATCTATTAAAATCAAGGGTAAAATATCAATAATAGGTGAAGTCAAAGATAATTTTGCAACATTGAAAATATCAAATACCGGCAAACAAATTCCTCAGGATAAGCAAAAAAGAATCTTTGAATGTGGTTATACTTCAAAGCAAAACGGTTCGGGTTATGGTTTGAGTATCTGCAGACAATATTTAAACAGTCAAAATTCAGAACTTGAATTGATAAAATCGACAAAAGCAGAAACCGTATTTAAAATTACGATACCTGTGAAATGATTTATTTTTTCATGTTTTCGGGATGGGCAGAATTTGACAATATAATTTCGTAATACTCATTTTTATCAATATTAACACCCATTGTTTTTATATCGCAGTATTTTTTCTTTTTTTTATTTAAAAGTTTTTTGTAATCGCTATTCATATACTATATATAACATAAAATTACTGATTGATTATAATTGCACCTTGTCTGAAAATTCTTAATTCGTTGTTTGTAACTCCGCAAACAGTTGATTCTAACCCTTTTGCGTTGTATCCGTAATCAGGAATTATTATATCTGCAAGCCCGTTCATATTCTCCAATGCCTGCTCATAAGTTTTGGCAGATGGTTGATGAGATAAATTTGCACTCGTTGTTGCAAGAACATGTCCCGGTATAATTGAACAAATTTCTTGAAACACCGCATTATCAGGAACTCTTATTCCGACTGTACTCATATTTGATGTGATGTAATCCGGAGTTTTTTCGCTTTTATCAGTGACAATTGTCAGGGCTCCCGGAAAAAATTTTTTGATAAGCTTTTGACCGATTTTGGGTATTGGTTTTACATAATCAAGCAGATTATAAATTTCATTAGACATCAGAATTAGTGGTTTTTGAACTTCTCTTTTTTTTATTTCGTAAATTTTTTTTACTGCTTGCTCATTATCCGGCAAACAACCTAACCCCCATACTGTATCTGTAACATACGCTATAACACCGCCGTCATTCAGGCATTTTATTATTTCATCTTTATTTTCAAGCATAAATCTTAATCCTGCGTTATTTTTCAATAAGAATATATCATAAACTGTTATACATTTACAAATGTTATATTTTATCTGACACTGATACTTTTAATATATTTTTTGAGATTTTTGCAGATTTCATTAAATTCGTCTTCTGAATAAGTTTTTTCATTTAATAAATTATTATTTAGAATTTTTGACGGGACAAATTTTTGTAAATAATATTTTTTTGCTCCGCTTATCATTTTGCCAATATCTTCAAAATCTTCAAATGATAATTGTGATTTGAGAACAGTTGTCCTGAATTCGTAGTCGATGTTACTGCTCATTATCAATTTAATGCTTTGTTTTATGTTTTGCAGGTTGCAATTTGTTTCGGTGATTTCATTATATTTTTTGATAGGTGCTTTTATGTCCATGGCTATGTAATCAAGCAGATTTTCTTTAATAAGTTTATCCAGTATTTCAGGATTTGTGCCGTTTGTATCAAGTTTTACCGCAAAATTTAAAGACTTAATATCTTTAATGAAGTCATACAAACTGCTTTGTAAAGTCGGCTCACCGCCTGTTATAACAACTCCGTCAAGTTTGCCCTTTCTTGATTTGAGAAATTCCATAAATTCTTCTGTTTTGTAGTTCCCTTTTTGCTTAAAATCAAGTATTTCAGGGTTATGACAATATCCGCAGCGAAAATTGCAGCCTTGTGTAAAAACAATGGCCGCAATTTTCTCCGGAAAATCTACTAAAGTAGTTTTTTGAATCCCTCCAATTATGAACAACAGCAGTGTTCTCCTGCTTTTTCCATATCAAAGGTTACTCTGTTGCCAAATTCTGCTTTTTTACCTTTGTTCCACTGTTTGACAGGTCTGATATAGCCGACAATTCTTGAATATATTTCACATTCGCGTCCGCAGTCAGGGCAGGTTTGGTGTTCCCCTGCTACATAACCGTGAGTCGGGCATACGGAAAATGTCGGTGAGAATGTGAAATACGGTAAATGATAATTTTCACAGATCTTTTTAACAAGATTTTTCATCGTTGTTGTATCATTTATTCTTTCACCTGCAAATATGTGAACAACCGTTCCTCCAGTGTATTTAGTTTGCAAATCATCCTGATGATCAAGAAGTTCAAATATGTCATCTGTACAATTTACAGGAAGTTGAGTCGAATTTGAATAATATGGTTCAGCGCTTTGAGAGTAGTATTCTTCGTCATTAGCACATTTGATATCAATTAGATTTTTCTTATCTAATTTTGCCAAACGATAACTCGTTCCTTCAGCCGGAGTGGCTTCAAGATTGTAATTATTTCCTGTTTCTTCCTGAAATTTTACAATTACATCTCTCATATAATCCATTACTTCAACTGCAAAATCATGACCTTCCTTATCTATAATTCCGCAATTTAAAAGATTTTCACAGGCTTCGTTCATACCGACTAAACCGATGGTTGAAAAATGATTTTTCCAATAAACACCAAACCTTGCTCTAATATCTCTCAAATAGAATTTCGTATAAGGGTATAGTCCGCCGTCAGTAAGACGTTCCAATAATTTACGTTTAATTTCAAGTGATTCTTTCGCCACTTCCATTCTGTCTTTTAAAATTTCAAAAAATTCTTCTTTTGATTTCGCCTGATATCCGATTTTAGGAAGATTAATTGTTACAACTCCAATTGAACCGGTTAAAGGATTAGAGCCAAATAACCCGCCCCCTCTGTATTCAAGTTGTCTGTTATCTATTCTTAATCTGCAACACATAGAACGTGCATCCTCAGGATTCATATCAGAATTTATAAAATTAGAAAAATAAGGAATACCGTATTTTGCCGTCATTTCCCAAAGTCCTTCCAAATCAGGATTATCCCAGTTGAAATCTTTTGTAATGTTGTAGGTTGGGATAGGGAATGTAAATACTCTGCCTGAAGCATCCCCTTCCATCATTACTTCGAAAAATGCCTTATTTATCATATTCATTTCAGTCTGGAAGTCGCCATAGGTTTCTTCTTTCATTTCCCCGCCTACAATTACACATTGATCTTTATAATATGACGGAACGACCAAGTCCATTGTTACGTTAGAAAACGGAGTTTGGAAGCCGACTCTTGTAGGAACATTCATATTGAATACGAATTCCTGCAAGGCCTGTTTAACCTGTTGATAATTCAAACCGTCATATCTTACAAACGGAGCAAGCAGAGTATCGAAGTTTGAAAAAGCCTGAGCACCTGCACTTTCTCCCTGCATTGTGTATAAGAAATTAACCATTTGTCCTAATGCGGTACGGAAGTGTTTTGCAGGTTTTGATGCAACTTTCCCTTCTACGCCCGTAAATCCTTCACTTAATAAGTCTTTCAAATCCCAGCCTACACAATATACAGAGATTATATTCAAATCGTGAATGTGAATATCTCCGTTTTCGTGAGCTTCTTTAATTTCGTTCGGGTAAATTTTATTCAGCCAGTAATTTTTACTCATAGCAGAAGCCAGATAGTTATTTAGCCCCTGAATAGAATACCCCATATTAGAGTTCTCATTTACCTGCCAGTCAAGTTGTTTTAAATAATCATCAACCATATTAATTGATGCATTTTTTGCAAAATCTCTCATTTTATTATGCTGTTCGCGATAAAGAATATAAGATTTTGCAGTCTGTTTGTATTCTGATGAAAGTAAAACCTTTTCAACAATATCCTGAATTTCTTCAACTGTCGGTGCTGACATGTTAGATTGTTTTTCTTTGACAAAATCATTAACAATTTTGATTACATTTTTTGTTAATCTTCTTGCAGTGAATTGATCAATTTCCTTTGTAACATTTGATGCCTTACAGATGGCATTTGTGATTCTTTCGGAATCAAATTCGACTATTTGTCCGTCACGTTTAATAACTTTTTGTTGCATAATAAAGCCTCCAGTCTCGTAAAGTAATAACAAAACCAATAAGCATTCCGACTATAACGGCTGCGGACCAGTGAGGGACTTTCACCCATGCTTTCCTTATTTGGTTCATTAATTATATTAAAATTAATATTTCAAGTCAATAATTTATTCTTAATTTAAATCATGTGATTTACTTTGTGCTAAAATAAAAAGCGTGTATTGGTAAAAAAGAAAGGATGATTATGTTGACTAAAAGTTCAAGTTTGACTGCTAATTTCTCAGGGATAGATTTTAGCAAGTATTCTTCAAAAGTGTCTGAATTTGTAAAAGAATTTTCTTCTCGTGCAAATAAATCAGGTCAATTTTTGAATTGGGTAGATTTACCTTCAAAACAGGCTCAAAGAGTTAATGAAATTTATTCAATGGTTTCAAAATTAAAATCAGCTACAGGGGCTAAAACATTAAGTGTAATGGGTATCGGTGGTTCTAAACATACGGTAGAACACATGTTATCCATTAATGGCTTAAACATTAACAGAACTGATATTGAATTTTATTCTGATATTGATTCTTCAAGCTGGGAAAGATTTTTATATCGTTTAGGTAATGATGTAACTTCTTCAAATTACCTTATCGCATCAAAATCAGGTTCTACATTTGAAACAAAAGACGGTTTTTTGAGAATCTTAAACAGACTTATTGAAGCTTATAAAGCTCAGGGTAAATCAGAACAGGATGCAAAAATTTGTGCTAATAAGCACTTTATCGCAGTAACTGATGCCAATGCTGAAAAATCAGAGTTGAGAAGAACATCAATTGAAAATAACTGGATTGGGGATTTATATATCCATGATGATGTAGGCGGAAGATTTTCTGCTTTTGATGATCACGCATTATTTACATTGGCATATGCCGGAATGAAAAAGGAAGATATGGTTACAATGCTAAATTCTGCGCAAGCAGTTTCAACAGAATCTTTAACCGCAGATTTGGAAATCAATGATGCTTTAAAAGAAGGTATTTTCTGGGCTGAAGCTAAATCAAACGGAATTGATGCTTCTGTTCACCAATATATGGGTGCAATATTTGAAAATACAGTATATTGGCATGCTCAAATGCAAAATGAATCTGTTAAAGATACTCTAAAACAGGTAGCAAAGGTTCCTGATGCAATGCATCACTCAGCAGAAGCTCACTTTAACCCTGCAAATAAACTTGTTTTTGCTTTAACAGTTCCTGTTGATAAAGGAGAATGCAGAGAAAATTCCGAAAGTTATATTGAAGCTTTAACAAAATCTTATTCTGTTACCGGTTCGCTTTTTGTAGAAAAAGCAGAAACAAAAGGTATGGGATTAACTGCTGAAGCTGCAGGCAGATTGACTCAATTAAGAGCTTTCGCTACAGTTTATCAGGAAATCGTAACAAGAATTATGAACGGACAATCATTCCCTGAAGTTCTTGATTCAGTTCTTCAGCCACACGTTGAATTCTATAAAAAGAATTTGAAAGGCGGAGTTGTTGTTCCAGGCAGAATTTCTTAGTCTTTGAAAACAGAACAAACAAAAATAACTCCCGCATTTTACGGGAGTTATTTTTATATTGTTTATAAGTTTTATTAATCATCCTTTAAGAACGATTCATAATTCCTTGCCAGCAGGTGAGAACGAACCTGATTTATCAAATCAAGAGCAACACCTACCATAATTATCAAAGAAGTTGCACCTATACCCTGTAATGTTTCAATCTTGGTAACGTAGCTGCCAAAAGACGGAACTAACGCTATAATACCTAAACCAATAGCCCCGATAAATATAACTTTTGATAATATTTTATCCAAAGCTTCAGCTGTCGGTCTCCCCGGTTTAATTCCGGGGATCGATGAACCATATTTTTTAAGGTTATCTGCAATATCTTTTGGCTGCATGTTTGGCATAATTGAAGCATAAAAGAATGTCAAAGCTATGATTAAGCCAACATACATTATATAATACGGAATTCCGTCAGGGCTTAAGAAGTGATTTAAACTTATAATCATATGCTTAAGTTGTACTGATTTTATGCTTGCCTGTCCAACCATTGCCAATATTGTAGATGGAAACAACAATATTGCAATTGCAAAGATGATAGGCATAACTCCGCCCGGATTCAGCTTAAACGGAATAAATGAATTCATACCGCCGTAAATCTTATTGCCGATTTGTCGCTTAGGATTTACAATGATAACTTTTCTTACTGCTTCCTGCATAATTACAATTAAAATTGTTGCAAGGAAGAAAATAGTAAGCAGTACTAATAGTGCAAGCTGCATGCTTGGACTTGATTTTACAAGCTGATATGTTCTCTGAACATATACAGGAATTCCCGATAAAATACCACAGAATATTATAAGTGAACCGCCGTTACCAATGCCTTTTTCCGTAATCAATTCTGAAATCCACATAACTAATACTGCCCCTGCAGTAAGGATACATACAGAATTAATATAAAATAAAACATGGCTGACATTTGGAATTACTGCTCCCGGCAAGTGATGCAAAAAGAGCATAAATATAAATCCCTGAAATATCGCAAGTACAACCGTAAATATTCTTGTATATTGTGATAATTTTCGGCGGCCTTCTTCTCCTTCTTCTTTCTGTAATTTTTCCAATGACGGAATTACTACAGACACTAACTGAACAATAATTGAAGATGTGATGAAAGGACCGATACCTAATGCTAATATGGATACCTTACCTAATGCACCGCCTGAGAATAAATCCAAAAATCCTATAATGTTATTGCCTGACGCAATTGTAGAAAATACCTGATTGTTTATACCATATAACGGAACCTGAACACCAAATCTCCAAACTGCAATCATTAATAACGTAAACAGAATTTTTTGTTTCAATCCTGAAGCATTCCACATTGACATTAAGTCTTCTGTAGAAGGTGCTTTAATATCATTTGCCATTATACGATTTCAACCTTTCCGCCTGCGGCTTCGATTTTTTCTTTTGCTGATGGAGTGAAATAAACAGCTTTAACTGTTACTGCTTTTTTAATTTCACCGTTGCCTAAAACTCTAAGGCCAACACAGCTTGGATGAATTGTCATTTTTTCTTTTAATGTTTCTAATGAAATTTCTTTCAAACCTAAAGCATCAATTCTACCAACGTTAATTTGAGCATAATTAACTTTTGAATATACCTGGAAGCCTTTTAATTTAGGCAATCTTCTGTAAGCCGGCATCTGTCCGCCTTCAAAACCTCTTTTTGCAGAGCTTCCTGATCTTTGACCTTCTCCGTTGTGACCTCTGCTGGAAGTTTTACCACAACCTGAAGAACGTCCGCGACCGACTCTAACGGTTCTTTTTGTAGCACCGTCAGCAGGTCTTAAATCTTCTAAAGTAATATTTGACATTTTTATTCCTTCTTTCTTTGGATGTTGGGCAGGTATGCCCAACCTACATTGTAATTTACATTATAATATTTAAGCAGGTAACTATTTTACAATCTCTACAAGGTGAGATACTTTGTTTACCATTCCTAAAATTGTAGGAGTTGAAGCGTGTTCAACAACTTGATCTTTTTTAGTTAAACCCAAACCTGCAACGACTCTTTTTTGTTTGTCAGAAGAACCGATTAAACTTTTTACAAGTTTGATTTGGATTTTTTCTGCTGTTTTTTTATTTGCCATTTTTTTATTCCTTTATATTTAAATAATACTTTTAAGAACTTTTTATATTGTAGTTTGTAGTTCTATACTAGTTTAAAAATTCAGCCAATGATAAGCCGCGTTTTTTAGCCATGTCACTAAATGTTGATAATGATTTCAAAGCTTCTAAAGTAGCGTTAGCTGCGTTTAAAGGAGCTTTTGAACCTAATGATTTAGCCAAAATGTTTTCGATACCTGCAAGTTCTAATACTGAACGAACAGCACCACCTGCAATAATACCTGTACCTTGAGAAGCAGGTCTTAGCATTACGCATCCTGCACCAGATTTTGCCTGAACAGGGTGAGGAATTGTTGTTTTGAAAATAGGTACGTTGATAACATTTTTTCTGCCATCAGCAATTGCTTTTTGAATAGCAATAATAACTTCAGATGCTTTTGCACATCCTACGCCGACTTGACCTTTTTTATTCCCGACAATAACAATTGCTCTGAATGATAATTTCTTACCGCCTTTAACAACTTTTGTTACACGGCTGATTTGAACTACGTTTTCAGTCCATTCTGATTGCGGTTTTTCTTCAGCGACAGTTTCGATTTTTTGTTTTTTGCCGCGTCCGCGTCTTGATTTTGCAGGTTTTTCTTCTGCAGGAGTTTCAACTGCTTCTGTTGTTTCAGCTGCTTGCTCAACAACTTCTGTTGATGTTTCTTCAACAACTTCAGCTTTTAATTCTTCATTGTTTTCCATTGATTTTTACCTTTCATTTAATGTTAAAAAATGCTATTTAAAGGGCTGACCTTTATGAAATAAATACGCCAAACAAACGCCTTTTCGGCTTTTTGGAATCATATTTAATTGTATAACTTCTGACAGGTTTCAATTTAACACGAATACATTTTATTGTCAAGCTGATCTGTTGTTTAATTATCCGTTTAAGCTTATTTCATGTATAATAATTTTATGAAAAAGCAAATTTCAGACAAAGTTATAAATAGACTGACTCTTTATCATTGTATATTAAGTGATTATATCAGTAAAGGGGAGGAATATATTTCAAGCGGGCAGATTGCATCATTATTGAAAATAGATGATTCTCAGGTGCGTAAAGATATAAATGTGCTCAATAATTCAGGCAAATCAAGGGTTGGTTATATTGTAAAAGAATTAAAAAAATCTATTGAAACTACTTTAGGGTTTGAAAAAAACAAAAGGGCATATATTATCGGAGCAGGGAATTTGGGAATGGCTCTTGCAAATTACGGTAATTTTGCTAATTATGGGCTAAATATAATCAGTCTTTTTGATAATGATCCAAGTAAAATAGGCAAAGAAATAAATAATAAAAAAATTATTGATGTAAAAGAGTTGCCAATATATGTCTGGCAACATTATATTGATATTGCAATTCTTACTGTTCCTGCTCAGTTTGCTCAATCAAGTGCGGATTTTCTTGTAAAAGCCGGTATTAAATATATTTGGAATTTTACTCCGACAGTTCTTGATGTTCCTAATGATGTTCAGGTTTGGAATGAAAATCTGATGGGGAATTTTTTGCAATTCACGTTTGATATGAATTAAGAGAATTTGGGTGAAAAATCTTAGTGTATTTGCTAAAATTTAGTTTTCAAAACTGTTAGTGATATTATATATATGCTCTAAAATTTTTGCAAAATAGCCCAAATCCGAATTGCCGTTTAATACTAAATCAGCTTCTTTTCTAAACGGTTTTACATATTTTTCTCCTGCAAGAGAAATGTAATTCCAGTGTTTCATAGCATTTTCTCTGTCCTGATTACGTTCTTCTACGGCTCTTGAAATAAATCTTGAACGGCGGAGTTCATTGTCTGTTTCTACATATATTTTAATATCAAAAACATCTTTTACTTTTTCATACATTGTTGCAATTCCTTCAACAACAATAATTTTTTGTGATTTGAGTTTTATCGCATTAGGTACTGAAACTCCGGTTCCGTTAGGTAAATACATTGGAGCCATAATGTCTGTTCCAACAGATAATGCTTCTAAGTCTTCGCGTAGTGTGTCAAGCTGAAAACTTGTCGGAGCATCAACATCATATCCGCTGTCACGAACGTTATCGAAAGTTCCGTATTTGTTTATTAATTCGGATATATCATTAAAATAGTTATCGGTACTGAGAACTGTAACAGGCATACGAAATTGTCCTATAACATTTTGAATTTCAGAACATATCGTGGATTTTCCGGAAGCTGATTCACCGGTTACACCAATTAGCAGACGTTTTGACGGATTGTTAATTATTCTTTTTGTAAATCTGCTTATAAAATCTGGTGCAATAGCATTTATTATTGGAGTTTGCTGCCTTTTGTCATATAAAAATATTTGTTTAAATTTTGTCTGAAGGTAGAATGCGAGTAATTCCCGTCCGGATTTTGAGCTAAAATCCGGTTTATATATTTTTTCTTTTTCTTGTTCTTGTAAAGATAGCATGTTTAATTCCAACTAAATTATAGAATATGAACTTAATAATACACAAGAAAAAATTTTTTTGCTATATTTCTTCAAAATTATTAATATTTATTGAATTCTTCATTTTCATCACTCCAGATTACAACCATATCCCTGGGGGTATAAAAAGGGTTAAACCAGTGAGTTTCTTCGGAAAAATCTATGATTGCTTCATAATATTGAATACGTTGAGCAATTTTTTTTGTAAAATGTAATAAATCAGTCATAATTTTCCTAATTAACATAGTAAATACATTATCGTTTTTATCATTTTCAAAATAATCCCCAAAAAGTATTGATTAGAAAATTTTTAATTGCCCAAAAGTATAGCCATCGGTATATGCAAATTTAAGTGTGAATAATATATATTAATTACGGTTTAAAGGAGGCATAATGTCTGTAAATTTTCGAGGTTCAAAAACAGAACAACAATTAATAAATGCTTTTGCGGGCGAATCAATGGCAAGAAACCGTTATCTTATGTATGCGTCAGTTGCAAAAAAAGAAGGGTATGAACAGATTGCAGATATTTTTGAAACTACCGCGCATAATGAATATGAACATGCAAAATTATTCTATAAGCACATAGGATTTACGCAAAACGGTCATGTGGATTCGTTTTATCCGTTTGAATTCGGTTCAACGGAAGAAAATTTATTAAGTGCGATAAAGGGCGAAGAAGAAGAATATACTCTTTTATACGCTAATGCCGAAAAAATTGCGCTTGAGGAAGGTTTTGACTCTGCCGCTTCAACATTTAAACATGTAATTAATTCTGAAAAGCACCATGCGCAAAGGTTTCGTCAATTGTATAATGTCGTAAAAAGTGACTGCGTATTTGCAAAAGAAACAGATCAAAAATGGATATGTCGTGAATGCGGGTATATATTTGAAGGGAAAAATGCTCCTGATTATTGCCCGAATTGTTATCATAAAAAGTCTTATTTCCAAATTTTATGCGAAAAATACTAGATTTGTATGAGTTTTTGATATTCCCTTATGAGTTTTATTATATTATAATAAATAAGATATGAGAAAGAAGTGGAAAATTATAACTTTAACAGGTTTTGCTGCTATTTTGTGTGCAGGATATATTTGGGGCGTTCCCGCCATAGTTAATTTACCTGAACACCAGTCGCAAATTGAATCTCAGATATATAGCGCTTCTAATTATAATGTTAAACTCGGAAATGCAAAATTATCTATGGGTTCTTTCCCGTCGATTTGGATTAAAAGCGATAATATATCTCTTTTGAATAAAGACGGTTCTAAAGCTTTATCTATCGATAATCCAAAGGTGAAAATAAAACTATTTCCTCTTTTGTTTAAAAAAGTAGAAATTTCTCATATATTTGCAGACAAAGAAATTGTTAATTTCGTATTTTCAAAAGATAAGCAATTTTTAATTGGTGATAATCCTATAAAGTTGGGAAATAGCGAGTCCCCATTCAAAATTGCAAAAGTTAATCTTGATATCGGGGAATATAATATAAATCTTGATGACAAGTTAAATAATAAAAAATTAGCAATTAAGGGGGATTATCTTAATAATGCGAAATTTGTGCTGAATGATAAAATTCAGTTTTCTACAAAAGGTAATTTTATTATAGAAAATAAAAAGACTCCGTATTTTGCTGACGTTGAACTTGATTTACCATTGAACAATTTTAATGATAATAAACTAAAATTAAATGCTGCTATAAAAGATTTTGATTTATCTTCAATCTCATATTATGCGCCTGCATTAACAAATGGAGTAGTACAAAAATTGTCAGGTTTTCTCAATATAAGTGCAAATACAAAACTTACAAAATCCGGTCATAAGCTTGTAGATTTGTCAATTTGGACAAATGGCCTTGAAGTAATTGGTGTTGATAAACCTTCACAGGTGATTTATCACGATAAATTGTCTTTAAACAGTAATTTTGAAACGATAGCAGGCGGGATTGATTTTAAAAACACTTCTATAGAGTCAAAAGATTTTAAATTCGCATTAAAAGGTAATCTTTTGTCTTCAGGGAAAAAAATTCCTGCTATGGATTTGAAATTAGATATAAGAAAAGCACGACTTCAGGATGTTGTTAAAATTTTACCTTGGTTTAGAAATTTCCCTCCTGAAATGGATTTTTATAAATTTAAAGAAACTGATATCTTTGGAACCGGTGAAGGACAACTTCGTTTTAAAGGGGATGGGAATTTGCCTGACGTTTTTGGGAAAATAAAACTTCGCAATCTTCATGTTGTGAATACTAAATTGCTCAACCCTGAAGGAGGATCTGTTGATTTGGATTTTAACCGTCAAATAATGGATGTAGATGTTTTTGTTCCTGTTACGGATACTCAGAATGTTTCAGTTACGGGTTTTGCAAAAATTGACGGTTCCAAATATTCTGAATTAAATATAAAAAGTACGAATGCAATTGATTTAACGATTGCCAGAACTGTATTAATGCCATTGCATCAGATGTTGAAATTTAAGCTGGGACCTGTACCTGTCATGAAAGCAAGGGGGTTTGGTTCTATTGATCTTCGTTCTGCGGGCAAAAAAATTGATCCTCATATATTCGGAGAACTCCGATTCTGGGATTCAACGGCATCTTTTAATCAGGTAAAAAATCTTGAGCTTAAAAATGCCGCAGGAGAAGTGTTATTTAAAGATCGCAATATCTTATTTAAAATAACCAAAGGTACAATTAATGGTAAAAAGGCAGATATTGAAGGTAAGTGCAGCGTATTTGGGGATGTGAAAGTCGATGCCCGAACAATGGGACAAAAAATTCCTGATATGATCAAGGTTATCAATTCTTCTCCCGAGTTGGCGGAAGTTCAAAAAGTAACTTTACCTTTCAGACAACCTGACGGAATCGGAGATTTGTACCTGACAATATACGGTAAGGTTCAGGATGATGTAACTCAGGTTAAATTCAATGAGGATTTATTCGCAAAAGGGAAAGTCGTTTTTCATAATGCAACAACTGTTCTCCAAGATACATATATTCCTGTAAAAAATATTAATGGTGAAGTTAATTTCGATAAACGTAACGCTGATTATGATGTAAAGGGGATGCTTAAAGATTCTCATATACATGTGAAAGGGACTGCGCAAAATACAAATATTGATCTTACGGCTTCTTCTGACAGATTTAAGCTTATTAACTTGTGGGAAGCTGCTAATCCGAATTTATTTGTTCCTTTCAAAAATGATTTGGGAAATTTAGAGGCTTCTTTTGTCGCGAAATATAAAGGTCATGCACAAACTTCACATTTGGATTACAACAAAATTTCCGCTACCGGTAAAATATTATCTAATGTAAATTCATCAAATCCCATAAAAGTAAAAAATGCAAATTTTGATCTTAAAAATTCGGAGCTTAGTGTAAAAGGCATAAATGGTTCTTTTTATGAAAGTCCGTTCACGTTATCCTTTACAGGTTCTGATATTTATAAGGCAATGAAAATTAAAGATGCCGTTTTTAATTTCCGTAATTTTAATATCGCTTCTGTAAATGAGGCAAAAGATCAGGTTGATTTGCCTCAGTCATATAAAAAACAGATGGATGATATTTCTGATATTAGAGGGCATATAGATATATCAGGCAATATAAAAAACGGCGAAATATATTCAAATTCAGATTTGAGTAATATAAGTTTCCGCTACAAACCTTTTGATGCGGTTGTAAATGTGTTATCAGGTCAGGCAAATATGCGTGGTAAAACTCTTTATTTAAATAAAATAAATTCTAAAGTAAGTTCAATGCCTGTATTTATAAATGGTAATATCTCTAATATTATATCAAATCCAAATTTAAATTTGTATGTTTCAGGCAAGCTTTGTCAGGAGTTCTTTGATAAGTTAGTTAATAACAATTCGGTTTATCCTGTTAAATTGAAAGGTGATGCAAATTTTACATCAAAAGTAAGCGGTCCGCTAAATAATTTACGTTTAAATTCAAATCTAAATATAAAAGAAAATTCTTCAATTTATTATATGGGAGCTACTCTTTCAGGATCTCCGTCAGGTATAACTGATATTGATGGTATCTCAACAAATCCTGTTTCAATCAATTCTGATGTTGTAGTTATTCCTAATAAAATTAAGATAAATTCTCTTGATTATATTCAGACTATAACCTCTCAGAATAAAAAAACATCTAAGCAAAAGCAATTATCTATGTCCGGAGCTGTTTCTTTACTGAAGAATAATGTCCTGAAATTCGATAATCTGAAAATCAAAACTTATGAGCCAACTGATGCGAAAATATTTAATATACTGTTGAAAAAACCTACGATAAAACAGGGAATGTTCATGACAGATGTTTTGATAAACGGGACATCTCTTGCTCCTTATGCGCTAGGGACACTGAATGTTTCAAGTATTGATATTCCTTTGTTTAATTCAACAATTCGGGATATAGATATCGATATGCAAAGAGATTATATCAATTTAAATTCTCGTGGAGTGATATTGACTAACGATATCAGTTTGCTTGCAAAGATAGTAAATAATCCTAAACTGCCGTATATTATAGAAGATTTAAAATTAAAAACTGATGTTTTTGATTTAAATGTGCTACTGGATGCGTTTAATGATTACGATACAAACAGGCTAAAATTAAAAGAAGAAATTGCGCAGTCAGATTCTATGCCGTCCGGTCAATTTGTTATAAAAAATGGTGAAATTATAGCAGATAAAATTTTGGTTAAAAAGGCACAGGCAGATGATTTTAGTGCAAAAATTACAATGGGAGATGACAATATTCTTCATATAAATAATTATTCCTTAAATCTTGCAAATGGTAAAATATACGGTGATATTTCTACCAATTTGGATACGATGGAAACAAATACGACTATGAGTATTCAAAATGCTGATGCTGAAATTATCAGTGAAAATTTTCTCGATATGCCGGGTCAGATGTATGGACTTGTAACAGGGAATCTGAAGGCTTATTGCAAAGGTGCCAATGGCGTAGAGTGTGTTAATACCCTTAGCGGAGAAGGCTCTTTTAAAGTAAAAGACGGCAGAATGCCAAAACTCGGATCTTTGGAATATTTGTTAAAAGCTGCAAATCTCGTAACAGGCGGGATTACAGGTGTATCTGTAAATGGCATAATTGATTTAATAACTCCTTTAAAAACCGGTCAATTTTCTCAAATCAAAGGTGATGTAAAAGTTAAAAACGGTGTTGTAAATGATATTAATGTTTATTCTGAAGGTAAGGAACTTAATATGTATCTGACCGGAAGTTATGATATATCGGCACTTGTTGCTGATATGCAGGTCTATGGCAGTTTGTCTAAAGATTTCTCAACATTGCTTGGTATGATCGGTAATGCATCTTTAAACAGATTATTAAATAAAATCCCGGGTATTAATATAAATGAAATCAATCCGGAATCAACAAGTAACATAAATAAAATCCCTAATTTTAGTAAGGATACAGCAGTAAGGGTGTTTAGGGCAGATATCTTCGGAGATATTAATGGGACTAATTATGTAAAGAGTTTCCGTTGGATAAAACACTAAAAATTAATGTTATTTTTATTCAGATTTTGGGATTAATATGCATGGATGATTTAATAATGCTGTCCTGAGTGCAGGAGATTCTTCGGTAAAAGTATCAGGGTGGCAGAAAAGAAGAATCTCCAAAAGTCAATATAACCAAAGGAGGTTATCATGGCTATCAATTTAATCCTGTTCGGTTTCATTGTTTACACTGCATTGGTTGTTGTACCAAGCATCTGGGATGAGTTAACCGCAGAAGGATAAATATTTTTTTTCTGTTGTATTTGCCAAGTAGTAGTTCTCCGGAAGTTTTTTAGTGTGAATATTACGTTTATTGGAGCGAACGTAATAATGTTGTGTTGCTTTTAACCTGAGATTTGACTTTCGCCTAAAATAAATACATTCCAGTTTTCTGATTTTTCTTTTACTGTTCTGTAAAAATCTTTTACTAATATATTGTGAGTCTGAACAGGTATATAATTTTTAGATTTTAAATAATTTTCCAGACGTTCTGAATTTTTTGTATATTTTTTTTGTTTTATAAATGGGTAAAATTTGTGTTTTTTGCGTGCAATTTCACTCAACATTGAGTTGATAATATCATCATATTCCAGTTGATATCCGCTATTTGTTGTAATATCGAGAATATAATTTACATTGTCTTCTGTTGTTATTGAAAAATAGCCTAAAAGTTTATTGGATTCTTCATATACATATCTTGTTTTATAGAACTTTGTAAAACCTTGAAAAAATCTTGGCTTAAATTCCTTGCTGTGGCGAATTAGTGATGGTTTATAAATATTAACAACTTCCCCATTGTATAAATCAGCAATTTTATCAGCATCTGAATTTTGAGCGTATCTCCATTTAAAATTAACTTGCTGCGGTGCTGGTTGTTCTGTTTTCCACAGAGTTTCGGATGAACATTGTCTGAATCCGCATCCGTTTACAAACAGATCAAAAAGTTCATTATGGCATTCATCAATTACAACGCTAAAAGTATTTGCACCTTTGCCGCCTAATTTTTGTATTAAAAACTCAACAAGTTGTTTCCCTATTTCATAGCGGTTTTCTTTAAATATCAACCTTGTTATGTTAATTTTATATGGATTCCCGGGAGTACAAATAGCAGTAATTAACCCTAAAATCTCATTCTCTTCAATAAGAATAAAAGATTCTGAGCGGAATTTCAATGATAATGGCATCATTGCATTTATAATATCAGGAGGTTCCTGCATAAGATTTTTAGCAAGTCTGTCACTGTCATCAGTGCAAAGATATGAAATAAGTTTTTTCAGCTTTGGATAATCAAAACAATTTAATCTTCTTATAACAACCATATAGAAATTATAGACTTTTTTATTTATTCTTGCAAGTAAGTTATAATAGTCTTACACTTTCCAACTGTTGAGATATTCTTCTTGTTCTGCTGTTAAACTGTCAATTTCAATTCCCATTGATTTTAGTTTCAATTCAGCAATTTTTACATCAACTTCATATGGTAAAGTATAAAGTTTGTTTTGAAGTTTCCCTCTGTTTTTTACAAGAAATTCAATTCCAAGTGCCTGATTTGCAAAACTCATATCCATAACACTTGCAGGATGTCCTTCAGCCGCAACAAGATTTACTAATCTGCCTTCGCAAAGTACATATATTGATTTACCATTATTTAAAACATATTCTTGTAAATTTGGTCTTATTTGTTTTACTTCGTTTACATAAGATTGTAATCCGCCCACATTAATTTCCCAGTCAAAGTGTCCTACGTTACCGACAAAGGCACCGTCTTTCATTGATAGTAGATGTTCTACATCAATAACGTGCTTATCTCCCGTAACTGTCAGGAATATATCTCCTTCCAACGCAGCTTTAGAAATAGGCATAACTCTGTATCCTTCCATTGCTGCTTCAAGGGCTTTTAAAGGATCAACTTCACATACGATAACGTTTGCACCAAGTGCTTTTGCTCTCAGTGCGACCCCTTTGCCACACCAGCCGTAACCTGAAACAACAACTGTTTTGCCGGCAACTAAAATATTTGCAGCTCTCAGCAGTCCGTCAAAAGAACTTTGACCTGTTCCGTAGCGGTTGTCATATAGGTGTTTTGTTAAACTGGTATTAACCCCGACTGCAGGAAATCCTAATGTGCCTTGCTTTTCCATTGCCTGTAATCTTATAATACCTGTTGTTGTTTCTTCTGTTGATCCAATGATTTTGCTGATTAAATCAGGTTTTTTATCATGGATCATTGAAACCATGTCGCATCCGTCATCAATTATAATATCAGGATTATGATTAATTGCTTCCTGTATATGACTTTTGTATTGTTCCACTGTTTCACCTGCAATTGCAAATACAGGGATATTATAATATTTAACAAGCGCCGCAGCTACATCATCTTGAGTGGATAGCGGGTTTGACGCTACTAAAACTGCATCAGCTCCACCTGCTTGCATAACTGTACATAAAGCGGCTGTTTCTTTGGTTACATGCACACATGCAGATAATTTTAACCCTCTGAAAGGTTGTTCTTTTATAAAACGTTCTCTTATTTCTTTAAGAACGGGCATATCTTTAAATGCCCAGTCAATCTGATTTTTACCTTGCTGTGCCAAATTTATATCTTTAATATCGCATTTTAATTCCAACATTTGCATTTCATACTCCTCTTATATTCTATAATATTATTCTATCATGAAATTATTTAAGGTTAAATTAAAGTTGCAAAATTTTTAATGTTATAATAATGTTATGAACAAAATTAAGATAATTAATACTCATTCTCATGTGAATATGTTAAAAGAACGCTCTGTGGAAGAGGCTTTAAAAAACTGTGCTGATGAAAATGTTGTCATTATTGTTCCTTCATATGATGACAAAAGTATTTTTGAGGTTGATGAACTTGTTAAAAAATATCCTGATGTGTATGGTTATGTAGGAATTTTTCCTGAGGATGTAAAATGTTTTACTGATAAAACTCTTTCGGATATGGAAGAAATTATTAAATCAAATAATAAAATTATTGGAATCGGTGAGATAGGACTAGATTATTATTGGAATAAGAGTTTTATTGATTTGCAAAAAGAAGTTTTTATAAAACAAATCGAATTTGCAAATCAAATGAATCTGCCAATAAATGTACACTGTCGAGAGGCATATTTTGATACGCTAAATATTTTGAAAGAACACAACAAAAATTCAAAAGTAATAATGCATTGTTTTTCAGGCAGCCTAGAGTTTGCCAAAGAATGTATAAAACATGGGATTTATATTGCAATCGGCGGAGTCGTAACTTTTAAAAATGCCGTTAAAGTAAAAGAAGTTGCAAAAAATATTCCTTTAGATTATCTTTTGTTAGAAACGGACGATCCTTATCTGACACCTGTTCCATATAGGGGTAAAGAAAATCAGCCTTCTTATGTAAAATATGTCGTTCGGGAAATTGCAAATCTCCGGAGTATTACATCTGAGGAAATTGAGCGTGTAACGACAATAAATGCAAAGAATATATTTCCGCAAATTATTTAATATTTTCTAATTTTGTATTTAAATTAAGCTCTATATATTTATATATATTTGAAACAATCCCCGGCTGAAAGTAGTAATTATTATCGACAGGTGTTATTTTTAGCATCCCCTGACGTGTATTAACGTTGGATATTGAAGCAAGAAATTGTTTATTTGCGGCGGTAAAAAGAACATAACCCATACGGGATTGTATTTCATCTATTTTAAATTTATTTGCATTAACAGAAGCAATCGTAAGGTATAAAAGATGTACATTATCGGTATTAAAAACTTTAATGCAATCCTGAGGTTTAACGTCTTGCACGGTTATGAGCGAAGCTAAATCGACATGATCTTCTGCTTTTGCACTAATGCCTGTAAACGTTATCAGTATAAAAATAAATAAAATTACGATTCTTTCCATGATTCTCCAATATTTATATCAACCAGTAAAGGTACTTTTAACGGCTGATTTAGCTCCATTGATTCTAATACCAGTTTTTTTACTTCTTCAAGTTCGCACTTTTCAACCTCAATTACAAGTTCATCATGTACCTGTAATATAAGTTTAGATTTTAAATTATTTTCTTTTAGCTTTTTATGAAAATCAACCATTGCAATTTTTATCAAATCAGATGCCGAACCTTGCATAGGATGGTTTATTGCGGCACGTTTTGCAAACTCTCTTATCATTCCGTTTGGACTGTTTATTTCGTTTGCCAAATATCTCCTACGCCCAAATATTGTTTCTACATATTCCTGTTTTTGTACAAGCTCAACCATTGTTTGCATATATAATTGTATTTTTGGGTAAGTTTCAAAATATTTGTCAATAAAATTCTGTGCCTCATCTGCAGATATATTTAATGCTTTTGCAAGTCCATATTTACTTTGACCATAGACAATTCCGAAATTTACGGCTTTAGATTTATAACGCATATCTTTTGTAACTTTGTCAAGTGGTACATCAAAAACTTTTGAAGCTGTAAGGGTATGTACGTCAATTCCTGAATTAAATGCGTTAATTAAATTATCATCACCTGATACATGGGCAAGAAGCCTAAGCTCAATTTGGGAATAATCCGCAGACATAATTAAAGAAGAATTTTTGTCTTTAGGGACAAAAGCTTGTCTTATTTTATTCCCTTCCGGAGTCCGGATTGGAATATTTTGTAAGTTCGGATTTGAAGAAGATAGTCTGCCGGTTGTCGTTACCGTTTGATTAAAAGTAGTATGAATACGATCGTCTTTTTCATCAACAAGCAAAGGCAACGCTTCGGTATAAGTTGATTTTAATTTGGAATATTTGCGGTATTCAAGTATCAGTCGGGCTATTTCGTGTTCCTGAGCTAGCACTGTGAGAACTTCTGCACTTGTTGATTTTTTTGCTTTGCCGCGTTTTTTCTTTGTATCTAATTCAAGTTTATCAAATAATATATGACTAACCTGTTTAGGTGAATTTATATTGAAAGGTTCTCCTGCCAATTCATATATTTGTTCTTCAAGAGTTGATATTTCTCCGTTTAGATTTCTTGTCAGATAATTTAAATATTTAATATTAACTGAAACCCCGGATTTTTCCATATCCGATAATACAAAACTTAAAGGAATTTCAATATCATTTAATATTTTCAGTTCTTTTTCATCGAGATTTTCATACCAGTATTTTGCTAAATTAAACAAACTTACTGTACAGTCAGAAGAATATTTTTCAATATCATTTATTGAATAATCAGAAAATTTATTTTTTTTATTATCCGAAACTATGGTAGTTAGAATATGATTGATGCGTTCCATACATTGGATGTCAAAATCATTAGAAGCTCCGGAATCTTTTATGTAACTTGCAAGCATTGTATCAAACACAATCCCTTGTATATTCCCAAGTACATTTAATTCTTTTTTTGTATCATGAACAATTTTTTTTATATTATTGTTCTCAAGTATTGGTCTTATTTTTTCTGATACATATTGGTAGTCAAGATTTTGATTTATTGGAATGTAATAGCAATAAGTTTCACAATGGTTTCCTTTTATGTCTATTTTATTTTCATATTTATAATCAGGATTATAGCCAAGTGAAATTCCGTATAAATCAAAGCGGATGCTATTTTCAATATCTGCAAATGTTCTTAATGATATTAAAGATTGTTTATTTAGCTCTGATATCATTAAATCTAAATCTTCTTTATTGTTAATTAATTTTGCTTTGTAATTTAATTCAACTTTATTAACTTCTGCCTGAACCGCCTGAGCAAACAATCCTAATTGACCATTTGAATCTGTTGGTGTTACACTTTGTGTTTCTTGTATTTGGTCGGTGGTACTGCCACTTTTATTAAATGTTTTTAATATGTTTTCAATGTTTTTTAAAAAGCTGTAGAATTGCATTTTTCGCAAAAATTCCGTAACGTTTGCTATTTCAGGTAATTCTATATTTGTTTTGTCAAAATCGAAGTCAATATCTACGTTTCTTACAATAGTTGCCAGATATTTGCTCAATTTTGCATCTTCAACGCCGTTTTTAATTTTTTCTCTGATTGCATTTCCCTGAATTTGATCATAATTTTCAAGAACATTATCGACGGTTTTGAATTGTTCTAAGAGTTTAACTGCAGTTTTTTCTCCAATTCCTTTTATCCCCGGAATGTTATCTGAGGTATCTCCTCTTAGAGCTTTATAGTCAATAACCTGATTTGGATATACTCCAAGTTTTTTATATACTTCATCCCAATTATATTCTTTTAATTCGCCCTTTGAAGGGATGATTACTTTTACGCATCCTTCTCTATCAACTAACTGAAACGAATCCTGATCTCCTGTTAAAATTAATACTTTATGTCCAAGTTCGCAGGCTTGTTTTGAAATTGTACCTATTACATCATCTGCTTCAAAGCCTTCTTTTGTATATATAGGAATATTAAAAGCCTGTAATCCTTCATAAATCAGCCTCATCTGAATTTGCATCTCATCAGGCATTGCTTCTCTGTTTGCTTTGTATTCTTCATAAGACTCTGTTCTGAATGTGTGGTGAGAAACATCAAAAGCGACTCCGATTGCATCTGCATTGAGTTCTTTATTTTTAAGCAAATCAAAAATGGCTTTAAAAAAACCATAAACTGCCCACGTCGGAGTCCCGCTGCCGGTTTTCATCCCTGTGCGTTCAAGAGCATAATATTCTCTGAATGCCAAAGCATGACCATCAATTAAAATCAAAGTTTTTGATTCGCCCATACAACATACTCCCTATATACACATAATTGCATAAAAAATAACCTTTTGCAATAAAAAATCGGAGATTAAATTTAATCTCCGATTTTTCCCTATTTTAAATTATGCCGTTATTCCTTCTTCTTTTTTGGTTGGAAGTTGTACAACTTCCGCATTTTTTCGATTTTCAACCATTTCTTTTGTAACTATGAATTTATCAATATTTTCCTTTGTCGGAACATCATACATTACATCAAGCATGATTTCTTCAACGATTGAACGCAATGCTCTTGCTCCTGTCTTACGTTTAATTGCTTCTTTTGCAATAAGATCTACTGCATCAGGTTCAAATTCCAGTTCAACGCCATCCATTTTCAAAAGTGCTTGATATTGTTTTAAAATAGCATCTTTTGGCTCTGTTAAAATCATTTTTAATGTTTTTTCATTTAGCTGATCTAAAACTGCGTAAACAGGAATACGACCGATAAATTCAGGTATTAATCCAAATTTTAATAAATCTTCTGGCTGCAATTTTTTCAGAAGTTTCAATGCATTAGCATCTTTTTCGGCCTGAGATAATGAAGCGGTACCAAACCCTACTGAATTGCCCTGACCTGCTCTTGCATCAACAATTTTTTCCAGACCTACAAATGCACCACCGCAAATAAACAGAATATTTTTTGTATTAATTTCAATAAATTCCTGATGCGGATGTTTTCTTCCGCCTTGAGGGGGAACATGAGCAACGGTTCCTTCTATCATTTTTAAAAGTGCCTGCTGAACGCCTTCACCGGAAACATCTCTTGTAATTGATGTACTTTCCGATTTTCTTGAAATTTTATCAATTTCATCAATATAAATAATCCCGCGTTCTGCTTTTGATGAATCAAATTCCGCATTCTGATATAATCTTAGCAAAATGTTTTCTACGTCATCACCAACATATCCGGCTTCTGTTAGTGTTGTTGCATCAGCAACGGCAAACGGAACATCAAGCATTTTAGCTAATGTTTGTGCCAGCAATGTTTTACCTGAACCTGTCGGACCTACAAGTAATATATTTGATTTCTGTATTTCTACACCATCTTTTGATTCGTCGGTATTGTGTTTTAATCTTTTGTAATGGTTATAAACCGAAACTGCAAGAACTTTTTTTGCATCATCTTGCCCTACAATATACTGATCCAAGTATGCTTTTATTTCATGAGGTTTTGGGATTGCTTTTTCATCTTTATCCGACTTAGCACCTTCAATTTCTTTTTCTTTATTGTCAAGAAATTCTTCGTCTAAAATCTCATTGCAAAGTTCAACACATTCATCGCAAATATATACTTCCGGACCCGCAATCAGTTTTTTTACCTGATCCTGAGTCTTTCCGCAGAATGAACATTTTAATTTTTCATCATGTTTTGGCATTTATAAGCCCCTGTATAGAATAAATCCACGATTATGAGATTCTTCGGCTTGAAAACATGTCATTCTGAGCAACGCGAAGAATCTCAAATATACCGCCTCAGAATGACTTTTAACTATTTTATTTCGTCTCTTGAGATAACCTTGTCAATCATACCATATTCCAAAGCTTCTTGCGGAGTCATGATATAGTCTCTGTCGGTGTCTTTTTCAATTTTTTTGATTGATTGACCGGTATTTGATGCCAAAATTTCATTTAAAGATTTTTTAATTCTGATAATTTCAGCTGCCTGAATTTCGATATCAGTTGCTTGACCCTGAGCACCGCCAAGAGGTTGGTGAATTAAAACTCTTGAATGAGGTAGAGCAAGTCTTTTGCCTTTTGTACCTGACGATAACAAAAATGCTCCCATTGATGCAGCCTGACCTAAACAAATTGTGGAAACATCTGCTCTTATATGCTGCATTGTATCATAGATTGCAAAACCTGCAGTTACACTTCCTCCGGGAGAATTTATGTATAACATAATATCTTTTTCAGGATTTTCGCTATCCAGTAATAATAACTGTGCAACTACCAAATTTGCAACCATATCGTCAATTTGAGTCCCCAAAAAGATAATTCTTTCTCTTAATAATCTTGAAAATATGTCAAAAGAACGTTCTCCGCGGCTTGATTGCTCTATTACAACAGGTACAAAACTCATTTTTCTTCCCTTTCTTATTTTACTATACTTATTAATTATATAAAAAAGGCGGAGCGGCGACTCCGCCTTTTATACTATTTTTCTTCTTTTTCTTCTGTATTTTCTGCTTTCTTTGAAGATTTTCTTTTTGGTTTTGTTTCTTTAGCATCTTCTTTTTTAGCAGGTTCAACTTCTACATATTCAAATTTATTATTTTCTAATAAGAAGTTTCTTACTTTATCGTTAACTATCTGTTGTGATAGAGAATTAACAAATGAAGGATTTTGACCAAATTGTTTTACCAATTGTTCAGGCGTAATTCCGTATGCGGCACTCAGCTGTGATAATTTTCCGCTCAAATCAGCTTGTTCAACAGTTATTTTTTCTTCTTTCGAAATTTTATCTAAGATCAGTGAATTTTTAATTCTTAATTTTGCTTCATCTGATAATGTTTGTGCAAATTTAACTTCTCCGCCCTGGTTTTCTACAAATTGAGCCCAATTCCCGCCTTGAGCAGAAATTCTTTGTTGATAATCTCCTGCAATAGCTTTGACTTCACGATCTATCATGCTTTGAGGGATATCAATTGAGGTTGAATCAACAATTGATTTAAATACCGCATTTTCTGCACTGATTTTCTTTGAACTTTCTCTTTGATTATCTAAAAATGACTGAATGTCAGCTTTTAATTCATCAACTGTAGTAAATCTTGATGATTTTTTAACAAATTCGTCTGTTAATTCAGGCAGTACTCTTTGTTTGATTTCATTAATTTTGATATCAAATTTAGCATCTTGACCTTTTAATTTTTCATCATGGTATTCATCAGGGAATTTTACGTCAATAGTAAATTCATCTTTAATATTATGTCCGACTAATTGTTCTGCAAATCCGGGAATAAAGTTCGAATGTCCTAAATCTAATGAATATCCTTTAGCGCTTCCGCCCTGAATTTTTTCTCCGTTGCATGTTCCGTCAAAATCAAATACTACAATATCTTTATCATTTGATGGTCTGTCAAGAACAAGTTCTAAAGAAGAATGTTGAGTTAAGAAATTGTCTAAAGCTTTATTCATTGCTTCTTTGTCTTCAGGCGCAATTTCAGCTTTTAATTCCATCCCTTTGTATGTACCAATACTGAATTCAGGTCTTGTTTCAACTTGAATTGTAACTTCAAGATTCTGACCCGGCTCAAAATTATATGCAGTCAAAGCCGGTTGAGTAATAGTGTCTAATTTGTTTTCAGCAATAGCTTGACTAATATATCTAGGTAATAACATATCAAGTGCTTCCTGTTGAATTCTATCAACGCCTACATGTCTTTCAACAACTGATTTAGGTGCTTTACCTTTTCTGAATCCGTTAATGTTTACATATTGAGAAATTCTGTTTGCCGCAAGATTATATGCTGATTCTGCTTCGTTTGCAGGAATTGTCATATTTAAAATTACTACATTGTCTTTTTCTTTTGTTAATGTTGTTTCCATATTTTTTCCCCTAATTGAAATATTATATCACATTAAAATTTTACTATAAATATCCATAAAATCAAGGAACTTCATTTTTTTTTAATAATTGCTTGCGTATTAAAAATGTTTGTGATTAAATTCAAGACATAGCCGAAGTAGTTTTCCTCTATATTTTGGCTTAGGTCATCCCGGGAAGCGGCGCCTGAATGACTGAACAGATTAGAAAAAAAGAAGGAAAAAGAAATGTTAAAAATCAGATTGAAAAGATTAGGTGCTAAAAAGCAACCATCATACAGAATTATTGTTATTAACTCAACAACAAAAAGAGAAGGTCGTCCTATTCAGGAATTAGGACATTATAACCCTAAATCAAAGGAAATGAAATTTGATAAAGCAGCAGCTTTGGAATGGATTTCAAAAGGTGCTCAGCCAACTGAAAGAGTACAATACTTAATCAAGCATTGTAACGAAGATGGCACATTAAATTATGTTAAAAAAGAAACAGTTAAGCTTTCAAAGAAAGCATTAGCTAAAAAACAGGCAGAAGAAGAAGCAAAAGCTGCAGCAGAAGCAGAAGCTAAGGCAGCAGAAGCAGAAGCCGCTGCACCAGCTGAAGAAGCTGCAACAGAAGCATCTGAGCAAGCATAGTTTTAAATATTATAAAAAAAAGAGTTCTCAATTTGAGAACTCTTTTTTACTGCCATTTTGAAAGTCGTTTTGATTTTGGACGATTCATATTTGAAAACGCGTTTTTTCTTGCACTCAATAATGTTATTCTCCCCTGAGTGTTTCTTGTGTAGATAATTTCGCATTCCCCGATATATTTTTCCCACAATGATTTAAAAATATTCACATCATTTTTGTTGTTTGACAAAATTGCAGGAATTGAAAAATAATCTGTTTGTTTTTGTCCTAAAAGATTTCCATGTCTTACAAACAAATATCTTGGATTTTCAACAGGGTCAAGAAATTCTCTCATACATTTTATAAATAAATTATTTTCTTCCGTAGGAAGATTTGCACAGGACACATAAACCCCTGCTTCGTCCTGAGTAACTTCAAGTCCGACAATTTTTAGTGACGATTTTATATATCCCTGATAAGAAAGTGATTCAAGCATTACAATTCCGATTTGTTTCATCACCCCTGCAACCGAACCTGTTTTTAGATATTTCAACCCGATATTTCCAAAAATAAACATAAATACAATAATTATTATCCCTACAACATAAAGCCCATAAATATGCCGTATGGGAACAGAACAAATTATTGATACCATTAGCCAAAATAGTGAATTTAAGATTTGCTTGTAACCGTTATAAGTCAGAGTTCTGAGATTGAATTTTTCTGCTTCTACGCCTGTTGTTAATTTCATCTTTGAATTGTTATAACCTAAATTCAGGGCATCATTCCACCACTGTTTTGTTTGTTGCCGATTCTTAGCAAGTTCAATGGTTCTGGAGTTCATTTCATTGAATGCTTTTTCGCCTTTTTCTGATATAAGTTTTTGAATTTCTTTTGCAGTAAATAATCGTTCCAAACCGTTGCGAATTTCATGCCTGCTGTAATAAGACGGAGCCTCAAAGCCTTCAAAACGTTTAGTTAATTGTTTGTAGTCATAAAACAGGGAATTTACTTCATCTTTTTGGTCAAGGTCTGTTGTTATAGGGGTAAACAAAACTTCGGAAAAAGATTTTTCAGCCGGAATTCCGATAGTTGCAAGGTGCCAAATATTAGAAATTTTATCAGGATTATTTTTGTCAATTCTGATTGCTCTGCCACGCATTTGGTTTGACAGCATATAAGAACTTACAGTACTTGATAAAATCAAAGAATTTATACTCGGAGCATCCCAGCCTTCACCCAAAAGTGCCTGTGTTCCGACTAAAACCGTTATATGACCTTTGTTAAACATTTCCGTAATAAGACTTACTATGATATTTTTTGCACTTTCTTTCGGCGTTATTCTGATATAATTTTCATCCTCTCTATAATCAGAAATCGCTACACTTGAAAGGTCAATATCATTATTTTTTAGCAAGGCATTAAAATCTTTTTGTTTGTCTTGGGGTAATAAAATCAGCGAACCGCAAAGAACACCAAGACTCATTTGTTCATTCAAAAATTTATTTTTAAGTGTTCTCCAAATCGGTATAACACCTAAGTGAGTGTTATCGGTATCTTTATCTTTTATGTAATCCGCAAGAATCACCATACGCAAATCTTTGCCTAACGATTCTGTTTCAATTTGTACTATTTCGACTATTGAATCCATTTTCCCTGTACTGGACGCAATCTGACGCTGAATTTTTACGCTTTCGTTCAGTACAATTTTTTTGTTGTGGATAAGTCCTGCTCTTTTTGCCTGTGCAAGATAATCTTCAATTTTATCTTCCAAACCTTTAAATTCAGAGGTATGAGTAATCAAAAATCCGTTTAGGAATCTTTTTGCCTGAGTTGAATCAAACTTTGGTATATCTTTTTCTTTTGCATTAAATAACTCAGGAAATTCTTTTGAAATTTTAAAACCAAGATTATGTAACAATGAAGCAATGGAAACATAAAATTCAGGAGCATCAAGTATTTTTTCGACTTCATCATTTGTATTTATTAAAAAACTCATTCTGCTCAGATATTTTATGAGTGTGGTATCTTTTGTAATTTTTTCCATAAACTGACTTACTGCAAGTTCATGCTTTTTAACCATCTCTTTTTCACTGTCACGGAGTTTTGAAAAACATATAAAATCCTGATGCGGACAAAGGTCATTATTTTGGACAAGTTCAGGTATAGAAATTACTTCATCTATCTCACCGCAGAGTTCTTCATATCTGTTCCATTCATTCAAATCAGCATCATATGGTGGCGTTGCAGTAAGTGCAAGTGTTTGTTCAGGCTCAAGATTATCATTAAGATAGGTTAGCGCTTTCCACCATTCCTTTCTTAAATGGTGCGCCTCATCAAAACATAATAAAGAAACTTTTGCATTTTTTAAAATGTTTATTACTTCATCTGCTTTTTTGTCGTTAAACCTTTTTGATGAGGTTATAGAATCCGCATCAATATCTTCTTCGTTTTCATTATATGTCTGAGATTCATTATCGTCATTTCCTCCGCAGAAAGCGGCCAGCAATGCCTGATAAGTGGTTACGGTAATAAATTTCGGTTCTCTTATATCAGTTGAAACTATTTCATAATCTTTTTCATCCAGAAACGCACAACAAATTCTGTCTTTCCACTGGTTTTTAATTGTATTTGTCGGTGCAAGGATAAGTGTAGGACGGTTTATTCTTGATATGACTTCTATCCCCAATGTCGTTTTACCCGCTCCCGGAGCTGCAACAACATGAAGTTTTTTATCTCTAAGATGAAAAGATAAATTATCTAAAATTCGTTTTTGATAATCTCTCCAACTACCCTTAAATTTTAATAAATTATCCATAAAACTCTCCGGGCTCATTATATAACATGTGATTGCTTTTTGCAATTTTATATAATTATTATTGTCCTATATATTCGGATATTTTATTCATTAATAATTTTATACATTCTTTACATTTACAATATGGAGAGTATATTGCATCAAGTAATTTGTATTTTAATTCATTATTATCACGAAGTTTGTTAAGTCTTTGTAAAAATTCGTTTTGAGTTAAAACGGTATCTGATATATCAGTTTTCCCTCTTGTGTGGATCAGTGTGTATCCTTTTGAGTCGTTTAAAGCCTTTCTGAAATGAAAATCGCTTTTAAATCTTTGTTTGTATGCTTTATCAAGAAGTTCTTCATATTCTTTCGAATCACGTTTTATAACTTTTCCATTCCAATACAGATCCCTTATCCGGTATTTAGGAGTAATATTTTTTGATATTGTTTTTAAGTTTTCCTGTGGCATTTTTAAAATTAGATTTTGAATTTCAGGGCTATTTACTTTTATTGCCATTAAAAAAGCATTAACAGAAGAAATTATTTCGCCTTCAAAATTAAAAAATTCGCCTTCAGCTTGTTTGCTTGCTTCTATTACGGCTTGTTTCAGTTCTTTATATTTTTCAGATCCTTTAAGGAAAGTTTTGCCCTTCCAAAATAAAAGCATATCATTTTCGGGGTGTTTAATGCTTTTAGACATTTTTTTTGCTTCAAAACCATCTAATAAACACATTTTGTGTTGAATTTCAGGGTCATTTACTTTTAGTGATTGCAGAAAGCCTTCAAGAGACTTTACTTTCACTCCGTCAATCTTAAAGGATGTTGGAGCGAAATTACTCAATATGTTACTCGGATAAGCACCTCTTGCCTTTATGTCATAAATTTTGTTTAAATATTTGTGTTCTGCTGTTTTACCGATTTTATTTATAGGTTGTATATTTGAGTTTATGCTTATAATTTTTGCTGTTTTAGGGGTATTAGAAATATTAATCATTGTGTTTTAAAGTCCTTTTGTTCTTTCAAAGGAATAACATAAAAAAATTTGCTTTAAAACTTTTTAATTATTAAGAATTATGAATTAAACTGCCGCAGCTGCAGGCTGCAAAGCTCTTTTTATTGCCTCTGAGCGTAGAACATCAATTTCTGTCGGGCTAAAGATTCCTTTAATTGCACATTCAGGACCGCTGAATAATTCCCTTATCATGTGAGCACTAAATAAACTGTTGTTGTTCGGTGACATATATGGAAACATTACTGCACAATACTGGTTGTATTTTAAATCACTGGAGCCTAAAGCCGCAAGAAGTATATTTTTCTCCTCGGGTTGTAATTCATTTTTAAAATAATCAGATTTCGTTAATGAGTGTTTTAATGAATCGTAGTGTACTTTAATCTCTTTTGGCACTTTGTTTAATCCATCAGACGAAGCTGTCAAAACATACATATCCACAGATTTAACCTTTTCTTTTCCGCCCGGAATATCAAGAAAAATGTTTTTATGTAGTCCGGCAGCAGATTTGCCGCTTACAAGGCAATCATCTAATACAATTATTTCAACACCCTTTTTGTCCTGTAAAAATGTTTTTAAATTTTTATAGCCTTCAATTATCTTTGCATCAGGATTTATTTCTTTATACATCTGAGTAATCAGGTTATAACTCTTTTCTTTATTTGGCATATAAATTATTGCGCCATTTTTTAATTTTTGTGCGATTTCAGGATGGAAACCTGACAATATTTTACTTATTCTCTGGTATGTGTATATATCAAGGTTTTTTTCAAGATATTTGTTCAAAATGCCTTTAATGTATTCTATGTCTGCTTTTGATTTAATTGTCGGAAATCTTTGTCCAATATAGCGATCAATTGCACCGCTTTGATTCAGTTCTTCTATGGCGTTTCTGTAAACTCCGTTTATTTGTATGCCATACTCCGGCTTCCATCGGTTGATAATTCGTGTGCCGGTATTAAAGCCTTCTGACTTCAGTAATTTGCATGTATTATAAAGATCAAGTTTTTCTCTGAAGGCTTGAGTCAGACCACTCAGGCTTTTTTCGGTTGAAGCTGCCACTTCCTTAATTGGACGCACAATTTTTAATCCGGCATCTTTTGTTACCGGAGTAACGTATTGCAGTTTGCTAATATCTTTGACCTTTGGTGCAGTGTATTTACATGCGTATTTAACGACATTTGATACAAATGACATGATTTTCCCCTGAATAACTTACTTATATATATAAAGTATTTTCAGCAGAAAAAATTGCCTTTTTAAATATTTAATTTATATCCTCCACCATAGACAGTTTCTATATACTTTTTGCCATTTGATATTTTGTCGATTTTACTGCGTAAATGCCTGATGTGAACTCGTATTGTTTCAACATCATCATCCGGTGAATATCCCCATATATCTTTTAATAATTTAGCAGAAGAAACTATATTCCCGTGATTTTGGAATAGTAGGTTAAATATATCAAATTCAGTAGGAGTCAGTTTTGTCTGATTATCTCCAATGCGAACGCAGTATTGTTCAGGTAATAATGTAATTTCTCCAATTGATTGTAAATCCCTCACAGATGCTGATTTTGGTATCTGATTTGTTCGCTTTAACAATGCTCTTACTCTTACAAGTAATTCTTCAATTTCAAAAGGTTTAACCAGATAATCATCAACTCCGATATTAAAGCCGTTTACTTTATCATTTAGCTGTGAAAGTGCTGTTAGCATAATTATTGGAATATTTCTTGTTTCATCATTCTCTCTTATGCGTTTGGCAACTGTGAACCCATCCACTTCCGGCATCATAACATCAAGTACTACAAGCGAAGGGAGTTCCTGTTTTGCAAGTGCAAAGCCTTTAATCCCGTCATAAGCCTGAATTACATGATAACCTGCAAGTTCAAGGTTAACCTTTATTAATTCATTTATTGATAAATCATCATCAACAACTAAAATTTTGTTATTCATAAATTATTTTGCCTCTGCCATTTTCTTTTGTTTATATTCTAAAAGGCAAGCAGCAAGCTGATCAGGGCAACTTGTAGATTTAGGCCCGCAGGTGACGCCGCCCAAACGTTCTATAACTTCATCTATACTCATTCCTTTAATTAAATTTCTGATCCCACTCAAATTTCCGTTGCATCCTCCAAAAAATGCCGCATCAACAATCTTGTTATCTTCAACTGCAACCTGCATCATTTGACAGCAAACCCCCAGAGGCTGATACTGTAAAACTTCCTGTTTACCCATTTCATTTCTCCTTTTTTATTATTTTAGTACAGTAGCATATCTTTTTCAAATTTAAATATTTGTTAAGATTTTTTTAATAATTTTTATTCATGTAGCAAAATAAATTTTTACGATTTTTCTCAATTTTATGAGAATTTATAGAGTTAATAATTATGCAGCCTTTACAGGTATAAGACAAGATAGAAATACAGTAGAACAGTTAAAACATGACAATCCTTACGATCTGAACCTGCCTAACCAAAGACGTATATCAAAAGCTATTGAAGATTTGGGAAATGTGTCAGGTGCAGACAATATAAATTTTTTGCTTGATGTTTCTAATAATCTTCGCTACGGGACAAATATAGACATAGGCAAAAAGCCGTACAACGATTGGAAAGCAAAGTTAAATGCAGCTGCCAAAAAATCATTTGAATTGTCTGACAAGTCTGTCCAGGAAAAACTTGCGCAAAAATTAACTCAGGCTTTTTCTTCGCCTAAAAATCTTACGAATGAAGAAAAAGAAATTCTTGCAAGCAAAGAATTGCTTTTGTCAAAAATAGAGCCTAAAGAATTAAAAAATGTAAAAAATACTAATACCGCCAATATAAAGAGGAATTTAAGCTATTTTGTTGTATCATCAGAAGTTCCTATTGCGCAAAAATTATATATTCTAAAAAAATTGAATTATTTAATGAGTGATGATTATGTTATCAACCCTCAATTAAAAGACAAAAAAACTCAGGTTCTTGCAGAAATCTTAAATGATATTACTGTTAATACACCTGAGTCAAAAGTTCCAAATATAAAAGCAATTAATCAAAAACAGCATGGGATGTGTGTTGCTATATCAATTTGCCGTAAGGCGCTTGCTTACGAGGATAAACCAAATTATGTTGATATGGTATTAACAGAACTTGACAATAATGATTATATGCAGGTTTATGACAGAACAAATCTGGGTAAACACCAAAAAGTTCCTGTTCCAAAAGCTAAAATCGATTATGATTATGCGTTGTCAAAGGGATATCGTATTGTTGATACATCTGTAATGAATTGGATGAACGCTGCGGATACTGCAGGAGCATTCAATGATGTAATTGGAGCATATAGCGCTTTTGATAAGGATAATTTTGGTACTTTTAATGATACGCATATTCATAAAGATATAGACAGTGAAAAAGAAAAATATCAGGATTATTACAGAAGTTGTATGAAATCAAAAGAAGCAGTCGTTTCATGCAAAAGAAAAATTGAAAAACAAAGATATTACACTTCAATAAAAGCGTCGCAAGATGCTAAAAATATCTCTGAAATTCATCAGGATATTACTTTAATTCATTCTATACTTCATAACCTGTCTCCTTCATTGACTAAAGATGAAATAAGGCATATAGGCAGCGACTTAATTGCTCTGTCAGTAGATAATTCAGACAAGCAAAAACGATTAGACGGTTTAAGATTGAAATACTCTTTCATAAATAATGAAACTGATGAATCAAAATCTCAAAAAGTCGCAAATTATTTATCAAGTATTTTACCTTCTGATAGTAATAAAAAATTAATAGAAGAAAAATCAAAAGATATTGTTGATTTAGTAACTGAAATACATGCTATCAATAAGGGACATTCTGTATCAGAGGCTCAAAGATATACTGATAATATGGCGTTATTCAATGCTGCTGCTGCGTATAGGACAATGCATACTTTTGCATTGGATATCCCTATGTATCTTAAGGATTTGATGAATCAGCTTAATATCCCTGATAATGAATCTTTTTTGATAAAAAATCTTGAAACTCTTAGTAAAAATATTCGCTTGGGCAAAATAAATCCTGAATTAAAAGAAAAGTTATTTGAAAGATTTGGCAGTGAGGTTATAGAAAAAACTCAAGAAAATGGCGGATCTGCTTTTGCAGACGAGGTATTGGCTGAAGTAATGGATGATTATGTAAATACTGTCAATCTTATTAAGACTACTTTTATGGATGATTTGTATCACTCCCTGTTGCTGGGAGACAGAAAACAGGTTCTATCGACTCAAATAGGCGCTATAAGAGATGAAATAGAAGGAACAAAAGATAAAAGTGTAATTGAATCTGTCGCTGATGACTTTGGTCTGAAGCCTGATAGAAATCTGTTATTGAATACATTCGATAAGTATTTGGATATTTTAGATGATGAAAATTGTACGGAGGAACAGTATTTAGAAATTCTGAATAAATCCGGTCATAAATCGCATTTACTTGATTTAAAAGATTCGTTTGATAATACATTTGAACTTTTGTTCAGTAATCCAAATCCTTCTTATATAGCCGGTTTTAATCTTATAAACGGAGCTCCTCAGGATGCTGATATAGACGTTACACAACAGTTGTATAAGGTTCTTGCAACGAGTTTTAATAATATGTCGTTTATGATAAAGACCCTTCAGGATACATTGCAAATTAATTCAGAAGACGGAACTTTACTCAATACCGCTGATCCAAAATACGCTGTATTGAAAAAGTTAGAAAATATGGGCGAGATTGCAACAGAAAAAGAGCTTGTATCCCTGAGAAATAAATTTGACAAATTTTACGAGTGTCGTGAAGATGCGGAAGGGTTAAGAATTAAGTTTAAGGACTTACCTAAAGAAATAACAACTTTCACTCCGATGGAAAAAGAGGCTCTTGCAAAATACAGACATAATATTAATTTCTGGCATACAACATCAGTAAGACGTCTGAATGATATTTACACGTTTATGAAAGAACCGTTAGAAGAATTAAACAGAGAAATCGGTGTTCAAAAAGGCGAATATTGGACAAGAGAAAATGAAAGTGGTTTGATGGAAAATCAGGCATTGAAAATTTTTGAACACATGACTGACAGACCGTACTATGAAGAAAGAAATATTCGTACAGGTTTGAACAAGATAAAAAATGCTCCTTATTCAGGGACATCAATGACTTCTGTCAGAGATGACGAACCGGCAATGCATGCTCAATATGTTGTTGATGTAAAACCTACTGTTTTAGTTTCTGAAGATACAAAAAAAGTCCATGATATTATATTCCACGATAATAGTTGGGGTGCTTCAGAGCATGAAAATATCTGGAGAGATTCTCAAGGTTTATTGAGAACTGATTATTCCGCCGAATACGGAGGACAACTCGGATATATCACAAATGATCAGTATCAGAACGGCAAAATTGATGATAATTTAATTGATAAAAAAGGGGAATTTAAACCTCAAAGAATTCCGTCAAGACGATACAATAAATTAGTAAATGATGGCAATGAGCAATATTCATTCCCGCTGATTCGTTCTTTGATACTTCAGGGTGTTTCTCCTCAGGCGATGAGTACTGTAAAAACGATAAAGCAAACTCTTTTGCTTCCTTCATATGAATATATTGATGAATTGACCGAGTACGCTTCCGGCATGACAAGGGACGAATTAAAATCTACTATCAAAAAAATAGAAACTGCAGGTGATGCATCAAGAAAATCATATCCGGTTCTATTAAAAAGAATTGATGGCGATAATACTTTTGATAAAGGCATTGATTCCGAAGAAAAATATTATAAGCTTGCGCCTGATGATAAATTAAGACTTATTGCCGAAAAGGTTGCAATTATAAATTCTTATGATGATATCCCTGACATAAATACATATAATGTTGAAGTAAAATCTCAAAAAGACCTTGATAAATTACACAAAAAACTTCAGGCAGAAGCTCGCAAGAATTTTGATTATATTATGGCTAAAAACCCTGAAATTATAAGATATGCCACAGAAAGCTCAAGAAAAGAAATATACAACGAATTGAAAACTTTTGCTCAGGAAAATAATCTGAATTTAAGCTATAAGGCTATGACAAAAATTGTTAATTCGATGAAAAATGTCAAGGCTAATGAATACAATGGCAGCATAAGTCAGGGTATAGACTTAATGCAGGCAAAATTTGAAAGGTCCATGAAAATTAAGACAAATATTTCAGAGGATAAAATTAAAGCATTATCAGATAAAATAAGACCACTGATTGAAAAGAATTTGACAATCACTGAAAAAGATGTAAAAACGGGATTCAATTCTTATCGTAATCAGCAAATAGCGCAATGGATTGACAGAGAATTCGCTCCAAAAACAGATAAAGAATTTGCGCAAATTCTCAATAGTCTGAGAAATATGACTCAAAAAGAATATATTCAAAAATATGATTCAAAAATTACAGATACAGATTTAGGAATCAAGTCTATAAACGGGTACGATATAGTTAAAATGATTCGTAATGGTAATGAAACTATCAAAAATTCATTTATAAATACCGTATTTTCGGAAAGTTATTATAAAGATATTGATGAAAGTAAAACGCGTGCATATTATGATTTGAAAAAGCTTTCAAGAAATTTAAGCGGCGGAACTTATGTTGGCGGTAAGCGTTCATTTGATGATTTATATTCGGATTTTTATTATAATTTCCGCGAATTAACTGTTAAAAAAGAATTTAATAAATACAAAGATGAAGCATTCAGGAAGTACGGAGCTTTTCCTGCATACCCGCAGGTTGAAATTTCAACTCCTGAAGATATAGAAAATTCTCTTAATACTTTCAATGAAAAATTAAATAATTATATGGATTATATCTATGCTTATAAAAATCAGCAGGCTTCACTTGAAATAATTACTGATATGAAAAATTATGCAGATTCAAAATTTGCCAAAACAGGCGATATGACACCTGCTCAATACAAAAAAATTGCTTCATATATTAATAGATTAATGGCTTTAAATTCAAATGATGAAACTATTGATGATACACGAGCTGAAGCGGAACAACTATTGGCTTCAGGATCTCGTGATGTTGAACAATTCCGAAAATATATTAATTCCGTATATCATTTATTCAAACTGTATGAAAAAACTGCAGACGGCAAGACAATGAAAGAAGCTCAAAAAATTACTTTAGACAATATAGATGAATATAAAAAGACCTATGTTATGGCAATGTTTGAACCTAAATATCAAAATAAAGCACTTGAATTGTTAAATAAATGGATATCTGCCAAGTCAAAAGCTGTTTGGGTAAAAGATCATTTTAATTCTACATTAACGGATGAAAGTTCTGATGTTTCAAAAAATATTGCGGATACATACTCACAAAATGTTGAAAATGCAGATGAAATATTTAACCAATTCAGAGATTTATTCTATAAACACAGATTGCTTGAAACTCCGGACAGATATATGAAAGAGTATTTAATGCTTTGCGCAAAAGATGCAAAACATCCTGACACAAAATACTCTGATAATTCTGAAGTATCAAAAAAAGCACTAAATGATCTAAAAGATACATATAAGACCAACTTAAAATCTTTGCTATATAAGGCTGATATGATGGAATTGCAATCTACATTAATGGATTGTGCAAGAAAAGGTAATCTTAATGCTGTCAGAGATGCCTTTAAAAATTCAACTTTAGAATTGACTAACGGAACTGTAGTTTCTATGGACTCTGATGACGGATTAAATATTATAGTTGCCCCTATGCTTAACGAAGAAAGTCTTGATACGGCAGCATTGTTCTTAAATCAGTTGGGACTTTCCGAAAAAGTTGCAAAAATGATATCTGATAAAGAATCTCTTGATATTGCGTATAAAAACTTTAACAGAATTCAATCAATCCTGAAAAGTGCTGACTCTCAGGCAAAATTTGCAAAAAGTGAATTCAAAAAATTAGAGAATTTTGATAATAATCCTGATTATGAAAAAATTATTTTAGACTACAAGAACAGATTAATGGAAAAATGTAAAAATACCAGATATAGAGAAGGCACAAATGTCTTTGAAGCTGCTATTGATGATGCTTTGAATGATATTAAAAAACTTCCGGTTCAATCAAAAACTCTTATTTTAGGTACAAGTATTGATCTTGCTATTTCAGGACTGCGTCAGATTGTCAGTGCAAATATTGATTACCTTAACACTCCGTTATTAATTGTTCAAAGAAGGTATGATTTAATGAAAAAGTTATTGCTCCCTGATAATTCTCCTGTTGCAAAAGATGCTGAAAGATATATCGAGCAATTACAGGAGTTGCTTGAGTATGAACATAGTGTTAAAAAATCATTCCCTAATGTCGGGATAACATCTGCATAGTAATAACTGGAATTACTTAAAAACAAAGAGCCTGATATTGTGATCAGGCTCTTTGTTTATTATAGTTGTATTTTTAAATTCTAGTTTTTCTTCAGGAAATCCGGCACATCTAAACTTGGAAATTCAGGACCTTTTGATGTTGAATCAGATGATGAAAGAACTCCTGTTGAAGTTTTTCCGCTAAAATATTCGGCTGCTGACATTTGCAATGCTCCTCTTGAAGTTTTTTCGGCAAAACCTGTTGCAATTACCGTAATCTGGATTTCATTTTGCATAGATTCGTTTATTGAAGTCCCGATAATTACATCCGCATCATCTTTAACAACATTATTAATAACATTTGTTGCATCATTGATTTCGTATAAAGTCATATTAGAACTGCCTGTTATATTAACAATTATACCGCTTGCACCATCAATTGAAGATTCCAGTAATTGAGAGTTTATAGCCATTTCTGCGGCTTTAATTGCTCTGCCTTCTCCCTGAGCGCGACCTATACCCATCAATGCTGTTCCGGAATTTTTAACAACTTTTCTGACATCAGCAAAGTCAATATTTATCATTCCTGGAATTGTTATAATATCAGACAATCCCTGAATTCCTCTAAACAACACTTCATCAGTTACGCAAAATGCTTCCCTTACCCCTATTTCACGTTTAACAACCTGAAGAAGTTTATCATTAGGAACAACAAGAATTGCATCTACATATTTTTTTAATTTTTCAATACCTTCTTCTGCCTGAGTCATTCTCTTTTTGCCTTCCCAGAAGAATGGTTTTGTAACAAATGCTATTGTTAAAATCCCCAAATCCTGTGCAATTTGTGCAACAACAGGAGCCGCACCGGTACCGGTTCCGCCGCCCATACCTGCAGTTATGAATAACATATCTGTATTATCCAATGCTTTTGTAATTTTATCTTTAACCTCTATTGCTGCTTTTTCGCCCATTGCAGGATCTGCACCGCAACCTAATCCGTTTGTAGTTTCAACTCCAAGTTGTAATTTATTAGGAACATTACTACAGCTCAAAACCTGAAGATCAGTATTCATAAGACAAAAATCGACACCGGCAAGTTTAGCCTGCAACATACGATTAACGGCATTCCCTCCGCCTCCTCCGACACCAACAACTTTTATTCTGGTCGGATTGATATTTGGTCTGTTACTGTTTTCGTAGCTTGATATAATGTTTTCCATTTTGCCTCCTGCAATTTATTTTTTATATCAAACATTATACAATAAAAAAATTTTTTGACACATATATTGAACTTTTGTAATATATTCTTACTCAAGTACAGATGAAAATATTTTAAAGTACATGAACAATGCAACTAAGATCAGTAGTACTGCGCAGATTTTCATTATCATTTCAGAAATCTGATAAAATTTTTCTCCGGAAGATTTTAGTTTAGATGTCAATACTCCTGCCAATATAAAAATTATACCTTGTCCTAAAGAGAATAAAAACAACATTAAAATAGCCTGAAACATATTTGCGCTTACAGAAGCAAAAGCCATTATGCTCGCTAAAATCGGAGTAGAACATGGTGTTCCTATTATTGCAAACACTGCTCCGAGTAAAATTGGGTATAAAAAATCATTATTAAAATTGTTTTTAGGAATCTCTTTAATCAATACCGGTAATTGAATATCTATAATTCCGAGAATATTCAACCCCATTATCAATATTACTGAAGCTGCAATAAGTGCGAAATAAGGGTTCCCTACAAATATTTTCCCTGTTAAAGCACAAATCAGCCCGATAACAGAAAATACAATACTTGCACCAAGTACAAAAAATACCATTTGTACGAAAGTTTTTGCAGGTTTTTGTTCTCCATAACCGCCTACATAGCCGATAATTAGTGGTAACATTGACAAAGAGCACGGCGAAAGTGATGCAATCAAACCTCCCAAAAATGCTGCTGCAAACATCATATATATACTTGTCTGGTTTTGAAATATTACAAGTAATTCTTCCATTATTTAAGACCTTTAATCTCTGCTTCGTATTCTTCTTTTGTCACTGCTCCTTCAAATCTTTTGCATTCTTTACCGTCAGAATTGAGCATAACTACTGTTGGAACAAGTGTTATATTAAATTTTTTAATTAGTTTATTATTCATATCTTTTTTTGAATCTACAATAATGGCTGAGTAGGTAACTTTATCCTTGTATTTTGGTATTATTTCATTAAAAATTTTTTCAACTTCTTTGCACTCAAGACACATCGATGATGAAAATTTGATAATTTGCGGTAAATTAGTATCTGCAATGGCTGTTGCTTCTTTATTATAAGACAACCCCCAAAAGGCCAACAAAGGCAGAATTATAATTGCTAACATTGTTATAATTGATTTTTTACTCATATAGATATCCCTCACTTTTGTACATCAATCATACCACATTATTTTCTTTTAGATATATTTTTGCAATAGACAATCGGTGGAAAATTATTCACCTAACAAAATATTGTCTATAAGTCTTACGCCTCCGACTTTGCAGGCTATAAATACTCTTGTATTATTATCTGCTTTTGTAACTTCTTCCAAATCTTCCTGATTCATAAATTCAAGATATTCAAGGTCGTGATGTTCGTTTAAGAAATCATAAGCTGTTTCTTTTAAAGCTTCAACATCAGTCACGCCACTTTTATAACAGGCATTTATATTATTTAGAATTTTTGATAAAACAAGTGCTTCTTTTTTGTCTTCGTCTGACAGGTACTTATTTCTTGAACTTAGAGCCAATCCGGATTCTTCTCTGACAATAGGACAAGGTATAATTTCAACAGGAATATTCAGATCTTTTACCATTTTCTTAATTATTATCAATTGTTGTGCATCTTTTTGCCCGAAGAATGCAAAGTCCGGCTGAACAATGTTAAATAATTTATTTACAACTGTGCAAACGCCATCAAAATGTCCGACTCTTGATTTGCCACATAATTTATTTACATAGAAAAACGGAGGGATAACATATGTTAAAAAATCATTTGTTCTCATTTGTCCTTCTCCGTACATTTCATTAGGATTTGGGGCAAATACAACTGAAACTCCGGCATCATCACACATTTTTGTATCAGCTTCAAGTGTTCTGGGGTATTTGTCTAAATCTTCCCCCGGACAAAACTGAATAGGATTTACAAAGACAGAAACTACAACTCTGTCACATTTTTCGACCGCTTTTTTAATCAGGCTCAGATGACCGTTATGCAAAGCTCCCATAGTCGGTACTAACCCGATAACAAGTCCTTGTTTTTCCCATTCTTTAATTTTTTCTCTGACTTCTTTTATTGTATGTAATAACATAATTAATAAACCTCATTTTCGTTAGGGTAATTTTTATTTTTTATATCTTGTATATATTTTGTGGCACACTCTGTTATTAAGGATTTCATATCTCCGTAACGGCGTGCAAATTTAGGTTTAAACGAATCAAATTTGCCAAGCAAATCATCGCAAACCATCACAAATCCGTCACAATATCTCCCTGCACCGCAGGAAATTGTTGGAACTGAAATATTTTCCGTGATATTTTTTGCAACATCTTCCGGTACCATTTCCAATACAATTGAGAATACTCCGGCTTTTTCGAGTTTTTTTGCTTGTTGCAAAAGTTTATATGCTGAATCTTCAGTTTTCCCCTGAATAATATGGCCTCCTATTACATTTTGACTTTGAGGAGTAAATCCGATATGCCCCATAACTGGAACACCCATATTTACTGTACATTCAATAAGTTTTTCTATATAGTCATTACAACCTTCAAGCTTTACAGCATCTGCTCCGCATTTAACCATGTTTCCTATATTATTTAGAGCTGATTGAATGTCAATAGTGTAGCTCATAAACGGCATATCTGTCACAACCATTGCTCTTTTTGCACCTTTTGCAACGGCTTTGGTAAATATACTCATTTCTTCGACTCCAACAGAATATGTATCTTCATATCCAAGGGCTGTCATTGCAAGACTATCGCCAATCAAAATTACATCAATTCCTGCCTGATCGAAGTATTTTGAAGTTGAAAAATCATAAGCCGTAAGCACGGAAAATTTTTCGCCAATATCTTTATATTTTGCTAATGTTTTGACTGTAACTTTTTTCATAATTTGATTTTAACACAAATTTAATATTTTGCAGATAAAGAAACAATTTTATAAAAATAAAAAACTTTATTAATTTATAGGGGATAATAGGAGATACTTATGGCGATTGTAAAATTGATTACTAATTTGAGTAAACGAGTTGCAACCCAACTTAAAGACCTACCGCCTTTAAAAGCAGGATTTGTCAGGGTTGTACATAGAACAGATCCCAGAAATATGAATTCTATAGTTGAAAAAGGCTTATGGGCAAAGAAGACTTTATACGAGACTAGTGATGTATATAATACCGAAAATGAATTTTGGAAAATGCTTTCAAAAGATTCAAGAGGGGATGCGTTTGGTACAGGAAAAATTATTATGGATATTCCACAAGAAGAATATAATATATTAACAAGGGCAACCGGACGAGGATTTTATGATTATGATAAGAATAACTCTCAACTCTCATTATTAGTCTGTCCAAGTAAATATATTGTAGGTGCGATTGAACAAAAGTATCCATGGAGTGACAAATGTATAAATATATTTAAACATTTGTCAAAGAAAAATCCTGAAATTAATGTTGAAAAAACAGATTTAAGCAGATTTAATAATTTTGAAGTTGAAGATACTCTTGCAATTAAAAGACAAACAGAAAAAATACCCCAAAAAGGTGATTTAGATTCGTGGGATTGGTGATTAATTACAAAATCTTATACAAATCATCTTTGATAATATTATAAAACTTTTCATCAATATTGTTTAAATCTATAATATCAACTTTGTATGGGAATGTTGAATTTGAAAACATCGAACGTATATTTAAAATTTTATCAAAATCTAACAGACTTTCGCCTTTAAGAGCAATATCAACGTCAGAATACTCTAATGATTTACCCTGTGTTCTTGAACCAAAAATGTAGATTTCAACATCATCTAAAACACTATTAATAGTATCTTTAATAAACTTTACATATTGATTATCCAAATTAAGATTTGACATTATACTCCACTAAAAAATTTTATTAAATATTCTACTTCTTTAAAAAATGCAGGAACTACATCAACAACTTTTTGTGCCAATTCTTCATTATAAGTATGGGAAGTTAAATTTCTCATTTCTCTGAATTTTGTCCAAATTTCTAAATCTGAATTAAGCATTTTTAACTGATTAGCCGTTCTTATCATATCATTAAAAGACATTTGATTAACATCTTCTACAACAAATGCGCGTTCTATAAAATATTTTCTTATAGTTTTTAAAGCAATAGAATAAGTAAATTCAAATCTTTGAATTACAGAATCTCTGATGGCATCATCTAAAGTATTCTGCTTATACCTTTTAAGAACTTCTTCTAATCTTTTACAGGCATTCTCTAATGAAGAATAATCAAATGTTCCTTGCTTCATAAAATATTTTTCCTTTATCTATTTCTTTTGAGTTTTTTTAAACCAAGTATAAACCGAATGGGCAACCCTTCTGGAACTATGGCGAATTAACCCGTCTTTTGATGGTTCCACAATATTTTTGGCACAAATTTCAACCCCGAGTTTTTTAATTTCAGCAGTATCTGCAATTACTGGGAATTGTCCTTGTTCTTTGTATTTTTCTGACGGTTGATCTGGCAAATTACTGTTTACAAGTACGGCATCAACCAAATGTTCAACTCCTGCGTGTTTTAAAAGTGCTTTAACGTGATCGGAAACACTATATCCGTCAGTTTCACCGGGTTGAGTCATTATGTTACATACATATATTTTTTTTGCGTTAGATTTTGATATTTCCTGAGAAATTTCTTTTATAAGTAAATTAGGGATAACACTTGTATATAGGCTTCCCGGTCCAAGAATAATAAGTTCGGCCTCTTTTATAGCCTGAATTACTTCAGGCATTGCACTGCAGTCTTGCGGAACTGAAAATAATTTATCAATTTGTCCTTTTGCCTCTGGGATAGCTGATTCTCCATGAATAACCCTGCCATCTTTCATTTTTGCGGCTAATCGCATATCATCAAGAGTCGCCGGTAAAACTCTGCCGCGCATAGATATAACATTAGCACTTGCTTTAACTGCTGATGCCATATCTCCCGTAATTTCGCACATTGCAGTAAGAAATAAATTACCAAAACTGTGACCTTCTATACCTTCACCGTTATCAAATCTGAATTTAAACAGTTTGGTTACCAAATCTTCATCATCAGCTAAAGCCGTCATACAGTGACGAATATCCCCCGGAGGTAATATTCCCAGAGATTCTCTCAATCGCCCTGAACTTCCTCCGTCATCTCCGACACTGACAATAGCTGTTATATTACTTGTAATATTTTTTATCCCGCTCAGCAGCATTGATAACCCTGTACCTCCGCCGACTGCAACTATTCTCGGACCTCTGTTAAGTTTTCTTTTACGGTACAGATTTTCTAATAATATATCACTGTCTCTGTTATCACTAATATCGAGCATTGATAAATTAGTCATTCTCCAGCCTTTGAAGAAAAATGCCGCACCTATCATAACAATCCCAAATGCCAGCCACTCTGTAGAAATGTTATTTGCAACTTTGCTGATAAATTGCATTGTATAAAATACTGGTTTTATATCAAACAGAATTAATGTTCCTAAAGTCATCAAGATTGCTCCGACAAAAATAAGAGCAAACCATCTTTTAACCTGTAAGCCCGGAATTAACCATCCTATCTGTTTTGGCATTTTTATTTTATTCATAATACTTTTTTACCTTTTCATACCGATAAATATTTTAAGATAAATCAAAATGCAATTTAATTTACCCATCCTGATTCCATTGCATTTTTGTAATTATATGGAAGAGGTGAAACGATTTCGTTTGCTGCGATAATTAAATTTTTTGCATTTGATAATTTATTGGAAAAATGGATTGTATCTGCTTCCACAATTGTTTTTCCGCCTACATTGTTTGTAACTCTTGAATTATGCAGCAGATCTTTTAATCTTGAAATCGATATATCAGTGTTTTCTAAATCTTTTGCGCTAAATACAATGTTTCCGTCTTCATCATAAATTTTTTCAAGATGAACTTCATGTGCAACTTGTATATTTTCTTCTTCTGCAATCCGAGAGAGATTTTTACCTGCTGCACCGTAATATACAAGCCACTGAGAACATTTTTTAATTGCTTTCGCGATGATTCTTGATGTTTCTATATCTTCCATTGCTTTGCGGTACAATGCACCATGTGGTCTGACATGCTCAATTTCCATATTATATGCTTTAGCAAACGTCATCAGAGCTCCGACCTGATACATTACAAGAGCTTCCAATTCATCTTCTTCCAGGTCCATAGGGCGATATCCGAATCCCTGAATGTCATCATACCCTATGTGGGCACCGACAACGACATTATTGTTTTTTGCCGCCAGTAATGCTTCTTTTATTGCAATCGGATCTCCTGCATGAAATCCGCAGGCGATATTTACAGAACTTACATAATCTAAAAGTTCATATTCAGAACTGTTTTTATATATACCGAAACTCTGTGCCAAATCACAGTTAAAATCGATATTTTTTATATTTTTTCTTTCAATAACATTTTGCATATAAATTATCCCTTCCAAATAATTATACCATTAATATAGTAATTATCTTATCGGTTTATATTATTTATCACTTATATAACCATTTATGGCTGAATATGCTGCAACATAAGGTGAAGACAAATAAATAAATCCTTTTGTATTCCCAAGTCGTCCGATAAAATTTCTGTTTTGCGTTGTCAGACAAACTTCCCCGTCCGCAAGTATTCCTGCGTGAATTCCTACGCAAGGGCCGCAACCCGGTGGTAAAATTGTTGCTTCTGCATCAATAAACGTTTCTAACAAACCTTCTTTTAATGCCTGTTTATAAACTGTTCTTGATGCAGGACAAATAAGCATTCTTACGCCTTTATGAACTTTTTTGCCTTTCAATATGTCTGCAACGGTTCTCATATCTTCAATTCTTCCGTTTGTGCAGGTACCGACATAAACCTGATTAACCTTTACATCATTGAGTTCTCTTGCAAGTTTGGTGTTATCAACTGTATGTGGGCAAGAAACGGTATGTTCAATTGTTGAAGCATCAATTTCAATTATTTTTTCATAGTTTGCATCTTCATCCGGTTCAAGAGTTGAAAATTTATCTGCTCTGCCTTTTTCTTCAAGATAAGCTTTAGTTTTATCATCAGCTGTAAATAACCCGCATTTTGCGCCTGCTTCTACCGCCATATTGGCAATAGTGAATCTCTCAGACATACACATATTTTTTATTGTTTCACCATGAAACTCTAATGCTTTGTATGTTGCTCCGTCTGCTCCTATCACTCCGATAAGGTGAAGAATTAAATCTTTAGCGCAGATTCCTTCTTTAAATTTACCGTTTACAACTATTTTAAATGTTTGAGGAACTTTTAGCCATGTTTTGCCTAAAGCCATTGCCACTGCGATGTCTGTTGAACCCATACCCGTTGCAAATGCGCCTAAAGCCCCGGATGTACAAGTATGTGAATCTGCACCAACTAATATTTCACAAGGATTAACAAAGGTTTCAATCAATCTTTGATGGCACACACCTGAACCGACTTCAGATAAAACCGCTCCGTAATCTCTTGAAAAATCTCTTAGTGTGGTGTGCATATTTGATAATTCTTTTCTTGGACTTGGTGAAGCATGGTCTATAAAAAGAATCGTTCTTTCCGGGTTGTATAATTTATCCTTACCTAATTTTTTAAATTCTTCTACTGTTAAAGGTCCTGTACCATCTTGAACTGCGCATACATCGACTTTTGCTATAACAAGTTCTCCTGCTCTGACGTTGTGATCTGCATGGAGTGATATTATTTTTTCTACTAATGTTTGTCCCATGATAACACCCTTATTCACATTTATAGGAGATTCTTCGGCTTGTCATTCTGAGTCTTAAGACGAAGAATCTCATAAATTGACGCCTCAGAATGACAATTAATATTTATATTTTTATTCTATCATGAAGATATTAAAATCTCCTTACATAATAATTTGAATCTTTTTTTAACTTTTCTTTAATGACTGACAATTCAATATCTTCAAAATTGCGGGTCAGTATCTTTGCCGCTTTTTCTCTGATTGTATATTCCGTAATATCGGAACTTCTTTTTATTATTTTTTTTAGTTCTTTAAAATCAAATTTATCCCAAAACACATATATGGTTTCAAGGCACCAATACAATTTGAATGCTTCCTTATTTACTTTGTATTTACCGTCCTGAAAATCAAATTTTTCTACAATATCTAATAATTGAAAGGTAAGCTTTGTAAGTTTAGGACAAAATGTATTGTAAAAATCGGGATTGTCTTTTAAATTAGAAATAGCCTGAATAACATTTCTGCAAATATTTCCGTTGATATCTGTAACTGCATCTAAAAATATCTGAGAATATTCAGGAGAGTTAAAATATTCTATATAGTTATTGTCAGACATAAATTCAGCCAAACGAAGGGATACTGCCTCTCTAATTTTGCCGTCCTGTCCTGTCAGATTCGTTAATAAGATAAATGCATCTTCTTTTGAATTTATACTGTCAAGTTTTAGTGCCGCAATTTGTTTTTGCGGTATATTGCCATTTTTCAGAAGCTCAATTAATTCTTCATGAGAATAATTTGTTTCGTAAAAATTCAACGCATTCGTAAAATTTTCATCTAAATTTTTATAATAAGAATTATTCAAATTTATATTCCCTCTAATGAATAAATAAAATATAACACAAAGTCTGATGAATTTAATATTTGTTATCGTTTAAATGCATGATGTATTTACTTAGCCAAATATTATAATAAAGTCAGGAGATACACTATGGGTAATTTTATCGAATTTTTACAATCAATATTTTTAGGGAAGGAAATAGGAACAACAAAAATTGGTTTGAGTGAATTTAAGAAAAAAACTCAAACATCAATTCCTTCTATTAAGAAAAAATCTATTTTTATAAAACAGCCGGCAAAAGAATTGCGGTTGTCAGAATTAATGAGAAAAAGTTCATATTAATCAGAGTTATTTTAAAATTCTTTCTGCAAATTCAAATCTTGCATCATTAAATCTGTCAATAACATTTTTTGCATACATTTTTAAATCGCCCAAAAAAGTCGGTTTTTTGAATTTTTCAAGTCCAACGGTATCTGCTATCCCTTTTGAATCCGGATGGATAGCTTTGTGAACCTTGTTATATAATTCTCTGAAAAATTCAGGAACTTCATCCTTTGTTTTGGCAACATTCATAGGAAATGTTGCTTTTGTTCCAGAATCTTTGTAAACAGAAACTGCAACATCATTGAACATGTCATTTTCAAGCGGTTTTATATATATATTAAGGTTTTCGTGTTCTGCGTAGTTATCTAACGCACCCATAGTTTCCTCATTAAAAAACTGATTCAAACGCGGGTCTTTTTTCAAAACATTATTTGTTCTGATTCTGCAATTTTTCCCTAACAAAACATTAGGCCATCTGTCTGCTTCATATGGGGTAAAACAATTAAATTTGACATTTCCTACTTTTACTATTTTTGGCATAGTGTACTCCTTTTTTTTAAAGGATATACTAAGGATATCCTTTTGTCAAGTGTTTATTTTACTCTTGAAAAAACTTCAACATCAACATCATCATATGTGTTTTTATTGAAATAGGCGCATGATGCGACCATAGAAGCATTATCAGTACAATACTTCATAATAGGAGCATTAACTTTGTATCCCTCTTTTTCAAATTCAAATACTTTTCGACGGATTTCTGAATTTGCTGCAACTCCCCCCGCTATAACGACTTGTTTGTATCCTTTTTCCTGTAGTGCTTTTTTGAGTTTTTTTGCCAGTGTTTTGGATACGCATTGCTGAAAACTCGCACAAATATCATTGATTTGTGTTTCTGTTAAATTGTCATTTCCGTTTTCATTTTTTAATTTCTTAACTAATCTTAAAACAGCAGTTTTTAATCCGCTGAAGCTAAAGTTATATCCTTCAACTTTTGATATAGGTAATTCATAAGCATCAGGATTTCCGATTTGAGCAAGTTTATCAAGTTTTGGTCCCCCCGGATAAGGCAATCCGATTAATCTTGCAACTTTATCGTAAGCTTCTCCGACGGCATCATCAATTGTTTCTCCTAATATAGTTTGTTTTGAATATGACTCAACATCTATTATCTGAGTGTGACCTCCGCTAATTAAAAGTGCCATAAACGGCGGTTTAATGTCTGTGTCAATATAATTCGCGCATAAATGTGCGTTTAAATGATTAACCCCTATAAAAGGCTTGTCATGAACAAGTGCAAGTGTTTTCGCCGCATTTAATCCTACAAGCAGACAGCCTACCAACCCAGGACCTACAGTTCCTGCTAAAGCAGTTATATCTTTTGGCGTTAGTCCTGATTGTTCAAAAGCTTCTTCTATAACGATGTTTATTGCATCCATATGCTCTCTTGCCGCAATTTCCGGAATTACGCCTCCGAATTTTTCGTGCGTTTTTATCTGTGAGGCAACTATATTGGCAATAACTTCTCTGCCGTTTTTTACAATTGCACAGGCTGTTTCATCACAGCTAGATTCTATTGCCATAATATAATTGTCACTATTGGAGCCGACTCCAACCTCAACTTTTTTTCCGCTGAATAAACATTCTCTTTCCATATAACAATTTTACTACAAAAGAAATATATTGAAATTAAGTATAATTATATTATTTGTAAAGAAATGTAACGAAATAAGCAATATATAGCAATTATATACTGAAAAAATACTTTATATAAATGTAAGAGATAAACAATAAACACGAGACATAAATTATACACTACCTACTACACACTAACCTTCTACACGAGGAATTGAAAAAGATTCCAAACTCTTTCTTTAAGAAAGGGTTTTTTTTTGTGTAAAATTATCGCAAATCTTGACAAAACCCTAAAAAAAATAAGCAATAAAATAATAAGAATAGCGAAAAGAGAGGATAGTTAATTATGCAAAAAACCAATAATAGCAAACGTTTCCACCTTGGTACGTGGGGGAAGGTAAAAACCTCTCGTAGCAAGCGTTTCGACACCTTTATAAATTGCAATTTTGGACGATTATTTTGTCATCCTGAACCTTCAACATGTCATCCTGAATTTATTTGACTGCTTTTGCCAAAATCTATGATTTTGTGCAAAATGTCCCTTATCGGGCAGGATCTATCAATTTGTTTAGAAGATCCCGCATCAGCGACTCGCTGCGCTCCCA
>ERZ842401.536-NODE-536-length-55544-cov-5.372813_pt1 | contig 55544 bp, 94 predicted proteins | sample MGYA00521270_ERZ842401 | MGnify/ENA primary metagenome ERZ842401 (study PRJEB31892, sample SAMEA3878208) | bioreactor metagenome | biome: Moose rumen | place: Sweden | collected 2011-10 | study: EMG produced TPA metagenomics assembly of the PRJEB12797 data set... | reverse complement strand
AACTTTTGAATAATCATACTTGTCACCATGAAACTTACAAGCTTTCTCAATGAATTTGTTGTTTTTATTCTGCATTTTATTGTAAAAAAGATATATTATTTAATAAAAAATATACCTCTTTCCTAAAAATGCTCCTTTTAGTCTATTAAAAATATTGTTTTTTTGCAATCGACTTACATATTCTTTGATAAGAACATCATGTCCGAAACAAAAATCAGAAGGTAAAAAACCAGTATCAATCCATTCTATTGAATCTATTTCGTTCTCTTCACCACCGGTTCGTTTTTCAAACTCCATTTTTTCATCACCTTTTAAGACATAGACGTAATGTGCTGTTATATTTTGATGATTAGATTTAGGCGATGAGTTAATATCAACCATAATAAGACGTTCTGGATGATGTACAAGATTTGTTTCCTGTAAAATTTCTTTCGTACAGGTTTCTTCCAAAGTATCATCAAATTCGCAATAACCACAAACACAACATCTTTTTCCTTGAAAATCTGCTGCGCCAGAACCTCTAATTTCTGTTAAAACTTCCCATTTTGATTTATTTTTACGAAATATAAATACGGCAACAGCCATTGACCGACTAAACCACCCAAGAAACTTTCCGTTCTTATCGTAACATTCTTGATTCTTCATGCTCTATGTTAATCTATTTTTATTTTATATATTCTTTACCATTAACAAATTTGATATTTAATTGATATACCGGAGTATTCGTCTGTTTCTTGCTGATTGTTCCATCCTTTTTATAATCCGGTCCACGAAATATCATCATGGGTTCTTTACTTAAACAATCATAATAAGATGTCATTTTCTCCACCTTTATTGTGTGCATATGGTCTGTAACGATGTCACCTACTTTAATATGACAATGTTCTTCGGCATATTGTTTATAAAGGTTTTCTTTGTCTTTATCAAATCGCTTTGCCAACTTGATAAGTTGTTTCTCTAATTCTTCTTTTGTCATATTACATATTCTTTAATTTCATGCAAAAATATTAATTTATCTTTCTAAATGTCATTATGAAATTAAAACCATGGTCAGAATCATTATCAAAATTCCGGAGTATTAATGTTTGCCCATCTATTTTGATAACCTCCATCTGATAGATATTATCTTGCTCATAGCATACCCAATCACCGGCATCAAGTTCAAATAGAATACCGGTTATATATCCGTTATTATATGACCACTTTACAATCTTGCAGTCACAAAAGTTTTCTGAATTGAACATTTCAATCTCATTTGACATGAATTTATATTTAATTCCTTTGAAAGTATCATCAAACAAAATTTCATGTGCTACCCCATTTGTACGTTCATAACCGGTAATGTACGTCAATTCCCATGTACCTTTCAGAATAGGCTTCATATCGCAAGTTTCTGCATGGCAAGCCAACAATCCAAACATAGCCATCCAGAATACAAGGCAAACTAAACAAAGAATACGTCTCATATATTATTCTGATTTAATATGTTCAATACTAACAATATCTGTTACCCATGTAAAATTCCATTTTTCCCAACCGCGTCCAACAGAATAAAAGCGGGATTCAATCAGCCATCTTCTTTTCTTTCTCTTCATCTTTTAATACGCACTCTTTAATAATGTCCTCTGTAAGTATTCCGTTATTCTCACAACTAAGTTTATCCAATTTTACAACATCAAACTCATTGGCACTAAATTTGAATTGAATCCACTCCGGCTCATGCTCACGATAATCAAGCCATGTTTCCGTTTCATCTTTTTCAAGAACGTATTTTACAAAACGTAATAGACGTTCACCGGCTTTCTTGGACTTAACAAATCCTGATACATCGAAACTACTCGGACCTCTGGATGACCAATACTCTCCACCACCTTCAGGACGTACATCAGGGGCAATAACTTTGATTTCATCCTCTTTATAGAATTCTATTCCGGCCACAAAGCCATTTCTTCCACAGCCAATGAATGTACTATATACTTTATATTTATGCCAATCCTCTCTGATAATAAATGGCACATCAAATGGGTCTTTATGATTCAAACGGCAATTTTCAATAGCGTGTTGAATACCATTATATGCGTCCATCAAAGAATATATTTTTTCGTCTGTTTGATTATTCATTGTTTATAAATTTTAATTACGTTGCAAAGGTACGAAGAATTTTTGAAACGGCCAAATATTTGGACTATTTTAACTCTAATTTAACATTTATCATACTCATTCGAGTACATTTCCGTCTGCCAGCGGCTCAATTTTGTATATTTTTCCTTGTGGATTTAGTTTATTGACAAGTTCATCAAAACTCCCGTTGAATACCTCTTGTCCAGATTTCCTAATCTTTATTTCACATTGTCCTCTTCGTTTATATGTATCTCCATAGCCGTCAAAAGCGGCTACATCTATCGTATCTCCACCTACAATTTGGCAACCATTTGTATTATCTACAAATACACAGACACGTCCAATATCATCCTTGATTTGTGGTGTTCCACCTCGTTTACCGGTTATGGCATATCCCAATCTACTCATATTTTCAAACTTGTGACTTATACTAATTTTCTTGTACTTACTTTCCATATTTTATTATTAATTCATTTTTAAATTAGTGTATTTGAATCCATCGGATTGTCAAAATGAATACTGCTAACGGCCAAAACAACCACACGAACATCGTAACAATATTTGCCATAGGTACATCAATCGGTCCATTAACTTTCTTACTTTCTGTGTTATAAAACCATCCGGCGATTATTACACCTATTATAATATAGACAACCACCCAAAAATTAATCTGTTCCATTATGCTACTAGTTTGTTAAATTCATCTATGTCCGTTTTAGTTACCCAACCCATAGGGAGCATTTCAATTAATTTAAGTTCTTCCCTTGCATCATTGACAGCATCCTCGATATATTCGTCTGGATTATTTATATATTCTTCATACTCTTTACGTGTTTCCAGAATCTGTGTATCTGTTACCCGTATATTACCATAGCATTCCAGAAAAGCATCCACAAGAGCGTTCCGAATTTCATAATCCGGATAACTTTCCAATACTAATTCCTTTGTCCAGTAATCAAAGGAAAAATCAAGTAAAGTAATGGGAAATTTACACCTCTTATATATTGTGACCGATGTATAGTCTACTGTACCACTTAACTGGTTTACATGGTGTCCGTAATAATCAAAATAATTATTGTTAGGTGCATCGCTCTTTGTAATCCTATCTATAAGGCGATACAGCCACTTATAAGATGTTTTCTTTTGTTTTGCCATCACTTTTACGATTTATAATTTTAAAACGTTCATATTTGATTTTTATCTTCTCTCTATCATTGCCCGTTAGTACATCTACCTCTGTTAAATACCCTTTTTTGACCTTGTATAGCGGTTTCAATTCACTATCATAACCATACCTTGTGAAATGCCCATTATTCTCCGGCATAGTAATCAAGTCCGTTAAGTCTTACATAATTTGCTTCTTTCCTTGCAGCCATTGACTTTTCTTTATCGGTATTAGTAGCCGTGAAAATATCAAAGTTTTCTCCGAATATATTGCCGGTATCGGCATCTTCATATTCGCCGGCGTATACTGTCACTTCAACGACTTCTTCATCATCTTTCAATGAATCAGCAAGTTTCCTTGCATCATCCTCTGCATCTGCCTGACTATAATAGTTCTTGCAAAGATACATTGGAGTAACGTCCTCTTCCGTGATTACGTTCTGTGCTGAAATTGTATAGATGTCTATCTTATTCATGTCAATTTATTTTAAAATCGCTCGTAAATTCCCATGTCCTTGCATACCTTAATAAAAAGGTTCGCTATATATTCGTCTTGCCATTCAGATTCCCTCTGTATTGACCGGCGCAAATCATCATCCTCAATATGAACATACATACCATAAGCCACACATTCTTTCCTACGCTCGTCCGAAACACCCTCACGAACATTCTTCTGTTCCTTTGCTATAATAGCGGACATTTCATTCTCCGGTATTGACTCAAGGTACTTTCGTACATCGTCATATTTGTGCTGTAACTTTAACTTTCCCATATTTTTTATTTTTGTTTGACGTTACAAAGGTACAACAATTTTTCCAAATAACCAAGGATATACCCGTTTTTAACAGAATTTTAACATTTAATGTTCTGTTTGTTATACCATTGATTTAACTGGTCAAGAAGATTTGCAAGTTCCTCAATAGTAAATGCAGATTGATAATTCATATTATCACCCCCATTACCGGTATCAAAACGCAAACCGATAACAGAATTATAAATAACAAACCACACTTTTTTACCATCTGATACTTCATATCCGTATGCGTCAAGACTACCTTCACTGGTACCATAGTCATTAACAATGCTCTTGATATTATCCAGAATTTCCTTCCTGAGTTCCATTACTTTTTCTGTATATTCCATATCAATTTATTTTTAATTTAACCCATTAATGCCGTAATTGCTTCATCACTCAATCCTTTATGGTCTAATATGGTTTCTTTCATTCCATGTCTTTTAATAAGAATTGCACCATTTTCACACTCATTGAAAAACTTCTGTGCATCCTCTTTAATGTCAAATCCCTTTCCATTCCGACTTCACCGGTTTTTGACATAATCACACTATATTTCTTCATCGTTACAGATTTTGAAAAGAGTCAACGGCTGCTACAATAGCACTACTAAGTTTTTCATAATCAATCTCTGTTTCTTCCTCGCCTTCAAAAGTAAATTCATTAAGAGACGTATTTTCCATAATACCGCATAATTCGTCAGTATAAGAATTTTTCACTTCTACTTTGTAGTTTTCTGGACTATAGTGACCACTGCCATCGTAAATTTCCTCTACATCGTAGACCCCGTATGGGGTATCAATACCATTAAATCTATACATATTATTAATTATATTTAGTTATTAACTGATATACTCTTTAAATGCCATCTGTGTACTACAATCATCACAAATGATATTGTATTTCTAATTCTAATACAAAGGTACAAAAAATAAGCGAAACCACCAAGGAAAAAGTGTTAAATCTTTGTTAAAAAAAAAATAAAAATGGCTGCATCTATCTTCACAGACAAATACAGCCGGAATGCTTATGAAAACAATTTTTGTTAAATCTACTTTGAATCTTCAACTTCGACATTAGTCACTTCGCTTTCCAGTACTGCTACGTTCCACAAATCTCCAATGGGTTCAATGTCAATATTTTCCATAATTTCGTCCACATCAGTAAGGTCTGTGTCGACAATTACTCTCGTTGTGATTTTAAGATATACCTTGCTCATAACTTTTTGTTGTTTATTTAATGTTAGTTAATATTAATTTTATGTTCCTCAATCCATATATTGACTATATCATCACCTACATTCTCAATAATATGAGTATCGTTTTGATGGTCATAATAATATTCATCTGCCACTTCAGCGTCCTCACCATCACATACCCATCCGGCAAGTTCAAGAATATTGTCACGATGTGCAACCATTGCAGCAACTTCATCGGTAAAAGGTTTTATATCCTTATAGATTTTACTATCCCTAGTGCTATCTGAATTATATTCAATATAGCCGACAAGCCAAATCTTCTTCTCCATATCAATCTATTTAGTTTAATCCCACTCGGCGATATATTTGTCAGTCTCGTTGTCATAGATGTTTACTTGCGGGCATTTTGCCGACCGGTAGAACTCTGCCGCCTTTTTAAGAGCAATAACCGCATTATCAGTATCAATATGTTTGGCACTTTCTTCAATCACGTCACCATTCTCATTCAACTCATAACAATGTACTGAATAACGTGCTTCAAGAGATTTGATGAACTGCGTAACGTTAGTGTTTGCTTTGGCAATCATTTGGTCTTGATTGCTGCTGCAATAGCGGTCAATATGTTTATTTACTTCATCCTCATGGACACCGCTGTCAATATCCATTGATTCCCATACGAGGGCATGAATAAACTCCTTAAATGCTTTTCGCACCCTATCGTAGTTCTCATAGTTCTGCTTGATTCTAATTTTATCCATAAATACTAATCTATTTAATGTTATTTGCCATCCATGTGTTCATAATTTCCTTGCATTTTTCCTTCTGCTCCGGTGTAAGATGTTCAGTTTCCACGGATTCAATATACATTCCGTCTGCATCGTACCAAAGGTCATTAAAATGCCAAGTCTGTTCATCAAGCCAATACTCTACCTGAATAGAGACGTGAGTGTTGTTCTCTTTATCCTCTTCGTCTACAAAGATAAGCAGACAAGTAACATTGTCAAGCATTTCAATGCTCTCCACTTTATGACTTCCAACATAATAAATTAACTTTGCCATATTGTTCTGTCTTTATTTGTTTGATGTTGCAAAGGTACAAAAAATTTTTGATATGACCAAGGAAAATTGAGAGTTTAACACTAATTTAACACTTAGGCGGCAATCGCCTTAATAATACGCAATTCATCAAATAGAGTAAGGTCTACTCTTATATCGTCCGGCTGTCTCCATGTTTTAAAATTATCGGTGAAAGAGTCAACGTCCACGATAGTATTATATACATACTTACATTTCTTCAATGCTTTGACCATATCATCTATAGATAAAGTGGTCGTAATAAACAAGGTATGTGTACGTTTGTTCCGTTTTCTCTTTTTGAAACCAGTAACTGAATAATGGTTCATATCAATCAACTTTAAATGATTACTGAATAATATTCGTTACATACATAACTACTTCACCCTTGTCACCCTTATGGAATGTTCCTACATCATCACCTTCACCGGCAATGAAACCACGCTGTTTCACAAGTCCGTTTTCATCTTCCGGTGTGAGAATATCACGTTCCGTATTATTAAGCCAACCATACCCATGGTAAAGGTCTACCTGATTCTGGAACTCTTCCTCTGCCTTATCTTTATCAACAAACGTGCGAACTTCATCAGTTGTACGGGTAACGTCAAAATGATAAATAACTGCTACTACATATACTTTCATATCAATCTGTCGTTTTTAATTAATGTTTGATTTACAAGTGCAAAGGTAGTCAATTTTTCTCAAACTACCAAGGAAAAAATGTTAATTTTATATTAAGAATATGTTAAAGAATACTATTATGAATTACCCAATCACCAATAAGCAAACGTGCTGCATCATCCCATACAGGACGCTCGTCAGGATAATAATCACGGAACCAGTCAAGAATATCCCCGTACATGGTTTGTGTATTACAATTAAAGATAATGGTTTTCTTTTTGGTTATAACCTTCTGCTTTCCCATCCTGTCAAGATGCAAATCCTTTTTAGCAACTTCAAACAATTCCTTTGCCGACATGGTTGCTTTTAACTTACTATCACGTTCCGTAGTGGTCGTAATGTACTTATCGTAATCATATATAATTGATATATTATATTTGTCCTCAATGACCTTTCTCGGTGTACGGGTAGGCTCTGTAATCAAATTCTCATGGCTGAATACACAAAAACCCCATATATCACAAACCACATCATTTGACATTTCCGGCTTGTAGTAATCTGCCATTGATGCAAACTCACGAATACCGCATATACATTCCTCAATAGAAGAAAGATTATGTAACGTATCTAAATGAATATAGTCAAAAACTGAATAGTACATAAAACTAATTTTTAAATGTTGTTATTAATTAATATCAATATCCACAAGAGTAAATTCATCATCGGTCATGGTGGAACCAGATTCCAAAATTTCATATACCTGCTGTTGGGAAAGTTCTATCGTCCATAAAGTATATGTTTCATCTGTCATCCGGAACTCATAGTCTCTAATACCATCTTCATCCTCATATCCGTCTATAATATCCGTAACATGGTAATGAGCCACAACCTTTTTATCGCCATTGATATAATCAAGATTATATCCGATAAGACTTTTTGCCACACTTGTTGCAAGTTCCTTTTTTGTAAGTTTTCTTGATTCCATATTAATCTTCCTCCTTAAAATAAAATGACTGAAATATTACATTATTACCTTCCTTTTCAATTACGGAAAAAAGATTTAGTTCATCAGCATCAGTCTCATATTCCTTTAGACGTATTTCCAACATCGCCGGCATATTACCATTAATTGAACTCCACTTGATGTGATTTGCATTTATCTCTGCTATTACCGGAACATCATCGACAAACCCAAGATAAGTATTATTTCTTTTACCACCAACCACGATATTGAAATAATCGAATATTGTTTCAATCCAATCACTGGTAACGTTTTTTTCATCAATCGGTGCCGCTATAAGTTTCTTTTCTTCCATCGTTATTTTCTGTTTGTTTGATGATGCAAAGATACAAAGAAAAAACGAATTATCCAAACTTTTTTAGTTAATAAACGTGAATAATTCGTTAATAGTCGTTAATATAATTTATCAGTTTAGAAAACACCCAATTTCCATAATGACCGGTGCATCGCCCTATATGCACTGCCACGATTAAAATGAGATAACTCTATAAGACTTACTTGTTCGTTATTTACAAACTCAAAATATGAGACAATAGTTTCTTCCACACCAGATGATGTAGGGTTAGTAATTTCAGACAAATAATAATCCTTCCCATTATAGTGTATCACTCTCGGCACACATCGTTCTGGGTCAATAAGGTAAAGGACTGACCTCAAGAAAATTTTCTTAATTCTGATTAACTGCTTTTTCATATTAATTGGTTTTTAGTCATTGACGTACTCATTCGAGTACAGATAAGGTTTTACTTCCATTGATATTAAGCAATGTCCGGCGTGACGGTCTCGTCCATAACAGACTTTTCAACACATGAGCCATGCCGGTGCAATCATAATAACCATATCGCCACATTTTGTTTATCATTCCACGTTCCCAGTAATGTTCAACGAATATTTTCTGTCCGTTTTCATCCACATATTTTTTGAACTTGTAAGTAATACCCACCTGTACTTTAAATTAATTAGTTATAACTTTCCCAAGCCTTCTTAACTTGTTCATCATCCGGTCTTGCAATAAGAGCGTTCCACCTTTCCTCATAACCGGCAATCCATTCTTGTACGGGCTTCGGTAGTTTCTCAATTTTCACCTTCTTACCAAGACTATCACAGAAACCATTACGCAAATTCCATTCATCCCAACAACAACGTGTGATGTTTTTTCCATCTTCGCTAAAAGAAAAACCAAGGAAATCACCGGTTATATGTTCACCAAACTGCTTATAGTTTTCCTCTTTCCATTTTTTAGGATAAGGAAAATAAAGAGAATACCGGTCAATATAGCCCTCATACTTATGTCCACCCTTACTACCCCTTGCACTATCGTATACCCGTACTTTCATATTGATTAATATTTAATGATTCTTGTCATGTTCTATTTCATCCTCCCAATAGTCCCCTACTTCATGTTCTGCACCGGTATATTCCTCAATACCGGTAGTATCCCATTCGTAAAACTCATAGTTATTTCCTTGAAGAAGGTCACACCACCGGTCCGCATATTTTTCTGCTGCTTGTTCGTTTTCAGCTTCAACCACCTTGTGAAAACACTTGCTCCTGCGTGTTCCATAGGCATCCACCATTATCTCATACTTCTTCATATTGATTATTAGTTTATCCGTTATACACCTCGTAATTACCGGCCATAAGATGATTGATAATTTCTAACAACTCATTGGCAGTAAGGTCATCCAGAGAAACCTCGTCTTCCTCGTCTGAAATCACATATGCTGATTTAAGTTCACTATTATAGTTTAACTGGACAAGCGGACTGCAAGTGGCACAATCAATCTCACTTCTGAAAAGAATAGTGTTCTTGCCATTTCCGGTTATCTCTTTTGCCGCCGTCTCAATGGCTGAAATCATTGCACTATTGGCTTCTGACAACTTCTCAAGAGCCTTTACACAAATGTCTTTGTTCTGTTCATTCATATCTGTAAATTTTATTTTTTAGTATATTAACCAACTCTCATTACATATACAACCTCATACTTTAATAATGCAAAGGTACGAAATTATTTTCAGGTAACCAAGGGTTTTTCGGTTTTTAACACTTATTTAACATAAGAATTTCAATAATATTAATCTATTTTTAAACACATTCGTCTACATCTACATTATCAATCTGTTCAACTTGTGTTCCCTCGCCATCGACAATTTCATAAACGTTCACGGCAAATGGTGTGCAATGACTATATTTATCCTCACCATCGGTTGTAGGTTCACCATCTGCATTAAGTCCACCCCAAACTTCAAAACGTAATCCATCCTCGTCAAAATAGTATACCCAAGTATCTTCATACGTTTTATTGTCAATTTGAGACTTCTTCACCTTATGAGAGTAACGTTTACCCTCATAAGTGAAACTAATTGTTATGTACTGCGTAAATTCCATATCACTTAATCTTTATTTGTTTGACGTTGCAAAGGTACGAAAAAATCCTCAAACTACCAAATAATTTGAGGACTTTAACATTTATTTAACACTTCGGTCTGATTTACCATCCAGTTATAACATCAACATAGAATGACCGCCCAAGAATGTTCACTCCGTAAATCGAAAAAATTTTTGAACGTTCACGAAAGAATACCTTATTACTTTTCATCGGTGTAGGACTTGTCCAGAACGTACAGAATCTTGTCCGCAAACCGATACTTTTGCCGAAACGTGGTCTTACAATCTCCATATTAATTATTTTTAATATACTTTGTAATCAAACGGATTGCGACCAAGTTCACCCCATTTCTTAATGGTACTTACACACTCTTCCAGTTTTTCCATCGTCTTATACACCTTAACGGGAGATTGTGCGAACAACTGATGTTTGAAGCCTAATTCTCTGGGAGTTTTACCGCCAAGCATACGACCCTCATATACCGGCTGACCCTTATAGAGACGTATGGTTACTTCATGGTTATCCTTAACCTTCATAACAAGGTTATTCAAGGCTGTTTTCATATCATCCAATTTCCAAGATAATTGAATGGCAAAATCATATACCTCGTTTTCCTTCTTCTTAGCACAATCGTGCATAACATCAATAAGACGTTCAACTTCACGATACTTAGCCTGATATGTCGAATACTCTTTCCGATAAGGTTTCATAATCTGCTCTGATACAACACCATAAGAACGATAGGCATGGCTGTAGAATACCGACAACGACTTAAAAGGCGCAGCAGACTTGATTAACTTTTCCACCTCCATTGCCAGCGCAGTAACGTCCTTATATTCAGTACCTACCACAACACTTTCACTACCGGTACGGCGCAGACGCTTCTTCGTGGTTTTCTTAGGCTGCTTACTTTTCTTGTAGTCTGATAGCAACATACGTACACCGTTGACTGTGATATACTGCGTCTTGTCGAGTTCTGAAATACCCACCATATTCTAAATCTCCTATAATTTAAATTGTTATTACTATTGTTCTTAATTCTGATGCAAAGGTAACACTTTTATTCGAGAAAAACGAATGAATTACATTCTTTAACAAAAATTTAACATTCCTTTACCTTTTCTTCCTTCTTCAATAATAAACCAGTGATATCTTCTGTAGAAAGAACAAACCGATTATCCAAATCGCCAATGCCGGTGTATGCAAGGTCATTAATTGCCTTATCAATATCATCCGGATTAACCATGACTTCTTTTTTATCAAAATAACTGATAATGGCAGAAAGCAACTCTGAACGTGTCTCACTACCTTTTAAAAGAGACATACCAACCTCAAAAAGACAAATGAAATCATCCGAATGTGCCTCCTTATCATACATAACGACATAACGCATATTACGTTTCTCTACCGGACGTTCAACTTCAATAAGAGAAATATAAACCTCGTCACCATCCTCGCACTCAATTTTCTCTGCTCGGATAATATCATACATAGGACGCTGCTCCCAGACAAAACGAATATTCATTGCAAGTCCCTGATATTCCTCAACTTGAGATACTGCTTCATTATATGCTTTAATGGCAGTTTGCTCGTCAAGGAAAATATAACCAGTTTCCAACTCGATGTTGCCGTTCTTAACTGAATGTGCTGAAAGTCTATACTCTGTCATAATTCTAATTGATTTAAATTGTTTGTTTGACTTATCTCTTATCATGTGCAAAGGTACGAAATAAATCTGAATTAACCAAATCTTTTCGCACCTTTAACATAACTTTAACGTTTCACTCCATTATCTGTTCACGATATATCCGGACTTCATCCTTTAACTTTTTAAGTTCATCATGTAAGACTTCTATATTTTCGCTATTACGTTGATTCTCACTTCTTGAAAATGAAATCGAAAGAAATACAATAAAGAAAACGATACTAACCCACCATCCAATATAATCTACAATACCATAACAAGCAAAAGCATAAATAGGTATGTCAAACCATCTGGTGATAACTACATCTTTAAAATTATATTCCCTGTATTCTTTTACCATACGTTTATAGAATGAATTGTATCATATTTTCCGGCTTCTGCCTTCAGTTTTTCCATATACTGCTCCCATTTTTCCTTTGTCTTAAACTCTGATTTAGGCTTCAATTTACTCAAAGTTACAATCATGTGGAATGGCACATAATAGGTATGGTCATACTGGACGAAATTGTACTTTTCCATCAACACTTTCAAATCAGAAATCATTTCATCGTACCGCTCCCGCGTCAAGTCGTGAATATGATACTTATCCCACTTTTCATAAAAATGATATGCTTCCGGAAATCCAATAGTCACCTCTTTCTGTGCTTGTCCTGAACGAATATAACTTTTCTTGTTTCTTGACAATAAACAGGCAGACGTAGAGAAATGTGGTGTCGGATTGTTTTTTATTGTATAAAAACTCACCTCAAAGATTTTCATCTTCGACAACTGAAAAACAATATTAAACTCTCTTTTTGCCATATATTAATTCATTTTTATTCTGTTAATATTCCCAACCATACAAAGGTTTACGTCCCTTCTTGCCACCGGTTGTATTTTCGTCAATATTCTTCTTTCCTTGCAGACGGATATATTTGTTAACTTGTTTCTTCATATATTTGCGAGACCTTGAAAAATTCTTCCACGGACGTTCATTATCTTTCCAGTAATGTTCCAAATGTTCAATCTGTTCTTTTCTCAAAGCCATATTGATTAGTTTTTCTTGTCGTTTAAGTTCTCCTTGATTTTGGCAATGTTAGCCTTACGGAAAGGAAGATATACTTCCTCAAAATAAGTACAATCCAGTTCAGTCAGTACAAGAATATTCGACCCGCCAAATAAGATAGTACCCATTTTCAATAGACCTACTTTATCCGGTGCAGATGCGGTTCCTTTCAGATAAAAATAGATATTATCTGGATTGATACGATAGTCGCCAACCTTTTTATCTTCAAACAGACCGGCTTGTACTTTCAACAAGTTAGGTATTAACTCCTTGAACTTAACGGCCAATCTGATGACACTACTGGGTTCAATGTTGCAGATAAAGGTATCAGTAAAATGGAGAGTATTGCGATTAATGTCAATATAACACAATTCTTCCGGTTTGATAGTAACCTCTTTTATTTTACCAGTTTCCTTACCACCCCAACTTGTAAGGTCTTTGCCATTGGAATATTCTTCCCACCGGATAGTGTATGTTCCGTTCTCATTGTTAATAAAATTCATACTAATCTATTTTTATTTAATCGTAAATTTCAAATTCGCAATCCTGGTGGTTTTCTATAAAAAAGTCCTTTGTGATATGCCACCGGTTTGTTTTAAGTCCTTTTACTTGTGTCACCTCAATATCAGCGTTCTTGAAATCCATAAGAAATGTAATACGGCCATCCGGTGTTACAATCCCACGAAATGCAATTCTGTGACCATGCTTTAACTCAAAAAGTGCATCCTTGACGTTCATTTTCTAACACGTTTAAAATCATTTCTTCTACATAGGTCTGATTATCATAATCAAGTTCAAGACCTTCTTCTTCAAAGGCTTCTCTCAATTTATCGAAACAATCATTAACGATAACACTAATTTTCTTTTCTATATCCATAATCTTTTTTATTTGTTTCTTTTTTCGTTTGCAAAGGTAATAAAAAAAGTTGAGACTACCAAGGAAAATCTCAACTTTAACACTTTTTTAACACTTAATAAAACCATTTTCTACACACCAGTCATACAGACCTTGTAATGCTTCGTTTGGTGTTCTTCCAAATGAGAAAGCATTATTGTAAGGAGGTTGCTCCGCATCCGGATTAAGACATACAAATTCTCCCTCTCTGCCATAGGAGGCTAACCAGTCTTTTCCATCGTTGTGAAGATACAACCATCCAATATCACCACCATCTTTATCATCTGTCGAATAAGCAATGATATTGCCATTTTCATCCAGTATCTTGTTCCGACCAATATGAGACGGCAATTTATTTAACAATTCGTCAGTAGTCATAAATTCTAATTAATTTTTATTCGGAAACCATAACGACAATGTATCACACATATCATCGACAATCCATTCAGCGGCTTTTACGACCTCTCCATGAGAATAGATTGCTGAATAACTCCACTTGTCCTCCATATTATCCCATACATCTTGTTTAGTAGGAGGCTCAAAACCAATTTCAGGAACTACCGGTTTTTCAAAACGTTGGATATAAATGCTGTCGCTGTTCCTGTGTTCGTAGAAAGCATAGTGTAGACTCTTCTCAAAACCGGCAACATAAACTGATACAATATAACCTTGTTCACGACAATTCTCATAACGCACACAAGACACGTCACAATCTTCGACCTTATGTGAATAACAGAACTCACTAACGTTAAACAAATGACCACGCAACCACGCTAAAACGGCTTGTGACTGACAATCTGCACCATCGTTTAATATCTGTTTCCTAAGTGTAAAATCCTTATCATCGTCCTCAATAACATCTAAGTCATACACTTCGTTAAGTGCCTTGTCGACAATTTTAAGTACCCTTGCAGCGTCTACGTTGTTACTCTTTGAAAGAACGGCTGAAAGCGTCTGTAATGACTTCTTATCAAATAATTCCATATTAATCTATTTTTTTATGAATTAGAAATTACTAAACCACGCACGGAAAGAACAAACAACCAGAATTGCTGCTCATGTTCTATACTCTTAAATCTGAATTCGCCAATGGTATCTGTAGCGGAATTTGTTATCCTTACTTCTGCTCCCCATATCCTTGCAAGACTATTGAAATAGTTACTGATATAGGTCTTAGCCTTGATTACCGGACAATCCACACCATGTGCCTTCAAGATAATGTATTTCTTATCCATCCCCTCTACATAGTCATAGATACTAACTCTTACCTTATCTTCCATATTCGTACTTGTTTTTAATTTGACAATGCAAAGATACGAAGAAAATCTGAATTAACCAAGGAAATCAGATACTTTAACATTAAATTAACATTCTACTTTATGTTATTTAAATTTGAGAAATACCCAATTCCAAACATATACTTTCGGTAAAATCATCGGTGTGTATTTTGATTTTCCACGAGGGAACTTTACCTTTGTACTGCTCGTTAAGATATTTACGGATTTTACTTTTCACTTGTTTATAAGTCAATTCTCCGGTTAAACCCAAAGTATCAATCAAAAACCTATCAGCCTTCTTGTAATTGTTGTCATTACTTTCCATATTAATTCATTTTTAATTATACTTTCAAAAAACTCCTTTATGCTGCCTGATGTTGGTTAACTCCTAATGTCTGAACAGAATAGATTACCTTTTCTGTTTCCTTTAATTTGTTATATTCATCCTTGCTGATATAGTAACCCCTAACAGAACTATAACATTTTGTATAGTGGGCATATTTCTTATCGTCAGTAGAAACAAATACAAATACGTCCTTATAATGTTTGGGATAATTATCAAACTTACCTTTGTAGTAATCAAGGTACTTATCATTGATACGGAAACAGAAATATCTACCGGCACGTCCACTGAAGAAACAAGCAATATAGAATTTCTCATATCCGGACTTATCAGACAATCCGCAACCCTCAATGCTATCAGTCCTTGCAATGTGCCATCCACCCTGCCGGTTAATTCTATCGGCAATAGAATTGAATACCCTGCCATGATGGGGTCTAGTGTCCTTGATGTGATTTTGACGTATATAAAGATGAATCATTTCATGTATTATGGTATTCTTATAATCGGTCTCACTCCGGTCGAACATATTGGAAATACGAATAACACTCTCACGCAAACGACCGTCAAAGTCATACTTCCAGTGATATTGGCCAAGATAACTCTTGACATGAGTAATCTGAAATGCCGGTGCCAGTAACCTGCCGTCAAAATACTCATTGTTAAACTTGTGAAAATTCTCTGCTATAAAACCGATTGTCAGTACCATAATATTATTTATTGAATTTTAAATTGTTTGTTTGACTTCTTAATTACAATGCAAAGGTACAAATAAAAAATGACATTACCAAACTTTTTTAGTTAAGTAATGTCAATTATCTGTTAAAAGGTATTAATCAAGACTTTATATAAATTAATATTTAATCCTTATATTACTCATTTGAGTACAATTACAATGCACCAAACTGGTCAAGAACAACATATCTGATAGCCTTCTGTAAATCCCCATCACAGGCTTCATTGTATTCCTCAACGACTTCATCAGCAATGGCTTCAGCAACTTCTTCTACACGAAAACCAAAAAGGTTGATACCGGTTTCTGTAATGAAATCAATAACCTCGTTACGGGTAATCTCAACAAAATCATCTTCATCTATTTCAGTATCTGAATAGTCATATTCATCTGGTTCCTCGCCACCATGTAACCAATCATTGTAATGATTAGCCACGTCAACCGTAGCACAAAGTTCATCCTTTGTACCGCCATACTGCTGCCAACTCTCATAACAAGCCACAATGGTTATAGTAGTACCATTATCCAATGTAACGTGTACTTCTCTGTTGTCAATATCGTCAGTATCAATAATCTGAATGTCCGTAATCTTATATTCCATACTAATTAATATTTTATCGTTGTTGACTTTTTGAATGGTGGTACAAAGATACATAATTTTCTTCACACCACCAAGGAATTTAAGTTAATTGATGCTAATCCTCCTCATTCTCTATTATTCTGCGTTTTAATTCTGCCAGTGTTTCGATATCTTCTTTAAGCGTAGTACGGACATTAGGGAAATTGGTCTGATTTATAATATACTTCAACTTGTAATAGAAATCGTTGTAACCGGCCAACTTATCCCATACACCTTGATTTTCACAATACCGACAAACTTCCTTAATAAGAGACAAAGGTACTGATACCTCAATCTTGTTCTCTTCCAGCTGCTCTGTCTTATCCATGTAATTTAAAATAAATTGAATTAAAATCTTAGTTGACTTATAGCATACTCATTTGAGTACATATCAGAAACTCATGCAGCATTTTTCTGCTCATAGCCATAACCGCAGAGTAAAACTTCCGGATTATCCTCTCCGCAAATCCATTGACCACAGAAATCAAGATAACATTCGTCCTTAACCTCCTCGTCAGTCCACTCTACACCCAGTTCCTCACACTGCTTCTCAAACATATCTGAAAGCATTGATAACTCTCCGTATGATGGTTGTCTCTCCATTTGATATAAATGTTTAAATATTAATTAATCTTTTCTTGTTACATTTACCGGCGGATTGCTCTCCGTCATTTTCTCATAGATACCGATAAGGGCATAGAGATTGAAATCGTCAAACCCACGGTCATATCCATCATCATCCGTAAACGTGATAATACCACCATCTGATTGGCTTACCTTTACAATGTTTACTGGCTCCTGATATGGTGTATCACTCACATTATCATATTCGTCAATGGCAACAAAAGCACCATTATTCCCGTCACCAAGAATCTGTTCGATATGGTCTGATGGTTGTTTTGCTTCAACAGACAATATTCCGGCGATAGCACCGATAACTCCTGTACGGATTTTTTCCAACTTCTTATTAAAATCAATCTTTCTCATTTTGTTATTTATTATTGTTTGACATTGCAAAGGTAATGCTTTTTTCTGAAATAACCAAGGAAAAAGCGTTAAGAAAGCCTAAACATCCGTTAAAATTTGTAAATCATATCACAGATTGCAACACGCTTGCCGGCACGGATTATCTTCGGAAGATACACATCAAGAGCATGGCGGGGAAATCCGGCCAATGCAGTCCAAGTCTTGTTATTATTACACAAGGTGATACCGGTAATCTTTGCCACATCAATGGCATCCTGATTATACATTTCATAGAAATCCCCACAACGGAACATAAGAACTGCATCCGGATGCTTCTCCTTCAATGTTTCATATTGGAATTTCACGTTCATCATTTCAAGACGCTTAATTTCCTCTTTCACTTTGTTGGCACGTTTCTCCATCTGCGCCAACAATTCCTTATGATGATAAATCATGTCATTAAGGCTTATTAATTCCGAGTTTAAACACTCTATCTTAGCCACGTTCTTGATATTGTCCTTCTGTTCCATACTGATAACTTGTTTGTTTAACTTTGATAGTGCAAAGGTACAAAAAATATCCGAGACTACCAAATATTTTTGTACTTTTAACACAATTTTAACACTTATACTATGCCGCCATGTGAATTGCATTAAGTAGCCGGTCAAAAGTCTGCTCTGCATCCGTGAAAGGAATGGTGTTGTTGTAGCCACCACGATAATCTCTGTCATGTGCAGCCGTCCGGCAGAAAAACGGTCCCCTACAACGAAGATTAGCGTAGGCACGTCCTCCGGCATTGCATGAATTGTCATAAGAGAAATATACATAATGACCATCCCTCTCAATGAATCCTGACATATCATAATGTCCTTTGGAAAACTTTACAAGGTTTGCACCTATATTGGCACAGATACGGCTTATTTCACGTTTGAAAGCGTTTTGAAACGTATTGAACTGCTTTGAGACGTATGCACCATCATCCTGCATATCTGCTCCATTCCACTTCTTTATAAATGCTGTTGTTGTCATAATCGTTATTTTTATTGCTCTACAAAGGTACGAATTTTATTTGAATTAACCAAGGAATTTCTGTTAATCTATATTAAGGGATTGTTAAAACCCCTTAATAGACTTGCAGATAATCATATTCATCCGGATTGTAACTTCCGGCTTCCGTAGGTACAATCTTGCCCACATATTTGTTATCGTAATCCTTGAAGAAATTGAAACCACGATAGTAGCCACGCTTCAGCAGATAGTCACAAATCCACCGGAATAACTCATTATCCTCGCTTTTTACCTTGCGATAACGTAAATCAAAGTTCACGCTCTCCACAATATCCTTCACATACTGGGGTCTTTTTTTATTTCTTACCATGTCAATAACTGATTTAATGAATTAAACTTGTTTCTTAATCACAATGCAAAGGTACAAATAATTTTTCAATTTACCAAGGAAATAATGTTAATTCTCTGTTAATGAAATGTTAAGTAATCTTATGCAGCCAATTTACGATTGAGGTCTGAAATCCTCTTATAAAATCCGGCACTATGAATACTTGCACCTAATTTCAGATACTCCATGTCATAATGGTGCATAAACTCATGCAATAATGTGTCCAGAAATACCTTGATGGAAACAACCTTCTTCTGTTTGCCTGTTAAATTCCATATCTCAATCTTATGTATTCCGGTCCAATACTTGCCCAATGTCTTGCCATTGCCACTCCTGAATAATGGTTGACCTGAATTGTGTACCACAAGACGGCACTTAGGCAAATCGTACTTGTCACAAAGGTAGTTCAAAAGCACTTGTGCGCTCTTATAACGCTCTGTATGGCTATCTGAACAGCCTAATACACTATTGTACTCCTTATGCGAAAAACGGACGTATTGAACGCTCTCTATCGCATTACTCTGCTGATATACCTTATCGGTTGCCTTCATATTAATTGAATTTAAATCGTTGTTGTTATTAAATGCAAAGGTACAAAGAAAAATTGAGACTGCCAAACATTTAAGGTTAAAAGACGTGAAAGAAATGTTAAAATATGTTAATACAGCATTCAGTCAAAAATATCTCTTTAATACTTTCCAAAAAAATAAGTTTTCGCAATTTACACGAAAACACCGGTAGCGGACGAATAACCATCCACTACCGGCAAATAACAACAACTTAAAATCAATCTATATTTTCTTAACGTGTTCCAGAATGTCCTCGACACACTTCATCGGCAAATCAGACAAATACACGAACTCTCCCCAATTATCACTCTCACTTTCCGGATAATGAAGAATATATACTATTACCTCACCGGTGTCGTTGAAAGCACAAATCTGCGCACAAATGCAATCCTTAGATACTTTGGCAATGTTATCCGGTAAGTCAATATATCTCTCACGCTTTGAACACCCTTCAATTCCGGATTTCCATATACAACTGAAAATTGATGTCTTACTCCTTTTCATATAATTTCAATTAATCTTTATCGTCAATTACTACCAACCATGTGAACCACTCACAATCACGCATCCATGTCCGGACACGACCATCAAACTTGCATACCTGCTCTATTTGAGGAAACTTGTCAGTACAAAGTCTGGGAGAAATGGTCTCTACCTCCGTCAATACACCGGCCTTGACAAACGGATGGGAATGAAGATGGCTAAGCCGGTCATTAACAATGCTATACTTTGTCTTGTAGCATTTTCCGGTCTTGTTATTCTTTATGAGATACATATGAATTGATGTTAAATTGTTGTTATATTTCTTTACTTTACTTAATCATTCCCACTGATGGCTAATGCCTTGTACCGGTATTGTGCCTCCTCTAACGTCATGGGTCTCTCACTGGTCACAACAATATTCTCACCATACTGGGTGAATATGTTGAAACTCCTATATTTCTTAGGCGGTATAAACCTATTAGACTTTGGCTTGAATAACTTCATTTTCTTAGCCTGCGCCTTCGCTATACTTTTCTTACTTGCTATCATATCTTTACATTCTTATTTGTTTAACGTACTGCAAAGGTACAAAATAAATCTGAAAGTACCAAGGAAATAACGTTAAGAAACGTGAAGAATATGTTAAACAATATTAATGAATATAATAGTGTTACGACACAAAATCCTCCGGTCCTTTCCAATCAGATTGAAATAATTCAACACGAAATCCCTTGTCGTATGTGTGGTGTAGTTACGATTAACCGACAAAGGACGAAGATAAGACAATATATCCATATCATATCCGGACCTTATAACCTTGACTGATGAATCCATGCGCTCTTTTGCAATGCTCCGGTTTAATCCGTCAAACTCTGACTTGCTAAGACGCATATTAATAGTCTGGTCATAGTATGTGCCATTATCGTCCCAGTCACCTCTATATGATACCTTGTATTCCATATTGATTTATTTTTATGCCACCAGTGACTTTCCCTCAATTACCGATACAACACGCTCCGGCTGTTCCCTATCCCACTTGGGAAACTCACAGCAGGTAATATAATCATCATTCTCATATATACGATAGATTTTAACACAATCCACCTTGTAACGGCTACGAACCTTGTAAGCCTCCTTTGTGGCGGCTGCAACACTCTTGAATACCTTGAGATGGTTATTATCAAAAAACCAGTTAATCACACCACGCATCTGAAGCATATAGGCTGAACCATTGCAATAGGCAACCACAGCGAACTTGTTAAATGCTATTCTATTCATACTATTCTATTTTTTGTCGTTGTTCTTAATTCTGATGCAAAGGTACGAAGAAAAATCGAGAATACCAAGGAAAATGTGTTAAAATACCGTTAAAGAAATGTTAATTAACCTCAATTACACTTTCACCGGTAAATCCAAAATATTCACGGACACGATACTCTGAAGCATCTTTCGACAAGGCTTCAAACTTGGTACGCATATCATACTTTCCGGCCTTACGAACACCGGAATTGTATACCTCTCCGACCATATCCCCATAACGTCCTTCGTATATGACCAATAACCGGCCGTTGTCATTGTCCTTGAAACGTCTTACTATCTTCATATTAATTGATTTTAAAATATCGTTTTTTCTATTCAAATACTCTGTTGTACTTCTTTGTGTAGTCATCCGGTTGCCATACACCGAAACCGATAGATACTGAATTGTCCTTCCAACCGACATATACACAACCACCAAGATAATCATTACTGGGATGCCTTTGCGAAAAAACATCATCCTTCACCACCAACTTGACGGCTACCTTGTTGTCCGGCATAATGCCTTTCTCCTTTTCAAGCCATTTCTCTATCTCTTTCCATAGACTATTTAGCCATTTGTCGAAAATATTTTCGTGGCTGAAATCAGTTTCAACAATACGCATCGTTACGATTGACGTATAAGGGAAATACTCAACGACCTTGAATTTATCCAATGTCAAAGTATCTTCCATGCTGAAACCACGTATCTCTCTCCTTAACTTATCCATAATCTATTTATTTTTGATGTTGCAAAGGTACAAATAATTTATGAAACCACCAAACAATTTGCGGACTTTAACACAATTTTAACATATATGCCTATTTGTATTTTATGAAATGAAACCGATGATAAGGATAGAACTCTTCCTTGAATATTCCAGTTAATGGCTTTTTATTATAACGGGCTTCTTGTGCCTTATCCACAATCCAACACATATTACCATTACTTACATAAGAATCACACGATAAAGAATGACAATCATAATAACCGGAGTTATCCCAATCAACTTTGATATGATGTGTCTTTGTATGATGGCCACCCATCACCTTAAACTCCCTAAAAACCGGCTGACTGAACTTAACCAATGTGGAATCCTCACCATCATATTGCCATACATAAATGTAGTGACTATCCTCATGGTCAATCCGGTCAAACCTGCCGCAAGACACAAATAAAACTACACTAAATAGAAATATAAACCTAAACAATCTATACATAATTTAATTTATTTTAATTATTTGTCCTTTTGAAAAATACTCATTTGAGTACATATATTAATCTATTTTTACTTCCCACGACATTCTACAATAATACTCCGGTATTGTGGCTTTTTCCAATCCCAAAAACGCGGGTCCTTCAATTTGTATGAACGATTGACACTATCTTTCAATACCGGAATGAATGAACCATCGGAGGATAAATATAAATCAGAATCTACCACCATGTCTTTGGGACAATAGTAACTATCCTGATTCCGGTATTCCATCGGCAAATTTTTCTTCACGCACTCAATTACACGATGCAGCAACTCATATCCCCAACAACCGGAAACAGATGAATTAAACGTATTGTGACAACAACGACACTCACCATATATGCCTTGACTATGCAGCCATCCCTTATGACCCAGACAATAATCACCAATGCCATCAGACATAATATCATTCGTCAAATTCCGGTATGAAGACCTAATAAGGACATCATAGAACTTGTTGCCGTCAACTATATTACTATTATAGCCTAATACCTCTACAGGCTCGATGAAAAACGATAATACCTTTGAAATAATCTCTTCCGGATTGCTGTGCCATTTGTCAACCTCAAAGAATAACCATAAAGGCAGTCTTTCCTCAAAACCGGTAGAATAGTCTTCAGCCATCTTGTCCCTTAACCCATATAATTCTTTGTATGAAACACGGGAATAACCGGCAATGTCAGATACTTTGATGTAATCGTTAATATCAGCAGAATATCCGGCTGATGAACCTAACTTGTTATATATGGCAACAAACCTACTTTCCGGAAATGAAAACTCTACCCATGCTTCACCACAATCACGACCATCCCAGTAACTATCGGTAATGATACACCCCAAACCGGTAATCATAGACCTCGCCCAATCCATGTCACCATTATGCTCACAATCAACAACATGATATTTTCCGGTAATATTCTTCATATCTTTTATTCTTCTCCGATATACATATAGGTGTGAACGGCTGAATAGCAATCAGACCCATCCTCACCGGTTATTTCCTTACCCATGAAGGTAAATCCGTTTTTCTCCATAAGACGCTGTAATCCCAGATGCTCATGCTTCCAGTCACCATCATGTACGGAAATTTCAACCGATGATGAATTGATAACTGATATGAAATAATACATCTGGTGGCTACTTAACAAATTCCATACCCTCATTCGCAGTTCAGTCTCCGGCTGAAATCTGTAAACCATACCATGTGAAGATATACCACCCCTACGTATTGCATACAAATCCTCCTCAAGGTAGGAAAGCAATTTGGCATAATCTAAGTCAAAATCGAAATACAGACTATTAAAAGGCTTTTTGAGACCATGTGTATAGGCAGATATACTCCCGTCTGAATTGACCACAATTCGGTCAAAATAATGCTCCTGCTCGTTGTTGCATATCACTTCCGATATGTTCTCACGAAGAAGAACAGATACCAATACTTGACGATATAACTCCTTTGTATTCATATAAACTAATTTAAATGCTTGTTTTACTAACTCTGATGCAAAGGTAAGAATAAAAAATGAAATAAACGAAGGAATTACATTCTTTAACTAAGTTTTAACTGATATTTAACATTTCATACACTAAAATCACCCATTTTGTAAATAGTTGATAATCAAGCAGTTAGAAAATTGATTTACCATTGCTTTGTGTAAGTGTTTAAGTATCAGATAGTTATGAAGATTTAATTTTAGGTATTTGATAGTCAAAAAATTAGATTAATTAATTTTTGTCACATCGTGAAAAAGTCCGGAAACTATAGTAAAAAGTAGCGTTCACGATGATTGAAAAAAGTAGGAAAAAATCTGTGCGGTGTGTATTTTTTAACAAATTTTAAATAATATGAAGTTATGTTAAAAATAGATAATAAATGTTAAATTTAGGAATTATTTAACAAATGTATATTTATGCACATATTTTGAATATATATACTAATTAATAATAAAGTGTCACATTTCCTTCTTTACACTTTGTCCGGATAATAATATTTTTAATTACAAAATGTAAATAAGTGGTGCAAATTTATTCAGTTAAAAAAGTGTTAAATGATTCAAAAAATTAAATAAAATTAACAGATTTCATTTAATTATGTTGGAGACTATACTTTAGGATTTCATTCCTACCTTTGTCATTTATTATCTTTTGACGATGCAAAGGTAGCAAAAAAATCCGAGACTACCAAATAATCTCGGTTAAAATATGTTAAATGAAATGTTAAAAAAATCAATATAAATTCTCATGGTTTTGCATCCATGTCATACTTGCATTTTCTTGATTGGTTATTTTCGGATTTATTGCACAAGGTTGTTTAAGCCATTTTAGAACATTCTTCATTACTTTTCGATGTATATTACAATGGTCACTATTACCTTTGACTTCTAAAAGGCTTCCATCTGAAATACAATAACTACATTCATATCCTTCTTCTAAATATTCTACATGAAAATGTGCCGGCTCATGGTCATTACTCCATATCCATACATGATATTTATTCGATGGGAAAATCGCTTTATTACCAGTTTCTTTCATATTGATACGAGCCATTTCATCCAACGGTTCATTATTAAGGGATTTTCTTACTTTTTCCTCATGCCACACATTATCATTCATTTCTTCAGCCATCTCTCTAATTGCTTCTCTAATAATAGGTCTAATAAATTTTTCTAATTTCTTTATCCATTATGCTAAAACAATTTATTTCAAATGCAAATATACTAATTTTAATCTATATTACCAAATTATTAAAGATAAAAATGTTTCCGGTTACCATCTTCACAGACAAACCGGAAATATAAAGTATTATAAATTAAAAAAGTATAAATGAATATCAATTTTGAATCTTCACCCAATAGGAGAACATTTCGTTCTTTGCTCTGTACCTATCCGGCATATGTCCATATCCGTCTGTATCGAGCCAATATGAGAAATCCTCCAATAATTCATCAAAGGTGTTGATAGATTCTCTTACACTGCCATAATAGTGAGGTTTACAGCCTTTTTTATATTCATGTGCGGCTGTAAGTGAATTGACCGGATTTCTGTCGGATGTCATTACATAGAGTCTACCGGTTCCATCCTCAAATATCTCTTCTGCTCTTACTTTTGAGACACGAAGAAATGTTCCGGTTCTTTCATCTGATATTAATTGAATTTTATTCTTAGCCATATTCTTTTTTTTTGAATTAATTAGAAGTCGGTTTTTTCTTCAAGATACTCCGTTACATAATGCTCATAGATTGCTTGGTATTCCTCACAGCGTGTGACATACTTGAACACAAACGGCAGTAGTTCATCAAGCCATGCGATTAGGTTTCTCTGTAGGTCTTTCAGTCTACCAATGATATGTGGTTGTGGGTAGTTGTAGCCAATGTGGAAATACGGAAGATAATCATTCTCTCCCATGGTGTTGACAATTCTCCAAATGTCTTGTGCGGTAATGTCGCAGTTATTCACAAGGTAAGCCAAATCGTCCTTATCGTCAATGTCGAAGATATAGTCTGCTCCGTCTCTCTCGTCCTCCTGAAAGCGATTATAAGCCTTCAGTACCATTTCCAATACACTATCATCAATTCTGATGTCACGAGCGATTTTTGGTTTGATAACCTCGATGATGTTCTTGAAATTCTGTTCCATATCAATCTATTTGTTTTAAATTGTTATTCGTTGTTCTGTTTGTTTGACGTTGCAAAGGTAATAATAAAAATTGAATTATCCAAATATTTTTATGGGTTTAACATTTATTTAACATTTGATGTCAATACCGGATTTTGGTAAATGTAACATATACTTTCTGTTCACAATCATGCAGCATATTGTTCGTACCATATCCTTGGCCATAGAGGGTGTATATGCGTTCCATCTGTACCATAATGTCGTTATGGGTCTTTCTCCGTCTTGTAACGGCTACTGATGTGGTTATGACCGATGTGATAATCATATATTTGTCCTCCTATTATTAAATGTTTGTTATTAATTGAATTATTTAATTTCATGTTGCAAAGATACGAATTTATTTTTAAACCACCAAATTTTAAATGTTAATTCTTTGTTAAAACTCAGTTAATATTAAATAAAATTAACAATTTTATATTATTCAAGTTGGAGACTATACTCTAAGATGTCACTCTTACCTCTCAAAATATATCTCTTATTTTGATGGTACAAAGGTACAGCTTTTTTCTGAAATAACCAAATATTTTGTGTTAATAAAGATTAACAGATTGTTAAAAAATGTTCCTGCTAAACTTACACTTTGTAATTTCCGGCTCCTGCAAAAATAACAAATTGAAAGTAAAAGTTCCTGATAAAACTACAATTTGAATTTAAGTTTTCATGTATTTTGCAGGAAACTAAACGTACCTTTGAAATATAATCACCGGAAATACCTTTATTTACTGAGGTTTCCAGTGATTGAGGTTAAAAGGGTAAAAATGGGTCTTGCAGGAGCTGGATGCCCATTCCCATTGACTTTGCAGGAAATGATGTGTCTTTTTTACACTTATTCGATATTTTTGTGTAATCTTTCACTTTGACGTTCATACATACAGAGTAATGCCCTTGAATAGTTCTCAAAGATGATATGGCCATTGTAATCATGTGCAATAAGCCATGAATTACTTTTCTTTAAGTCCTCATAACACATTTGTACGGGGACTACTTCATTTTCTTTAACCTCATAGAAAGTCTCTAATTTCTTTGCCATATTGATATTGTTGTTACATCTTAAATCAATTAATTTTTCTGTTAGTCAGAACGGCCATACATCTACAATGACTGAGGATGCAATAAGTTTCATATTATGATGTTTGTTGTAATACAGCCACATGGTGCCCTCATTCTTTGAGACGATAGTTTCTACCTTGTTACGTCCACTACGATAGGTGGTTTCCACTTCAAAGCAATATAAATTCTCTTCCATAACTTATGTTTTTATTGTTCTTTTACGGACGCAAAGGTACGAAAATTAATCGAAACTACCAAATTGTTGAGGCTTAATCTTCGTTAAATCATGTTAATTTTTAATAATTTTAACATTTTGTCCCAATACCGCAGGCTGAAACCCATCATAAGGGGTACTTTTTCTTTTTGGTTCTTTTCTTTATATATTTCTTTTCTTCTTTTTCTTTTTCAGGGTCCTGGACCCAAGGATAAAGTTTTTATAAATTAAAAAATAAAAACGCCATACTAGGACCTAAAGCGTATGCGTATGTGCGCGTATAGGGAATTTTTCCAATCTTATTGTCAATGTTTTAACTTTTGTTTCCCTTGATGGAAAACAATTCGTATTCTCACTGGCGTAAACTTAGTGAGATAAGATAATATTAATTTATTTTTCTATGTTTTACTTACTGGGACTGGAAAGTTCCGGATACTACACCTCATAGAATCTGAATATTGTTTTTCTTTTCTTTGATTCTTCACTTGCAGTAAGCATTGCTTCACCTACCTTTGAAAAGGTCTTAGCCTCCTCAACATTACTTGTAAGTTCATCACCGATTTCAGGGACAAATCCTTTCAGTTCTTCTGAATAAATTACGTATTTCTTCATATCGTTCTTGTTATGTTATACTTCAAATGTCAAATTTGCCACTTTTTAGAGCCGTGAACACGTTTTCTTTGTTCAGGTGAATAAGTTATAGTCCTAACCTCTCAAATGCTCTTAAAAACGTTTTCTTGACGTTTTTGGTTTTATGATGTCATTCTTAACCGATGCAAAGGTACGAAAATAATCTCACATGGCCAAGGAATTTAGGTTAATTGATGTGAAACGTCAGTGAACAAATGTTAATCAGAATAAAAATGCCCTTGCATATCCTCACGGACGGGCAAAGGCTCAATCAGTTATTAACATAAAACCGGCGATAGTGTTCAATACTACTACCTTTATCACTTTACAATCATTCGTGTTGTGAGACACATTAAGTTAGTGACAGGTGTCCGGTTAGTAACCTTGAAATCAATTCATATAAAAACTATCTCACGCTTGAGATTTATTGTACTCCGGGAGGGACTTGAACCCCCGACCCTGATTGTATAAGAATCCCACTCTGACCTACTGAGTTACCGGAGCAAAATGTGAGTTCCTATCGTTCCTCTAAGCGTCCACCTACCATCCTCCATTGGTCGCAAGGCCGTTATAGGAAACTCACTATCCACTACTTTGGAAACCCTTGCAAGTATTGGTTGTGACCTCTCCACTCGCGGTTAGCCCGCTTTCTCGGACACTTAATCGGTTATAAAACCTTTACGCTCACATTACCAATGGTTTCCCTTTTCATGGAAAATATCCTCTCCGAAACTCATACGTTATCTCAACGTACTACAAACACTCCTAAAGGATATATTGCTACTCACTATTGCAAATCGTTTTCGCTGTGTTCTTACATATAGGACAATGGAAAAAGAATAATTTGAAAACCCATCTACCGGTGATACGGATTCCGTCCTTGTTTTCTTTGGTCGTGGGGCGATGAAGCCCATTGGCCGCCATTAAATCCTCCAATGAGGTCGTAACAGGTTGGCGGCCGGCTTTTGCGTAGTAGAATTGCGGGCTGATAGTTCGGTCAAGACATTACCGACTTTACGTGCGCCACGGCCAATTTCTTTTGAATGTAATTAAGTTATAGTATATATGCCTTATCTGTCAAGGCTTGTCTCTTATCTTTATCATAGTTACGCGTCTTATCTTTACATTATTAAAATACTAATTAAAATTTAAATTATTTCAAATGGGCGAATCTCTTGTAGCCATATTTTATCTGACCGGTTTAGGATTGGTACTAAGGTGGAATATTCCCCATAACCTCCCAGTGTCCTTTCGTTGATTTTCCTGCTATCGTCTGTTGTCTAATGATGTGGCAGGCTCACTTCGCTTTTGAAATATGACCGCCGGTGTGGAGCATGGCTGCTCTCAAATACATACTCATTCGAGTACATGATGGGCGGTGGTTGAGGCTTTACGCTGACTTCTTGAAGATGTTATAGCGTAGCACTCCGTTCTTGTCCTTGTGGCTTGGCAGTGCGATTACTCGGTTTGCAGCCAATGCCTTGTTCAGTTTGTTCTTACTCATTGTTCTTGTTCCTTTCTTTTTTATTTGTTAATAACTCACTTTGTTTCTTTTTGACGATGCAAAGGTACGAACTTTTTTCGATATTTCCAAATCTTTTTCGTTAAAAAGTGTAAACCCTTGTGTTAAAATCTGTTTAGTGTTTTCTTTCTCCGAAAGACTTGGGGTCGTTTGTAATTTCTGTTCCACCGGCTTCGATGATTGACGGAATACGCTCGTAGTCTCTTTGTGTAAAGAAATTAACAATGTATGGATTGTTCATATTAATTTATTTTATTATTTTTCAATCACGGGGAAATAGCGGTTGCCGGTTTAGCCCTCACCAGTTTTTGTTTAGACCTCCTTCTATAAAAACTATGCAGCGGTTAGGTACTGGGTCTACTTGGGTTACGGCCAACCCCGCTATTCCGTGATATATCAATTCATTTTTATGCAGCCAACTTGTTAATAACCTGCTTCAGCCTACTGGTAACAAATCCCTTAGTCTGCTTATCCTCGATGGTGTCGTTAAGCATTTCATAGATATGTGTCAATGCTGGTATTACGTTTTCCGGCGTGATATTGCCATTGGCCGTCTTTCCGGCAAGTTCACGTAGTTCATCACCATTGGCTTCGATTGCATTTATAATTGCATCCTTATCCCATGGATTAACGCCGGTAAGATTGGCTAATGCTTTTCCGTTCTTACATACGATGGTCTTGCCATCCTTTGCCATTACCTCAAAGGTTCCGGCCTTTGTTGCGATTGTTGTCGTCTGTTTCATATTAATTTATTTTTAAATGTTATAATCTGTCTACCATACTCATTTGAGTACATGGGTGGTGATTCCGGTGTGGCTCGAACACACGACTTCAAGTTTAGGAAACTTGCACTCTATCCATCTGAGTTACGGAACCAGTTTGCCAACTACAAACGATTAACGCACGTCTCATTGGCTTGTAGCGGTCGACCGAAGTCTTATTAAGCATTACGTACTGCACCGCCACGACTTTTGGGTTTTTAGGAGTTCCTATTCCACTCCGCAAGCCACATGGACTTAACTCTCACCATGTTCTACCGGTTAATTCCGTTTGGATGAGGACTAATCTCACATTCCGTTTCCGGTTGTCTGTCCTTTCTTACGGGACTTGCGGCTTACTTGAAAACCCACTATTGGTAAAACTCCTTCAGCCTATTGTCCTCAGTTTTGAAAGTGTCCGGTTTCTAAACACTATAGTTTCGCTTCTACATTGTTTCCAACTCCACTACCTCCATAGGTAACTCCACCGGACGTTTGGAACGCTTAATCGGGAACGATTTCTAACCACTGCCATATGGTACACGTCCGTTTGCATCTTCTTTGTTACGTAGGCGATACGCTTCCATCATCGGCTCTGATGCTTTTCCGACTAGTGGGGTAGCCATCCCCACACGTGTGGTCATAGAGAGAATCGAACTCCCTTTTCGGGGCATTGGACCGCACCCGTGTCCTACCAATAGACGATATGACCTACCATATTTGTATCATTAAGTAAAGAACTCTTTTCGTTTCATTTGACGTTGCAAAGGTACAACTTTTTATTGAATTAACCAAGGAATTTCTGTTAAATAATCTTTATCATTCGTTAATTGATGTTAATGTGTACTCATTCGAGTACATTATGCCGCCGGTATGAAGTAAATTGGATATTTTCCTCGTTCATTGTCACAATTATAGTACCGGAAGTCATTAACGATATTCTCAAATGTACTGCCATTGGTGAAGGCATTGTCCTCAACGTGTTTCTTACTGGTGGGGAAAGGCTGTTGCCACATATTGTTTACACGCATCATGCAAGGGTGCATCCATACCGGTTTGCCATCCTCATAGGCTTTCTTTGCCATAGGTGCGGTAACTTGTTTCACCTTGTGGGAAACACCATCACAGTCAACCATCTGAAAAGTCATTCCATTATAGCGTAACATATTCTATTTAATTTGAAGTTATTTCTAATTGATATTTGCTATTTGATACTCATTTGAGTACATACCCTCCGGTTAGGCGGCTACCTTTCGGTAAACCGCTTCCCCGTTAGAGAATATTCCGGCGCAATAGTATTCCTCCTCACAGACATCTTTACACATATCGTCAGCTTCGTCAGAACATTTGCCAATCAGTTTGTCAAGGAATTTCCGGACATTCTTCTTTTGTATCGTAATGAAACCCATATTCCACACCTCTTCGTACTGGACGGAATTTTCCCAAGCGTCCACAATATCCTCAACCATAGAGTCTACATCGTCATAGTCAGACAACCGGAAATCGTCTCCCAAGTTTGTAGTAACATGTAAGTCCCAGTCGAAGTTAGCACCGGAATAATATCCGCTATGCAGGAAAATGCCGGTCTCCACCCTGAACTCGTTGAAATAATATGGCTGACGGCCTTTTTTACCGCCAAAAGCGTACCATGCCTCCTTCTCCATGATAGGAGAGCCATCCATGTTCCGGACATAGTTACCCCTTTCATGTTGGTCTACCGGTTTAAAACCCTTTTCCTTACCACGTTCACAGGCACAGTCGATATCCATGTCCCAGTCAAAATCTTCTTTATTGACTTCAACCTCCTCGCCTTTTTCTTCGTCATAAGCCATAGTCGTAGGCATAAGCACGTAAAAGTTACGGGCGTGTACTTTATGAAAATTCGGACAACTCATATAACTTAATTGATTTAAATTGTTAATAACTGATTTCGTGTGCAAAGGTACGAACTTTTTTCCAAACCACCAAACTTTTTTAGTTAAGAAATGGTAATGAATTGTTAAAAAGTGTTAAGCATCCATTTTTCTCCGGAAGTCTGTGAATTACTCTCAAGAACATATCCACAAGCAAAAATAACAGCCATAAAGCCAAAATAAAGCACGAAGGCATTAATATACACATTTGTGCTATAAAAGGCACACCACGACAAAATAAGACACCAAACAGCAAAAATTGCTGTTAGTCTATTCCAAAGAATGTAATATAACTTTTTCATATCAATTTATATTATTATTGTTTCGTGGGTGCAAAGGTAAGTATTTTATTTGAACTGGCCAAATTTTTGACGTTTTTTTAAGAATTGTTAAGGAATACCCCTTTGAAGTGTTAAACTAAAGTTAAACATCGAAAAATGTTTGGTAGTCTCAAAAATTTGTTGTACCTTTGCATCGTCAAAAGTTAAGGGAATGACACCCCATAGTTATTAACATTTTAATTTATAGGAGATTTAGAATATGACTAATCTTGAAGTTTGCAACGCTTTCGCTAATGGTATCAGTGGCCACAGCCTTAATATGTCGACTGATGGTGACAAGTTGTTCAGTTACGGCACAATAATCGCCCAGCGTACCGACAAGGGCATCCTGCTTAACGTCTGCAAGTATTCCACCACGACAAGCAAGCAGCAGACATATGCCCGCCATGCACTGGAGCGCAAGGGAATACGCTACACCGAGGTTGACGGCTACATCTGCCGAGGTACACGGGATTTAATCCGTTATATCAAAAAGGAGGCCGCATAAAAGCCTCCTCCAGTCGTTTCTTCCACCTACCGGTCCGTGAGGATAGGTAGGTTTTTTATTAACGAAAATTAACATATTTAAATTGCCCATGTTGGAGACTATACTTCAAAGTTTCACCTTTGCCCCTTGTTTTTTATTTACGATACAAAGGTACAAAAATTAATTGAAATAACCAAGGATTTCCGGCACTTTAACACTTTTTTAACTAAGATTTAACATTTCCTATACCAAACGTTAAAGTCATGTTAAAGAATGTAATTCCTTTGGCCGGATGAAATTTTTTTATTACCTTTGCACACAGAAAACAAGGGATATTCCCAAGTTAATTAAAATGGTTTTAAGTTATGCTGACATTTGCAGAATATAGTAAAGAAGTTCTTTCCATCGTAATGAATGGTATTAAGAATAATATATCCGGTAGTGTAATTGCCGACAAGTTGGTTAATGATTATGGCTTTAACCGCGAAAGCGCATTAACTATCATTACCGGTACTATTTTGCTAATTAACAATCATTAACAAATGGTTTATATTTTTTAACTGGAAAAATTTGGTTATTTCAGAAAAATGTATTACCTTTGCAGTGTCAAATTAAAAATCAATTTATAATAATAAAAAGTTATGGCAAATAGAACAGAATATCAAATCAAATTGAAAAGCGGTTTATATGTTGGCTTAGTAAATTTTGGGCGTACCTATAAGGCTTGCAAGAAGGCTTGCCGTTTGCGTGACATTACAGAGGAAACGGCTAAACGTCTCGCAAAAGATTGGGATGGCGAATTAACAAAATTTATGCTTCGTCCGTGCATTATATCCAATTATGGTTATGGATGGGAAATAGAATGTTTTGCAGATACCTATGAGGAGGCAAAAGACGATTTAAAAGCCTATCAGGATAACGTGAAAAACGCTATTTTCAGAATTAAGTGGAAATGGCAAGAACATTATATCAAAGACATCAAGGCGGCATAAAACAATGTTCCACGTGAAACAAATGTAAAGAAATAGTCATTAACAACAATTAACATTTTGAGAACATCTTTTAACATAAAAAGTTTGGTGTTCTCAATTTTTCTTTGTACCTTTGCAGTAGAAAAATTAAAAGGTAGGAGTGAAATCCTAAAGTATAATCTCCAACGCGAACCAATTAAAATTGTTAATTTTCCTTAATTTTTAACTTTCTTTAACAAAAATAACTGGTTGAAAATTTGGTGCTTTGGAAAATTATTACTACCTTTGCACTATCAAAAATGAATTAGTAATAACATCTATAAATTAAATAAGGTATACAGATATGATACAAGTTAGTATTAAACCACATCAGACACCACTAGGACAAGTGGAATGTTTTACTGTTGACAATATCTTTACGGATACGGTCGACAATAGGGTTGTACTTCATTTCTCAAAAGATGAGAATTTTAGAAAACTTCTGAATTTGTCTCTGAAATATGGATGGGAAATGTATAAGTATGCAGAGGACAACCATGTAGGCATTTATGTAAACGAATGTGAAATATTTTGGGTCAAATACCTCTGAATGTTAAAGGGAGTTAAAACCAGTGTTAAAAACTGTAAAACCCTTGGTTATTTCAAAAATTATTATTACCTTTGCATCGTCAATCAGAAAGAAAGACAATAATTCAATTTAAGTTTAACAATTAAAAAATAGGAGATTTAAGTTATGGCAAAAAATTCAGTTGAAACCGCAATTCGTAACGCTGCAAGCACTAAGGTAGCAGGTAAGTTCAATCTTCCACAATACAAGAAGGAAGGCACGGCTCACTATGAGGAACGTCAGAAGGCTCTGCTGCACAAGCGTATTTGTGAGGAAATCGTGGCATTTGCAGAAAGCCACAAGTCCATTCCGTTCTATTTCATCCTTCAGGTGGGTGTCTCTAAGGGTGCTTTCAAAATGTCAGAGTTTGAGAAGGGTTACAAGCAGTTCAAGGCTTGCAAGGTGGAGCAGGTTCACATGATGGGCATGGAGTACAACAAATATAACGGCTTGGAAGGCAAAAAGATGTCTGACGTGACTATCCGTCTTGTGATGCGCTATTACGAGAAAGTTAGCAGCGAGTTCACAGATTTCATGGAGACATTGAACAAGTCCAACAAACTGGGCAAGGCTTGTGGCGAGCGTGGCAATTATGAGAACCTTTGCAAAAACCTCTCTATCCCCATCAAGGAGAAGGAGGAGGCCGCAAGCGAGGAAACAACCGAGAACGTGGAGGAAAAGGCAAAAGCAGCCTAACCTCCACGACCACAGACAAGGTAAAAATATCTGACATTTGTTCCACGTGAAACATTCAATGGGATGGGAGATAATAACTCTCACCCCATTTTTCACATATGTTAAATTAGTGTTAAACAATGTAATTTCCTTGGTAGTCTGGGATTTTTTTCGTACCTTTGTACCATCAAAAAAGATAAGATGGTAGGGGTGAAACTCTAAAGTATAGTCTCCGACACATCCCAATATATAATTGTGAATTTTATTTAACCTTTCGTTAATGTTATATAATTTTAACATTTTCGTACCATACTATCAGAAATGTTAATTTAATGTTAAACATAAGAATTTCCTTGGTTATTTGAAAAAATTGTATTATCTTTGCACTATCAAAATTAAACATCAAATAATATGAACAATAATCAAACAATAACAAAAAATTGGGTGGCATATGAACGTAGAATGGATATCGTTACCCATCAGACATTATCAGTATGTAGACTTGCGGAAGGTGAAACATCTGCCGACCTAACAAGTGCCATCTGTAATGCAATAAATGGTCTTATCCTTCTTAACAAGTTTTCAAAACTTAAAAGAAAACATTATTATTACTTTGACAAGGAGAGCCGGCAATTAGTGTATATCAATACTAATAAGCCGATGGATAATGTTTATATAGGCAAAAACATTAAAAATGCCGACAATTATATTGACCATTGTTTTACCATCCTTGAGAATAACATTGATGGGGTAAAAGGTAAGTTTATAAGGGAATTTTTTAAGACAAAGAAAACTAATATAAAATATGCCGCTTAATATGATATATTTCGTAAATGGTAAAGCCAAATTTGCTTTCTGTGAAAAATCACTGAATGACAATATAAAAGAGGCGATGGATAATCTGAAATGTAAAGAAACCGGAAAAAGATTGGCTGCTTAACATTCTTTAGCACAGAATATTTGCATATCTCGAAAATTATTTGTACCTTTGCATCGTAATTAAAAAGAATATCAGTTATTAACATCTAAATTCAAGTCAGATATGGCACAGAACTATTTCAAGCAAATGCAGGAGACAATGGCAAAGGAAAAAGCCATGAGAGACCCCGAAAACCGCCAAAAGTGGGAAGGTGAACGTGAACAACTCCGTGACATCACATTACCCAAGACATCGGCTAAACACGTCTATTTTGACAAACTGGGTGGCTTATGCCCTTACCTGCTGTTCGTCAGGTTTGACGCTCTCGACAAGAAGGACTATCCAAACGGAATCGCTGAAAACTCCGTGTATGTCACGTTTGAAATTAACCTCTATCATAAAAAAGTAGAAGTATTCCAAAACGGCGCAATATGGCTTTCTCCAAAGGATAAGACACTGCCCCAGTACAAATACCTCGCTATGAAGTCAATGCAAAACGTATTGGTCGACAAAGGCGGCAAGAAGTTCAGGAAACAAGGCTACAAAGATATGGCGGACCTTTTCAAAAGAATGGAGACCTATTATAAAAACGTCATGCAAGCCGTTACAGAGTACACAGGTGGCTACCCTTATAAAGAGGGAATAGAACAGCCCACAGAGGACGCAAAAGCCGCTTAAAGACGATTCTGTAAGATTTGATTTCATAATTCATTTTAATGTCTATTCCCATCCCGTTTGTGAAAATAGGATGGGAAATTTTATATTAAATACTAATTGATATTTTGAAAGGTTTATTAACAATTATAAACCACCCGTGTCGGAGATTATACTCTAAGGTATCACCCTTACCCTTCATCCTTTCTGAATGACATTGCAAAGGTACAAAGAAAAATCCGGAAAACCAAGGAATTTTCTGACTTTAACTCTTTTTTAACACTTCAGTTAAATGATGTTAATCCACTAAAAATAAATTGATTTTTCCTTGGTAGTCTCGAAAAAAAGCTGTACCTTTGCATTGTGAAAGTTAAACAAGTAGTAATAACCATCTAAATTAAATTAAAGTATGGCAAACGTAATTAACATGAGTAACGGAAGTAACGTCAATGTAGTAGCAAGACCTTCAGAGGCAAAGCCTATCCACTGGAATCAGTTTGGTCACGTTTTCAACCACAAGGGAGCAACCCTTCAGGATGTGTTCGACTATGATGGCTCAGAGAGTATTAACTACAACGTGAGCGAAATGCCCTTAATGCGTGTTCCACAGGAAATGATTGACGCAATCCGTTCTGGACAGCCTTTCGACTGGAACCCAACTGTGCAAGACATCATTACAAGCCATAAGGCTACATTACGAGATGATTTCTCAAATACCCTTGGCGTAGTAGGACGTGACTACAAAGTGATTCAGAACAAGGCCGCATTTGACTTCATTAACTTTATTGAAGAGGTTTCTGGTCATACCCCCAATATCGAAAGTTTCGGTGCATTAGGCAACGGAGAACGCATCTTCATCACTGCCACTTTGGGAGAAGATTCTTACCTCAACCCTGACGATGCAATCAAGAATTATGTAGTATTTACAACGGGACATTCGGCAGAGTTCGCTCTTCAGTGTATGTTCACACCAATTCGTGTCATCTGTGCCAACACTTTGGCAATGGCTATCAAAGGTTGTCCAAACCGCATCGTGTTCAAGCACACAAAGAACGTAGAACAGCGTCTGGATTGGCAGATTGAAGAAAACCGCAAGAAGGCTCTCAAGGTATTCTCAGAAAGTGTTAAATTTTCAGACAACTTCATCGCCCGTATGCTCAATCTCAAAAATCAGAGTGTGACAGCTGATGAGGTACGCGACTTCACTGCAAAGATGTATCTCAACGATACCCAGTTCGGTCTCTATCAGAAAGCCGACTACAATCTCGATAAGGTAGAAGAAATTAGCACGCGCACAAAGAACCAAATTCTCGCCCTTCGTGATGCTACGGAGTTTGGGGTGGGACAAGAGTTCAATCGTGGTACGAAGGTGTGGCTACTGAATGGACTGACAACACTTCTCCACAACGAGCGTAACTGGAAGAGTGGCGAAGATGAATTTAACTCCATCATGTTCGGAGACGGAGCAAAGAAAGTCCAGAAAGCTTACGATATGCTACTGGCAGCATAATGTTCCACGCGGAACACTGACACACGGAGGGGTGTGGGGGAGGGCTACCCCCATGCCCCTTCCTACGTATCCCCTCTCTCCGTTAAAAAATGTTAAAGGGGTCTGGATATGGGGAACGGTTGCTTCCGGCAATCTTAAAAAATTCCAGAAAAAAAATTGGGGGTTAGGTATTTTTTAGTAGGTTTTGTTCTTCAAAAAAAAATTCCAAAAAATTTTTTGGAATTTTCAAAATAAAATAGTATTTTTGCAAAAATATCTAATTGTCGGAATATTTATTTATTGGAATTGGGATTAAATAAAATGACAGAAAGGAAAATTTATACAAAAACTGAATGTTACAATATAGCAAAAAAATACCGTAATCGTAGTGATTTCAGAGTAAAAGATTGGAGTGCATACATACAGTCGAAAAATAATGGATGGTTGGATGAAATAAGTCCTTCAACCATTCCACCGTTAACATATGAGAAATGTTACGATGTGGCATCAAAATACATAGATTATTCTACATTTAGGGAGAATGAATGCAGTGTTTATGGTAAAAGTATCAAAACCGGTTGGATTAAAAGTTTTACATGGTTAAAAAAACGGAGTCGTGACTTAGATGCCAAAATAAATTATGTTTATGCATATGAATTTGAATCCTTGAAAAGTGTATATATTGGAAGAACAATGTCCCTTGCGACACGTAAACGCAATCATCTTAAAGACAAAAAAGATAGTGTATATAAATTTATTACTGAAAACGAGCTAAATGATAATGATTATGACTTTATATTGTTAAAAGAAAAATTAACTGTTAAAGAAAGTCAGTATTTTGAATGCGAATATATTCAAAAATACAAAAATGATGGGTGGAGTCTTATAAATCGGGTAAAAGGTGGAAGTATTGGTTCGCCAATAATTAAATGGGATTATGATAAATGTATGGAAATTGCAAGAAGCTATTCATATTTAAAAGATTTATCTACTGATTATCCGGGCGTATATGAAAAGGCACGAAAAATGGGTTGGTTAAAAGAATATACATGGTTAGAGTATTTTAAGCCAAAAGAAATATATACATATGAAGAATGTTATGAGAAAGCAAAAAAATACAAAACTCATAATCAGTTCTATGTAAATGACAAAGCATATGTGACATTTGCCAAACGAAAAAATTGGTATAAAGATTATACATGGTTAAAAAATAAAGAACATGATTCAATCATTGAATACGACTTACATGGTCATTTTATTGCTTTACATACAAATATATTAAATGAATTTGGCAATGTTAGTGGTATTTTTAATTGCGCCAATGGTCGAATAAAGTCATCCAATAATAGAATATGGCGTTACAAAGAAGATGTAACTGACACTGATGGTAATATTTTAAACTACATAGACGTAAATATAACACCGTCTTATTATCGGCCAGTAGTACAATATACTAAATCTGGTGATTTTATTAAAGAATATCCTACGTTAAAAAGTACTGGTTTCTGTTCGTCATCCATTCTTGATGCATTAAAAGGAATTAAAACAATTTATTCTCACGGGTATCTATGGAAATATAAAGATGAAGTATTAGATGTTAATGGTACGATTTTACAACATATAGAACCAAGGACCAATAAAAACAATAAGAGTATAATACTATATATGACAAATGGTGACTATGTTAGAGAATACAAAACACAAACAGCGGCTATTAAGGATGGTTTCAAAAGAAGCCATATAGAATGGGTTTCTAATCACAAATATACTACAATTGAAGGTTTACTCAAATATAAAGCATTATGGGTTAAGAAATCTGAACTTATCGAAAAATATGGCGAAGTGCCAATAAAAATAGACCCTTTATCATTAATTTAAGAAAGAAAAATTTGTAATATTAAAAAATAAGTAGTATATTTGCATCATAAAATAATATTTTTAATATGAGAACTCAAGACATAAAAATGAACGACATCCTCAATAGTAGAGGTAGCAAATTAATTATTGGAGACAACCAACGTTATTACAAATGGCTTAGAAAAGAATGTAAACAATTATTAAATGATATTCTAAAATATGCAAAATATAAACCATATTGGATTGGTTTTATTATGACAAAAGTCACTACATATAATGATATGAACATTTCAGATGGACAACAACGTATTACGACTTTCTCTTTGATTTATAATGCCATCAAAAATGTAATTCTATCTACTAGAAAATTTAAAAATAATGATGATTTAACTAATTTTGCCCAACAAATAAATGAAACTTTTATAATAGATAAATTTTCTAATCATCCAATTTATAGGACAAAAAATCGTTTAATTCTTAGAAAGGGAGATAATGATTCTTATGAAGATATCATTAATAATCAAATAAAAATAGACAATAACGACAATATTACTAAAAATTATTACTTTTTTTACAATTTTTTCAAGAAAAAGACAAAAGAAGAATTATATGAAATTATAAATATTTTAGAAAATGTGTTTGTAACGCACGTTTTTGTTGAAGTTCCAGATAATGAATATTTAATTTTCAAGTCTCTTAACTCAACAGGCCGAGAACTAACACCAGGTGAAGTCATAAAAAATTCAATTTTTAACGTCATTCAAGAAAACGGTTGTAAACATGATTTGATAGAAAAGGTTAATAAAATAGAAATTAACTCTTTACGCAATATAGACAATTGTTTACGTTATTGGTATTATGTAACGGCAAAAAAATGGTTATCTTCAAAAAACAGGGATGTTTTTATTAGTGAAATAACCCGATATATTGAAAACAATAATATTACATCTGTTGTTAATTCTTTATATAATTTTTCAGAACTATATAATCAAATATTAACATTAACTTATGAAAATGATAAAATTAATAGTTTCTTGAAAAGAAGCATCAGAGATAACAATAACTACAACATATTAATTTTTGATGTTCTATCCAATAATGTTTTGACCGTCGAGCAAAAATTGAGGATACTTGAAATTGGGGAAAATATATTTTTCCGTAAATGGATATGTGGACATGGTTTTTTACAATATACATTTATCAATGTTTTAAAGAAAACTTTAGAACAAGAAGGGGATATTTTTGAAAACTTTATAAAAGTTATTAAAGAAATTCCTGGTACCACATGGGGACCAAATGTATACAATTCCATACCAACTGATAAAGAATTTATTGATTCTTTTAAAGAAAGGGATTTATATGCTCATGCAATAACCTCATCATGGAAAAAATACATATTTAACGCATTAGAAAACAGTATAAACGGTTTCAAGACAAAAGAATACATTGATATATATGAAATGATGTCAAACGGGAAAATTTCCATAGAACATATTATACCTCAAACGCCAACTAAAGAATGGGAAAACATTTTAAAAGATGATACTGATGAGGTGTATAAAAAATATATCCATACAATAGGAAACTTAACAATAACCGGTTATAATTCTGAATATAGTAACAAATCATTTACTGTAAAAAAAGAAATGGTTGGCGGGTTTAAGGATTCTTCATTTAAATTAAACATTCTTCTTTCTGAGTATGAAAACTTTACTAAAAAGGAATTATTAGAAAGACAAAACTTTTTAAGCCATGTTGCCATACAAAGATGGTCATTAAATCTTTAATTTATGAATAAAGATTTAATATTGTCTGAAATAAAATCTCTAAATGAACGGGCTGATGGAAAACATTATTTTGACATATATGCTAATGGTATGAGTATGGATAACCCATTAGCATGGATGTGGGGTGATGATAAAGCATTAATGACTGACGGTTTGGTTAAAACTTATCCGATTGATGCTTGTAAAAAACATATGATGAATTTCTTTGGTTTTTCTTATGATGACTTTATCATTCATAACAATGCTGATGGCACATGCAGTGCAACATTAGTTTTTCCTTATGATGGCGACAACTACGCTAACGTAGTAAAAGCAATGGATTTATATGGTTATTATCCGGCTATTAAAGACGAAAAGCGGACAATTAATAATGGCTTCTATCATATGACATTTGAACCGAAATTTCAAAATAATGCCAATGCATTATTAAAGACAGAGAAATATTTGTTCCATATAACTCCAAAAGTATATAAGGATAAAATACTAAAAAATGGTTTTGTTCCATATTCTCGTAATAACAGAAATGATTACCCACCAAGAATATATTTCATGTTAGGTAGCAATAATCCAATAGACACTTTACAGATGGCTAAAAAACTATCTACTGTAAAATATCAGGATGAAGATGGTCTTGGCAAGTATTGTGCATTTAGAATTGATGTATCAAAACTGCCGGATAATGTCATATTCCATATAGACCCAAACAAAGGTGCTGCCGTGTGGACAAGTGATAATATATCGCCATCTTGTATAGATAATGTTATAGATTTACATGATTAATTAAAATAAGAATGAATAAAGTTAGGTTAGCAATAGTAGGTAGCCGGACATTTAACAATTATAGTTTGGCTACTGCTGTCATAAATAAGATAGCCACAGAACACGATTATACATGTACAGAAATCGTCTCAGGTGGCGCAAAAGGTGCAGATGCTATAGGAGAACTATATGCCGATAGTAACGGTATTCCTAAGAAAATATTCCCCGCTGATTGGAAAAAATGGGGTAAACGTGCTGGTTTTATTCGTAATGTGGATATAATTGATAACTGTGATGTGTGCATATGCTTTTGGGATGGGGAAAGTCATGGGACAAAACATGATATTGAGTTATGTGAGCAGAAGCATAAACCATGTCACATATATAATTTTATTACAAGTGAATTAATATTTAACCAAAATGGATAAAATAAAGCCAATTGACTTTGACGATATAAAAAACAAATTATTTGAAAGCGGAGATTATTTACCTTTTGACAGGACTGTTATCTCTACAGAAGAAGCAACAAATTTTCTTATATCTGAGAGTTACACCTATGAAAATCCTCTTGCATTGTTTTTATGCAAATCATCGGAAGATGAACATGACAGCACTTTATATGAGGGGTTACTAAAAACATATCCAATTGACACTTTAAAAAAGTATGTATGTAATGCCTTTCATTTTAATGAGAAACAATTTCATATAAAAGAAAAAAATGGTATAAAATATGCTGTAATTTATTATTACTATACCAAGGCAACCGAAAATAACCTTATAAAAGCGATGAATCTTGGGGGTTATTTTTTAGCAAGTCATTCTATTGGCCGTGGAAATAATAAAGATATCAAAAGGGCAATTTTTGAACCAAAATTTCAAGATGAATTAGAAATTAAACTCAAAGAACACCCATATCTTTTTCATGTAACAGAGAAAAAAAATGTACCAAGAATACAACATATAGGTATTTGTCCAAGGTCTAATTCAGTATTATTTAATTATCCTGAACGTATTTATCTATTATATGGTGATGCTAACGACGATAATTTTTTCACTGTTGCGAAAATGTTATGTAATGCGAAATATAAAGATAACGATATATCAAGGTACTGTATTTTGTATTTAGACACGAACAAATTAGATAATGATATGAGGCTTTTTACCGACCCTAATTTTCCAGGAGGCATTTATACATATGGTAATATACGTCCGGACTGTATTTCAAGAATAAGAAATTTTGATAAAAATGAAAAATAAAATAGAACCAATTGATTTTGATGATATAAAAGATAAATTAATTGAAAGTGGGGACTATCTACCATTTGAAATAAACGAATGTTCTAATAATCCGGTAAGCAATTTTTTAATAGGCGACACATGTAATTTAGAAAATCCTTTATCTATTGCGCTTTTAGAAAAAGATAATATGTTATGGGAAGGTTTAATAAGAACCTATCCCATAGATGTACTTAAAAAGTATTTATGTAATTCATTACAATTTAATGAAAAGCAATTTCAGATAAAAGAAAAAAATGGACAGAAATGTGCTTCAATATATTATCGTTATGACAAAGAAACAAGAGAATGGATAATAAAGGTCATGAATCTTGGTGGTTATTATATGACACAAGAAAGAATAGGAGAAGGCGCAAATAAAGGATTAAGAGAATTAAGATTTGAACCTAAATTTGAAGAAGATATTTTTAAACAAGTAATTGAAACATGTAATGTATTATATCACATTACTGAAAAGAAAAACACTAATCGTATACGTCACATAGGAATTTGTTCACGTTCAAGTTGTACATTTCTTGATTATCCGGCACGAATTTATCTGCTGAAAGATGATGTTAATGAACTGTTTATTTTATCTTTAGCAAAATCATTATCGGTATCAAAATACGGTAAAGGTGTGCATGTAGACTATTCACTTATTACAATTAATCCAAAACTTTTGCCGAAAGATACAAAATTTTATGAAGATGCTAATTTGCCTCAAGGAATTTTTATGTATGGAAACATATCACCAAAATGTATTAATAAAATCAAAGACCTTAATATATGAATACAATAATTGAACTTAAAGCCATATATGATTATGGTGAAAACGAGAGAAATATTTACTCATCTATTGTTGGCTACTACAGCAATTATGATAATGTTATCAAACAGATGGATAGATTATACAATAAGGACAAAGGCTATATAATGTTCTTAACAGAAGAATATAAGACTGATATAATATCCAAATATAGTGATAACTATGAAGCATGGATATGTGCGCGTCAATATAAATATATCGATGGTAAAGGTATTGTAATGACACATGAAACCGTCAGGAATTTTAAAGGACATATTCCTGATGAGTATTCATACAAGCCGGGGGATATTATTGAATATATTGATTCACATGATATGGTCTATGTTGCAATAGTCGGGTATACACCAATAACGGTAGAGGAAGCAGTAAAACGTGGTATCACATTAGATGATAGCGACGATTCTTATTTAGTTTATGAACTTGGTAAAGGCGATACGCATGACCATATTTCCCCTTGTTTGATTCTCGGTCATGCAGAAGTATTACCAGAAGAATATAAAAAATACAAAGATAAATTGAAAGAAAGATATGAGCAAAATAAAATTTAAGAACTTTTGGATATGGTTTAAAGACCAAATTAAAAGAAAGGTATGGTTTAGAAATTTCTTTATCACAAGAAATGCCTGGGGTGCATTTTCAATAAATTCTCATATCAATCAACATACCGGTAAGCCAAAGGTAACATATAATACGCTAAAAACAGCACAGAAATCAGCAGAAAAGATGTCTGAGAAACATGGTACGCATTTCTCATATTATAAGTGTTTATATTGTGACGGCTATCATATAGGGAAGAATAGAGATAATAAAACTGAATATGATAGGATAACAGTAAAAGAAAAGGGAGATTAGTTAGTCCCCCTTTTTATATATTTAAATACCCATTTCTTTTCTAAGTTTAATTACGTTTGCTTGAAGGAACTGGTCTGCAACTTCCTCATATTCACCACCATATTTTTCCCATATTGGATTATACAATGTATTGCCTTCAACTTCCTTTACATAATTCATGAAAGACTCACCGCTAAATATTTCTTTGGCGTTTGGATTTTTTCTTTTTAATTGTCCTATAATACTATATTCTTTATAGATTTTATTATAGGCTCTTTTAAACAGCATTATATTTTTTTTATAATATTTTTCCTTGTTTTGCTGCGCCATTAAATCCTCACCCATTTTACGGTATTGTGCTTGTTGGTCGAGTCCATTATATGAATAAGAATCTTCATTAAGTTTATTTGAATTACTCCATTCTCTGATTATTGACTTAACGGCTCTTGATTCATTCTTTGACATTTTAGTACGGATAAATGATACCAATTCATCCAACTTATTTTTGATGTCTTCTTTTGCGTCAATTAGTCTTGAATCGACTTTAAGAGTGTGACAATTATAAAGGGAAATAAGGTGTTGATAGGAACCTGTTATATCTTGTATGTTATGTCCATCAAAATTCTTCATGGCATTATCTGCTGCTGTGAGTGCCGGTTCGACATGTTCTGCTTTCCATGAATTACAATAATTGTTATCAGATGCCACTCTTGATGCGTTATAATTCATAACTTCATTTAACTTTCCGGTTTCATACAAGGACAACACTTCAGTAATGGCTTTCGTAATATCACTTCTGTTTATACTTGATTTTGTTTCATTTCTTTTCTCCATTTCTCTTTGTCTTCTTCTTTCTTGTGCGGCTTTTAATGCTCTTTCATAAGAAGGGTTCTTTTGAAACGGTGTCCTTGTGTCCTTTGATGTGAATGGTATAAAATTCTGTTCACGTTCTTCAGGAGTATATGGTGTAAATTTATCAACTACTCCTTCCTCCATTGGCTTTTGATTATTGTCAAGATGTGGATAATGTTCAAAATAACCTTTAGCGTCTTTATATAATTGTATCAGCACAGGAGGTAATGATTGATAGACACCGGGGGTATTCTCTACGTAAGAGATAAAATCAGACAAGTTTTTGTTTGCTACCATTACTCCGGCCTCTCCAACAGCATGACCACTAAATGAAGAAGGTGTATACTCTTCTTTTATCAATCTTTTGGCTTCTTCATTAATGATTTCTTTTAGTCTTGTTTTTGTTATATTAATTGCCATTTATCTATATTCGAATATATAGATAATTAGTCTATAATTTTTATTTTTTTAATGTTGTTTATTTTTGATTTTGCAAATAAAATAGTATATTTGCAATATAATGTTAAAAAGAATAATATATGAGTAAAATTTTTATTGAGTCTGATATAGATGGAAAATCACAAACTGATATAAATCAGTTATTCAGTGATAATTTTGAAATCTGTAAAAAGTTACTACAGTCCAAATCATGCGTAAGACTATCTGAACCGAATGAATATGGTAACTCATTCGTTCAAGCTGGTGTCGTGATGTTCACAAGAGTTGATGTTGATTATGATAATCCAGACATCGATAAATGTAAGGAAATTGTATTGGATGATTTTTCAAATAAGATTCTTGTATTATTTAAAGAGAATCTTTACGGTATGAGGAAGAGGGGTACACATTGTGACATTTATGAAATGATTAATCGAAAATGGTTTACATACCATGAAATGTTACCTATTACTTATGAATGTAAAAAAATTGCAAAATTGACAGATGGTGGTGACGAAAGAAATATTTCAAGGTATGTTCAAGAATATATTAATGATTATATGCAGCATAACTATCTTGGTCGTGGTGTAAACATACCAACAGTCAATGATATACGTAATTGGTGTGGTGGAGGAGAATTTCCTTTTTTGGAAGTATATCTTATACGTAATGCCGATGGAATTGTCTCACTTGCTTATTATCTCACACGGTAATGTTAGGTAAAACACATATAGGCGGAGGAATTGTAACGTCGTTACTGCTATGCGGTGGCGACGTTGTTTCTATGGTTTATGTCGTATTTGGGTCAATATTACCGGATATAGACCATCCGGGAAGTATGATTGGTAAAAATACGCCAATATTCCCAAAATTATTAAAACATCGTGGATTTACTCACAGTATTTTATTCTGCATATTAATGTTTTTAATTAATTTTTGGGTTGGCATCGGATGTGTTGTACATATCATAATGGATATGATGACAAGACAAGGAGTTGAGTTATTTTATCCAAATCATTCAAAAATACGTTTTCCAATGGCAGAATACGTTGTTACTGACGGTAAATTCGAGAAGGTTTTATTCTATTTGTGCTATTTATTCATAGCATACCTTTTATATATAAGGCTTGTATAAAAAACAATGTTTAATAATGTTGGTTGGAAATATCTAAATGATAAAGTCGGTGGTCAGGTTTCAAGTGTTGTAGGCTATCCTGATGATATCGTTATAAACTATGTTCCCAATGGTGGAAACGAACCGAAAAGGATTAATTTATTTTTCGGTGATAGCGATGTTTTAACTTTTGGTTATTTTCCATATACGCTTGAAGATGACGTTAAATTTTACAGCACACGTGGGGATTCTCACATGTCATTATCACGTGAGCCAGCAATGGAGATTGTTGGTCATGCCAATAACTATTTAGATGATAGACAATTTGAAGAAGTAGTTCGTGATACATACAATCGTTGTTGGTGTGCCGGACGTTACTGGCCAAAATGGGGCATACTTTGCATGTGGTCTGAGCAATCATCTAATACGATGAAGAAAATAGTAAAAGATGTACGAATTAATCCTAATACCACATATCTAGTAGATGACGAGAATACCTGCGAAACAGTAAGTGAGTATATTGCTACCGGTCATCGTTCATGGTTTGACGATAGATATCCATGTGATGAAACGAATTTACCTGATGACATTAAAGCCATAATCAAAAACATGAATGTGAAAACATCTAATTCATTTGTGACTCAGAAAGAACGTTCCGGATGGAAAACTATGGCACTGAGGAATAACACTATATATCAAGAATCTATCAAAAGAGACACCAAACTAAATGAAATGGATGAGGAAAGAAATACTATATATGAGCGTTTTAGAAATGATAGGAATTTCAGATACCGTATGGTATATGAATTGGTTAAAAGAGGGTATGTAATACATGGTACAAAATCTGAATTTGACCAATTTGATGTAAGCAAAATAGAAGGCGGTTTAAGGGGAAAATATGGTTATGGAGCATATTTTACTGATGCCGCCTACAAATGTGAAGAATACGGAAATAATTTTGTATTCTGTAATATTAATGACTTCAATATAATAGACCTTGAAGATAATATTGATAGTAATTCAAATCCATTCATGACAAAAAGTGGGACTGAAGGTATCATTCGTATGGCAAATGAATATATACAGAAAAATGGAAATTTACGATATGGAGAACTTAACTATTATCTAAGCAATAATGCGAGAGGTTGGGAAGATGCCAGTCAAGATGTTTCTGAAATGTATTTGTCATTAGGTTATGACGGTTTTAAATGCGGTTCTGAGATTGTTTTATTTAATTTTCCTAAATTAAACAGAAATATAGTAAAAGACAAGACATCTTTATTGTATGATGTTTTTCAAAAAATGCAGAGTTCCAATGAAAGTTATCTTCGTTCATCTTTGAATGAGACATTAACTAAAAGTTATCATGGCCGTTTAGGCAATGAATTTGGTAACTATCAGCATGCAAAGAATAATTCATTTTGGGATAAAATAGAAGAGTTAGGATTTAAACACAGGTTAACCAAGAGTGAATATGACGGTGATTGGAATTGGAATTTACGACTTTACATAATAAACAGAAACCAATTGAATAAAGATGTTTTGAATAAACTTCAACAGTATCTTAATTTCTATAATTTTGTGATTGTAAACAAAATAGAAGGAGAAGATACTATTCAATATTGGTTTGAAACAAAATATGGTGATAAAATTTCTACAGAATATCATAATGTTTGGTATCATGCTACACCGTCAAATAAAGTTGATAAAATTCTAAAAACCGGACTTACTCCACGTGATGAAGGTAAAAGAGGTGATTATCGGACTCCAAGAATTTATCTTTTACCATGGTATGACGATTTCTTTTTTGAATCGTTGTATAACAAAGATGGCGAAATGTCAAACGATTTCGATTATACAGTTCTGAAAATAGATTTATCAAAAATGTCCAATCCACCTAAACTTTATAGAGATGAAATGGCAAAATCCCATAACGGTGTATATACATATGATAATATTCCACCTCAATGTATAAGTGTACCTCCTCAGAAAAAGAAAATAGAAGAAGAGGAAAGACAACGTGTATTTAAAATTGTTAGCGATGGTATTGCTTCCAAATATAACTTAAAAATGAATAACGGTATATTATCTGGTATATTCAACGTTCCAAATAAGGGATATTCAGTCGAAGTTAAGTTTACTTTTACATATAAAGGATATACTAAAAAATTTAATGGTGACTGGAATGTAGATGGCGTTAAAACACGTTTTATACAGAACGGAGAAACAAGAAAAAATCTAAGAACGTTCCAATTTGGTAAAGGTTATACTGGTCCGAATGAAAAAAGCAATGTCTCTAAACCGATTGAAAATGTCGTTAAAGACATTGATAAATGGCTAAGTAATGAGTTTAAAGTAACTACACCTAAAAACAAACAAGTCGAGAATTTTGTAAGAGAGTGTATACGTGAAGCCATTTCTGAAATGATAGATGAAGTGAGATATATCGACACGCGTGATGAAAAATATAACGGTAAAACACATAAAAATCATTGGACTGATATCTACAATCAGGAACCTATAACTGATAACAGTCGTATTAGAGTTTTCCATGGTTGTGAATTAGAAACCGCATGTGAGATTGCAATTAATGGAACATCTGGTAAAACATATCATCCAAGACAGTATTCATATGAATCCGGAATGAATCCTCTTGGTATATTCGTTACTACCGATTTCGAGACGGCCAAAAAATTTGGCGTTTCCAATACAGGTATGGCAATTATTGAATTTACGGCTAAAGGGTCTGATTTGGAAAGTCCTGTATGGAATGGTCAAGGTTCTTATTTTGGACAAGGAAGTATGCCGATGCCTTTTAAAGACAAAGAAGAACGTGATGCACAGAAAATGCAATATCGTCAAGATGCATTAAATACTAAAGATGATTATTACTATGACGATAAACATAAAAGGCGTGACATATCAATGGACCATGTAAGAAAATCTGATAAACCGGAAATGGCCGATAGAATTTTCAACAACGCGGAACATCAGGCATTATTTATGGGTGATTTAAACCCCAATATGATTAAACGTATATGGGTTAAATTACCACAGGCCGATGGCTATACTCATTCTTATGATTCTTACCAGCCTATGAGTGTTAAACAATTTTTAAGGCAATTTAAAGATAAAGAATGGCAAGATGGATATGACCGGAATTATAATCCACAATATCGAAAGATAAGAAAAGAAAAACTATTCTATCCTAATGAAGATGTTAAATCATTTGATGATGTAATCGATAGAATATGGCAGAATGAGAAACAATTCTATAATAGTAGAGAAGAAGTGGAAAAAATGTTAAACGATTGGGGTATGTTACAAACTCCACCTTCTGATAATGCCTATGATATAATAAAAAACGAATTGTGGCCGAAACAGATTATACAATTATATGGTAAAGATTACTTTAATAATAATTTTAATAGATTAGGACAATGACAACATTAATCGTTACATTAGTATCTGTTATTATATTTGTTATTTCTGTATGGATGTTAAAAACAAGTCTTACAGATATCGAAGAAGGTGAAAAAGAAATTGTATCTGATGAATATAAAGATAATTCCGCATGCGGAAAAAGATAAAGATTTTTAATAAAAATTAACGGAGAATATTTGCCATTCTCCGTTTTTTAATGTATCTTTGCAAAAAAAATAGAAAATATGGATAAAAGATTAGAATTAACGCCTACGCAAAAGAAACTTGTAAAAAAACTTGAGAAATTATTTCAAGATATGCGCAATGAAAAACTTCTATGTATAAACTATCTTGGAAAAGGTGAATATGGGTATAACAATTACCGTGAATTTAACGAACTTTTGTTTATTAACGGTACAGATGTCTCAGATGTATCTCTAAAATATGTAGAAGAAATACGTGATGATGGGGAAATGTTCATTTCACCGGAATATCGTGAAATAACAAAAATAAAAAACATTGTCACCACTGATTTTGAGGATGATGACAATATGTTATGGTTTGATTGTGAAATGAATGAAGATTCTGTTTAATTTATCTTTAAACTACTTCTATCATAAATTGTCGGGTCAATTGTTCCAAGAGTAAAAGCCATTATGGAAGCGACCCCAAGATTTTGTAAAGCAAGACAAACATCATCTAGTGTAGCACCACTTGATATGTTATCATCAAATAATATAATATGTTTACCTTTTAATTTATATTGTATGTTCTGATACTGTGGGTTGATACTGAAAATTCCTTCAATTGAACGGCGATGGCGGTCATCAATACTTTTAATTTGCCAGTTTTTTGTTAAACCAGTGTTAGCATCAATAGTTGGGTCTTTACCTTTCATACCGGTTCTCAAATAATCAATATCTTTTTGGTAATTCTGAAGTTGTGTTTGCTTATCTTTAAATGCATTTGATGGACGACCACGTTTACGGGTTGCAACAATATTAGCAATCTCTTGTTTTACAACATCCATTTTACGTCTAATATCACGAATATCTTCTTCTTTTTTCCATTTTTCAACTTTCATTTGAAGATTATGTATCTCATTATCTGACAATCCGATTTCTTTGGCAACATCAACGTTTACGTAGATGTTACGCACGTTTTTCACAAGTAACTCTGGCTTTATCTGGATACCGTTACTGTTTGGATACATTGATAACAATTTGGACGTTATTTCTTTGTTAAATTCAGATGAAGATTGTGGATATGTTATAATATCTACTTGACAATTACCAATTATATGCTTAATATACATAACACTACGAGTAATAAATTGGTTCATACTGCTATCAAACTGAACTTGTCTTCCATTCATATCTTGATGATGTTTTAATGCACGATTTACTTTCATATTGGTAATGTCATACAAGTTATATGAAGTAACTCCACTTTTAGGAAGCTGTTTTGTTCTTACTCTTAATGATTTATCATCGTTAAAAATCTTATCATCAATATTTGTAGTAGTACCGGGTTTATAATAAGCGGTGGTATTATTGTTTCTATCTGTATTGAATTTTATACCTTCATCTTCAAGTTCTTCTTTTAATAAGTCAAACCCATTAATAAATGCGTTATATTGTGCTTCTGTAATTTTTAATATCCTCTGTACCATTGTTTCCAAAAAAACAAATATCTTACCAATAATTAGCAAAGATTAATCAAAATCATTTGGATATTTAAAATAAAAAACGTATTTTTTGCATTATGAAAAATAATGTAGATTGGGAACAGATAAGAATTGATGCTGCGATAAATATCATGAATGCAATATTAAGTAGTTCATTAATGACCTTTGTGTTGCAATTTATATTCAAGAAACAAATTGCAGATTTGGCGGTAAAATATGCTGATGAACTTGTTGAAGAACTAAAAAAGAAACATGATGGTTAAATTTATTTTTCTTGATGTTGACGGTGTAATTAATAGTCGTGAATGGGATAGATTTTATATTGAAAATAATTTTAAATATAATCCATACATTGACCCAGATATTGATTTTCGTGCTGTAGAACGCATCAATAAATTAGTTGAAGCAACCGGCGCTGAAATTATTTTATCTTCATCATGGCGTTTTTATTTAAATGAGACTGTAATAAGATTATCTAATTCTGGATTAAAATATCCGATTAAAGATATTATTGAAGGTGAAGAATGCATTTATAATGAAAATTGGCCTAACTTAAAACATCCTACACGCGGTGATTTGATACATAATTATATTAAACACCATCCATGTGATGCTTATATTATATTAGATGATATTGATGATATGACTTCTGAGCAAAAATATCATTTCATACAAACTAAATGTAATGCCGGATTTACAGATAAAGATTTAGAAAAAGCAATCAAAATACTTAATTGACTAAAATATTCTTTTCATTTTTCTATTTTTCCCACATGTTCACAAATTTAATGTGAATGTGTGGTTTTCTTTGGTTAAAACGACATTTTGCGGTTATTATTACAATTTCAAACCTATTTATTTTTATAATATATTATACCGAATTTTAGTCATGGCTAAACATAATTTAAAAGAAAAAGATTTAAAACGTATCATTTCTAATGTAGTCAATGAAAATATCGATGCATTCGGAATTTCAAGTGACTATACAGACGATATGCAGAATCTTGCAAACAAGACCGGTGAAACAATGGACGATAATTTCCTTGATTCCGTTGCCCATTATGATGCAAGATATGGCGATGATGGACCTGTCTATCCAGACCGTAAGCAGGAAGAAATGGATGCTGATTGGTGGGATATTGATGACCAAGCAAAGGATTCACAAGCAAAATATGGTAAAAACTTTGATGAATTAGATAATCTTAATGCATTCACCGATACAGTTGACCAGTATGTTAATGATTTTAATCTTAATGCACATGATGTAGCACCAGGACTTGATGCCTTATGTGATTATGATAAAGCAGAAACAGAACGTCGGCATCCGATGGAAGGGATAGTGCGTGAAGCCATTCGTGAAGCACTAAAAGAAATGTACGATAGTTACAACCACCCGGAACAGAGTAACGGAAATCAGTTTGCTACTAATCACGGAATCGATGCTCACAAGTTTTCTCATAATGGTGCTGATGCTTACTGGGCAAGAAAAGACCAAGATAAGATGCATAAAAAAGAAAAGGATTCAATGAAACGTAATACAAAACGTTCAATGGATGCTGCCGACAAACGTCCTTTACATCGTAAAGGTTCTCTTAATCGTGCATTTGATGAATCAAAAACCCATATGAATGAAGGGAGAGCCCGTTTTGTATTAAAGTTTATGGCACATGGTTATGGGCATGATACTGTTTTATTAAATGACCTTAACGATATAAAACGTTGTAAAGCACCCGGAATTTATTATTGGGAGGTTCTTGATTACAACAGTTCAAACTTTACAGACCCTAAAGCACTTATTGCGTGGGGTGGAGAAGGTGGATATTGGGATAATGTTGTCAATAGTGAT